>Ga0310697_10006358_pt1 | contig 11243 bp, 14 predicted proteins | sample 172DNAGHGlowgp2_FD_203883 | JGI IMG/M metagenome (GOLD analysis project Ga0310697, IMG submission 203883) | Sheep rumen microbial communities from Palmerston North, Manawatu-Wanganui, New Zealand - 1728 DNA GHGlow gp2 (v2) (version 2) | ecosystem: Host-associated > Mammals > Digestive system >... | reverse complement strand
AGAATTAATGGGCCAACTACAGGAATAGCTGCTATGGCACCCATTATAGTCACGATAGCGGATACTGCTGTTATGGCACCAATACCCAATATCATAACTTTCTTGAGTTTATCAACATCATCAACCGAATTGGCTACATCAGCCCACTGTCTCATAACATATGCTACTCCAAATACAATAGCGCCCACAACCACCATAGCAAGGGCTCCAATGCCAAGTGTTTTAAGCGGAATTTGTGCAACTATCCAAGATATTGCAATGATTGCTCCAATTAATAATATAGCTACACCAGCCACTATCACCAACAACATTGGATCTGATATCGACCTGGATACGATAGCCCATGACAGCATAGCCAAACCCAACAATGCCATTACACCAATGATGATGGCAATTGCTCCAAAACTTTTCTCAATATGTTTGGCTTGACTACCTATAAATCGTAACATAAATACAAGGGCTACCATCATGCCGAACATAACCAGTATATTTCCAATATTGATAGTAATATAGGTGGCTGTAAGTATCATTCCGATAGTTATCAATGTCAAACCAGCAAGGCAAAGAGTCAGTAATGCTATGGTTTTCAATGCTCTTGATACTGGTTTAGCTACCAATCCAAGTAACATCATCAACCCAAGCATTCCCACAATGAATGTGATAGTTATACCGATTAATATACTTCCAAGAATTATTGCAATGCCCATAACAATCATATCAGTAAGCACAAACATAATGGATGCAACCACCATCTTAATTTTTCTCATAGTCTTTTTAGACTTCTTAAGAGATGTATCCATTTTGCTAATGATGAGGAATAAACCACCAATAGCGACCATTATCATAGTCAATGCAAATATAACCGGAATAGCCGGTAATACATTTTGACGATTATTCGCGGCTTTTGCAACCAAATCCATAAGTACATTCAGTGTGTCAATCATTGGCTTAAGATCTTCAATCACACTGTTGTTACCCTTAGCCTTAATGAATTTCGAGGCTATATCAATTGCTTTCATCATGACTATATAGGACATAATGAATAATGATATACCCCCCAATGCGATGATGGCCTTGAATATATCAGAAATGCTTGGTATCTTTACTATTATCTCGTTAACCTTATCGAAGGATGTTTTCATAGCATCCATCAACGTGGTAAATGTCTGACTGTTCTTTATGGACACATTCATCTTTTTTTCATCACCAACCACTTTCTTAACCATCCAGTTATATTCTCCAACGAATATAACTATCATAGGAGTCACAAGCATAGCCCGAAGCATATCCTTGATTTTTGGTACTTTACCAACAATTTCATTCATCAGGTTGAAAGCGTCCTTCAAAGAAGTCAGTGTACTGATCATGACTTCTGTTTCTTTCTTTGTATCATCCCCACCAAGCGTTTTAACAATCTTAATCATCAATTTGCTAATACCAAACAACTCAAGTATAACTAATGATGTTGACATAGCTGTTATTGGATTAAGAGCGAGTTTAAGAATAAGTAAAGTCCCCGTAAGGGCCGTAAATGCCAAACTTATAGCACCCATTGCGAGAGTTGCCTTACCAATATCCATCCATTCATCGGCAAACGCTGTAAGTAATTCCATCACACTATGGTGACGCTTATCCTTATACTTTACGCCAAATAATATACCTTCACCAAAAAATAGTTTATATAAACGATCCATACTATTAGATAATCTCCATTTTCTAAAAATTCCGATTTTTTGAATACTTCTCAGGGCTACGTTTATATTTCTAAACACAAGAACTGTACTAATGATTGAAGCATTTGCACGTGCTAACGAACCCATATCGTACGAAGCTAAATCCTGAATTATTGTACCAGTTTTCTTTATAAGTTTTCGCAAACGATATAATCTCCATTTCATTTTCCAATATCCGACTAATGAAACTCCAGGTACACTATCAATAGTGAATAATATACCAGAGATATCTTCGATGGCCTTACTTATCAATAAAGATATCACTCGTACTTTAGCAGCTTCTGTTAGATCAAATTTGTTATTCATTTGATGGATCAGATAGGCAACGCTTGCCCTTTTAGTTAAAAATCCACCGAATAAAAGTCTACCTATTCTTCGTATATTTCGTCTTGCAATAAGTATTGTTTTTAAAGGTATTTTAGTATTAATATTGTCAAGTATATCATAGATGTTATCCATCATTGATGTGATTTGCGCCGACTTCTTCTGAGCTAATATTACATCAGCCAAATTAAGTTTACCAAAGCAATCAACCAGTTTGAATAAACGACGATATAAGAATTTTAATCTACGAGTAACGATCACACTATCCCAAATGGTTTTCAAGCTTACCTTGTTCAACAACCCGGTCACTACATCGATATTATCGATTAGGGGAGTAATAAGTCTCGTATTTACATTGGCAAGAAATATTTTAATGCTACTCCCATCACCTAACGTTTCCATCAAACCAATAAGGGACTTATATATTTGACGAAGCAGAAAGACTTTATATTTACCCTTGATAGTATTGGCTGTTGATATTTTCGACAAAGCTGGGATGAGGTTTCCAATCCCGATTATAGTATCAGTTATATTTGTAAATGCTTTCTTATCCATAGATATACCGGAACTGATGGCGCCGATTTCGGACATCATATCGTTTATATCCACTAAAATTGTTTTCATGTGTTTTATAGTGGATGATATGTTCCTAACAGCCTTCCTATCCAGTTTCGATTTGACAACTATTTCGTTGATTTGAGATAGATTATCAAGATCTTGTTTGAATATTTCGAATAGATTATTACTTGTTGGTATAACAGCCATATACAGAGTCTTTATTATTTATAAAAATAAATATCAAATAATAAATAGTATGCTAAATCTGTATTCATATCTGATATTTGAAAAAGGAATTGAATCCATAAGTACAATGTTAGCATCTTTAGACGATATAACATCTCTTTTAAATGCTGTAGATAATATACAAGATAAACAATCATCTTCTGATGATGCCCATAAGACCCGAGTTGTTAATAGAGTGTTGAATGATTTGATTAATGACCCTGATGTGAACAGTTGGTCAACAGATCCAAACGCTACAGAATACGACTTACGTAGAATTTTAAAGACCAAATTGAATCCTCAAGAGGTGAGGTATATGGATGATGTGTGTTCCCGTATGTTAGAAATCGGAAATAATGGGGCCACATCCAGGATTAATAATTTAACGACAGAATTACTTGTCGATTCAGATGTCGATAAATGGTATAAAAACCAGGGTGATTTAATGGATTTGATCCAGGTGATTTCAAAAAAATTAAATGGGCCAGATAAAAAGTATATTCAACAAGTAGCTCAAAATATTTATAATATATGCGATACAAATAAATAATCATTAAATATATATGAAGACACTTGATTTTACCAAAGGCATCATCAAAGAAAACAAAGATACCCAACGAGTGGATGAATTTTTAATGACAATTATAGCAGCAACTGCAATGGTTCACTTATGTTCTGTAGGAGCTATGTCTATGCTGAACGTCCAACTCACTAAAATGGAGGAAACAAGGAAGCACCTCGAAGAGTTAGGATTACTTAAGGATCCCAAACAACGTCAGCAAGAAAAAGAAGAACGTAAGCATAGGAAGGAGCAGGAAAAGGCAGAGCGTAAACGTTTGAAAGCAGAGGAGAAACAAAAGAAACTCGAAGAGAAAGAGGTTAAGAAGGCACTCAAGGAACGAGAGGAAACTCAAAAGGAAGCCAGAAAGGCTTTACTTAAAGCTACTAAACAAATGATAGCTCTACAAGAGACAATCGATAGGATGCCTGATGGACAGGATAAAGACGATATGGTTAAGAAGCTTGATGTTCTCAAACGTACAATGGATGGTGAAGCCACCAAGAAGGACTATGAAACTCTTGAAACAGAATCTAAGCGTGAACTAACTGAAAAAGAACAAAAACAACTTACTACTTGTAATGAGATTGTGGATAAGATATCTGATGAAAAAGCAGAAAAGAATATGAAGGAGAATAATATCAGTCTTACTAACTTATCTAAATCCGCATCAAAAGCTGGCGTTATAGAAGCCCCGATCGAGGACGCTGATAAAGATAACGAACAGATGATTGCAGATGACGATAAGGAGGATAATGATGATTCTAAAGACGATCCAAAGGATGAACCCAAAGAGGAGATTAAGGATATGGAAGTTGAGGATCCAGAAACCGGTAAGAAGGTGATGCGTAAAGTTCATATCGGACCACAGGGAGGTAAATATTATTGGCCAGATGGTGCACCTCACGATGCCGAACATAAAGTATATGTGGACAAATGAAACTGCTTAAACAATATTTAACACAAGAATCGCCGCGAGGATCTTATCCTTAATATGATTGATAGCGCAGAAGAAGATATCCGTTATGGTGAGATATAAAATATAATATATGAAAACAATATATCTATTCGAAGCAGAATCTGTTAATAAATACAGGGAGAACATAGTTAAAGAACGTTTGGTGTACATCAAATATTTGATGGATAATACAACAGATAAAAAAGAAATCTCCAAGTTAGAGAAGATCTATAATTGTCTATATAACATAAATTATGATAGCAATGGTAAACTTCGTACCTTAAATGATATGTTTACCTATATCAACCAGACAATGACTGAAAACAAAGGATTGATTCCTGATCTTCCGACCAATGACCAAATTCAAGCAATCGACGAAAAAGCAACAACATTTAAGAAACTTCACGAAGATGAATTCAATGCACACCTGACCAGATTTGAAAAAGCCAATATAGATAAGGCTGATAATAAACCGAAAGTTAACGATGTAAAATCAGTAATGTCTCCAGAAAATCCCGAGGATAACAAAAAGGCATTATCAAAAATCCGTGAAATATCTTCAGTATTTGGTTTAACCAATATCATTGGTCTTGAACCTAAACGTCAACCATCCAGTAAGGATATAGAAAACCAAAAAGAAATCAAACTTCAACAAAAAACAGGAGATCCTCTCGCCAACTATGAAACCACTCAGTGATTATCTGTTGGAATCTTTACAATAAACAACAATGAAGGCCCCTAACCGAGGGCCTTTTTTATTCGACCATCTTGAACTCTATATCCTCCACATCCTGAACCTCAAACATGTTCGGATCCTCCATGAAATTGTGAGCAATTTCGCGATCATTGAATATAGCATCTACCAGAAGGCGTGTCACAGGGTCCGTATATTTCATGAATCGCCATTCGGCACCGTCTACAAACTGGTGTTGAACCACATATCGTTCATCACCATATTTTGTGGTTATCTTCCGGATTCTTCGAATCTCCTGATTGTTTCGAATGCGTTTGGGTGTACTTGAATTATTCATAGAATTGATGTTTTAACGGTGCTCATAATGTTTTGCTGCTTCGTTATACCGTATCTCATTATTCACCACCAGCACGGAGTCATACTGGACATCAGAACCATCCACCACCATGCTACAGTCGTTAAATTTATCGATGGTACCGAGACAGATTTTGTTGCTATATGTGGTGGAATAACATATGATATCACCGACCTTTAACTCCTGGCCCTTGATATCCTTGTGAATGGTGTTTTTAAGGGCCTTGATATCTTCACCGAACATGGACTCCAACTTACCTAACAGTGCGTTCTTGTCAGCCTGGACACTCCATGCTATGTTCCAATATCTACCTGAATCATATTCATTTACAAGGTCAACCTCAATACTGAATATGTGTTGATAGTCATATACATCAATGGCCTGTATGTCCACAGTTATCGGCTCCTTGGAGTATACGCTATGTAAAGTATGCATAACCCAGCTACACCAGGGTGTCTCACCGGAGGTACACCCGTGGGTCGGGAATCCAACACGCTTTCCGGAAAGTAATTTTTTGAAGTCCTCCATGCGCCACAACTGAACACCCTCCCGGAATTTAAGGCTCGGAGCAACCCGTTTGATTTCGTCAAATATGAGGTTGTTAATATAATCCATCACCCAGTAGGAGGCGCGTTTACCGATATCTCCTTTTATATCAGATACCTTCATAGATTGAGTATTTTCTTTGCCTTTAAAATATCCTTAGGTAGGATACCAGTTTCTGCATTTACATGAATGAAGTGTCGAACCTGATCCAGCAACATGTCGGCTGAGTCATCGAGGATCACATAGGTGATGGCCAACTCACCGGGATTTTCTACCTTCTCAATTCCATTCTCTATTGTCCACGTACGACCGGGATGCCACCAGCCATCCTCCTTGAATGAGTTAAGGAAAGCATCCCGTGGCATACTTCCATAGTGTTCCACGAACCACTGCACAATACCATTACCACGGACCAACCATTGTTCCTGTAATTCGATGGCCTTAATGCCGCCAACAATGGGGAGTTTCAAACCGAGTTCCGGTAAAACCTTGGCACACCGGCCATGATCCCACGAGGTGATCATCACTACCTCACAGCCTTCCAGTTGATTGAGTAGTTCCAGTTTGGATACATCGCAGTTATTTATAAGGATATCCCGATTTTCCCAATCCTCATGGGTTAGCTTACCGGACACAATCTGCTCATGTATGTCGTCATAGTATGCCGGATGGTTCAATACACCATCCACATCGAGGAATATATATCGTTTATAATGCATAATCAGGCATTGTTGGTACGCTATATCCACATAGACGCAGACGGGCCATAATGGATTCGGTTGTTCGTTGGAGAAGTTGTATCGGACTTATGGGTTTCCCTATCTTGATGGAGAATGTTTCGATCACACTCTCATACTTATCTATTGGTATATTGAGGTGATCAACCCGGATCTCATGGCCGTGGGCCGAATAACGTATTCGGGCACCCCATTCCTTTTCGATCCAACGAAGGACCTGTGCGTATGTCGGACGTGCATACCGGTGTCTAATTATAAAGTCTTTTGGGTGGTTAATGAATTTACCACTACCGCACATCTCCCAATTACTTTCACGGCATTCCCACTGGTCACGCTCAGGGGTACCCTCACGAAAATCGGCATAGTCATCTTCGTTATGGAAGTAGGTGTCACAGGGCTCATTGAACCTCATGTCGAACAGCCATGCTGCCATTGCATAGTCCACATAGCCTTCTGTGTGATCATGTTCGGAAACACCACGTTTCTCCTGGTCCATCTTAACCAGTCTTTCTATGTATTTGATAGTCATTGTCTTCTTACTTTGCTGTTTGTTTACAAGGACAATTCTCACTATGAAGAACTGTTGGGGGGTTGGCAAGACCGGATCCAAACATCGGATAATCGTGGTCATCCACTCTTATCTTCTCCACCCAAACCCATGTATCGTTATTCTTTATCTTATAGTCTACCAGGATCTCGGCGTATCCTTTTTCGGGGCCGTTCGGGTTCTGCACCACCGGTTGGGTTTGTTCAGGTGCTGGTCCACTACAGGCCACCAGCGTGGTCAATAATGCAAACTCTAAAAGAATTTTTTTCATATTGTTTACTCTTTATTTGCGGAGCCATGAGGTTTTCCCTCACATATCTCCTTGTGGGTTTCCTTTTTGAGTTTACGTGGCATCAGTTTGCCGGACTTCTGATATTTCACTCGAGCCTGGGATACCTCCATCCACTCCTTGTGACACTCCTCCAAACACTCACAATTAAAGCAGGTGTTTGGTCCAAGTAGATCGTGAGTTAATTTACGACGTTCTTCTCTGTTCATATGAAAAAGTATTTATTGACTGAATCCTTCAGGACTCGAATGACATTCTCATCTGTGGCGCCACAACCAGCAATGTATCCATCCAACCAGATACCTGCGAATGCGATCGACATAGCTTCTTTGCGGCCTGCATTGATTTCAACTCCCTTGTTAACAGCCATTTCAATGATATCGCAGGCTGACTCGTTATCAACTCCGGCAAAGTCACCTTTAATGTAAATTCCTAATGCATCTATCTTGTTCATGTTTATATATAAGTGATCACTCTGTTTTATTAACATGTTCGGCCTCCCATTTTTCAATAGCATGTTTGGCCAGTACTTTTGCCTTGTCCCAGGTTTGGAGATAGTCAGTAATGAAATTCTCATTTTTGTTGGAATAATGGTTTATGAGGTAACCAAGATCACCCCTCATCTGTTCCGGGAAATACTTCACGCAGCTGGCCAGTGCAAGGCAGAACTCGGCTTGCCATTCCTTACCATGAGGACGTATCTTCTTCCCGACCTTTTCATATTTTACCCAACACCGGTGGTGTGCAATCTCATGCAACAATGTCATCAATGCAGCATGTGGTCGGAGTTCTTCGATGAGTTCTATACAACTGGAAAACGTCTGCCCGGATTTGGTTACAATACCCTTGCGCCAGAACCGGCCCCAGAAGGTTTTATTCCTGGGAACTATTTTTAGATATATTCGATTGTCTATCAGGTACTTGGATATTATGGGAGTCGCCTCCGGAGGTATAATATGTCCCAGGACGTATCTATATCCGTCCTCGAACGACATATCCTTGGGTAATTCCTTGGGTACCTTCATATGTTAATATATAAAAAGAAAATCGTCTATTAACACGTGTTATTATTTATATATGACACACGATATCAAAAGAGTACGACCAAGTGGACGATATAAATCAGGTGTTATCAATCCGGTTTCATGTCGCAAGATATTTGAATCGCAGAAGGGTAAGCCTATAATATATCGTTCTTCATATGAGTATGACTTTATATGTTGGCTCGAACGCTCCCCGAAGGTGCTCCGGTGGGGTAGCGAGTGCCTTGGTATACCATATGAGAACCTGGGTGATCACACCCACCACACATACTATCCGGATTATGTGATTGAGATGACCGACCCGGAAAAGGGTAAGTACGTCCTGTTGGTTGAGGTCAAGCCATTCAAACAGACCCAACGACCCGACCCATTACTACCAAAGGACTCATATGCATGGAAGGAGTATATCCGTAATCGATCAAAGTGGAAAGCAGCCCAGGAGTTCGCACAAAATAACAATGCACAATTCCGGATAATTACCGAACGGACTATATCAAGACTGAATTAACCTGTTTTTTGCTGGTTTTTTCGCCGTATAACAAAAGATCTCATCTGACCCATATAATTACAACAGGGAAGATGAGATCTTCGTTTATAGAGGAGATTTTCAATTTCCTCGATCTTTCTTATACGCAGGATTCTTGATTACCAAAGCTTCATCAGGCAACGGTCGTTGGAGTGGTCGTTAACGACGTGGTACTCGTTCGAGTTCTCTGCCTCCTCGAATGCCTTGTCGTAAGAGTCGATATCCAGCTGGAGTGCTTTAGCCAGTTCCTCGAGGGTGTCATATGCAATGATGTCCACCTCATCGGGTTCCATAAGAATCACGCCGTGTTTCTTCTTACGCTTACCGGAGATATCCACTGCGGCGATTTCGACATTACCCTTGGTGATATTACCAGCGTCTACTGCCTTGACTTCGTTCATCAACTGTTCGTTGAGGGATTCTTTAAGGTCTTTCATATTATTGTATGTTTATTTTGTTGTTTTATAGATATATGCAAACATAATATTACATAGTTCCTGGTTGAAAGAAGTAGTCTGTTGATCTATTATTTTCTACCCACTCCTGTATCTTCTCAAGTTCTTCGTTAGCATCATCCGAATACATCGAGAAGTTAATCTCGACACCACCAGGATACTTGAACGAAAAAGTACCAAATATTTGAGACAGGGACTTTTTTACCTGACACACACACCAACGGAAGAAATAATAGTTATTATAAAGATCCTGTATGCGTACTCGTTTCCAACAATCTATAACTATATTGGATTGTTTGGTGTCTCCAAGTATAACGAGTTTCTTCGAATATTCATTATAGTTGTATGAGATGGTAGGATTAAGAGTTTGTTTGAACGTATCGATTTCATACATACCAACCACCACATCAGATAGTTTGAATCCGGTAGCTCCATCGATAGCATTGAACCCACCTATATTACCACCTCCAACACTACCCAAACCACCAAAAGTAGCATATGAAGACATCGTCTCGGATGAACGGTAACACCCTTGGACTGCCATAATCTGCTCTGGTAGTTGAATGATCTTATTAAAAGTATTACCTTTACATAGTTCGTGGTTGGGTATAAAATAAAATCTTTGTTCAACTGCCATATCATCATTTTGCCAGAACCAACGTGCGCTATTTAATATAATGGCTGGGATACGATCAAGTGGTATGGGGTTTGGTAACACACAAGATTGGGTCACCTCGGCAATAACACTCTGCATAAATAGCATATCCACCTCATCTTCCCAGGAAGCTTTATCTATTATATTAGGTGTCTGTCCAATAACATGAGGATTATTGGTGTGTTGTTTTGGTATAAATCCAGTTGGACCGGTTTCCATCGTCATTCATTTATTTGAATATTAAACAATATCAGTAGCGTTTTTTATCGCGGGTAGCCTGGAGTTTCATTTGCTCACGGATCATACGTTCTGCCTGACCTTCATCGTCCACATCCTCATACACTTTTGCAACTGTGGTGAATGAACGAATGGAGATCTCCATTTTCGACTTACCCTCTGCAAGTGCTGTCAGGTAGGCAAGTGCTTTGTATTTGGCATCAGCCGATAGTTTGCCGGGCATGATGGCTGGCATGATATCCTTGATCAATCCCAAACATTCTTCAACTGTGAATGCCAGATCACACACAAGACCGCGGTTACGAACTGCAGTATCAATCTGACCTGCATTACGATTGGTGATGATAATCATAGAGCCCTTGGTCTCAAAGGACTTTGGATAGAAGACTATGGTGCCACCACGAAACTCGGTTACCTGACACAGTGCCTGATCCTCTGCGGATAGTGCCTCATACTGTTCCATTGGCATAATCGGTGGCTTGCTGGTACCGTAACTCACGATGCGTTCATCACTGGAGTCTGTAGCAGCCTTGATAAGGTTGGTGATGGTCTCATCGGTCAACACATCATCTGCATCATCACATATCAGGATGTCACCGTCATGATGGTACTCGAAAAGATCCATGTAGAACGCAAGAGGAGTGGTCTTACCTTTGATGACCTTATATGGACGGCCACTGGCCTTTACCTTCTGCATAACGCGGTAGGTCTTACCAACACCAGGAGCACCACAGATAAGCACCGAAGGTTGGAGACCCTTGAGTACCATGCTGATATAGTGTTCCATATCGTTGAAACGCTC
>Ga0310697_10006357_pt1 | contig 11243 bp, 13 predicted proteins | sample 172DNAGHGlowgp2_FD_203883 | JGI IMG/M metagenome (GOLD analysis project Ga0310697, IMG submission 203883) | Sheep rumen microbial communities from Palmerston North, Manawatu-Wanganui, New Zealand - 1728 DNA GHGlow gp2 (v2) (version 2) | ecosystem: Host-associated > Mammals > Digestive system >... | reverse complement strand
ACACACCAACGAAGTCCAGCGCATTGCGTTTGATTACTAGCGGATAGCGTTCTGGATGGCGAAGGCTGTCGATTTCGAGATCCACGTCAAGGTCGGGCCACTCAATGGCTTCGGGGCCACTCATCTGCACGTTCAGTACGCTACGGATGGGTGCATCCTGCATCCAAGGGATGCGATTGTACGACAGGAAGTAGTCATGACCCAGCACGGAGAGCATAATGCCCTGCGCGTTAATCATCAATACGCTTGCCGATGTGCTGGCGGAATTGCTCTTTGAAGTTGTCTGCATATTTCTCTACAATTTTCTTGATTTCATTTAATTTGTGTTCAGGAATGCCTGTGTTTCTGGCCAGTTCTACCTGTGGCTCCAACCAGAACTTGGCCTCATGACCACCACAGAGCACGTGGATGTGCATCCGCTCCTCCTCGTTGGAGTATATCTTGAATGTATATTCGCTCTCGCGTCGGAATACTGGACTCATAATTACCTGTTATTTGGGTGCAAATTTACAAAAAGTTTCCCATATAATGGGCATTTCAAGAAAAAATATGCAAAATAGCAAGTCATTATGCCAATATAAGGACAAGAAAAAGGAGCAAGTTATGGAAATCTCGCTTCCTTTGTCAATTTAACGTCTAATACCCTTACGCTGTTCTTGCCCTATCCCAAACTGCTCCTTGAACCATTGGGCAAAGTGTGTCTGGTTGATATGCAGGAACAAATTCCGTTTCTCGTCCCTTATCACTTGTGCCGTGACATTATCGGCAAGAGCATCACGCCTGTACTTATTGGAGTGTAGCCACCCACTATAATTGAGGGTCTGACTGGCACAGTTCTTTGCTGTGCAAAGCGAACAAGTTCGAGCGGCCTTTCGCGTCCCACAATGACAGTGGGATGCTCAGCTTGCAACTGAACAGGCTTTGCGTTCCGTTAATGGTGATTCTGCCCATGATCACCCTGCATTATAGCCGTCCCTTATCAAGGGACTCTAAATGTTCGCATAGAACAATACCGAAAAAGTGCTTCTACTCATCTTCTGATTCCATTTTAAAATTCGGGCTGCAAAAGTAATACCATTTTGGGAATAAATTGCTACGCAAATCACGGCAGATTTAGGAAAGAAAAACGCAAAGTGTGAAAACGGTTCGAACAGCCGAGATATGCCTTGATTTGCGCAGGTCGTTAAGAAAGTTTAACTATCTAACATAGGGCTATCGGGGGTTACTTTCGGACAGCCGGAGAATCTTTGTCATGTCCATTATCGCATTCATTGCACTCGTGGCATCATTTTCTTTGAAAAACTTGCCGATCTCTGAAAAAATGTTTGTACCTTTGTCGCTGGGCATAGGGCTTAGTATCTTTTTGTTTGACACCTCAAAGTTACTAAATTTCCGCGACATACGGAAATCCCTGTGCTCTTTTTTGCGGCCTTATCTCAACTGATTTTTAACTTGCGAAACTTGAATACTTTTATATGGAAAATACCTCAGTGCGATGTGCGTGGCAGCCAGCGGACATAATGCCTCGCACTGGATAGAGCAGTTCACCGTTGAGGAGCTGACGCGCCTGCTGGCCGATAAGCATCTGCAAAAAATCGCCCAGAAACTTGCATTTTGCCTGAAAATTTTGTACCTTTGCACTTGGTTTAATAAAAGAGGACATCATGCCACGTAAGACTGACGGAATGCTATTTGAGCTGCACCCACGCCCTACCACTACTTCCCATTGCAGAAGTAATCCTAAACGTTAAATCCCGCAGCGTCGGCTGCACGATATTCGCACGGGCGGAGCAAGAAATTGCCCCGCCCGTAGCGTGTTCTTGCCCCGTCCGCTGCAAGACGTTGAGAACCGGCCTCCCTCCCCGTTTGAGCCAGCCTCTCTCCCCGTTTGAGCCAGCCTCTCTCCCCGTTTGAGCCAGCCTTTCTCCCCTAAAGTGTTTTGCTTCAGCAAGAACTTATTCTGTTATTTGCAACATTTTATCCTTTTTCATTCTTTTTTCCAAGTTTTTTTGTAACTTTGTAAGAATTCTCAGCTTTTCTTTGTATAAAGGCAGTCTGGGGGATTGATGAAAATCAGGGTTACGAATTGGCAACCGTACTCAATTCCACATTCTGCTATGAATTGCTTTCAATGAACACCCGACGGTGAGCCACCAGCCGTTTTATGGCTCATCATCGAGTGCAAAGGTAAACAATTCTTCTGAAAGAGCCAAATCTATTCGCATCTTTTTCTTCTGAGCTTGCTCGTCGCTCGTGTAATGACTGCGACATCTTTTGTGGTACCTGCCAGAAAAGTGCATATTAGGCTACGTCCTTCTACCGAAATAATATGCAGATTATTCTTATGTTTCGAATTATTTTACTACCTTTGCACACATAATTCAAAACAGATGGATTACTTATGGCAAAGATTAATGTCCAGAATACAGAGATAACCGTCATTGCTCATAATGACGATGATTACATTTCACTTACTGATATGGCTCGTAGTCAGTTGCAGGAGCATATCATCTTTCGTTGGCTCAGTCTGAAAAGCACGATTGAGTACCTCGGAGAATGGGAAATGTTGTACAATCCAAATTTTAATTGTACCGAATTCGGTACATTTAGAAATATGGCGGGTAGCAATAACTTTGTTCTGTCAGTCAAGACATGGATAGAAAAGACTGGAGCCATTGGTATCTTCTCAAAAGCAGGACGATATGGTGGTACTTATGCCCATCGCGATATTGCCTATCACTTTGGCATGTGGATAAGTCCTAAGTTCCAACTGCTACTGGTCAAGGAATACCAACGACTGAAAGCCGAGGAGCAAAAAATGTTGGGCTGGACGGCTAAGAGAGAACTATCAAAAATAAACTACCATATCCATACTGATGCCATTAAGAGCCATTTGATTCCTGCTGAAATTACTTCTGCGCAGGCAAGTATCATCTATGCCGAAGAAGCTGATGTGCTGAATGTAGCCATGTTTGGTATGACAGCTAAGCAATGGCGCGAGGCCAATCCAGAGTTGAAGGGCAACATCCGCGACTATGCTACTATCAATGAACTCATTTGCCTGTCAAATATGGAGAACATCAACGCTGTGCTTATCAACGATGGTGTACCTCAGGGCGAAAGACTCATCAAACTGAACCAGATAGCCATCCAGCAGATGAAGGTCTTGGAGGACAATGAAGGCAGAAAGCTATTGAAGTAAACCACTTTGAAATATAGCAAAAGATTATCGATTGATAATACCAGGAGGTGTCAGCAATGTCATCTCCTTTGTTTTGAGGTGCAATTATTGCACTTCAAGGCATTTGATCTATTTTGATCTTTTTTGTTAAGTTTTGATCTATTCTCCATATCGTCGCTGATTTTGAGTAATTTTGCAGAGCGTATGACGAAGTTCAGAATAGAAGTGAAAGAAGTGCTGAGCCGCATTATTGAGACGGATGCTGAAAACGAAGATGATGCCGTCGAAATGGTGAGGCAGATGTACAGAAATTGCGACATTGTTCTGGATGCTTCCGACTACGTAGAAACAGAAATCGGCGTAAAACGATGAAAAAGCCGTGCGGCATGCAAGTTATGTCGAGAAAAATACCTAACTTTGCAACCGCTTAATGCTCAATTGTCGTGAGCGCCGGCAAGACATTGTGGAATTAGATAGCAGTATCTAAATTTCTAAGAGACTTTAACGAAAACAGTCCACCAAACTAACAGTAGTTACAGAGAGTCTCTGGGGATGAGGATACGCCTATGCTGTATAGGCGTACCCCTTCCTTTCACCTCTCTGTAAGGGCTTCTGTGGTGGACGGCCTTCGTTAAGTGGTGAACAGGAAGAGGGTACGCTTTCTTTTGTCCGCAGCCAAGAACGACAAAAGAGCAATGAGCACAGAAGCAAAACCATTTTTGAAGTGGGCAGGCGGCAAGGGACAGTTGCTGCAACAGTTATCCCAGCATCTGCCAGCTCGCATCAACAACGAGCCCTTTACATACATAGAACCCTTTGTTGGCGGCGGAGCCATGCTTTTCTATATGCTGCAGCATTACGGCAACATCAGAAAGGTTGTCATCAACGATGTCAACGAAGACCTCATACTGGCTTACAGGACTATCAGAGTCGATGTAGAGGGACTGATAACTGTATTGGCTGACTTAGAAAACCGTTACCTTTCGATCGAAGACCAAGAGCATCGGAGTCAGATGTTCTACGAAATACGTGAGCGTTACAATCGTCATGAGGACAATGGTGTAGAAAGAGTCGCCCAGCTATCGTTCTTAAACAAGACATGCTTCAACGGATTATATAGGGTCAACCGCAAAGGGCTGTTTAATGTGCCATTTGGGAAATACTCAAATCCCACTATCTGCAATGCTGCAGTACTAAGAGCCGACAGCCAACTCTTGCAAGCAGCCCAAGTCGAAATATGTCAAGGCGACTATGCCAAGACTATTGATCATGTCGAAGGCTTAACCTTTGTCTATCTCGACCCTCCCTACCGTCCCTTGGATGCGACATCGAGTTTTACAGCTTATGCAAAAGGAGATTTCAATGATGATGATCAACGGGCACTTGCTGCTTTCTGTCATCGATTGAGCGATGCAGGATGCTATTGGATGGAAAGCAATGCTGACTGTTCAGCCAAGAACCCTGGGGACACCTTTTTCGAAGGGCTCTATCAGGACTACCGCATCGAGCGAGTCAATGCAGCTCGCTTTATCAATGCTAATCCAGAGAAACGCGGGAAACTAACTGAACTATTGATTAAGAACTATGAATAAGAACTTTGACCTCTTTATGTCTCAACTTCAGGAGACCAACCAGACACTCGATTTCTTTTGTGACTTTGACAAAATCTCAGCCAATGTAGCAGAAGTGGAGATGAGCCTAAATACACTCAACTATCTGATTGGAAAGGAAGATTTAGCGAAGGGTGTTGGTGAGATATGGCAGCGTGACCATAAGGTGTTTGAGGTGCTGGGCATTCTGATTGCCGTAAGAGACGAAGGAAAGAAGCCTGTTGTGGATTGCAACGGTAATGGGGTCTTGCTAAAGAGCTATTTTGAAACGGCGGACAAAGTCGTTGAGTTCTTGATGGGTACTGGCTTGGCAGAAATCTTCGAATCGCGCCGCATCAAGAACTTGGTTGACTATGTCTTTGGAATAGAAACCGGACTTGACACCAATGCAAGAAAGAATCGAAGCGGGCATATCATGGAAGGTACAGTGGCACGCATACTCAGCGAGAATAATATCGCATACCGTCAGGAAGTCTATTCCTCAGAATTCCCAGAGCTGTCAGTATTAGGTGTTGATGAGAAACGATTCGATTTCTATATAGAGACACATAGGAAGAAGTATCTGGTAGAGGTGAACTTCTATAGCGGAGGTGGTTCAAAACTCAACGAAGTTGCTCGCGCCTATACGGAACTGGCGCCCAAGGTGAATTCTGTGAAAGGTTTCGAGTTCGTTTGGATTACGGATGGCATTGGATGGAAATCGGCACGTAACAAACTCGAAGAGGCTTACAACACGATACCCAGCGTTTATAACCTGACAAATGTAAGTGAGTTAATCGCATTACTAAAACATGCTTAAGCCCTATTACAAATCTCCCGACCACGCCTTCAATCTGCTTCATGGCGATACGTTTGAGCTGCTACCGCAGTTCTCGTTCAAGTTCGACATGATATTTGCTGACCCGCCCTATTTCCTTTCGAGTGGTGGCATCTCTGTCCAGAGCGGCAAGGTCGTGTGTGTGGATAAAGGTGACTGGGACAAATCGATGTCGCAGGACGATATCAACGCCTTCAACATGCGCTGGCTTTCCCTGTGTCGCGAGAAGTTAAAGGACAACGGTACGCTTTGGATTTCAGGCACTTACCACAACATCTTCTCTGTGGCCAACTGTCTAACTCAACTTGGCTACAAGATTCTGAATGTGATAACTTGGGCAAAGACGAATCCGCCACCCAATATTTCTTGCCGCTACTTCACCTATTCGACAGAATTTATCATTTGGGCGAGAAAGAAAGATAAGGTGCCTCATTACTATAACTACGAGTTGATGAAGCACATCAATGGCGACACACAGATGACCGACGTGTGGCGATTACCTGCCATTGCTCCGTGGGAAAAGACTTGCACGAAGCATCCCACGCAAAAGCCACTTGGATTGCTAAGTCGCATCATCATGGCATCGACGAAACCCGGCGCATGGATTCTTGACCCATTTGCAGGAAGCAGTACTACGGGTATTGCTGCAAATTTGTTAGGGCGGAGATTTCTTGGTATAGAGCAGGAAGAGGAGTTTGCAAGAATCAGCCGTGCCCGTCGCGAAGAGATTGAGGATGTCAAGACATTTGCAACCTTTCGCCGTAAGATACCCGATATAGTTAAAGCAGAGGACACTCAGACAGATTGCTTCACATGCCATGAAGCTGTTATAGAAAAGCTGCCGTTCCTAGAGGATGAAGTAGCCATAGCAGGTGACGACATCTTCATGTACGCTATTGGTTCAGCTTCTCGCAAGAACACCGAGCCTGTGGGAAAACTGGCTATCGGCATCAAGGATGGGATGCTCAGCACTACAGATATTAGCAAAATCGGCTACATCATGTTCCATTATTGGAACAATGAGAAAGCCATGCCATATCGTATCACGAACAGACCTTGCATCGTCAGCAAGCAAAATACTCCAGATGGCTATCTATTCCGTATGGTTACAGGTGCTCAGAAGTTTCTGCTGCTAGAGTACGACCCTATCAAGCCTGCTGATATTGGCGTTTTTGACATCATGAAAGTGCAGAAGAAGGGAAAAGGACGGTATATGCCATTTGTGATATCGCTGAATAGCATCATGTAAACCACATGAAGGTGTTTATCTTCGGCAATGAGTGTGCATAGGCCATATTGCAATATTGCATTGCATTCGTTTTCGTAAGTATAGAACAATCCCCGCTTTTGGCAAATGGCTGCCAAGGGCGGGGATTCTTGTAATCTTCGTCAGGAACTACTTAATCGTTTCAATATCCGATGACCTCAACGTCACTATCTGCTCAACTCCCTCTTCCGTAGGCGCATCTATGTGGCGCAGCGTAGCCCCGCGAACATCGTCGAGCACTACGGCGGGACGGTAGTCGGGACGCTCATAGCGGAAGGTCACGTCGCTCACGTGCAGCCCCTCCACGTGGCGGGCATAGAGGCCGTAGGCGGGTGTCCATCCGGCAAACTTCGGTTCAGGATAGTTAGTGCCCTGCTCGCGGTAGTCCTTGTTGACGAGATCTTTCGTGCCGCCGCCCTTGAAGTAGAGACGGATGTTGGAGAGCCAGACATTGCGGATGGGCTCGTCCTTCATGCCCGTGACGATGATAGAGCAGAGCGAGTCGCAATCGTCGGCAATGACGTTAGAAATCTGTATGTCGCGGGCAGAACTCATGCGCGTCACCTCCTTGGGCCCTCGGTTACGACAACCGGTAGTGATGTAGATGGGGTAGTGGTGGACGTGGCTCATGGTGATGTTGCTCACCACGATGTTCTCCATCCGTCCCTGATCCACCTCCTCGAAAGCCAGACCGCTGGAGTACATGAAGGTGCTGTTGGTGAGCGAGATGTTGCGATAGCCGCCGTTCGACTCGGTGCCTAACTTGAAGCGTCCGCACACCCAGTTGACGGGTTCAGGTTGGTAGGTGCCGTCGAGCAGCGTGCCGCACTTAAAGCCGGTGATATTGCAGTTCGTGATGGCTATGTGCTCGGTCAGTACCGGCTTTTTCAAGGCATACGAAGACTTCAGCACCAGTGCATCGTCCGAGGGCGTGTTGATGCGGCAGTTGGTGATGGTCATATACTTGCAGCAGTCAATATCGAAGCCGTCGCGGTTGGTGTCGATGGTCACGTTGTCGATGGTTGAGAGGTCGCAGCCGGTCATGATGATGCCGAAGTGTCCGCCGCGATAGATGGTGATGTCGCGGATGGTGACCTGTCGGCACAGCTTCAGCGCGATGGCCTTGTCGCCCGTACCTATGGAGCCGCCCTGCACGTTTCCGGCTTTCTCGGTGTCCTTCTTTGTCAGTCCCTTGCCATCAATCATGCCGTGACCAGTAATCGATACATTCGTCTGCCCCTCTGCCCAGATGAGCGAGTTGTGGAAATAGGTGTGGCCACCGTCCTGATACTCAGGGAATCCCCCAAACGACTCGCTCTCGTCGTAGAGTCTGCCGCCGTCGCCTCCGAGGTTGGTCTTGCCGCGAAAATCCTTGGGGTCGGCAGCCAACAGCGTGCAACCGGCCGCAAGGTGCAGGTCGATGTTGCTCTTCAGGCGGATGCTGCCGCTGAGATATGTTCCAGCAGGCAGCAGCACCTGTCCGCCGCCGCTGTTCACAGCAGCCTCGATGGCAGCGTTGATGGCAGGCGAGTCGAGCGTCTTGCCGTCGCCCTTCGCACCAAAGTCCTTCACGTTGAAAACGCCATTGGTCCAGCCGGTGGTGATAGCCAATGTTAGTGTCAGTAGTAATGTCGTAGTCCGTTTCATATTGTTTTCGTTATCTATTATTGATTTGGATTCCACGTCTCTTGATGTCCGTCAGGGAAGGTTACTTCAAACTGCGAGTCGTCGGTAAAACGGATGATGGTGCTGTTGGGCAGGATACGCTGGTCGGCGGCGTTCTTGCTGCGGCGGTCGAAGTAGGTGCCGAACCAAGGGCGCACGGCGGGCTTGCGCGGGTTGCCGGGCTGGGAGATGACGACCAAGGAGCGCACCACCTCGGAGTCCATCATCAGCATCACGTCGTGCGTCATCACGTTCTCCTGCTTCTCGGGCAGGAGTTCAAGAAGCTCATTGATGCCTATTTGCCTTATCTCGTCGCTCATTATGGGTGCAAAGGTACGAAATAAATCCCAGACGGCGGGCAATCCGTCATTTTTTTCGCCCCTATTCGCATCAAGTTTGCGGATAATGATTAACTTTGCAGCCGAAACGTTATTAAAAAGATTATGGCATTAGCAATCAAGGCAATCCCGACACTCTACGGCGACGAAGTCCGCCGTTTTCGCGATATGGCAGACGAGGCCGAACGCAAGTTCGACATGAGCCCCAAGCTTCGCCAACCTTCTCGCCAACTACACGGTATTCGTTCTTGGCAGAGTCGAAGATGACGGGTTGAAGCTTCGAGAGATCAATAGTACTCCTCGGTGGGAGCCTGCTGTTTCAGATACTCGAAGATGATCGCATGCGATATTACCGATGATGGTAATCATCAGTTTGCATCCGCACCATTTTTAATATGATACGGATGCTTGTTGATAACAAATCTTTTTACCTGAATACCTATCTGTATATTGTCAATAGCTATTTGACTATTTTCTTGCCGCCTTTGATATAGATGCCCTTTGTCGGCTCTTGCTTCAGCTCAGAGCCATTCAGGGCATACATTTTCCCATTGTGCCTGTCAGCTGCGAGTTGGCTGATGCCAGAAGATTCAGCGACTGACAGCGTTACGCTGATGCGGCCTTGTCCGGCTTTCAGGAAGGTCTTCAGCTCGTCGAGCGACTGATATTCGATGCGCCCCAAGCGAGTGTAGCTCCATGAATTGCTGCCATAGAACAGCACGATCTGGTTGCCGCTGTAGAGGATGACATCGCCGGCCTCGGTCGTAATCTGAGAATTGCTTGTAGTCAGCGAGCGTCCCAGTCCACCTACCTTCTCGAAGCCTCCGTAGTCATCGGCCTCGTAGGTGATGGGAGCCTGCTGGAGGGCGGCCACCAGTTCGCGTGTAGCACTGTTGCCTACTAAGTGTACAGGCAGTGTTTTGCCGTCGATGGTGATGTTGATGTCCATATACGTTGTCGATGATTGCGCCTGTGCCTCCTCGCTGGAGCACGAGATGGTAAGCAGTGCGAAGACTGCCACCAGCAGGCGCGATATGATGCTGCTCATTATTTTAAGTTCTTGCTAAAAAAGTCTGCAAGTTTATCCCAAGGAATCAGGTTTTTGGACTTGCCCTTCTTGCTTTGGCAAGCGTCTCCTTCCGTCGCCGAGCGGCCTTCAAGCTCTGTCCAACCACCATCGTAGAGGTCGCAATGCGAGGCTCCAGGGATGATGAGCAGTTCCTTGTTCTCTGGGTTCGGATTGGGCTTCACCACGGTGTTGTAACCCTCAGCCTTGCCGTCCACCATGTAGTGATAGGCAGCCTCGCCGAAGTAGCGTGAGTGAGCCTTCTCGCCGTGCATCACAAGGACGGCAGAGCGGATCTCGTTGATATAGTAAAGGAAACGGCTGTTGCTGAAGGCCTGCGTGCCGATGGTGCGCCAGCCGTCGTTCGAGTTGCCGCTGCGCTTGTGATAGCCACGCGGCGTGATGTAGTAGTCGTAGTAGTCCTTTACGAACTGCGGGGCGTCATCGGGTAGGGGATTCACCACACCGCCAGCCATTGCCATCGGGTCAGTGAGACGCTGTTTTGAGAGAGCCTCACGGGCAGCATGGCGTGACTCTTCCTTGTCCTCACTGTCAAAGTAGCCATTGCCGCTGACGCGCGTCATATCGTACATCGTCGAGGCCACCGTAGCCTTGATACGGGTGTCGGCGGCGGCTGCATTCAGTGCGATACCACCCCATCCACAGATGCCGATGATGCCGATGCGCTCTGCGTCCACAAAGTCCTGCTTCGACAGGAAATCCACAGCGGCCATGAAGTCCTCCGTGTTGATGTCAGGCGAAGCTGTACGACGCGGTTCACCGCTGCTCTCGCCAGTAAACGAAGGATCGAAAGCCAGAGTAACAAAGCCGCGCTCTGCCATCCGCATGGCATAGAGTCCGCTCGACTGCTCCTTTGTTGCACCAAACGGGCCGCTCACGGCGATAGCTGCCATCTTGCCCTGATTCTCCTTTGGCGTATAGAGGTCAGCCGCCAATGTAAAACCATACTGTGTCTGGAACGTCACCTTCTGATGGTTCACCTTCTCACTCAGCGGGAACACCTTATCCCACTCCTGCGTCAATTCCAAATTCTGTTTCATTTTATTATCTGTTGTTTGTTTCTTCTCTGTGCAAGCCGTCAGCATTCCTATTGTCAGCATTGCTATTACTATTACTTGTTTCATGCTGCAAAGGTACAACAATAAATTCGCACTTAGGTTATACAGATTGCGGATAGTTTTACCATTTTTGCGGATTCGTAGCGTGGAATAGTAACGGGTCATGAGTTGCAATCCTTTTGACGAAAAATGCATTACCATTCATAACGGCATAGACTTA
>Ga0310697_10006355_pt1 | contig 11246 bp, 4 predicted proteins | sample 172DNAGHGlowgp2_FD_203883 | JGI IMG/M metagenome (GOLD analysis project Ga0310697, IMG submission 203883) | Sheep rumen microbial communities from Palmerston North, Manawatu-Wanganui, New Zealand - 1728 DNA GHGlow gp2 (v2) (version 2) | ecosystem: Host-associated > Mammals > Digestive system >... | reverse complement strand
GAGGTCGGGGAAGTCGCTGCCGTCAAGATGGCGCAGTCGACGCTCTATCCACTGGCAGATGTAGTCGGCCTCCTGACTCAGGTCCAGCCGGTAGCCGTAGAGGTCGGTGTCGCCCTGCCACCGCCGCTCGTCGCGCAGGTCGGCGCCAGCGTCCGCCAGCGTCCGCGCCATCTGCCGGTAGCGGGCCTGCAGGCTGTCGAGGGACAGCACCCCGAGGCGCAGTTGGCGGTAGCGCGCCACACAACTGTCGGCAAAGCCGCAGGCGTTGGTCTCGAGCAGACGGTGCACCAGGTTGATGCCCGGCCCCATGTCGAGTTCTGGCGACGAGTAGTCGGGGTTCCACCGCTCCGCCGTGCGCTGCCCGGCGGTGATGTCCATGTCCCACAGGGCGGGCGTCAGCCGCTGGTCTGCGGTCTGGTCGTAGACGGCCCAGTAGATGTTCTTGCCCACGTTGTCGATGGCGCAGAGGACGCTGGTGAAGAGGAAGAAGTCGCGCACCACGGGCAGGTCGAAGCGCGTGGCCACGCCCGCGCAGAAGTCGTCGTCGGTGGCGTTGACGACAAAGCTGATGGCGCTGTGCAGGGGTTCCCAGGTGGTGTGCCCCAAGTCCTCCAGTTTGGGGTATTTCGCCTCGAACGTGTCCCACGTCTCCGAGTCTTCGTCGCAGAGGTCGTCGACGCTCCACATCGTGGCGTGGCCGTAGCCTGTGGCCTTCCACAGCGCGCCCTTTACGATGCCCGCCAGGGTGTCGGCCTTGGCCAGTTTCATCTGCTTTCGGTCGATGGGCTCCAGCAGGGTGTAGATGCCCTGGTAGCGGTCGTTGAGAAACAGTTCGACCACCTCGCCGCGTGGGGCGGTGCGCGCGTTGGGTTTGTCGTCGGCATAGTAGGGTGGGGGAGCCATGTCGCTCCACAGCCGCGCCGCGACGAGGTTGCGCACGCGGAAGAGGTCCACCTGCCCCGCGTCCAGCACCCAGTCGTCGTCGCTCCGCAGCGAGAAGAAACTCACGTCCTGGTCAAACTCCAGGCGGTAGTTGCGCTTGTGCTTGTTGGGCTGGTTGGTGCTGCCTCCCCGCCATCGTGCCCTGACGTCCAGCGTCAGCGCGGCGTCTTTGTCTGCCTGGCAGAGCGTGAAGCGTCCGGTGCTGTATGCGGGTCCAAAGGTGCCCTCAAGCCGCAGCAGCGGCAACGAGGTGAACATGAGCGTGAGGTCTCGCTGTGCGCCCTCGGGCGACACCATCGCCACGTTGTAGCCCTTGTCGCCCTTGAGCGCGGGGAAGGTGCAGAGCGTGTCGCCGCTGCAAGGGCGGCCTTCCACGGCCTTGAGCAGCCACCCGCCGGACTGGGAGAGGCGCAGCGTTACGTCGGTGCCGTAGGCCGTCGGGCCGACGGTGGCCAGCAGCGTGTCGCCGGTGGCGTCGAGCATGGCGGGTCGCCCGTCGACCAGCAGCTGTGCCGTCGCCTGGAGGACGACCACAGGCAGGACTGCCTGCAGCAGACAGAGGAGGCGCTTGTTCATTGGGGAAACCACGGAATAACGATGTAACGATGTGACGATGTGACGGCATGACGGACGGCGGCATGGCGTTGTGCCCCATGCCGCCGTCCCGCTTTTCAACGCCCCACGACCACCTTGCGCCCGTCTCTCAGGTAGACGCCGCGCCGCGAGGGCTGGGTGATGCGCTGTCCCTGCAGGTTGTGCCATGCGCCGCTCTTCCCCTGCGCTGTGCCGCTGTCTTGTCGCGGTGTGGCGATGCCGGTGGAGGTGGTGGCGACGGGCTGCAGGGGGCGGTAGATGTCCACTCCCTCGTAGAGTGTTCCCTGTGCGCGCTGGCTCATCTTCAGCGTCATGCCGCTGGGTGCGTAGGTGCAGGTGGCCACGTCGAGCGTGGTGGCCACGTCGTTCAGGCTGATGCTTTCCGTGGTGTTGCCCACGCGCTTCGTCAGCACCATCATGTCGCCGTCGCGCAGGGTGGAGAAGTCGGTGGGTCTGACGGTGCAGTCGCGCAGGGGCTGCATGCCGAAGCCGGGGAAGAGGTAGAAGGTGTTGCTCGAAGCGGAGTTGAACACCAGTCTCTCGTAGAGGTTGCCCACCTCTGTTCCCTTGGCCGTGGCGGTGTGTGCCTCCACCCTTCCGTCGGCGGCGAAGCCCGTGATGGCCAGTCCGTTCTTCACGGCGTTGCTCCATCCCGAGGCGGGTGCCTCGGTGCCGTTGAAGGGCTGCGAGAGCGTCTTGGTGAAGGCGCCCTCGATGGGCAGCCAAGCTTGCATGGAGAAGCCGTTGTCGGTGGTGACGGTGATGATGGCTTCGCTGCGTCCGTCGTTGCTGGTGTAGGGGATGAAGACAGGAACGTCTTGGTTGCCGTATCTGTAGCTGTCCACATCGTAGACGAAGTTTGTGGAACCTTCGGTGGGGTTCAACGAGAACGAGGCAATCTGGCCCACGTGGGTGTTGATGCTGTAGATGGGCCAGTAGAGCGTCTGGCCGTCGGCCTCCACGGCTTTCATCCCGCAGAGGGCGATGTCCAGCAGTGGGTCGTCGGGCAGCAGGGGCAGCAGCCGCACGTTGCTGTTCAGTCCGCTGGGCAGGGGCGCCCACGAGGCGTAGCTCTCCACGCGCGAGCCTTCGCTGCCGTTCACGATGCCCAGCATGTTGACATCCTCGAAGAGGCGCCACACCACGCCGTCCCTGTCCATCTGACTGATGCGGTTGGCGGGCAGGTTGGTCACCTCGATGCGCAGGGTGTTCAGCCCCTCTCTCAGTGTGGCTGGGGAGTTTTGCTCCCCAGCAGCAATGTCCACAGTGAAGGGCACGGCCCACAGTGTGGCCACGCTGTCACCATTAATGTATACGCGCGCGCTCTCGCGGACGTCGCCCAGGTCGAGGCGGAAGCCCCTTGGCGCGTGCTTCAGTTGTTCCTTGGTCAGGGTGAAGGTGGTCTCGTAGATGCCGGTGCCCATGTATCGGGCCGTCTCTTCGGTCAGCCCTTCCCACGAGCGCAGGGTGTCCAGGAGGAAGGTCTGGCCAATCTGTGGCCACCCCTCGGTGAAGGAGAGCGTCCACGGGTTGTCGATGATGATGGGCGCTCCGGCTCTCACCTGTTCGACGGCATCGGTAGCGGCGTCGGCAGTGGCTTGCTCCACGGCGATGACGCTCTCTCCGGGTTGCAGCGTGAGCCATGTCTTAGCGCCTTGGCTGATGTGGCCCGTCATGGGGTCGAACAGGGTGGAGGCGTTGCTGAGTACACCGCGATAGGTGTTGGGCGTGAGGTTGGCCACGAAGCGCAGCGTCTTGCCGTCGCCGGTCTTGCGCCGCAGCACCTTCAGGCCCGCCATGCGCTGCGGTTCGGGTGTGGCTCCCAGGGTGTCGAGTGCTGCCGGGGTGGGGGCTTCGGCGTAGACGATGCGCGCCCCTTGCGCCTGCAGCAGGGCGAGGTGCTGGCTGGTGGCCTGCGGCATGAAGTTGGCCGAAGGCACGACGATGGCGCGGTAGCGCGTGCCTCCCTCGGTGACGAGGCATTGGCTCGCGACGTCCAGCGTCAGTCGCTGTAGCTGCTGGTCGGAGATGAAGTCGCAGTCGTAGCCCGCCTTTTCGATGGCCGTCTGCGCCTTCACCACCGAGGGCATCTTCTGCGACAGCGTGTTGATGTCGAAGAGCAGCAGGCGGTTGGCCCAGGTGCCCGTGTTCTTGTGCATGGCCTCGGCGAAGTTGGCGTAGACGAGGAAGTCGTTGTCGGGCGTTCCCTGCTGGAGCCACGACTGGCATCTTGTGGCATACTGCATCATGGCCGGTGCGTCGCGCCAGAGGCTGTTGCCGGGCGACATGTCGATGGAGGCGTAGAAGTGCCATCCGGGCCACTGGGCTGCTGGCCAGGTGCTGCCAGGGTCGGGCGTGTAGGCCGTGCCGTGGAAGAAGATGTGGTTGACTCCTGCGGCCAGCATCAGGTCGAGGTCGGGCTTCATCTGCGAGAGCGAGGTGCGGAAGTGTTCGGTGAGCCAGGTGAAGGTCTCGCTCGAGACGAGCGGCTTGCCTGTGACGTGTGCAGCCGACGAGGCGTATTTCAGGGTGGCGAAGTCAGAGTAGTTTTGTCGGGTGAAGCCCGGGTCTTGCCTCAGTCCGGGCAGTGCGAAGTCGGTCAGTCCGAAGCCCTCTATCTCCGGTATGTCGGCTGCTGCATAGAAGTCGAGCAGCGGGCCGGGCACGCCATGTGCCTGCAGCCGTGTGGTCACGCCGTGGCTGTGGGCCCACTGTGTCCAGGGCAGTGTGAAGTTCTGCATCAGCAGGTCTGAGAGCGTCTGCCGGTAGTGGGCCAGCACGTCGAGCGGGCCCAGCCGCAGTGTCTGGGTCGGCTGGTTGTCCGCCGCCCTGTGCTGCACGTCCACGCTGTCCTTGCTGAGTGCCAGCAGTTGTGGCAGGGCCTGCCTGAGGTCGTAGCCTCTGAGGCGCATGAACTGTTCGAGGAAGCGTGGCGTCCAGTCGGCGCCGTAGACCTCGTAGCTGTCGCAGAAGAAGCTGTGTGGCCACTGTGCCTCGCCTCGGTTGAAGGCGCGGTCGAACACCTTGAAGTAGTTGGCGACGGAGGCCGAGTCGTAGTGGTCGACGACATATCCCTCGCCGCCGGGTGCTGCTCGCTTGACGGCCTGCAGCGTTCGTCCGCAGTAGACGGCCACCAGCCGCCACTGTCCTTCGGTGGTGGGTGTCCACGTGAGGCTGTTGCCGCTGACCTTCTCCGTCAGGTCCACGGCCTGCGCCCCCTGGTAGGCCATGACGCACTGCAGTGCGGCGTTGCCTTCCGGGGCCTGCACCGACCACGTCAGTGGTTCGCCCGTGGCGTTCAGCACCTCGGTCTTCGTCACAAGTTTGGCTGCGGCCTCGTCCAGTTTCACGTAGGGTCCTCCGAAGGGCCATCCCGTTCCGCCGTTCATGTCGACATCCATCTGGTTTCTGCTGGCCGCGTTCTCTACGGTCTGCAGGGCCTCCATCCACGGTGTGGAGAGGTAGCTGATGTTGTGCGCCTGGTTGCCCTGCACGCCGTAGAGGGGTGTGATCTCGACGGTGCCGATGCCCGCCGCGGCATATTGGTCGAGCAGGTTGTCGAGGCGCTGGCTCTCTACGGCCGAGCCTTGCCACCACCAGCGTGTGCCTGGGCGCATCTCTGGCCGCACGTCGGGCCACGTCTGTTGTGCGGCGGCGGCCAGCGAGGCCATCGCAAGGAGGGGGAAGAGGATGTTTTTCATGGCTATGGGTTGTTTGCTGGGTTTTTAGAGGGGCTAGATTTTCTAGAGGGGCTAGATTTTCTAGAGGGACTAGTTTTCCTAGAGGGACTAGTTTTCCTAGAGGGGCCAGCCCTCTACAACTCCCGCTTGAAGACGCGGTGGCGTCGGTGCTGCCTGGAGTCGAGATACTGCCACTGCGAGCGCACGTGGGTGTTGCTCTCCATCTGCGGCATGGCCTCGGCCCACTCGAATCCCATCTGCTGGAACTGCTGTATCAGTTCGTTGAAGATAAGCGAGTTGGCCCCCTTTGCGCGGTATTCGGGCAGCACGCCGATGAGCAGCAGGTCGACGCGCTTGGGATGTTTCACCCAGAGCGCCTTCACCAGATGTCTCCACTTGAAGGGCAGCAGCCGTCCGTCGCCCGTCTTCCTGAGCGCGTCGGCCAGCGAGGGGAAGGTGATGCCGAAGCCCACGAGGGGTCCGGGCAACACCCCCTCGGGGTCGGGCAGGGTGGTGTCCACGATGCCCACCACGAGGCGCATCTTGGCCCAGGTGATGTAGTCCTTCACCAGTTGCTTGATCTGCGGGTGGGACAGCTGCGAGTAGCCGTAGAGCCCCGAGTAGGTCTCGTTGATGATGCGGAAGACGCGTTCGCCCTGGCGGTCGCGCATCAGCTGCCACTTGGTGAAGTGGATGGCACGCAGTCCGTAGCGCTGTTCCACCATGGTTGCCAGTCGGCCAAACTTGTCGGGCATCTGTTCGGGCACCCTGACGAGATACTCCAGGTAGTCGTTGTCCTTCTCGAAGCCGCCATATTGTTCCAGATGCTTCAGGTAGTAGGGGTGGTTGTAGTTGACGTACATGGTGGACGGCTCGTCGAAGCCCTCGACGAGCATCCCTTCGCGGTCGGTGTCGATGAATCCCATGGGGCCGCACACTTCGGTCATGCCTTTCTCGCGCCCCCATTGGATGGCGGCGTCGAGCAGCGCCTTGGAGACGCGCGTGTCGTCGATGAAGTCAAACCACCCGAAGCGCAGCTGCCTCCGTTGCCACTGCTGGTTGGCTCGTCGGTTGATGATGGCGGCGATGCGCCCCACGGTCTGCCCGTTGTGCAGGGCCAGGAAATAGCGCGCCTCGCAGCACTCAAAGCTGGGGTTCTTGTCTTTCGACAGCACATCGCGCTCGTCCATGTAGATGTAGGGGACGGCCTGCGGGCAGTCTCTGTAGAGTCGTGGGTAGAAGAGGATGAACTCGCGCAGCTGTGCCCGTGTCGTCACCTCTTGTATGGTGATGTTGTCTTGGCTCATGTCCGATGATAAGTCCTCAATCTTCGATCTTTCTCAGGAAGTCGGCCAGCGCCTGTGTGGCTCTTGCCCGGTGCGAGATGGTGTCCTTGACGTCCTGCCCCAGTTGGGCGAAGGTTCCGGGGAAGCCGTCGGGGTGGAACACGGGGTCGTATCCGAAGCCGTTCTCCCCCTGCCTCTCCGGTGCGATGGTTCCGTCGACGCGCCCCTCGAAGACGTGTTCCTCGCCGCCGGGCAGGATGAGGGCGATGGCGGTGCGGAAGCAGGCGTGTCGGTTGGCTTGTCCCTTCAGCACGTCCAGCAGCTTGTCGATGTTGTCCTCCGGCGAGCATTGGGGTCCGGCGAAGCGCGCCGTGTAGACGCCCGGTGCGCCGTCGAGGGCCTCCACCTCGAGGCCGGTGTCGTCGGCGAAGACCGAGGGTAGGGTGGGGGAGGCCGTTGCGGAGGACTGGCCCTCCTGGCCTTCGGCCACCTTCTGCTGCAGCCACTGGCGCACGTAGCGGGCTTTCTGCAGGGCGTTCTCCTCGATGGTGGTGCCCGTCTCGGGGATGTCGGCGTGGAGGCCGATGTCCGACAGCGAGCGGACGTGGTAGGCTGTGCCGAGGATGTGGCGCAGCTCCTGCAGTTTGTGGGGGTTGTTGGAAGCGAGAACGAGAGTCATGGGTTTTCGGAATAACGGAATGAAGGTATTTTCTGAATGGCGGAATGACCGCGGTCTGGGCGTGGCCGCTTGTGCTACGACTTGCGGTGCGACTTGTCTTCGCCGGTGTTGGTCGTGAAGCCCTTCACCTGGTGCTTGGGGTCGGGGTCTGCGGGCTTCTTCACCCTCACCTTGATGGGGTCGAAGCCCTCGCCGTAGACGCCGATGACCGCCGACTGCGAGACGAAGGCGCGAGGGTCGATCAGCTTGATGAGGCGCAGCATCTGCACCGACTCGCGCTTCTTGGCCAGTATGCACAGCACGTGGCGCTTCTGCCCGGTGTACCACCCGTGGCCGTCGAGTATGGTGACGCCGTGGTCCATCTGCGTTCCGATGGCGTTGGCGATCTCCTGCCACTGGTCTGAGAAGATGAGGAACTGCACCGACTGCCGCCTGGTGTTCATCACGTAGTCCAGCACGCCGTTCTCGATGGCCATGGTGCAGAAGCCGAAGATGCACATATGGGCGCGGTGCTGCAGGTCGCCAAACTCGCTGATGAAGAGCGTGGAGCCGATGATGAAGACGTCGAGCGTGAAGAGGGCCTGTCCGAGCGAGAGGTTGAAATACTTGTTGACCACGGCGGCCACGATGTCGGTGCCGCCCGTCGAACCGTTGTTGAGGAAGACGATGGCCAACGAGGTGCCTGTGCAGCAGCAGCCGATGATGAGCGAGAGCAGCTGCTGGTCGGGGCCCAGCACGTTGATGAGCTTGCCGTCGGGGCCGGTGAGCAGCCACTGCGCCCCCTTGAGCATCAGGTAGAGCACGGCGATGGCGAAGATGGTCTTCGACAGGAACCTCCACCCCAGCACCTTCAGCGCGACGACCAGCAGGGCGATGTTGATGACGGCGTAGGTGTTCTCCACGCGTATGCCCGTGGCATAGTAGACGATGGCCGAGATGCCGGTGACGCCTCCCGTGACGATCTCGTTGGGCAGGAGGAAGACAGTCCACCCGAAGGTGAGCAGCGCCAGGCCGAAGGTGATGAAGAGGTAGTCTTCGGCCTCGCGCAGGATATATTTTTTGCGGGCGGTCATGGCTTGACGACGATGTTCACCATGCGGCCCGGCACGACGATGACCTTCACCACCTGCCGGCCCTCAAGATACTTGGCGGCCTCGGGAGATGCCAGTGCGGCCTGCTGCGCCTGCTGCTGTGTGGCGTCGGCGGGAAGGCTCAGCTCAAAGCGCCTCTTGCCGTTGAAGGCCACCTGCACCTTCACCTCGTCCTCGACCAGCAGACGCTCGTCGCAGACTGGCCACTGGGCGTCGCACACCGTGCCTTGGCCGCCCAAGAGGTGCCACAACTCCTCGGCGATGTGCGGGGCGAAGGGCGCCATCATCACGACCAGCGTGCGCAGGATGTCGCGGTTGCGGCACTTCTGCTGCGACAACTCGTTGGTGCAGATCATGAAGGCCGAGATGGCCGTGTTGTACGAGAAGGCCTCGATGTCCTGCGTCACCTTCTTGATCAGCCTGTGCAGGCTCTTGAGCCCCTCGGCGGTGGCCGCCTCGTCGGTGCCCTCCTCGAGGACAGAGGTGACGAGGTGCCAGAACTTCTTCAGGAAGCGGTGGCATCCCTCGATGTTCTTCGGGTCCCAGGGCTTCGACTGCTCGACGGGTCCGAGGAACATCTCGTAGAGGCGCAGCGTGTCGGCTCCGTACTTCTCGACGATGAGGTCGGGGTTGACCACGTTGTACATCGACTTTGACATCTTCTCCACGGCCCATCCGCAGTGGTAGAGTCCGTCGGCCTCCGGGACGAACTCGGCCTCGCGGTATTCGGGCCTCCAGGCTCTGAAGGCGTCGAGGTCAAGCACGTCGTCCTTGACGATGTTCACGTCGACGTGGATGGGCGTGACGTCGTCGTCCTTGTATCCCGCCTGCCTCTCGCGCTGCTCCTTGACGGCGAGCGAGAGGAACACGGGGTGGCCTGCCTGCTGCGAGGCGGCGTTGTCGCGGTAGACGAAGTTCGACCGGCCTTGTATCATGCCCTGGTTGACCAGTTTCCTGAAGGGCTCGTCCTCGCAGGACACGCCCAGGTCGTGCAGGAACTTGTTCCAGAAGCGCGAATAGATGAGGTGTCCCGTGGCGTGTTCCGCCCCCCCGACGTAGAAGTCTACGTTGCGCCAGTAGCGGTCGGCCTGTTCGGAGACGAGGGCCTCCGGGTTCTGCGGGTCCATGTACCGCAGGTAGTAGGCCGACGATCCGGCGAAGCCCGGCATGGTGCACAGCTCCAGCGGGAACACCGTCTTGTGGTCGATGAGGCTGGTGGCGACCACCTTGCGGCCAGCCTCGTCCCACGCCCACTGCTGTGCGCGTCCCAGGGGCGGCTCGCCCGTCTCCGTGGGGCGGTATTGGTCGATCTCGGGCAGCAGCAGCGGCAGGCAGTCTTCGGGCAGGGTCTGCGGCATGCCGTCCTTGTAGTAGATGGGGAAGGGCTCGCCCCAATAGCGTTGGCGCGAGAAGATGGCGTCCCTGAGGCGGTAGTTCACCTTGACGCGTCCGATGCCAGCCTTGGTGACAAACTCCTTGGTGGCCGCGATGGCCTCCTTGACGCTGAGTCCGTTCAGCGAGAACCCGCCGACGGCGGCCTTGCCCTGCATGGGCGAGTTGCAGACGATGCCCTCCTTTGCGTCATAGCTCTCCTGGCTGACGTCGGCTCCCTCGATGAGGGGCACGATGGGCAGCGAGAAGTGTCTGGCGAAGGCATAGTCGCGGCTGTCGTGTGCGGGTACGGCCATGATGGCTCCCGTGCCGTATCCTGCCAGCACATACTCTGAGATCCAGACGGGGATCTTTTCCCCTGTGAAGGGGTTGACGGCGTATGAGCCCGAGAAGACGCCCGTCACGCGCTTGTCGGAGATGCGGTCTCGCTCGGTGCGCTTCTTCACGTAGGCGATGTATTCGTCGACGGCCTTGCGCTGCTTGGCGGTCGTCAGCCGGTCCACCAGTTCGCTTTCGGGCGCCAGCACCATGAACGTCACGCCGAAGATGGTGTCGGCGCGGGTGGTGAAGATGGTGAAGCTGGAGGGGGCGGAGCCATCCGAGTTCTCCGAAAAAACCTGAAACTCCATCTCTGTCCCCTCCGAGCGCCCTATCCAGTTGCGCTGGGTCTCCTTGAGCGAGTCGGTCCAGTCGATGTGGTCCAGTCCGTCGAGGAGCCTCTGGGCGTAGGCCGAGACGCGCAGGCACCACTGTCGCATCTTCTTCTGCTCGACGGGAAAGCCGCCGCGCTCCGACACGCCGTTCACCACCTCGTCGTTGGCCAGCACCGTGCCCAGCTGGGGGCACCAGTTGACCATCGTCTCGCCGAGGTATGCGATGCGGTAGTTCATCAGCACCTCCTGCCTCTTGCGCTCGTCCCACGAGTTCCACTCGTCGGCGCCGAAGTGCAGCTCTTCCGACTGTGCCACGTCCAGGCCCTCCGTGCCCTTGCTGGCGAAGTGCTCCACCAGCCTCCCGATGGGCTGTGCCGACTGGCACTTGTTGCAGTAGAACGAGTGGAACATCTTGACGAAGGCCCACTGCGTCCACTTGTAGTAGCCCGGGTCGCAGGTGCGCACCTCACGGCTCCAGTCGAACGAGAACCCTATCTTGTCCAGCTGCGAGCGGTAGCGGTCGATGTTCTCCGAGGTGGTCTTCTCCGGGTGCTGCCCGGTCTGTATGGCATATTGCTCCGCAGGCAGCCCGTATGCGTCGTAGCCCATGGGGTTGAGCACGTTGTATCCGTTCTGCCTCTTGTATCTGGCGTAGATGTCGCTGGCGATGTATCCCAGGGGGTGTCCCACGTGGAGCCCCGCCCCGCTGGGGTAGGGGAACATGTTCAGGACGTAGTACTTCTGCCTCTTGGGGTCCTCCACGGCGCGGTAGGTCCCCTCCTGGGCCCACCGCTGCTGCCATTGCCGCTCGATGTCGTTGAAAAGATATTCCATTGCTGTTGGTTGGTATGTGTGTGTGTATGTTGTTCCTTCCACAATCACGCATGTGCGCAATTCGGCGGCAAAGTTACGGAAAAACGAGAGCAACG
>Ga0310697_10006353_pt1 | contig 11246 bp, 12 predicted proteins | sample 172DNAGHGlowgp2_FD_203883 | JGI IMG/M metagenome (GOLD analysis project Ga0310697, IMG submission 203883) | Sheep rumen microbial communities from Palmerston North, Manawatu-Wanganui, New Zealand - 1728 DNA GHGlow gp2 (v2) (version 2) | ecosystem: Host-associated > Mammals > Digestive system >... | reverse complement strand
AATATAAAGTCGCCCATCTGTTTGCCCTCATATCTAACTATTCAACTTGAGATTCCGCAATCCATCCGATCTCTGTTATTCCCTGTTCATTGGATCCGTCAAGCTGGGATGTTCCCTCAGGATGCCAGTACGCTACCTTCATCCACTTGTTACCCTTTTTATCCGTGGCAGTCTCACGATATACCTCCATGGAATCGCCGGTTGGTATCTGACATATAACATCATACTCGGTACCCGGACCTGTGCGGAGGTTTGCATATCCGTCAGGTGATATTACATAGATAAAATACTCCGGTATGGTATGATCCTCCGATGTATCGTCCCATCCGGTCTCTTCGGTGCTTTCATTCTCTTCCGTCTTTTGGCCAACTGATGCAGCAGAACCTTTCCCGGTGTTCTCGATCCTTCCGTTTTTATTGATACTGATCGTGCATGTGCCACCATCTGTTGCATTAGGATCAAGCATCATGCGGATATTGGAAAGATCCGTCGGAATATAATAAGGGTCATACGTTTCCCCGTTCGGTTCTGTTGTCTCAAACCTTGCTGCAATAAAACCTGCTTCCTCCAGTCCGCGACCCTCGACTGTAAATATATATGTTGAGTAGGTGTCATATTCGTAGTCACTCTCAAGAAGATATGTCCTGCCGTCCCTATGCACATAGAAGAAATCAAGAAAATCCGTACCGCCTGGCATATCAAGCATGATCTCTTCATTGGCAGAGCCGATATGTACTTCATACCTGTTGATGAAAAACTCTGTTGAATCTTCAAAATCTCTCACTTCATACAAGGGATATGCCTGGACAAATTCAAGCTTTCCGCTGTCATCTATATCGAAATACGAACCGTTAGCCTCCGGAGACTGCGATATCCACTCATCTCTTACATCATTTGCAAACTCTTCGTTGAAAATCACGCCATCCTTATCATCGGCGAATAGCACGGTTGTTGAAAAGGCTTCGGGAGCCGAAAGGTACGAATCCTCCCAGAATGTTATGCCCTGCGGATCAAGCGTCCATGTAATGCCCCCATCCTTCAAGTAATCCAGCATATCGGGTCTGACTTTATTCTTATCAAAATCAACATCATCCGCGTATTTGTTCTTCAATGCATATTCGATATATTCGGCCATTTTATCTGCCATCAGGTCATAGAATGCATCCTCATCATCAACTATATCCGTAAGCTTTATCTCCTTGCCGCTGTCGGTATAATACGAATGTGCGATGTAAGTCGTATAATATCCGCCTTCGTATTCATCTACTGTGCAGCATTCGTTAACAAAGCTCACAACGCTGTCATCGGCGCGGCGCACGTACGTATTCCAGCTATCATCATATGTCCCGAAGGAATTCTCATTAACGCTTTTGATCTCGTCATCCCATGCCGCCTCATGCTTGGAGATTATCTCTTCTCTTGCATCCTTAAGGCTGTCCGCAAGACCCTTGTGATCTTTGGCATACTCGTCATCAACAAGCAGGTATCCGAAAGTATGCTTGATCAGCGGAACAGAGCCATCTCCCCATTCATATTTACTGTCCTTGTGCATGACAAGAACAGGGGGCTCACCCGGCTCCTTGGCTTTTTCCTTCTTTGTCTTCTTTTTCTTGGATTGCTCCGGCTTCTCATCAGCATTATCTTGCTCGCCGGCAGCACTTACCTTATCCTTCAGTTTGTCGGAAATGTCGCTGCTATCATTCCCGCTTCCTTGGCAACCTGCAAGAAGCATTGACGCTATAAGGAAAATGATGATCGTTGAAAGTGATTTTCTCTTCATTTAAGGTATTCCTCCGTGTATAATACATGGTCGCTCCCCAATAGAATCGCTTCGCCTATCTACATTTAATGGTCAAGCTGTGATTCAGCGATCCATCCCATTTCTGTCACTCCGGAATTCGAATATATGACCTTCACCCATGTTTTGCCCTTGAAATCCACGGCGTTCATGCGATAAACCTCTAACTGTTCGCCGGTCGGAACCTTGCATATAACGTCGTATTCGGTACCCGGACCTGTGCGCATATTTGCATAACCGTCCGAAGATTCTACATATCGGAAATACTCCGGGATAACCTCGTCCCTGGGGCCTTCATTAGCCTCATACCTTGGCTCATAACCGTTGGGGAGTTCGACATCTGCCAGCTTCTTGGCTTCGGGAAGCTGTACAGGCTTGGTCTTCGGAAGGAGCTTTTTATATTCGGCTTCAGACAGCCAGTCCTCATATTCACCTATCCATACAGGCATATCAGCGTATGGATCCTCCTGGAGCCTTGCTGCTATCTCATCATACTCCGGGCCGCTAAAATCACGGTGGCAGAATGTATAGTACTCCCCTCGGGATTCTTCAAAATCTTCATAATATCCGGCAAGCCCTGAATCATACGAATACCATGATGTGCCAGGAAATTCCGAAGTCTCCGGAGCATACTGCTTAAGGATACCTCCGGGGTACAGGGTTACCTCATCGCCGACGGACGCAAAATAGAAACGCTGCACTTTATCCGCGAAATAACTGTATATCTCAACTATATCCTTACCCAAAGTGATGATCATCTCATCCGTGCCGTTGGAATCAACATCATAATATACATATCCGACGTCATACGGCGATGTCTCATCCGGCCAGCCACGCTCTAGAAGAGGCTCCCTGAATCCGAAAATATGCTCGATCTGATCTTGTGTGTAATGCCGATCCTGCGTTTCTTTATACGCATACAGCAGATCATCGAAAGAGTCAAACCTGTACATATATAAAGCATAATCTTTTTCTTCTTTCTGATCCTGAGCGGGTTCTTCAGGTGCAGGCGTTTCCGGCTCGGGTTCTGCCTCTTTCTTCTCCTCCGGTGCAGGTGTTTCAGTCGGAGTTACCTGATCCTGTGCTGTTTCCTGCACAGCTTCCTGCGCGACATCTGTAGGTGCTGGAGCTTCGCTTCCGCCGCAGCCTGCAAAAAGCATTGCACTGATTAAACAAATGACGATTGTAAGTAATGATTTTCGCATTTATGATCCTTCCCTTCAGAAATTCAAAAAGCTATTTTGAGTTTTTCTCATACTTGCCGATGAAATCCGCATTATACTTCTCGTATTCATTAAGCTTGCCGTCGATAACCTCCTGCGACTCATCTGATGGGAAGTACCATTCCATGCTGTCAAAGTGAGCCTGAAGCTCTTTATCTTTAAACCGTCTTCCATAACGGGCATATATCTCGTTACGGGCGATCCTCAGTTTCTCGGCGCTAAGACCCTCCAGATCATCTTCTGTAAGCTTCCTGCTGTCACTGTCAGGAATGATCATACCGTCTGTGATTGCTGACTGGTCTACATCACCGCCGTTTGTGGGATCCTCGACAAACCACTTGGGAAGATTCGATATGAACTGATATCTGCCTCCCTTATCCTTAAATGTTACGCAATACTCAATATTGTCATAGCCTTCGTAAACCAGGGTGATTTCATCTCTGTCTTTCATACCTGCCTTAACCGATATTGATGACTGGTTGGTATCGCCATGCTCATTGACATACAGATCAAGCTCCTTAAGATATACCCAGTCAAGGGGGTATTTCATTTCGGAATACTCACGTCCTGTTGTCTCCTTGACATATTCCTCGATATCCTTTCCCGAAACGCAGGTAAGATCTGTGTATATCTCATCTTCTCCAGTTGCTTTCAGATATGCCTTGGCGACCTTTGCCGAAGGGCTGCCGTTTGTACTGTCAAGTCCGGCTCCCACGTAGAATACTTCATTCCAGTCTATCTTGGTGGGATCATCGTAAGTGCTTAGCATAAAACCGTAATACCCGATGCTGTCTAGTTTATTCTCATAGCTCAAAAGTTCATCATCAGTCATAGTGTTTACGATATATTTTCCACCGCTTTCCTTTTGCCCGACAGGAGTCCACGCTATCGCATCTATCTTAAGCGACATAATATCAAGCTGATCAAAAAATTCATCCTCAGTGATATTCAGTTTTTCGGACTCGCCCGGTTCGTCTGAACCCGAGGTGTTGTGATAAAAAGCCATCTTTCCGTTTACTTCGCAGGAAAAATAATAATCATCCCACGTGGGCTCGGTTCCGCCCGGTTCAAGATGCCATTCGCCGAATATCGTATTTGATGCACCGCCGGAGCCTGTGTTGAAAAACCGTCCATCTCCTTTGTAATGCTGTCTGTTTCTTGCCCAGCCCTCGGCAAAGCTTACAGGCTTACCATTCTTAACGGTAAATGCGTTATAAACATATGCCACATCATTAACACTTCCGTATTCGAATTCCCTGTTCTCTCCGATCAGCAGTTCATCCACTCCGTCACCGTTCATATCATGAAGATAATATCCGATCACTTCACCCAGGTCATCTCCGTCCGGATACATTGACCTTTCCATGAGCCCGTCTCCGACATAGTCATAGTTTCTGTCATGATCATAACCGTTCTCCACAACATCTCTCACCTCTTCAAGTACAGGCGCGTATATATCCTCGACGAATGCTGCATTATCCTCTGACACGGATTCCCAGTCATCATTATTCTTTTTTTTACTCTTCTTTTTCTTCTTCTTTTCGGGCTTATCCTCGTCCTTACCGCCGTCTTCTTCGTCCTTGACGTTTTCAGCTTTGTCCGAAGCGCTGCCACTGGAAGCAGCTCCGCACCCTGCAAGAAGCATTGAACTGATTAAACAAATGATGATTGTAAGTAATGATTTTCGCATTTTCCGCTCCCTCTAATGGTTTGTCTGTTTCATATTCCGTGAAAACAAGATATATTATGCAACAAAACCTATCCTTTCCGCTACCACCAAAAGTCTATATTTCAAATATAAAACCGTCGAACTGTATGACTCCTTTGTCCGACGGTTTGCAATCCATTATGAAAAGATTGATTGTTATGCTGTTTTAGGTGCAAGCAACGCCATCACATACTCTTTAGTGACATTGAACTTCTCAACTATCTTCACAACAATATCATTCTCAGAGGCTCCCATCAACCTCATTCCTTCTATTGCACCGGTAATCTTGTCTCGCTGCTCTTTTTTCTTAAGAGATTCACACATGTCGACACCTCCGTCCTTTTCTTCAAATTACAAATCCTGATTAGCAGCCTTCTTCAGGAAGAATGCTGCGTCCCTGTCAATTCTCCTATGATTTGTACCTTCGATTATCTTATCGGCATCATCTTTTTGATGCTTAATTATCTGCATTGCAAGACCAAGGTCGGTATGGAACTTCTCGAAATCACCTTCCGCCATATCTGCCGCCGATATGATGTTAAGCTTATAGTTATTCAGAAACGGCTTAATCCTCTCATCGTCTATATCCATCATATCAAAAAGACACCTTGGACCAGTCCATGGTTCCGCACCGACATATATGACTGCCGTAATGATCGGTATCAGTCTGTCTTCCTTACGAAAACCTAACAAGAACTCTTCGCTTGTAAGCTTTATCCTGAGTACGCCATCTTCCGAAATAATCTCTGCATCATCGGCATCCGAAGAATTCTTTGACAGTGATTTTCGGTTCTCCTCCACCTGCTTGGAATAACCGATCATGTCATACAGACCGTCTTTTACAGGCATGGCATAATGCACCTTCCCCTGTAACTCGGCTCCGAGAATAACATAAATCCTGTTCCCGTCTGTCATGGCTTCCCATATTTTGAGAATATCTCTGTATTTTTGTACCGGAAGCCTTGCATTATTCCCATATGGAAGAGCAAGCTGTGAAGTATCCATCTCACTGAGACTGTCAGGATCTATAACCTGCTCACCATTGTATATCAAAAAATTGAATGCATCCGCAAAAGCTTCCTTCTTACCAAGATACTGTTTTGCTTCCGCATCTAACGCACCCATGCGTTAAACTACCTCCGTACTTCCCTTTTCCTGTTCAGTAGAATCATATCTGGCCCTTTTTTTCTACTGTTTATAATGTGCTTTACATGGCACTTTACATTGCAAAACGCCCATTTTATGCCGAAATATATTATATAGAGCAATCATGGGAATGACTTGAAGAGGAACTGTTGTGTTGTCTTGCAGCTTATGCAGAATTCTGACGCAAATAGGTTTTTCTTTGGTATAATAGTTGGTGTTGTATGAGTCTCGTCAGTTCGATCCTCATACGGTCCAGTCAGAATAATTAACAAAAAGGATATGATGTAAGTCTTAACGAAAGACATGAACCTATTTGAAATCTTCGTAAAACTGACACACATGCACATAAGAGGTTTCTGGGAAGAGACAACAGCAACCTTTACCGGGAAAACAAGGAAAGCCACGGTAATGAGACGCCGAAGAATCGTCGAAGCTAACTACAACGCTTACGAAATATCATACTTTGCCGATGAGAAAAAGATCTACAGCTGGCACACATTCCACCCACTGCCCGATCCCGACCCTGAGAGCCTTATCGGTACGAAAATAAGGATCAGGTACAAAAAGACCAAACCTCGCGATTTTGAGATAATACCACAGGAGACATATGACTGATATAGGATTTGATATTCCCGATCACAAGAAAGTACGAGTCATCGTAGATACGGATGCAGCCTGCGAAGCAGATGACGCGTTTGCGATAGTTCATGCCCTGCTTTCCCCAAAGCTTATCGTCAGGGGAGTTATAGCAGAACACTTTAACGTTTCTCATTCCATGGAGGACAGCTTCGACGAGATCTCAGCCCTAAAGCAGGCAATGGCTATTGATTTTCCGTCTTTTATGGGACAGAACGGGCCCCTCTCCTCCGACCCCTTCGTATCCGAGGGTGTTGATTTTATTATCAAAGAAGCGCTGTCTGACAGTCCCCATCCTCTTTTCGTCCTCTGCCAAGGGGCGATCACAAACGTTGCCATGGCAATAAAGACAAATCCCGATATCATCGGCAGGATGACCGTCATCTGGATCGGAACACACGGAGAAGCCCCGTGTACTGCCCCGTTTCGGGAGTTTAATGCAGGAATCCCCACTCGTGGAGTTCTGCCGGACCAGCTGATATCATTCTCAGCAAAATTGTGTTTCCATTATCATCCTGATATGGCATTGGTCTTAAATAGTGACAGTGATTCTTTGGTTTATAATTTGAAGTCATGCTGTTTAATCCTTAACGATTAAGTCTCCCGGCTTTATGTTAAGACCTTTTTGAACTATTGTGATAAGGCAGGGATATCCCGCTTCTCCGGGATATATAGTGGTAACCGGCGTGGAAAACCGATAATCATCCCCAAGCTCAGCAATTCGAGTTTCCTGTTCTACTCCATCATGAATGATCTTGCAATATTCAGCCTTATCAAATCTTCCATATATCACATAGCCTGTAATAGTAGCAATGGGCTTACTGAATAGACCACCTTTCTTTATATTCACCTCATCCACTCGGAAAACCGCATTGTGGAATCCGTTGGATTCGCGCATGTCTTCAAGTTTTTGCATGGCATTTCCGATGGCTTCCTTAGCTTCATCAAGGTTCAGTTCCTTAATAGGATCCTTTGCCTCAAGCTTGTTCTGCTTATTCATTTTATACATTACGGGATACATAAAGCGTATCTTGCGAGCACAATCTCCGCATATGACTGAACCATCCTTCAGGTCTTTCGCACCAAGCTTACGAACAACCAAGGCTTTTCGACCGCATACTTCACAGGTTCCTTTATCTAAATACTCTATCTTTGTTTTAACTTCACTCATAACTTCCACCTCGTCATCTTATTATCAGCGTATCACCGGGATATATAAACGGCGTATCTTCCTGAACCACAATAGCTCCATAATTACCTTCATCAATAGAATCCGTTTTCGTAAGTATTACACCAGTAGTCAGTTCTACCCTTTTGATTGTTTTAGTGTAAACCTTATTCCTTCTCGACACCGCTATTTCACCGTTTCCACTTATATCCCCCAGGACAACCCTGCCCATTATCACATATTCGCCCAGAACCTTGTCGCTCTCCCCTGGGTATTTCATTCTTTTATGATTATCATCAACAATAAATACAGCTCTGTTGTCGGCGCCATAATGCTGTCTTCTTGCGTTCCTTTCTTCATCAGCTCTTTTTATCATCTCCGGTATTTCATCAGAGGATGCTTCGGCTAAGGGATCCAACCATATAGCCCTCTCTTCTACATCTACATCCCCTCGTCCAGCCCTGTCTATCTCCTTTTGCCAGGTAAGCACCTTGGGAAACAGTATTCTAAGCTTCTTGGCACATTCCTGACAGATATATCCTCCTTCACAAGCAACACATTCATTTTCCTCGATTTCTGTTCCACATCCAGAACATTTTTCCTGCATATTACATTCCTCCATTTCTATTTACTAAAATACCATTGCCAACGTGCTTCCAAGGAAAATGAAAAAGATTATCAGTGCCATGCCGATACCCAGGCCGCCAAGGTCGTGGATCAGCCTGAATACGGTCAATCTCTTTCCATCCTTATCTATGCTTCCGATCCCGAACATTGACAGGACACTGAGCTTCCTGTCACGCCTTTTGCCTATCAGCTTCGTCTTGCCGTTTGAAAAGAGCTGATAGATGATCGGATGATCATAGGCATCCTTTCGTACTCCCTTTACAAAGTACAGGAGGACTATGAATGCCGTCAGTGTATACCATGCCGCCCCGTACAAAGGATGAAAACCTTCCATGAACGTTTCCCCCTCTTCCATGGAACACCAACGGAAAAAAGCTCCTATCAGGAGAGGAAGCATTACGGTAATGATACCGTTAAACAGTATGGACAGCCACCTGCCTAAGGTATAGAACCTGATGCGCACGGGAACCTTCTGCCCCTTGTCATTCATTTCATAGAATACCGGAGTATTGTCATACGGATTTTTCAGTATGTTCTTCGATTCATCAATGACAAGCTCTCCGTCCTGACGCTTCGCGGCAGATGCCTTACTCTTAAGCGTTACTCTTTTTATGAGAGATCCTCTGCCGTCTCCCATGGCCGAAAATATTATAGCCCCGAATACTATCGCAGAAAGGAACACCATCTCCGAATACCAGTGACTCCACCATCCCATGAGGCACGTAAGGATGATCGTGTATATGAGCGGCTCGATCACCCAAGGATATGATACCTTCTTGCGCTCCTTTGATACCGCTATCCTTCCGGTCTGACCGTTCATCACGGCGGTAAGTTTGCCTGACTTGATAAAGTATATGGGCAGCAGCGCGGATAATGTGCTCATGCTTCCGGTCTTCGCATGAATCGTAACCCCGCTTGTCTGCATGACCTTTTCCACCTCGGGGCGAAAATCCTCCGCCACCTCTTCTACAATCCTTTTATTGATATCGGCATCGGAAGAATCATTAAGCTTAACCGGCATTCCGGCAATAAGCCCATATTCAAAAGGTCTTGCCTCGGACCAGTCGAAAGGCTCTGCATCATTGAGCACAAGGTTATCAAGCTGCTTTGATGTATTTACCGCAGTCCCTTCTATGAAACCTCCGCATTCGTATTTCCTGTCATTCCCGTCCCTGATCACTTCCGCATACACGGGGCCCTTGACTATACGGTAGGGCAGGTAATATCCGATAAACTCGCCCATAGAAGAAACGATGCTCTTCCCCTCGGGAGTCTTTTCGTGGCTTTTTCCCCATTCAAGCATCCTTTTCCTTGCTTCATCCGGCGTGATGAAGAACGGGACGATCATATCGGGAAGCTGCGATTCGTCCGTCAGCTCACTTCTCACGACCTTGCTTCCGCAAAAGGCACATTTCTCCGAGGCATCGCCCACGCCGAATATCACATGTGCGCCACAGGATGGGCAAGAGCATTCCTCGCCACGCTCAGCCGCAGATGATGTGCGGAGGTTCTCTTTTTGCAGATTTTTCCACTGATATACCGCATCATTGGCTTCCTGTATGCCGGTAACTTCCCCGCAATTAGGACACCTGTATGTCTGGTTAATGATATCAAAGCCTGCCGAAGCCCCGCAGTTTTTGCAGTATATCCGAAGCGGTGATCTGTTTTCACTCATTTCATTTTCCCTCTGACATTCCCCATACAGTTATATGTTTATTTTGCAGGGATCACATGTTTTGGTTTCTTCGGTAAATACTTTATTCGAATTTTATCACCCTTACAAAGTCTTAAATCCGAATTGCTAAGAAGAGTTCTCAGCTTAGTTTCAATGGTTTTTCCATTCTGATCCTGATACTGAACGTAATATGTGTATGAATACTCTCTTTCTCCATAAGTGATACTCTTTCTATCGTTATCAATATGTGAGCGTTCTTTGACACGAGAAACAACTGCTTCCGTTACAACCCCATTCTTCTTTATATTATCCTCAGTTTTTGACGTTACAAACAACCAAATTAATAAAGCGACAACTACAATTGGTACAAGATAAGCCATTTCTAATCCTCCTTATATTCTTTAATCCTTGTTTTGTTGCTTCAACTGTCTTTCCCGATCACGTTTGTTTAATTCCGTAATAGCTCTTGCCTCGTCCCTGGATTTCTTTTTGTGACGCAGACGCATTCTCAATTCTTTGTTATCGTCGTATACAAGAACTCCTCCTCCACCAACGCATACTACCAGAGCGACTATCGCTCTAAAGGGACCACCATTTACCTGCTGAAGATTACCATCTTTATCAACATAAAAAGTCAGGCTCTTTGAGACAGGGTTTGCATACTCTTCCTTGGTAGTAAAGGTCCGCGTTTCTCCATTTACCTCAAATTGCCATGTTGCTTCATACGGCGCATTGTATCTGTCTATAGGCTTGCTGCTGTCATAATATGTCGACTGTTCTGTGCCAATACAGGTGGCAGATACAGTGAACTTCTCATCCGCTGCAAGATATCCCGCCCAGTTTCTAAATGTTGTAACTCCAATAACAATACCGACAATTATTGCTATAATTCCACATAGCGTTTTTGTGTGATCAAGTAAATATGTCATGTTTTCCCTCCTGTTTTATTCAACCTGTGATTCGGCGATCCATCCGATCTCTGTTATTCCCTGTTCATTGGATCCGTCGAGCTGGGATGTTCCCTCGGGATGCCAGTAAGCTACTTTCAGCCACTTATTACCCTTCTTATCCGTCGCTGTCTCGCGATATACTTCCATGGAATCGCCGGTCGGTATCTGACATATCACATCATATTCGGCACCGGGACCTGTGCGGAGGTTCGCATAACCATCCGGGGATATTACGTAGATAAAATACTCCGGTATGGTATGATCCTCCGACGTTTCCTCGAACTGTTTCTCATCAGGCTCATTGGTCTCGATCTC
>Ga0310697_10006352_pt1 | contig 11247 bp, 10 predicted proteins | sample 172DNAGHGlowgp2_FD_203883 | JGI IMG/M metagenome (GOLD analysis project Ga0310697, IMG submission 203883) | Sheep rumen microbial communities from Palmerston North, Manawatu-Wanganui, New Zealand - 1728 DNA GHGlow gp2 (v2) (version 2) | ecosystem: Host-associated > Mammals > Digestive system >... | reverse complement strand
AACTCGCCCAAATCAATCTGAAGCAAATGAAAACGGATTTCGAACGTATGCAACGACTGAAAGGTGAGCAGGTGATTAGTGATGAGGAATTCGAAGCCAGCGAAGTGAAATATCGTCAAGCACAAGCTGAATTGTCGAATGCACAAGACGCACTCAACATCACTCGCAAAGGTATCTCGCTGAGCAATGCACAGATGTCCACCACGCTCATTCGCTCCACCATCGACGGTATCATTCTCGATATTCCCGTGAAAGTGGGTAATTCCGTGATTCTCAGTAACTCGTTCAACGATGGTACGACCATTGCAACGGTTGCCGATATGACAAAATTGATTTTCAAGGGAAACATCGACGAAACGGAAGTGGGACAAATCTCCGAAGGAATGCCTGTTGACATCAGCATTGGTGCCATTCCTGATTCCAAACTCAAGGCAACACTCGAATACATTTCTCCGAAGGGTGTGGAAACCAATGGAGCCAACCAATTCGAAATCAAGGCTGCCCTTTCCATCCCTCCTGGTCTTAACATCCGTTCGGGCTATAGTGCCAATGCCGAAATCATTCTGGATCGCGTTACTCAAGTGCTCACCATCCCTGAGTCAACTCTCAATTTTGAGAATGAAAAGACATACGTCTATGTACTCACCGACAGCACTAAGGGACATCAGCAATTTGAGAAGAAAGAAGTAATAACAGGCTTGAGCAACGGAGTGAATATCCAAGTGAAAAGCGGTGTGAAAGCAGGTGAGAAGTTGAGAGGAATTGAAGTGATTAAAGAATAGGACAGGCCCCCTCCCAGCCACCCAAAGCCCCCCTCCCAACCTCCCCGAGGGGAGGAGAAGGGAAGAAAGATTGAAACTTGAAACCTGAAACGGCGCTTGCGCCCTGACACTTGAAACAAAAAAAGTTTAAGACAATGAAACGACTCTTTCTCATCATATTCCTCTTCATGCTTCACGCTTCATGCTACACGCTTTTGGCTCAGTCATGGTCCCTCAAGCAATGCATTGAGTATGCGTTGGAGCATAACATTTCCATCAAGCAGCGACAGAAAGCTGTGGAAAACAGTGAAGTGCAACTCAATTCTGCACGCAACTCCCGACTTCCAAGCCTGAATGCTTCGGCAAGTCAGAGCTTCAGCTTTGGACGTGGTCTTACTGCCGACAACACCTATACCAATCGAAGCACACAATCCACTGGTTTCAATCTGGGTACGGATGTACCACTTCTCACGGGTGGACAGATTCCTAACACCATTGCTGCTCGAAAGATAGATTTGCAAGCAGCTCTTGCCGACCTCGACAAAGCTCGCGAAGACATCAGTTTGCAAATCACTTCCCAATATTTGGAATGCCTCTATCAGAAGGAGTTGATGGAGGTGGCAGAGCGTCAGTGCGAACTCAGCAAAAACCAATTGCGACGCATCCAATTGTTGCGCGATAACGGCAAGAAATCGGAAGCCGACCTTGCAGAAGCACGTAGTTCGGTGGCAAACGACGAACTCACTCTTACTCAAGCCAATAACAACTACGACCTTGCCATTCTCACGCTTTCGCAGTTGTTGGAATTGGAAACTCCCGAAGGATTCTCTGTGGAAAAACCTGCTGAAGCAAGTGCTGCACTCCATGCGCTCAACACCATTCCTTCGTCGGATGGTTTTGAATATGCCACTCGTCCGTCCATCATTGCCGAGCAATACAGACTCGAATCAGCAAAGAAGAATATCAACATTGCAAAGGCTGGTTACTACCCTACCTTGAGTTTCAATGCGAGTTTGGGGTCTAACTCCTATAAGACATCGGGGTTTTATTCAGATTCTTTTGGCAAGCAATTAAAGAACAATTTCAGCCAATACATCGGACTCAACCTTTCCATTCCTATCTTCAACCGATTCAATACGCGCAACTCGGTTCGCCAAGCACGCATCGCTGCCGAAAATCAGCGCTTATCTCTCGAAAATGTGCGCAAACAACTCTACAAGGAAATGCAACAAGCTTACTACAATGCAATTGCTGCACAGAAGCAATACCAATCTTCACAAACAGCCAGTGAAGCAGCAAGTGCATCCTTCAACTTGATGCAAAAGAAATATGAGAACGGAAAGGCTAACAGCACTGAATTTGAGGAGCAGAAAACTCGCTTCATGAAAGCGCAAGCCGATCTCCTCCAAGCGAAATACACTTACATTTTCCGTCAGAAAATCCTCAACTTCTACAGAGGGGAACCTTTGTATTAAAAACAGGCCCCTCCCAGCCTCCCCGAAGGGAAGTTGGAGGGGACTTATTCATCAATCTTAATTCTTTTTTTATGAAACATCTCACTTTCCTCCTCATTGCCTTCCTCACCCTGCAGGCATCTCATCTTCGTGCTCAATTCATCACCATTCAGAATGGAATTGAATGGATAGACGACGATGGCAAAGTCGTTCAAGCTCATGGTGGCAACTTCCTCCAAGTGGGGAACAAATGGTATCTCATTGGCGAAGACCGTGCCCGTTCGTGGAATCCCGACGTAAACCTCTATTCTACCGAAGATTTCGTGCATTGGCACTTCGAAGGAAAAATCATTAAGAACCATGAAACACACCCAGAGTTGGGCAAATCTCGCATGATTGAGCGTCCAAAACTCATGTATAATGCAAAGACAAAGAAATTTGTGGTTTGGTGTCATTGGGAAGCACGAGACTACAGCGCAAGCGAAGCAGGAGTTTTTGAAAGCGATAACGTGGCAGGTCCTTACACTTGCGTATGGACAGGTCGTCCGCTTGGCACCAAATCACGCGATTGCAATATCTTTGTAGATAACGATGGCAAAGCCTATTTCATTTCCACTACAGACGAAAACACCAACCTCGGCTTGTTCCAACTCTCTCCTGACTACCACAATGCCATGGAAAAAACTGTGCTTTGCAAAGGACAGCGTCGTGAGGCTCCAGCCATTGCACACATCGGAGACACCTACTACATGATTTCGTCGGCTTGCACGGGTTGGGACCCTAATCAAGCAAAACTCGCTACTTCGAAGAATATCAAGGAAGGATGGAGCCCATTGGAAAACATTGGCGACCGCATTGCCTACGATACACAGGCATCGTCCATCCTGAAAGTGGAAGGAACTGAAGGCACCGTCTATGTGTATGTGGGCGACCGCTGGATGGACCCAAATCTTCCACAATCGAAAATCATTATGCTTCCCATCGAATGGGAGGACGGCAAGATGGTGCTCAACTACTACGACTCATGGCAAATCGACATGAAGCGCGGAGTGTGGAGAGTGAAGAGTGGAGAGTGAAGCGTATTTTCACGTATAGTCATAAAAAAAGGGCTGACGCTTCAGCCCAATCTTGTTAACCTTAAATCTAATACTATGAAAAACACGTTGCAAATTTAAGGCTTTTTTCTGATTCTCAAGCATAAAACTTGCATATTTTTATCTTCTCCTACAAATTTATTGACACACATCAACAGAAACTGCCACTCGTCATCTCGACGAATGGCAGTATGTGCGCACCTTGTCATTATTAACTAATCTTCGTAGAAGCTATTGATGTATTTTGCTACATACGTTCCAGTTTGAAGTCAGTAGCGGAGAACCAATGGCAATGGGTTGGCTGTCCTGTAAATTGAGGATCGGTGGAGATACCGTAGCGAACAATGCCATCTTTGCCAACCTTGATGTTAGGAATGGTGACAACACTCCAACCATAGCCCTTACCATTATTTCCTTCCACTACATTCTTTTCGTATTTCGTTGCCTTGCCAGCAGCTTCGCTTTTCTTGGCATCCTCCCACAACTGCCCTCCTTCGTTGCCCACTGCTTCTACAAACGCCCTCAACGTGTCGGTTCCCGCAATGGCATAGATGCAAACGAATTCACTTTCCTCGCTTGCCCGAGCAATGCAAGTGAGGCGATAGTTACCCGCATCCACGGTGTCCTGACGCTCAGCTTGATAAAGCACATCCTTGCCATCTTTCCAAGCATCCAAATAACGCATCATATTGTTGATAACTTTACGGTCCGGCTTGTCCAACGCAGGATATTCACCCGACATTGTATGATAGAGAAGTCCCTCTTCGGTGTTTTCGCAGAGAGTGAAACGTTGTTCCTTGAAATACCAGTCATCCCATTCCTGGTACATTTCCGCTAAATCCTTTTCGCGGGCTTCAATTTTTCTTTGCTGCCGAACTTCATTCTCATATTTATCAATAACCTCTCCCATCTTCACAGCAGAAGCAACGATTCCGACCACTGCGATGAGCCAAAGGCAAAGCCAGAAAACACGCTGCGTGGTTCCCATCGGCTTTTGCTTGCCTGCCGTACTGAGGAAAGCATGAATGGCAGCGTAAGCAGGGATGAAAAGTCCCACCAAGAGGCATCCACCCAATGTCCAGAAGATTTCCATATTCTGATGATAGACTTCTGCCACATCGGGATAGAACATATTTCCTAACACAAACTCAGGCGAAAAGAACATGGCCGCCATGCCACTCAGCAACACCAAGAACGGAACAAACAGACAGACACCAAGGAGAAACACAAATATCTTCAGTAGCGTACCCAACACCTTGAATCCACCACTGAGGCATCCGCTTGCGCCATTCGTCTTCATCTCTTCGGGTTGTTGCACAGCTGCCGAAATCTCATCGCCCAAGTTCTGTGGATTTACCTCCTTACCCTTCATTTTCAGTCTATCCTCAGGTGTCTTTGCCTCGGGCACGATGACTGCCAAAACTATATATGCAATGATAGCCCAGCCAAAGGAGACGCGCCAACCGAAGTAGTTCCAGCTAAAGAAACTACCTGAACCGAAAACAAGCAGTATGAAGCCCAAGCGCCAAAAAGTGGGGTCGCCACCAAAATAGTTGGCAAGTCCCGAAAGCACACCCGCCAGCACTTTGTTGGTAGGGTCGCGGAAGAGCTTCTTCTTTTTCAAATTTTCCGAATAGTTTTCCCAGGCAGTCTGATTCAAGCCAAATCCACCTCCTGAAGTGTTTGCACCAAATTGTTCACTCTGCTGATTGCCATTCGTCTGCGAAGCATCGTCACTCATCTGCTCAGGATTTCCGATGCGAGCTATGATGTCCTGCACATGCTCGATGTTGATGGCATCCACACCACTCGCCTTCAGTTCGTCGAACAGCTCAGCAATGCGAGCCTCAAGGTCGTTGGCAATCTCTTCCCCACCCTCTTGGCGGTCGAAAGTCTGGTGGATGGATTCCGTGTACTTTTTCAGCAATTCGTATGCGTCCTCATCAATAGAATAGAGTCGCCCGAACATGTTGATAGTTATATTCTTTTTCATATAATGGTAAGTTTTTTAGTTGTTCAATTTAAATTCCTGTCTTTCAGAAGATGAACCGTGTTTTCCAGTTCGCGCCAAGCTCCATCGAGTTGCAAAAGCAAACTATGTCCCGCATCCGTCAGTTTATAGTACTTGCGAGGAGGTCCTTGCGAACTTTCCTGCCATTCGTAGGCAAGCACACCATCGTTTTTCAGACGGGTGAGCAGAGGGTAAAGCGTACCTTCCACCACCAACAAGTTTGCTTCTTTCAAGTTCTGAATGATGTCGGAAGCGTATGCGGCTCGTTCCTTCAAAATGAGCAGAATGCAATATTCCAGCATTCCCTTCCTCATCTGTGATTTTGCATTTTCTATGTTCATAAATGCTCGCTGTTTTGGTTTCCTGCTGCAAATGTAGGTGTTTTTATAGTACCTTGCAATACATAGTACCTTTTATTTCTTCAATATTAACACTTTTTAAGCAAATCACATTCCTTTGAGTAAATAATTGACATTTTTCCATTGAGCATTATGATTTACGAAACAGTAGAACTGTAATTATTCTATAGAGGAACAAAACTTACGCTATAGGGGAACAAAACCTACGCAACAGGGGAATGAAAAGAGCGCTTTTTGGGATTCACTGAATAAACGCAGGCTCGTTTTAAGCAAAACGTAGGCTCGTTCTAACTAAAACGCAGGCTCGTTCTAACTAAAACGCAGGCTCGTTTTGGCAAAAACGTAGGCTCGTTTTAGGACTTAATCCCCAAGAGCGTTCTTCTTAAAGCACTATTCAGGTTCTGTCAGTTCCATGAAGAATTTCATTCTTTTGCTAAAAAAAGAATCGCAAGATTTCTGAAGCTATCAAGCAAGATAGAATACATATTAAAAACAGATGGGAATTTTTATAAAAAGTGACGAAAATGGTGGAAGGATGTCGCTTTTTAAACAATTATCATTTACTAATTACTTAAAAATGAGTAAATATTAGGCTAAAACGACAGATTTAATGTCAATTTTTCTAAGAATTCATTTATTTTTCATATCTTTACAAAGTAAATTGCCGTAAAAGTGCGCTTTTGAGTGAAGAGTGAAGAGTGAAGAGTGGAGCGTGAAGTGTGAAGAGTGAAGAGTGAAGAGTGAAGAGTGAGGAGTGAAAAGAGTGAAGCGCAAAGCGTGGAATATGAATCAAATCCATCCATCGACGTAGTCGAGGCATTTACACCGAGAGAAGCAATATAATAAAACAACATAATTAATGAATTACAAATGGAACTACGAAGAACCTACACCAGAACAGAAAGCGGCTGCGGCTAAACTGTCGCAGGAAATCAGTGTGAGCGAAACGCTGTGCCTCTTGCTTGTGAAGCGGGGAATCACCACAGCCGACGAAGCACGCGCTTATTTCCGCCCGCAACTGCAGGCACTTCATGACCCGTTCCTCATGCGCGATATGGACCGCGCGGTTGACCGCTTGAACCAGGCGATGGGAAACCGAGAGAGGGTGATGATTTATGGCGACTACGATGTGGATGGATGCACTGCCGTCGCATTGGTATATCGCTTCCTGCAACAATTCTATTCTGAACTCGACTACTACATTCCCGACAGATACGAGGAGGGATATGGGGTGTCGATTCAAGGTGTGGACTACGCCCACGAGACGGGTGTAAAACTCATTATTGTGCTCGACTGCGGCATCAAGGCAATCGAAGAAATTGCCTATGCCAAGAGTTTGGGCATTGATTTCATTATTTGCGACCACCATGTGCCCGATGAGGAACTGCCTCCAGCAGTTGCCATCCTCAATGCCAAGCGTAAGGATGCCACCTATCCATACAAAGATTTGTCGGGCTGTGGCGTAGGTTTCAAATTCATGCAGGCGTTTGCCATCAGCAATGGCATTGCCTTCAGTCAACTCATTCCTCTGCTCGACCTTGTGGCAGTGAGTATTGCCTCCGACATCGTTCCCATCATGGGAGAGAACCGCATCCTTGCTTATCACGGACTGCGCCAGCTGAGCCAGAATCCAAGTGTGGGCATGAAGGCGGTAATTGATATGTGCGGCATGTCGGGACGCGACATCACCATGTCGGACATCATCTTCAAGATTGGTCCGCGTATCAATGCATCGGGACGCATGCAGAACGGCAAGGCGTCAGTGAGTTTGTTGGTGGAGCGCAACTACCAGAAAGCATTGGAACAGGCGCAGCAAATCAACCAATACAACGAAGAGCGCAAGGAACTCGACAAGAAAATGACGGAAGAGGCTCAGGAACTGGTGAAGAACTCGCCCGACATGGAGAACAAGAGCAGCATCGTCATCTACAACGAGGATTGGCACAAGGGTGTGATTGGTATTGTTGCCTCGCGTCTCACGGAAACCTTCTATCGCCCTGCCGTGGTACTCACTCGCAGCGATGATTTGGTTACGGGGTCGGCTCGCAGTGTGAGCGGATTCGACGTGTATAAGGCAATCCAGAGCTGTGCCGATTTGATGGTGAACTTCGGTGGACACACCTATGCAGCCGGTCTCTCGCTGAAAGTGGAAGACGTGGCCGAATTCAAGCAGCGCTTCGAAACTTACGTTGCTGAAAACATCGAAAGCGAGACAGTGACACCGAACATCGACGTGGATGCAATGATTTCGTTCAGCGAAATCAATCGCAAGTTCTATTCCGACCTGAAACGCATGCGTCCGTTTGGTCCTGAGAACGAAAAGCCGAAATTCTGCACCAAACAGGTGTATGACTTTGGCACAAGCAAAGTGGTGGGGCATAACCAGGAGCACATCAAGTTGGAACTCGTGGATAACACATCCAATCAGGTAATGAACGGCATTGCCTTCGGACAGAGTTCCGAGGCACGCTATATCAAGACCAAGCACTCGTTCGACATCGTTTTTACCATCGAGGAAAACAGCTACCGCAAAGGTGAGCTCCAACTCATCATTGAGGACATACGGGCGAAGGAATAGACATGAGCACCAAGGACAGCAAGTCGGATGATATCACCACCCCCCTTCCTCACATGGATGAGCCTGGGGGAGCGTCCACAAATTATCTCGACATACTCCGAGAATATTGGGGCTACGACTCCTTTCGTGGCATTCAGGAACAGATCATCACCAGTATTGGCGAAGGGCGCGACACCCTCGGACTGATGCCTACGGGCGGAGGAAAGTCCATCTGTTTCCAAGTGCCAACCTTGGCAATGAAGGGATTGTGCCTCGTTATCACTCCCCTCATCTCGCTGATGAAGGACCAAGTGGCGCAATTACGTCTGCGTGGCATCAAGGCAGAAACCATCCACACGGGCATGGTGCGCGATGATGTGGTGCGTATTCTCGACAATTGCATCTTGGGCGACTACCGCTTTCTTTATGTTTCGCCAGAACGAATTGGAAGCGACTTGTTTCGCACCAAACTGGAACGAATGGGCAACATCTGCATGATTTGTGTGGATGAAGCCCATTGCATTTCTCAGTGGGGCTATGACTTCCGCCCTGCCTATCAGCAGATTGCAGAACTGCGCAACCTCATCCCCTACCCCGTTCCCGTTCTTGCCCTCACCGCTACTGCCACACCGAAGGTTGTGGATGACATACAAGAAAAGTTGTGGTTTAAGGAGAAGAATGTCATCTCCATGAGTTTTGAGCGCAAGAACCTCATCTATGTGGTGCGCCAAACGGAAAACAAAACCGAGGAAATGTTGCATATCCTCAAGAGTGTGCCTCAGGGTAGTGCCATCGTCTATACGCGAAGTCGCCGACTCACCACTGAATTGGCACAATTGCTGCAATCGCATGGCATCATGGCTGAAAGCTATCATGCAGGACTCACTACTGCTGAACGAGACCTTCGACAGATTAACTGGACAAAGGACCGCAGCCGAGTGATGGTAGCAACCAATGCTTTCGGCATGGGTATCGACAAACCCGACGTGCGACTGGTGATTCACTACAATTTACCCGACTCCATCGAGGCGTATTTCCAAGAGGCAGGGCGAGCAGGACGCGATGGCAATGCATCCTACGCCGTGTTGCTCTATAATCCGAAAGACAATTATACCCTCTCAAGGCGCGTATCGGAAACCTACCCCGAGAAAGAGTACATCCGTGAGACTTACGAAAACATTTCGTGCTACTATGAAATCGGTGTGGGTGATGGACGCAACACCACGCATCTTTTCAGCATCGACGACTTCTGCCGAAAGTTCAAGCAGTTTCCCGTGCAAGTAAACAGTGCACTGAAACTCCTCAATAATGCGGGCTACATCGATTATCGTGAGGAGAACGATATGAAATCGCGTTTACGGTTTATCCTCCGCAAGGAAGAACTTTACCGACTCCACGAGGGAAGCAAGGACATGGAAATGCTGATGGATGCCATCTTGCGCAACTACACGGGTGTGTTTGCCGACTTTGTGCTGATTGAAGAGATGCATCTTTCTCACCTCACTGGACTTGATGCAGACTACATTTACGACTTGTTGAAGGAAATGGCAGCGCGACGCATCATCGATTATATTCCTCACAATAGTTCTCCCACTATCACATACGTGTTGCCTCGTGTGGATACCGAGCGTATCATGCTTTCGGAAGATGTGTATGAGTTGCGAAAAGAGGACTATCAACATCGCATCAACAAGATGCTGGAATATGCTTCAAGCACGACTCGTTGCCGAAGTCGCATGCTACTCAATTATTTTGGTGAGAAGGCACAGGACGAATGTGGACAATGTGACGTTTGTCTGGCACGTAAGAAGAAAGGCATCAACGTCAGCGAAATGGAACGGACTCACGAACGCATCATCGAAATCCTTGAGGATGGGGAATGGCACAGCATCACAGAACTCAACAATATCAACATACGACGCGAACTCCTTGACGATGTGCTCCGCCAAATGACGGAGGAGAACGAAATCGAAACAAAGAGGAGCAAGATAAGGAAGAGGGAAGAGTGAAAAGTGAAAAGTGAAAAATGAAGTCAGTTTTAATTTTTACATTTTAATTATATTTTCAAAGAATGGGCTTTTTCAAATCACTATTTGGCAAAGAAGAAACTCCTGAGGAAAAACAGGAGCAAAAGGAACAATATAATTTTGAAGTTCTCACCTACGATGGAACGCAGGCACTGCGCGTGGGAAAAGTAGATTTTGGCATTGCATGCCTAAATCGAGCTTTGGAAATCAAGGAAGACGAGGACACGCGACGCACACTCGCATCTGCCTACCTTCACAACGATGACTTGGAAAGTGCACAAGAGCAATACGAGAAACTCTGTGAGCTTTGCCCAGAAGAGCCATCCTACCCTATCTCGCTGGCTGAAGTGTTGTTCCAATTAGAAGACTACGACAAAATGCAGGAAGCATGCCATCGTGCGCTTGACATCAATGATGCTCTCGCCATGCCTCATTATCAACTGGCAAAAATGGCAAAGGCTCAAGGCAATCATGAGCAAGCCGTGGAGGAGGCTTCTGCAGCTATCAGCGCCAAAGAGGATTATGCAGAGGCTTACCAACTACGTGCAGAGGTACTGTTTGCATTGAAGCAGGTGGAGGATGCAGAGCGAGACGTGGATTTCCTACTCGAGCATAGTTACGACACAGACGAGGTTTTGCAGCAAAAAGCACTCATTTGCGAAGCACAAAACAAGGATGACGATGCCATCCTATATTATAATAAGGTGTTGAAGGAAAATCCGTTTGTTCCATCTGCATACATCGGACTAAGTGGTATCTACAAGAAATTGGGACGCGAGGAAGAGGCTAAAAAAACGATGGAAGAAGCCATTGAGCAGTTGGGTGTCAATCCAGAAGATGTGAAAGGACTTGGAGACGATGAGTTTGTGAGCATGGAGGAATATATGAAGAATGCTTACAACGCTTTGAATCCGTTCGGACTATAAGTTCAGTGTTGAAACACCACTAAATGACAGCGTTTTTAAGAGATTTGTAAGTTTTTTC
>Ga0310697_10006351_pt1 | contig 11251 bp, 9 predicted proteins | sample 172DNAGHGlowgp2_FD_203883 | JGI IMG/M metagenome (GOLD analysis project Ga0310697, IMG submission 203883) | Sheep rumen microbial communities from Palmerston North, Manawatu-Wanganui, New Zealand - 1728 DNA GHGlow gp2 (v2) (version 2) | ecosystem: Host-associated > Mammals > Digestive system >... | reverse complement strand
GACCCACGCCGCCACGGCGTTTCATCAGCTGCACCTGCTCCTGGTCGGTCTTCATGATGCCGCCATACGAGTCGGAGTCGCCGTTGTTGCGGATGACGAAGCAGTTCGACAGCGACGAGATCTGGAAGTCGTTGCCGATGCCGGTCATGGGGCTGCCTTGGGGCACGATGTAACGGAAGTCCTTCAGCACCTCGTAAATCTCCTCTTCCTTCATCGGGTTGGGATAGCGGCGCTCGATGCGGGCGATCTCGCGGGCGATGCGGTGGTGCATGTCGTCGGGCGTGAGCTCGTAGGTGTTGCCGTCGCTATCTTTGAGGGCGTATTTGTTGGCCCACACGTCACCCGCCAGCGCGTCGCCGTGGAAATATTCCTTGGCGGCGGCTTTCACCTCTTCGATGGGGTGGGCGTGGTATTCGATTTTCGGTTTCTCTTCCGCAACGGGTGTTGCCTTGGGGCTTGCCTCTTCGGTCTTCTCGACCACCTGAACCTCGTCCTGTCGCTCGATCTGTTCGGCTGCAAAAGTGGCGTTTTTGCGCGATTCTATGATTTTGTCGTAGGGCGTAGCTACTGGCTGTTGCTCAGGGGTCTCCTCAAGACCGCTAAAAAGGTCTCCATCCATCTCCATTTGCGTATGGTTTGGTTTCATTTTGCTAATTATTAAAGAATTACAAATATGGACAATAGGTTTTTGTCTGCTCTTTTTCAGTTTGCGAAGTTAAGAAAGATGGATAAATTAAGCCCCGAAAAAATCATTTTTTCGGGGCTTAATTTATCAACATCAAGTGTTAATAACGCTATTTCTTCAGCTGTTCCATGGCATAGGCGTAGGCGCCGATGGCCACGGCCGACGAGGTGCCGAGTTTGGTGACGCCAACGCCGATGCGCTTGGTGGGGTCGTACCACACCTGCTGGTCGCTGAACGGCACCTTGATCATCATGCCTGGTTTTTCGGTGAAGCGGATCATGTCTTGCGGGTCCATGAGGTTGTAGGCGTCGGTTTCCATGCGGCTGAGGCTGTGCCCGTTGAGTCCCGGGAACGGCTCGTTCATCTTCTTGATGAGCGTAGGCATGAAGACGGGCCATGCTCCCGAAAGCCCGCCGCCGATGACGATGATGCCGTCGATGAGCGAGATGGCATTCGACAGGACGTCAGCCAGGGCGGTGGCCATCTCTTCCCATGATTTCAAGGCTGCTTCCTTGTTGCCGGGATGTTCTCCCATGGCGATTTTATAGATGTCGTAGGGATGCGGTGTGTCGTCGAAGGCTATGCCTGCCTCTTGTCCGTAAACGCGGCGTATGGCACGTATGCTGATGCTGTCTTCGGCGCTGGTTTGGGGATAAAGCGGGTTGCGGTGGCGGTTGATTTCGCCGCCAGCCGAGTTGTCGCCGTTGAGCAGCACCTTGTCGATGACGATGCCACCGCCAAAGCCGGTGCCTATAGTCACGCCCAGCAGGTTCTTGTAGCGTTTGGGGTTGCGTTGTTGTTCAAGGAGCTTGTTCACCTCGGGCAGCAGTCCAGATAAGGCCTCGCCGTAGGCAAACAAGTCGCCGTCGTTGTTGATATAGACAGGAACCTGGAATTCGTTTTCGAGCATGGCTTTCAATGCCACGCCGCCTTTGAACGAAGGCAGGTTCTCCAGGTCGCCGATGATGCCGTTGGGATAGTCGGCGGGGCCGGGGAAACAGAAACTGATGGCCGTTGCCTTGGCGCCGCAGCGTGTCTCGCATTCGTGGAAGCCCGTGATGAGCTTCATGAGCACTTCCTCAAGCGTGGGGGCAGCTGAAGGAATGGTGAATGGGTCGATGATTTCGTGGCCATCGCGAACGGCCGAAAACTTAAATCCCGTGCCGCCGGCATCGAGGATGAAGATGATAGGAGTGTTATCCATTTTGTTTTGATTTAATTGTCGGGTTATAGAATTTCTCCACCCATAGCACCCACATAAGGAAGATGACCAAGTAGAAGAAGAACTTGAAAATGTAGTCGTGGGCGATATGGAAACTGTTGGGCCACGGGATCTGCATGAGCAGTATGCCGCAAATCCTGACCACATTGGTCCATTCGATGATGACAAGTCCGGCAGGGATATACCATAGCTTGTGTTTCCATGGGCCGGGGAAGAGCACCATCAGGAAAATCCAGTGCATCCATTGCTTCAGGCTGGCACACTCGGGGGCGATGACGACACATGCCCAGCCGCCGTCCTTGTTGAGAGTGGCGATGAGCCTCTGCTCGTTGATGGTGGTGATGTCGATGTGGAAAATGTGATCAAGCACCCAACAGGATTGGCTGTAGACCAGGTCGACAGACCAAACCATCAGGCTGTAAACAAGTTTCCCGACAGGCCAATATCCCAAGGCTTGCCATCCCAAATACAGGAAGTGGAAGCTGATTATCAGGATGATAAACAGCCCCACGTTGACAGTGCTCTGGTTCTTCGGATCCTGGCAATATGCCTTGATGTTTTGAATGCCCATAAGAAGAATTTGGGGTGCTAAATTACATAATTAATGAATTATCCGTACCTTTGCACCTCGATTTTTTATGAACAACGCTGGAAACGAACGACGATATGGAAAACGACACCCTTATTGAACAAGTAACAGAGACCGTTCAAGATACTACTGCGGTCAACAATATGGTGGAAGGAGTGAAGAAATTGGCCACCACCCCCGTCTCGGAATGGTTTCCTGATTTGGTTAAGGAATATCTGGTGCCGTTTGGCATCAAGTTGGCGGCTGCCATTGTGGTGCTGTTCCTCGGTCGTTGGGTTATTAAGTTGATAAAGAAGGGATTGGAAAAGGTTATGATACGTCGCAAAATGGAAGCCTCGCTCAGTTCCTTCCTGATGAGTCTGGTGTCGGTTCTTTTGACCTTTTTCCTCATCATGTCCATTATTGGCATCTTGGGCATTAATACGACTTCGTTGGTGGCCTTGCTCGCCTCGGCGGGACTGGCCATAGGCATGGCTTTAAGCGGTACCTTGCAGAACTTCGCTGGTGGCGTGATGATCATGTTGTTCAAGCCTTTCAAGGTGGGTGATTTCATTGCGGCTCAAGGCTACGAAGGCAAGGTGAACAGCATACAAATCTTCAATACCACCATTTTGACGCCCGACAACAAAACCGTGATTCTCCCCAACGGCGCCCTCTCAACGGGACCTGTCACCAACTTCAACAAGGAGACAGACCGTCGCGTCGACTGGGTGTTCTCCATCTCCTATGGCGACGACTATGACAAGGCCAAGGCTGTGTTGCAAGGTCTCTGCGATGCCGACGAACGCATCCTGAAGGAGCCTAAACCCGTCATCGAGCTGCTGAAAATGAGTGATAGCTCCATCGACATCACCGTACGCGTGAGGGTCAAACCTGAGGATTATTGGGCAGTGTTTTTCAGTATGAATGAGTTGGTTTACAAGACTTTCCCGAAAGAAGGCCTGAACTTCCCCTTCCCGCAGGTGGACGTACATGTCAAGAATTAAAGTCCGAAACCAACATTTTTTTGACACAAATTTTGAAGAAACGGTTGGGGAAACGAAAAAAATATGTATTTTTGCAGCCCGTTAGAAAATAGACAAGTGTAAATATAAAGGATAAGAGTCATGTCAAAAGTTTGTCAAATTACAGGAAAAAAGGTCATGCACGGAAACAATGTTTCCCACTCCAATAAGAAGACCAAGAGAACGTTTGAACCGAATTTGAAAATCAAGAAGTTCTATGTTCCGGAATGGGATGAATGGATCGTGCTGAAGGTTTCGGCTGCCGGTATGCGCACCATCAACAAGAAGGGTGTCTACCAAGCCATCATGGATGCTTCTGAGAAAGGCAACCTCGAACGTTGGTAATCCATTGCCGATGTGAACCATATCAGAGCTGCTGTGCCTTGCGCAGCAGCTTTTTTCGTTTTAGATAATATTTCCCTCCATTTTCAGTTATCTCTTCATGCGAGCCAAGTTCCTCATCATAGCATTGCTGCTGGCATGTTTTGCAGCCCGGGCGCAACATCTGCCTACGGCCACGGTCTACGGCAAGGTGACCGACGAACAAGGCCATCCCATCGAGATGGTCAATGTGGTCGTGCCCGACCTGCTGGTGGGTTATACGACCAACTCGCGTGGCTATTATGAGTTGTCGTTGTTGTCGGATTCCACATGGTCGATACATTTCTCCTTTGTGGGCTATGAGCAGAAGCATGCCACGGTGCGGCTGAAAGCAGGGGAGAAGCGCAAACTCGACATGGTGTTACATTCCACCGCCATGGTGCTGCCCGATGCCGTCATCAGCGACCGCGCCGTGGATGCCTCAAGTCTGACGCGACTCAACCCCAAGCAAGCCACCTTGTTGCCTACCATGGGCGGCGGCGTGGAGACGCTCATTAAAACGTTGCCGGGTGTGGTGTCAAACAACGAGCTGAGCTCACAGTATCGCGTGCGTGGCGGCAACTTCGACGAGAACCTGATCTATGTCAACGGCATCGAGATCTATCGTCCCTTCCTCGTTGGATCGGGACAGCAGGAGGGGTTGAGTTTCGTCAACTCGCAGCTGGTCAACAATATCGAGTTCTCGGCAGGTGGCTTTGCGGCGGAGTATGGCGACAAGATGTCGTCGGTGCTTGACGTAACCTATAAGACTCCTCGCGAAATAGCAGGTTCCTTGAGCCTGAGTCTCTTGGGCGCCGAAGCCCACGTGGAGGGTGCCACGAAAAACGAGAAATTCAGCTATCTGGTGGGCGCGCGCTATAAGAACACGGCTTTGGCCCTCGGCATGATGAACACCAAAGGCGACTATAAGCCCAATTTCACCGACGCGCAGGCTTTGCTTAACTATAAGTTCAATGAAAAATGGAGCTTGTCGTTTTTGGGCTATTTTACCAAGAACCGCTATATGTTCATCCCCGAAAACGCGAAAATCAATACGGGCACCATCGACATACCTTTGCAAATCAACGTGTTTTTCGATGGTCAGGAGATCGACGACTACACCACCGGGCTTGGCGCTATGACGTTGTCGTACAAGCCTACCAAGGATTTGAACCTCAAGTGGATAGCATCGGCTTATTCCACCTATGAGACGGAGAATTTCGACATCCGTGAACAGTATTTCTTCGGCATCCGCAACACTTCCATCGGTACCGAACAGTTTGGAGAACTGATTGAAAACCATGATGTGGGCACGCTTATCAAGCACGCTCGCAATGGCTTCTATGCCCAGGTCTACAACCTTGACCATAAGGGTCTTTATGCCATGGACAATCATCTGTTGAAATGGGGGCTCCGCTACCAACATCAGAGAATCGACGACGTGGTGGATGAATGGCAGATGTTCGACTCGGCGGGTTATATCCTTCCGCATGTGCCGGACGTGATAGGCGGCTATCCTGAGGTATTGCCTGAGATAGCGACGGACTTCTCGCATAGGGCGCACAACGTGCTTTCCGTCAACAACGTGGATGGCTTTGTGCAGGATTCTTGGACCATCCCCTACAAGGACCAGGGAGAGTTCGTCATCACGGGCGGATTGAGGGCCAACTATTGGGGATATAATAACAAGGTGTATGTCAGCCCGAGGGCAGGAGTCGCCTATAGGTCTGCCAATGACAAGAATGAGATAGTCTACCGTCTGTCAGGGGGTGTCTATAACCAAACGCCGTTCTATCGCGAGATCCGCAACCGCGACGGCAGCCTCTTCAAGGATGCCAGGGCGCAGCAGTCATATCAGATTGTGGCGGGCAACGACTTCAAGTTCCATGTCTGGAACCGGCCTTTCATCCTGACCACGGAGGCGTATTTCAAGTGGTTCTCCCATGTGATTCCCTACGACATCGACAATGTGCGCATTCGCTATTATGCCGACCAGTCGGCACGCGCCTACGCCACAGGCATCGATTTCAAGGTGAACGGCGAGTTTGTGAAGGGCATCGACAGTTGGGCGAGTCTCTCTTTCATGCGGACCCAAGAAGACATCCGAGGCGACTATTATCTCGTGGACGCCGAGGGGAATAGGCTGCCTTTCTATAAGCACACCGACGACCAGGTGGCCGACACCATTGCTTTGGGATGGCATGCTCGTCCGTCCAACCAGCTGGTCAACTTCTCGCTGTTTTTCCAAGATTATATCCCGGGCTTCCCGACATGGCGTGTCAATATGACCTTGACCTTCGGCATGGGTCTTCCTTACAACAGTGACAACTCCGACTTTTATGAGCCTTCAGGCCGTTATCCGGCCTACCGTCGTGTCGACATCGGTTTCAGCAAGCAACTCATCAGCGAAGCCAGCAGCTTCAGGAAAGGCAACCCGTTGCGTTATATCAGGAACATGTATGTCAGCGTCGATGTGTTCAACTTGCTCAACATCCCCAACACGATTTCCTACACTTGGGTGAAATACATTGACCATAGGTATTATGGCGTGAACAACTACTTGACACCGAGGTATATAAATGTCAAGTTGGTGATGGAGTTTTAAAATGAAAAAAGCGAGGCATACACCTCGCTTTTTTCGTGTTTTTGGCAGGCAATATCAATACATCGCCGTCATCTTGATCCACTCTCGCCCTTGGGCGCACATTTCCTCGACCTCAGCAACGGTCTTTGGAATCGGACGGCCGAGGATGCGGTTGCCGTCTTCGGTGATGAGCAGGTCGTCTTCGATGCGGATGCCGCCGAAGTCCTTGTAGGTCTCCAACTTGTCGTAGTTGATGAAGTCTTTGAACTTGCCTTCCGCCTTCCACATGTCGATAAGGGTGGGGATGAAGTAGATACCTGGCTCGTCGGTGACCACGAAGCCCGGCTTCAAGGTCTTGCCGCAGCGCAGCCCGCTGAAGCCCAGCTTGGTGCTGCGCGGTGTGATGTCATCGTATCCCACATAGGTCTCGCCTAGACCTTCCATGTCGTGCACGTCCATGCCGAGCATGTGGCCGAGTCCATGAGGCATGAAGAGCCAGTGGGCGCCGTTCATCAGGGCTTCCTCGGTGTCGCCTTTCATCAGGCCGACACCTTTCAAGCCTTCAATCAAAGTGCGGCAGGCCAAGGTGTGCATCACCATGTAAGGCATATAGGGACGCGTTTGGGCGGCCACGGCTTGGTTGGCGGCAAGCACGATTTCATAGATTTCGCGCTGGCGGGTGTTGAACTTGCCACCCACGGGCGTGGTGCGGGTGAAGTCGGACGCGTAGTAGTTCTCCGTTTCGGCACCGGCGTCGCAGACCATCATACGGCCTTCTTTCAACACGTTGTGGTGTCCGTGGTTGTGCAGGGTCTGACCGTCGACACTGAGGATGACAGGGAACGACACGGGGCCGCCACCCGACAGCGAGAGGCCTTCCACCACACCGGCAATCTCTTGCTCCACCATGCCGGGCTTACACATCTTCATGGCTGTGGTGTGCATATAATATGCCGTGTTGGCGGCGCGTTCCATCTCGGCGATTTCGAGTTCGCTCTTCACTTCGCGCATGGCGATGACGGCCTTGATGAGTTCGAGGCTGACGTATTCCGGCACCTTATTAATATTGCAGCCGAGCCATTCGGCGCATTGTATCTTCGTGTCGCCACGATAGGTGGGCAGCATGTGGATCTGGCGACCTTTGGCGATGGCTTGTTGCAGGTATTCGCCGAACTTGTTGAAGTCGCGGCAATCACTGATGCCAATTTTGTCGCCTTGTTCCTTCAGTGAGGGCAGGGGACCGCACCAGATGACATCGTCGATGGTGACTTCAACGCCGAAAAGGATTTCCTCGCCGCTCTCAAAGTCGATGACGCCGACCAAGTCGGGGTGGTTGAGGCCGAAGAAATACGAGAAGTTGCTGTCCTGACGATAGATGTAGGTGTTGTCAGGGTAGTTGAAGGGCGCCTCGTTGTTGGCAGGGAAGAAGGCGATGCCCTTCGAGATCTTTTTTTTCAATGTGGCGCGACGGCCACTGTAAACGTCTTTTGTGAACATATTTTGTTGTTTATTTGTTGATTAACTACGTTGAATCTTCGATTTGTTTAATTGTTGATTTTTGTAGAGACGCAATGCTTGCGTCTCATATTATTGGTAATAATCTTGGAGACGCATTCAATGCGTCTCTACAAAAATGCAAAAATAATCATTTTTTCATCGCCGCCTCAATTTCTTCGATTTCGGTTGGCAAACCCTCGAACAAATTGATGGGTTCACCTTCGGTGATTAATAGGTCGTTTTCGATTCGGATGCCGATGCCTTCTTCGCGGATGTAGATGCCTGGTTCGCATGTGAGTATCATCCCAGGTGCAAACGGCTTGAACTTGTCGATGCTGTCGTGAACGTCGAGGCCGATGTGGTGCGACATGCCGTGCATCAGGTATTTGCGCTCCAGAGGTTTGTTGGGGTCTTGTTTCTTGACGTCTTCGGTGGTGAAGAGGCCAAGCTTAATCATCTCTTGCTCCATCAATTTGTGTGTGGTCTCGTTGATGAGGTTGATGGTGCCACCGGGGCGATAGAGTTTGGTGATTTCCTTCATTACGCGGAGCACGGCATTGTAGCAGTCGGCTTGTCGCGGTGTGAACTTGCCATTGATGGGAATGGTGCGGCTTAAATCCGACGAGTAGTTTTTCAACTCGCAGCCGATGTCGAAGAGAAGCAGGTCGCCGTCGTTGAGTAGGCTTTGGTTTTTCGAGTAATGCAAACAGCAACCATTTTTGCCTCCTGCGATGATGGGCGCATAGGCATGGCCCGTGGCGTTGTTTTGCTTGAAGATGTATTCGATTTCAGCCTGCACCTCATATTCGTACATGCCAGGCTTCACGGTGTCCAAACAGCGGCGGAAGGCCCTTGCGGTAATGTCGCAGGCTTGTCGCGTTATGGCGATTTCGTCATCCGATTTCACCATTCGCAAGGCGTTGAGAATCGGGGCAGTGCGGCCGTAGTTGTGCATCGGGTATTGTGACTTGACTTGCTGCACAAAGCGTTTTTGGATGGTCTCCACTGCGCACTCATATTTCGGATACTCGTAACTATTCAAGAAAATCGTGTCGCCATAGCCCGAAAAGACGATGTCGTTCAAGGTCATCCAGAAGGCGTCGCTGTCTTTTACGGTGGTGACGCCGGAGAGTTCGGTGGCTTTGGCGTTGTCAAGCATTTCCCCTTGCCAGGTGGCTTTCACCTCGTCGTAGGGCTCGATGAAGAGCACCTCGCGCATCGTCTCATCGGGATAGTCGGGCGCGATGATGAGGAAGGCGTTCTCTTCGTTGATGCCGGTAAGATAAAAGAAATCGGATTGTTGGCGGAAGGGATAGAACTCGTCGCCATTGCGAGGCATGGCTTCGTTGGCAGTGAAGACGGCCACGGCTTTGGGTGGCAGCTGGGCTGCAAGGTTGGCCCTGTTTCTGATGAAAAGACGGCTGGGTATTTGGTTGTTCATGATGTGGAAAAATACGTTTGTTATTATTCTACAAAGGTAGAAATTTTCCATGATATTTTAGTGTTATCGAAAAAAAGACTACTTTTGCAGGGTAATTCTAAAACCTATTAAAATGAAGAAAAGTTTACTTATTGTTGGCCTTTTGATGGCCATGTCGCTGTCAGCATTTGCGCAGTATGATGGAGCTTCCTTCGGCTTCAGATTAGGTCCCACATTCAATTGGGTCGGCTCGTCAAAGGGAGAAGCCGACAATCAAAAAGTCCCGGTTGGATTTGACTTGGGCTTTGTGTTCGAGTACTATTTCACAGAGAACTATGCTTTCGTCACGGGTGTCAATGTGAACTTCCTGAATGGCAAATATAGCTTCGACGACATGCGTGACACTAACGCTGTTGATACCATTACTAACTATCAGTTGGGCACTGTCACCAGAGCGTTCAAAACCACTGAGTTCGAAATCCCGTTGATGTTGAAGATGGTGACTCCTGAAATTGGGAACCTACCGCTTCGCGCTTATGCCCAACTTGGCGGCGCTTTTGGCATCACGCCCGTCGTAAAGGTGAAAGATGAATTCCCGTTTGGTGACATTAACGATTCCGAGTTCAGAGTTGCCAAGGGTGAATATAATCCCATCCACGTTTCGTTGCGCATTGGTGCAGGTGCCGAATATGCCTTCTTGGAGACGACCCGTGCTTTCCTCGGCGTCTATTACTCTTATGACATCCTGAATGGCATCAGCAGTGGCGCTCAAGGTATTACCCACAACTATCGTAAGTATTACGGTGGTGACGAGGCTCTGGGAGCACGTCCTGCCATACTTGATATCCATCAGCACCGTATTGGCGTCGAAATGGGTATCTTCTTCTAAACCGAATGGTTACAAAACAAAAGAGAGCGACTCGAAGAGCCGCTCTCTTTTTTGTTTGTGTCAGCGTGAAATCAAAGGAATTTGAAGCCTACGGTCACAATAAATTGGTTTTGTCTAGAGTAGTCGGTGTTACCGAAGTCAAAGTAATTGCCCAGAGCAGTGTTGTTTAGGCCTTCATAAACTTTGCTCAAGCCGAAGTTGTAGTTGATGTCGAGCGTGATGCGCTTCAGCACATCCACACCGATACCGGCTTGCAATCCCCAAGAGATGGTCTTGGTGTCGAAGTTTTGGTCGCCAGTAGCTTCTTGCTGTGGGGCTTGCTCTCCATTGAAGGTATAGTCGACCATGGTCTTCGACTTCAGGGTGAAGTTGGCCGTGGGACCCACTTGGGCACGCAAGGCGATGATGTCGAGGTCGATGATTTTGACACCGACCAGAACGGGCACCTGAAGGTTCATTTGGTTCAAAGTGAGGTTTACGTTGGCTCCTGTCGGGATGTTGAACAGGTTGTCTGAGCCTTGTCCGTTGACGTCAACGTCGAAAACGTTGGAGGTCTTGAAATAAAGCACTTCGGGCTGAACGTAAAGTCTTCCGATTTCGACGCGACCGAAGATGCCGGCGGTGAAGTGGTTGGAGAATCCCGACTTGATTTCGGCTTTGTTGTACGACAATTTAGCGGTCTGGTAACCCACTTTGGGACCGATGGCGAAGTCAAAGCCACCTCCGGCAAATGCCGCGCTACCCAACATGAGCAGAGCCGCAATCAGTAAGAATGTCTTTTTCATTTTGATGTTTTTTTTGTGAATGAAATAGAATGATTTGGCTACAAAAGTAGTAATCATTTTTGGTTTTTGGGGAAATGTCGCCAAAATAAATTACTTTTGTAGGTCTAAATCTTTTTGTTATGAAGAAAATATCATTGATTATCAGTTTTGTAGTGCTGTTTTCCCTTGCGGGTAATGCACAGATTGACAACCTTAGAATTGGATTTAAGATTGGTC
>Ga0310697_10006349_pt1 | contig 11251 bp, 9 predicted proteins | sample 172DNAGHGlowgp2_FD_203883 | JGI IMG/M metagenome (GOLD analysis project Ga0310697, IMG submission 203883) | Sheep rumen microbial communities from Palmerston North, Manawatu-Wanganui, New Zealand - 1728 DNA GHGlow gp2 (v2) (version 2) | ecosystem: Host-associated > Mammals > Digestive system >... | reverse complement strand
GGTTCTTGTCGGATTCAACGATGGCCTTGATCTTCTTGAACTGGCCGGCATCGGCGACAGAGCTGCCGCCGAACTTGCATACGATTCTTTGACTCATTTTTTCCTTTCGGGCCACCAAACCTCTCAGCTTCGAGCGCAATCGCTTTCCTCGCGACCGTCGTGCCCAAGCCTACCCATCTGGCCAGCCACTTGGTTTTTGTGTCTATGTCTGCGACGGCATTTTACCGCCGCGCGGGGCGAAATTTAGAAAAATGAGGGGAATGCGGCAAGGTTTTTAAACCCGGCAAGCCCTTTCTAGACCCAATTCATACTCAAAAATGACAAAAATTGATGGATTTCCCTATTTTCACGTTTGTATTTTGGGGAGCACTCACAAATTAATTATTTCAAAGGGGGACTCCTATGAAGCACCTAATCCCTACCGCCGCTGCGGCATCCGCATTGCTATTGACCGCCTGCGGTGACGACAATTCTTCAAGCGCCAGCAACGACGACGAAACCACCTACTCCGTTTCCGCTTCGGGCACCTACACCGTGGACGAGGCGGAACGGCTGTTAATCATCACGCCCGACGACGCCGTAGACGCATGCATCCGTGACGGCAACGATTTGTCCTGGAAAAGCCTCTCGCCTACCGACAATGTCGACAGCATTGAATTCGAGTTAAGCGGGGATACGCTGGTATTGTACCCCAACCACACCGTCCACGGGGACATCTATGTAGGAGGCAACGACGGTGACATCGAAGGCTCATGGACATATACTGGCTGCGACCACGACAGGAACAATCAGCAAACCACATGTGACGACGCCTACAAAACAATCTCGTTGTCCATCTCCAAGGGGAAAATCAAAATGGAGACTGAAAGCCTCTTTGGCAAGTACCTCGAAGACATCGAAAAAGCCGGCTACACGAATTCCCTCTTCATGTCCACGTTGTACGATGTCCTAGCAGGCCAAACAGACGACTTCTTCCCCAACTTCCCTTGGATTCTACAGTCCAATAAAGAAACGGCCAAGAATAACGAAAAGGCCATCAACGACAACAACATCAAAATCATCGAGACATCGAAAACAAGCCAGACAATTTCGATAGGCGAAAAGACATACACATTCAAGGTCAACAAGGTCGAACTGAATTATGAAAAAAACGGCCTGCTTTCCGCTGACCTGAGCCTGGAAGTATCGAGCGGTTCTACCACATGTACCGGCAGCTACACGCAAAAAGTAGTGAACAAAGACTTGTGCAAAGCTAAGCCCGAAACAGATCTAGAAAAAATCCGTAATGGGTTCTTACCGGATTCCCAAAGGGGTTCACAATCTAGAGTAGTGGACTTCTACACTGTTTCAAATGCCCCCGAATTCAACAATTGCCTTAAAAGCATAGTCTTAGACTAACCGTCCATTTTGTAAAAAAAAAGAGCATTCACGTAAAAAAAGCAGATTCCCCGGAACGAACGGGACCAAAAATCCGTTTTATGGAGTGGAGGTCCCATGAAACCGTTCAAGGAACTGCTTAAAATTGCATCCAAGTCATCCATAACCGTCCTGCTGCAGGGCGAATCCGGCACCGGCAAGGAGGTGGCGGCGCGTTTTTTGCACCGCGAAGGCGACCGCTGCCGTGGGCCGTTCGTGGCGCTCAACTGCGGTGCCATCGCCAAGAACCTGGCCGAGAGTACTCTGGAGGGCGCCAAGAAGGGCGCCTTCACAGGTGCCACCGCCGACCAGCCCGGGGTCGTGCGGTCGGCCCACGGCGGCACGCTCTTTCTCGACGAAATTGGCGAGATGTCGTTCGACATGCAAAGCAAGCTGTTGCGCATTCTGCAAGAACGTTCCGTGATGCCCCTCGGTTCCACGACAGCCATCCCCGTAGACTTCCGCCTCGTCTGCGCCACCAACAAGAACCTCAAGGCAGAAGTCTCGGCGGGGCGCTTCCGCGAAGACCTCTTTTTCAGGCTGAGCACCTTCCCCATACAGCTCCCGCCCCTGCGCGACCGCGAAGACTTCGACATCATCGCGAATGAAATCTGGGATATAGAATCGCACGCCGAAAACCTGTTACCGCCCTACGACGATTACCGCCTGAGCGACATAGAACTCCTGCACCTTCGCCTGTGCCGCTGGCCCGGCAACATCCGCCAGCTGAAAAACGTCTTGCAGCGCTACGCCCTGCTGCGCCCGCACGGCATAACGCTCGAAGAAATCCTGCAAGACGAATTCTCGGGAAGCGCCTGCCGCGAAATCGCGTTCACGCAGCAGATTCCAACGAACAAGAGCCCCGCATGGCCCGTAATTGAGAACATATTGCACAAGTTCGGCGGCAACAAGATGCAAACCGCCCGCGCCCTCGGCATAAGCCGCAGCAACCTCTACCTGCAAATAAAAAAAGCGACGCTGCAATCTCCGCAAGCGTCGCAAACGGCCTAGAGAAATCTTTAGAATCTAAGTCCAAGTGCCAGGTAGTGATTGCCGCCCTCGAACGCGGGGCGCGGTTCGTAGGCGTAGTCGAAGACAATCATGCCAATGAGCACGCCGAGACCGCAGCTGAGGCCGTTCTCGGTCCCGTTCTGCGTACGCACCGCATAGCCGGCGCGGAACATCAACGCCTCGGCATAAGAAAGCTCGCCACCAAAGAGCCACTGCGGGTCGGTATCGGCACGGCGGTAGGCGTCGGCCGAAAGATGCAGAGCCCACTTGGCGCCAAACGGCACAAGGCCCGCGATACCCGCCTGCAAGGCCATAGGCGCATACTCGTCTTCGTGTTCGTATTCCGTCACGTAGCCCGCGTTAGTGAGCGTCGTGGCAAAGGCAAGGTAACGGTTCACGCGGAAGGAACCACCGATGTTTCCCAGGAAGGCGAACGCCGTGGCATCGTCAATCGTCTGCGAGGCAAAGCGGAAACTGCCCGCCCAGTTGAACACCTTGTTGCGGCTACCGAATCCGGCCTGCAGGCTCCAGGCGTAAGCGCCGTAATCGCCCGTCTCGAGGCCTTCCTCGTCGCGGCCCTCTATTTCGTCGTACCCGAGAAAATCGACCGTTCCGGCCGCGGCGAAACTTTCGCCTACCGGGAATGCGAAATAGGCCGACGTGAACTTGTCCATGGCGGCACCATCCATGATAATCTGGTTGATGCCGAATTCCGGAATTTCCGCAGTGCTCATGGCGAGCGGATTGCGGGATACTTCAGATGCACGGGCAACATCGGCGACACCGGCGCCAGACATGGCGGCCGTTCGCGGAGAAACATGCATCGAGAGGAACTTCATCGTCGTTCCACCCGGATCCACGTTCCAGTACTCCCCGGCAAAAGCGAGGGATCCTGCAGCAAGGGCAAAAGCGAGAAGTCTCTTGATCATACGGAATATAAGATACAAAAAATTATTTCCTCCAGCCTTCCATAATCTTGAGGCAGCCTTCCAGCAGTTCGGCGGAACGGACCTTGTTCTCGGTTTCCACGTAGCAGCGGAACTCCGGAGCGTTGCCGCTCGGGCGCAAGTGCACGATATCGCCGGAATCAAACTCCATGCGGTAGCCGTCCGTCTCGTCGATAGAGACAATCTTTCCCTGGAACGGGGCCGGCTTATTGCCTGAGGCATCGGGTTTGGCGAATCGGCTCGGCTTCGCGGTGAGCGCGCCAAAGAGCTTTTCGCCCAATTTCTGCTCGCGGATTTCGGCAAGCTTGGCCTTCGAGGTTTCGGTCGGGAATTCCTTGAGGCGGTCGCTGAGCGTAAAGCGCTTCGGGAGTTTCTTGAGCAGGTCCACCACGCACATGCGCTGTTCGCGGACGCTCACCATCACCGCAATCATCGGGAGCAGGGCGTCGCGGGTCGGCAGTGCCGGGAGCGTGCGCGTACCGTCTTCGAAGGCTCGCGTGAGGTTCGTCTGCAGCAGGAATCCGCCGTTCGCCTCGTAACCGGCGACAGAAGCACTCGGGTCGTTTGCATCCACAAGGCTTTCCATGCCAGCAATCACGTAGGGGCTGCCAATGCGCGTGCGGCAAATCTTCTCGAAGGATTTAGACTTCTCGAGCGACGTGTTGCAACTCACCGGAGTTGCAATGCGCTTGACGCCAAGCGCCTGGGCAGCGAGGATGCCCAGCACGTCGCCACGCAGCCACATGCCTACATCGTCTGCCAAGAGCGGGCGGTCGCTGTCGCCATCCGTACTGAAAATCGCATCCACAAAGTCCTTGTGCGCAAAGTCGCGGGCCAAGTCTTCATCTTCCTTGCGAATCGCCTCGGTATCCACCGGGATGAACGTCTCGCTGCGGGCAAACGGCTTCACCGTCGCACCCAGGCTTTCCAAGACCTTCACCACGATATCGCGGCCCACGGCGGAATGCTGGTACACGCCGATGGTAAGGCCCTGCAAGGCCTTTGTACCGAAGAACTCCGGGTAGCGCTTGCAGTAATTTTCTTCGGCTTCCGCCTCGACTGCCGGGAGAGTGGGAGCGTTCTTCAGCATGCCCTGCGCGTCAAAAATGCTTTCGTCAAAATCCACCGACTGCGAGACGATTCCCTGTTCGTCCTTCTTGGAAATCTCGCCCTTCGGGTGGTTGAACTTGATGCCGTTACGGTCGGCCGGAATGTGGCTTCCCGTGACCATGATGGTCGGGAGCGCCTTGTCGATGCCGTACAGCGCAATCGCCGGGCTCGGGATGCGGCCGCAGTACACCACCTTCCACGCACTGTCCTCGCCCGCTTTCACGAGCGCCTTCAGAATACGTTCGGTACTCGGGCGCAAGTCGCCAGCAATCGCAATCGTGTGCTCGCACTTGTAGCTTGCTTCGCAGTACTTGATAAAGCAACGCGCATACACGTAACAGACGCGGTCCGTCATCGCGGTCACCAGGCCGCGGGCACCGCTTGTGCCAAAAGCCACGCCGGACTGCTTCATCACATCTTGCATCGAAACGCTCATAAAAGACCCTTTATAAATTTTTTGTGTTTCACAAAAATACAAATTTACAGGGTTTCCAAAATCACCCTGTACGCCTCCACGAGCCTTTCCATCGAGACGGCGCAATTCGCGGGCGACGTGGACGGGAGCTTCACGGCATCCATCCCCACTTCCGCAGCACAGTATTTCTGGTAGAGCCTGTGGGCCGTCGCCCCGGTACAGAATATCCGGGAAACCTTAGACTTTTTCACGAGCTCGCCAATCCTATTCGGCACGGCATCCTCGATGCTCGTATCGCTCGCGCCAACGATGGTGCAGCTTTCCAGCACGTCCCAGAGCGCCACATGATGCTTTTTGAGCATCGCCTTCTTTTGCGGAATTGTCGTGGGAACGCCTTCGCCGAGGACGGCGGCAATCACCTTCCAAAAGCGGTTCTGCGGATGCCCGTAATAAAAACCGACCTCGCGCGACTTTGGCGAGGGAATCGACCCGAGCAAAAGTACACGGGATTCCCGGTCAAAAACGGCCGGAAATTCATGCGTCACGGGTTCTCGGTAATTTTTTTTAGCCATACGGCGTTCAGTCATGTAAAAATAAATATAGATTTATTTGTATGAAATCGACGACTACTATCATTTGCCTCACTCTCGGCCTGTCCATCGCGGCACTGGCCCAGGAACCCGTCCTTCCGGCGCCCGAAGCCCAGCCAGCCTCCCAGGAATTCCAGACCCTGGCTCCCCAGGAACCCGCTGCAGCCGTAGCAGATTCGGCTGCGCAGCCAGCCGACTCCGCAACAGCGCCCCAGGCGAGCGCGGACTCGGCAGCCAGCGCACCCGCCGTCGAAACCGCGGTAACGGATTCCGCCACCGCCGACTCCCAGGCCGTAGCCGCTAGCGTCGTGCCCGATTCCGCGGCGACCGCGCCCGCCGACACAGCCAAGCCGGCCACCGTCGCCGCTGCACCCGACACGACCGTCAAGGCCGACAGCGCCGCCGTAAAGCCCGACTCTACAGCAGCGGCACCCGCCGTAGTTGCCGCCGCCCCGGCCGACACCGCGAAGCCCATCGAAGCAGCCCCCGAAATCGAAAGCCCGCTTGACAAGATACTGCACGGCAACGCCTACAACCTCGTGGCTAACGAGGCCGCAGCCGCTACCGTCGCCGGCGAGATGGCAATGCCGCACAAGATGGTCAACCGCAATTTCGCCTATTTTGAACCCGTCGACGAAGAAGGCGTCGTCTCCTTCGGCAAGAACATCACCTACTTCTTCGCCTTCGACAACAGCAAGCACCTCGCCCTCGTATCGGCGGGCCTTGCCATGAGCCGTTTCGGCGTGCTCCTGCAGGCTGCCGTCGGCAAAAAGTGGAGCTATGTCGATAACGATAACTCCGGCGCCGAAGAGACCATCAAGGGTACCGAAGCCGGAACCGCGGTGGGCGGCACCGTTTCCGCCAAGCTGGCCGGCCTCGATTTCGCCCTCAAGCTCGGCTACGAACATCCCGAAGGCGAGCTCTCCGTCCAGGGCGGCGATGTAGAGAACGAAGCCGAAATTTGGAATCTTGGCGGCAAGTTCCTCGTCTCCAGGGCAGGCAAGTCCGTCTCGTGGACCGCCGGCATCGGCGTAGCCCGCTACAACTCCAAGAATACAAGAACCGAAAGAAGCATCTTCGAACAGAACGGAAAGTACTACATCGCGACATCCACCACGCACACGACCGACTCCACGGCACGTGTCGAGGTCGTTCCCGAATTCAATATCGGATGGGCAGTCCTCAAGCAAGAAAAGGGCCGCGTATTCATGGGCGTCAACACGGAAATCCCGCTGATGGCCTTCGACAGAATCGAGGGCGTCTGCAGCAGACATAACGAATACGCCATGACCGTCACCCCCAACATCTTGGGCGAAGTGATGCTCGGCAAGTACGTTGTCGCGTTCGGCAGCGCAAGCCACCAGTGGGACCTCATCCGTTACAGGGATTCCTACATCGGCGACGTTTCGACAAAGACGATGGATATTTCTTCGGGCATCACGACGGCCAACGTCGGCCTGCGCCTGGAATACGAAATGGCAGCCATCGAAATGGCTTTCACCAAGCAGTTCCTGAGCAACCCGTTCGGCTCGTTCTCCACCACCGAGGAGATGGCGACCTCCATCGGGATGTTCATCAACTTCTAATTTAAGCCGGATCGTTCACAGGCTTCGAATAGTCGCGCTCGCCGAAGAGGGCCGTGCCCACGCGAATCATCGTGGAGCCTTCTTCGATAGCGACTTCCAAGTCGCCCGTCATTCCCATCGAAAGCTGATCAAACTTCGCGAAGGCACCACCCTTCGCGAGGAATTTCTGTTGCAATCCGCGCAAGAACGCAAAGCACTCGCGAGAATCTTCGGCGACTCCCGTATTCTTACCGATAGTCATGAGCCCGCGGAAACGCAGGTGCGGAAAATTTTCGCTCTTGCCGTCGGCGCTAGCAGCGCCCGCACGCTTTTCTAAATCGGCGAGGAACGCTTCGGCCTCGTGTACGTCGAGACCGCTCTTGGTCTCTTCTTCACCGGCGTTCACCTGGAAAAGGATGTCGAGGATTTTGCCCGCGCCATCCGTGCCGGGGAGTGCAGCGCAAACGCGTTCCAGCTTTTCCACCGCCTCGATGCTCGCAATGGAATGGATGCAGTCGGCGACAATCGCCGCCTTCTTGAGCTTGTTGCTCTGCACGGGACCAATCACGTGGCAACGCACGCGGCTCCCGTCTTTTGCCATGCGCGGCGCAGAGAACTTGAGTTCGGCCTCCTGCACGCGGTTCTCGCCGAAGTCGGTGGCGCCCAGGCTGATGGCATTCTCTACGGCTTCTGCCGGGTGGAACTTGCTCACCCAAACAAGCTTAACCGAGTCGCGGCTGCGGCCCGCAATCTTGCAGGCTTCCGCAATCCTTGCTTCGAGAGTGGCAAGGTGTCCGCGCATTTCATCAAGAGTAAATTCCATAATAGTCGTTAGTTATTAGTCATTAGTCATTAGCAACTATAAACTAATGACCATTGACCAATGACCTTCCTTATTTTTTCGCATTCTTGAACAATATCTTCACGATCTCGTCAATGTGCTTGTGCGTATAAATCTTGAGGCCCTTCTTCGCGGGTGCCGGGAGTTCGTCCACGTCCTTCTTGTTCTGGGCAGGCAGGCGAAGCGTCTTCACGCCGGCCTGGAGAGCGGCCAAAGCCTTCTCGTTGAGCCCGCCAATCGCAAGGCATGCACCCGTGAGGCTCACCTCGCCGGTAAACGCGACATCGGGCGGCACAGGAATCCTGGTAAACGCGGAGAGCAGGCACAGCGTAAGCGCGATACCCGCCGAAGGACCATCCTTCGGTACGGCGCCTTCGGGCACGTGGATGTGGATGTCCGTCTTCTTGACAATCGCCGGGTCAATGCCAAAGCGGTGCAGGCGCTCGCGTACAAGGCTAACCGCAATCTGCGCGGATTCCTTCATCACGTCGCCGAGCTTTCCGGTCATTATAATCTGACCCTTGCCGCTCAAGAGCATGCACTCGATAGGCAGAATCTCGCCGCCCACGCTCGTCCATGCAAGGCCCGTCACCACGCCGGGGCGGCCAGGTTCGGGCAATTGGCTGTCGAGGAATCTCGGGGCGCCGAGGTATTCCTGCAACTGCTTGGATGTAACGGCGGGTTTGATTTTTTTGCCCATCACAATCTCTTTTGCTCGGTGGCGTACCGCACTTTCGAGGGTACGTTCCAACTCGCGCACGCCCGCCTCGCGGGTCCATCCGCGCATCACCTCATTGATGATGTTCTCGTCAAAAGAAACCTGCTCGCCAAGCTTTACTCCGGTGCGTTCGCAAATGCGCGGCACCAGGTACTTGGCGGCAATCTGCAACTTTTCGTGCGGGTAGTAGCCGGGCAGGCGAACAATCTCGAGCCTGTCGCGTAGCGCCTCGGGGATTTCGCTTTCGCTGTTCGCCGTAGCGATAAACAGCACGCGGCTAAGGTCGAGCCCCACTTCCATAAAGTGATCGGTAAAGTCGTGGTTCTGTTCCGGGTCAAGCACCTCGAGCATCGCGCTCGCGGGGTCGCCGCGGAAATCGCTCGCCATCTTGTCGATTTCGTCGAGCAATATAATCGGGTTCATGCACTTGGCACGGCGCAGCGCATGGATAAAGCGGCCGGGCATCGCACCGATGTAGGTACGGCGGTGACCGCGGATTTCGGCTTCGTCGCGCACGCCACCAAGCGTGATGCGGACAAAATTCCTCTGCATCGCATTCGCGATAGATTCCACGAGCGTCGTCTTGCCCACGCCCGGAGGGCCCACCAGGCAAAGAATCGGGGCTCGGCGTTCGGTACCGGTAAGCTTGAGCACGGCCACGTACTCCATCACGCGTTCCTTCACCTTGTCGAGCCCGAAGTGCTTGGAATCGAGTTCCGCCTTCACCTTCTTCATGTTGAGCACGGTGTCGGTGTACACGCCGTAAGGCAAATTCAAGAACCAGTCGAGGTAATTGCGGCTCACCGCGTATTCCGGCGATGTCGGCTGCATCAGCTTCATGCGGCTAATCTCGTCTTCGAGCTTTTCCACAATCGCCGGGCTGAACTTTTTCGCACGGATTTTCTTTAAAAGCTGGTCCGGTTCCGAGCCACCATCGCCGTCGCCGTCCAGTTCATCTTGCAGCTGGCGGATCTGTTCGCTAATGAACCATTCCTTCTGCTGCTGCGCCATCTTCTGGCGCACGTTCTGCTGGATGCGCACCAACACGTTCTCGTTGGCGTCGGTCAGTTCCATCAGCGTAAGCAACTTCTCGGACATCTCGTCGAGCGATTCCATCTCGAGGAAGCTCTGCTTTTCGGCAAGCGACACCTGCAAGAAGGGAACCATCCCGTAAAAGGCGTTCAGCTGGCTCTCCATGCCAAAGAAGGCGTCGACCATGCCCTCGGCAATGTTCCTCTTTGTCGCGTATTCGCGGAACTTCGAGAGCACCTCGTCAAAAAGCTTCGTCTTGGAATCGAGCTTGATGGAATTCTTGCGCGGCGACACCGTCACGTTCAAGAACCCGTTCAGCATCAATATGGAACGGAGGTCCACCACCTGTTCGCCCTCGAGCACCACCTTCACGCAACCGTTCGGGAAAGGCGTCACGTTAGACACGCGGGCAATCACGCCCACGGAATAAAGGTCCAGCATAGGGTTCTGGAGTTCTTCGGCAGTCACGTCGCGCTGTGCGACCAGGACAATGACGTTATCATGGTTTTCGGCATAATCTAGCGCGTGCAGCGACATCTCGCGGCCCACCAAGATACGGCGGGTCGTCATCGGGAACACAACGGCATCCCTCAAGGGGAGCATGGGAAATGTTTTCGAAAAATCAAAACTCATACACGCTAAAGATAGAATCTTCGCTACGTCGCCATTTTCCCGCTAGGCAAAAAATCGCCCGAGACCCATTCAACGGGAGATTCCCGGCCGGACCTGCAACATGTACTTTCCCGGACCGGGAACGGCTATGGCAAGCGACGTTCCGGGACCGTTCCATACTCCGCGAGCAACGACTTGCCCTATCGCGTTCATCAGCACATAACGCGATCCCGGTGCAATCCCGTTCACGGCAACCTGCTTCCCGCTGGCGACAAGGGCGTATCTCAGGCCGGCATGCGGCATGGCAACATGTCTGAGCGCCTCTGTCGTATCGACAGCCTTCGGTTTTTCGGAAAAGAGCAACAAGGCGGTAATGGACTTGGCCGGGAGAGTCATCTTGATCATGTCCGCAGACGCCGCGGTCGCAGTCGTTTTTCCACCCGCGACGGATGCATTCACGGCGTTTTCTTTCAAGGCGTTATTCGTGTGCGAAACAAACGTTTCGCCCTTGAGGTTCTGCAGCGTGAGCGTCTTGAATTTCAGGTCGGCATCGAAATTGGCCAATTTCAGTTGAACCTCTTGCGCATCCTTTTCAGCGCGGTTCACGAAGATGACTGTGAGCGAATCACCCTTGTTGCTGATGGAACTGTAGGCGGACACCAGCGAATCGTTGCTGGAGATGGACTGCACGCGGTTCGGGTGGCCGTAGCGGCTGAACAGGTGCACCGTTTCGTACATGCCGTCGCCCCATGTCCACGGGGTGAAAATCTCGACACCGTTATCTTGCATAGTGCCGAGGAACGATGCGTAGATGAGCGCTGTCACCATAGGATCAGAATCGTTCAGGTCGGTTTCGGTAATGCCGAGCGTGATGCCGTGATCTTTGCCGAAGTACTTTTCGAGCCAGTCGTTGATACGCTTGAAGATGTATTCCTTTTGGTTGTCGTTGTCCCAGCCTCCGTTCACCATCTTGATCCCGTTTGCTCCGGGATAG
>Ga0310697_10006348_pt1 | contig 11252 bp, 7 predicted proteins | sample 172DNAGHGlowgp2_FD_203883 | JGI IMG/M metagenome (GOLD analysis project Ga0310697, IMG submission 203883) | Sheep rumen microbial communities from Palmerston North, Manawatu-Wanganui, New Zealand - 1728 DNA GHGlow gp2 (v2) (version 2) | ecosystem: Host-associated > Mammals > Digestive system >... | reverse complement strand
CAGGACGGCCGACCACGAGACGGCCATACCCAGATGACGGCGTTCCAGAGCGAACTGCACAATCAGGATGGCGTTCTTCGCCAGCAGACCAATCAGCATGATGAGCGAGATCTGCATGTAGATATCATTGGCATGGCCGAACACCGTCGTGAACACGAAGCAGCCAGCCAGACCGAAGGGCACGGAGAGCACCACGGCCAGCGGCAGGATGTACGACTCGTACTGTGCCGACAGGATGAGGTAGATGAAGATGAAACAGAGCACGAAGATCAATGCCGTCGAGTTCGTGGCCTTCGCCTCCTCACGCGTCAGTCCCTGGTAGTCGTAGGTGTAGCCCTGCGGCAGCATCTCGGCAGCCACATCCTGTGCGGCCTTGATGGCCTCACCGGTAGAGTAGCCGCTGGCCACGGTAGCCGTCACGTTGATAGAGGTGAACAGGTTGAAGCGGTTGATGTTTGCCGGTCCGTAGACGCGCTCCAGCGTACAGAACTCCTTGACGGGCGACATACCCGCAGGCGTGCGTACATATATATTATTGAGCGACTCCTCGGTCATGCGGGTCTCGGGCAGACCTTGGATCATGACGCGGTAGAGCTTACCGTAGGCGTTGAAGTTCGAGGCGTAGAGTCCACCGTAGTATCCCTGCAGCGTGGAGAGCACAGAGGCGGGCGAGATGCCAGCCTGCTTACACTTGGCCACATCCATGTGTACCATATACTGCGGATAGTTCGGGTTGTACGATGTCTGTGCCATCTGGAACTCAGGGCGCTTGTTCAGCTCGGCGATGTAGTCCTTCACGATGCCGTAGAACTTATCCAGCGAACCACCCGTACGGTCCTGCATGACAATCGACACACCGGAGTTGGCCGAGAAGCCAGGAATCATAGGCGGCGCGAAGGCCAGGATGGAGGCATCCTTGATGTGAGCGGTCTTGATGAAGATCTGGGCAATGACACCCGTCGACTCCAGAGGATTCAGGAAGAAGCGGTAGATACCGTCGCCCTGCCACAAGCCGCTGAGCTTCCACCAGAAACCTTTCTGACGCTCGGCAAACGGCTTCAGCTTGATGATGAACGTAGCCTGGTCGGAACCCGAACCGGCGATGAAGTTGTAACCCTGAATCTGCTCGCGGCTCTGGACAGCCGGGTCGGCAGCCAGGATCTTGTCCACCTCGTCAATGACCTGACGGGTACGGGCCACAGACGTTGCCGGCGGCAAAGAGATGGTACAGAAGATGGTGCCGGTATCCTCGTCGGGCACCAGACCACTCTTCGTGGTGACCATCGTCGTAACCAGCACGGCAATACCGATGATAACGGCAATGCCGACAGCCAAGGGCTTACGCACCAGCTTCTCGACAGAGTTCTTATATTTGCCCAAGATGGAATCATAGGCCGTATTGAACGAGGCGTGAAAGCGGTCGATGGCCGACATCTTCTTCTCGTGGCCGTCCTTGTCGTGCGCCTTCAGGAAGATGGCGCAGAGGGCCGGCGACAGCGTCAGGGCGTTCAAGGCCGAGATGAAGATGCTGACTGCCATCGTCACACCAAACTCACGATAGAACGAACCGCTGGTGCCGCCGATGAACGACACGGGGATGAACACCGAGGCCATTACCAGCGTAATGGAGATGATGGCGCCCGAAATCTCGTTCATGGCGTCGATAGAGGCGGTGAGCGTCGACTTGTAGCCCTGGTCGAGTTTCGCGTGCACGGCCTCGACCACCACAATGGCATCGTCGACCACGATGGCAATAGCCAACAGCAGGGCCGACAGCGTCAGCAGGTTGATAGAGAAGCCGAAGACGCTGAGGAAGAAGAACGTACCAATCAGCGACACGGGAACGGCAATCAGCGGGATGAGCGTCGAGCGCCAGTCCTGCAGGAACACGTAAATCACGATGAACACCAGAATGAGCGTGAACACCAGCGTGAAGACCACCTCCTCGATAGAGGCGTACAGGAATTCGGTCACATCGTAGTTAATCTTATAGGTCATGCCCGGGGGGAACAGCTTGGCCTGCTCCTCCAGCTCGGCCTTCACCTGCTTGGCAATCTCGTTGGCGTTCGAGCCGGCAATCTGCTGCACCATACCCAGCACCGACGGCAGGTTGTTGTTTCTCATCGAGACGCTGTACTGCTGTCCGCCCAGCTCTATCTCTGCCACATCTTTCAGTTTCAGCGTCTGGCCGTTGGCGTCGCTCTTAATGATGATGTTGCCAAACTCCTCGGGGCTCTTCAGACGGCCGGTGTAGCGCATGGCATACTCGTAGGCCACGTCCGACTCCTGTCCGAAACTACCCGGGGCGGCCTCGATATTCTGCTCGGCCAGCACGTTAGAGATGTCGGCAGGCATCAGGTCGTACTGCTTCATGACGTCGGGCTTCAGCCAGATACGCATGGAGTAGGTCTTCAGACCCGGCGACTGCACGTCGCCCACACCCTGGATACGCTTGAGGGCGGGAATGATGTTGATATTGTTGTAGTTCGTCAGGAACTCGTCATCGTAGCGGCCGTCCGACGTCAGCGTGAACATCAGCACCTGCGAGGTCTGGCGCTTTGATACCGTCACACCGATACGCGTCACCTCGGCCGGCAGCAGCGCCTGAGCCTGCTGCACGCGGTTCTGCACATTGACGGCGCACATGTCGGGGTTCATGCCCTGACGGAACAGCACCGAGAGCTGTGCCGAACCCGTCGAGGCTGTCGACGTGATGTAGTCCATGCCTTCCACACCGTTGATACTCTCTTCCAGCGGCGTGATGACGGAGTTCTTCACCGTCTCAGCATCAGCACCGGGATAGCTGGTCCACACCGCAACGGTGGGCGGTGCGATATTCGGGTACTGCTCAATAGGCAGCGAGACCAGTCCGATGATACCCAGCAGGACGATGAGGATAGAGATCACCGTCGACAGCACCGGGCGTTTTATGAATGTTGTAAAAGTCATTGGAATTTACTATTTGACAATTTACTATTTACTATTTTACTTCTTCATCGAAGACACGATGTCGCCAGCCGACATGGCCTTGGCCTGCTCGTCGATCTTCTGCTGGTAGCGCTCCGGCGTGATGGGGACAATCTGCATGCCGTCGCTCAGCTTCACCACACCATTGGAGACATACTTGTCGCCCACCTTCAGGCCGTCGGTCACGACGTAGTTCTTGCCGTCGTTCTGCGGAGCCACCTGAATCTCGGTATAGGCGACCTTGTTGTCCTTACCCAGCAGGTAGACGAACTTCTTGTTCTGAACTTCCATGACGCAAGACTGTGGCAGCACGATGGCCGACGCGTTCTGCTGAGGGATGACGATGGCACCCGAACCGCCGCTCTTCAGCAGCTTCTCGGGGTTGGGGAATACGGCAATCATCTGCACCGTACCCGTAGCAGCGTCGATGACACCGCTCATCTTCGTCACCTTTCCGTCGTGGCCGTAGACCGTGCCGTCGGCCAGTTGCAACTTCACCGAGGGCAGGGCCTGCAGTCCGCTGCCGCTCTTCGACATGGCCAGGGCATCCTTCTCGGTCATCGAGAAGTAGACCTCCATCGACGAGATGTTGCTGACGGTGGTCAGCGTATTGGCGGCGCTCACCAGGGCACCCACCTTGAAGGGCAGCGTACCGACCACACCGGCGGCGGGACTCTTCACGTAGCAGAAACTCAGCTGCTCCTTGGCCGAGGCGAGGGCGGCCTCAGCCTGGGCAAGGCCTGCCTTGGCACTCTCATACTGGTTGGTGGCCGACTTCAGCTCGAAGTCGCCGATCACCTTATTATCAAACAGTTTCTGCGAGTTCTCGTAACTCAGCTTGGCGGTGTTGCAGGCGGCCTGGGCCGTATTGACGGCGGCCTGGGCCTGACGCACCTGTGCCTGATAGGTCACGTTGTCAATCTCGAACAACACCTGTCCTACGCCCACGGTCTGACCTTCCTTGACGTTAATCTTGGTGATGAATCCGCCGATCTTCGGGCTGATCTGTACGTCCTGCACACCCTTGATAGAAGCGGGATAGGTGGCCTGCGAAGAGGCACTCTGGGTACCAACCGTCACCACGGGGTACTCATTGTCACCGAAGTTTGGGCGTCCGCCGCTCTTTCCGCCACACGAGGCAAGCAGCAGCGCAGAGGCCGCAAACACTAAAATCTTACTCTTTTTCATACTTTATTCTTTAAGCTTAAATGTTTGTTGATATCCTTCCAAACGAAAACCCGCAGCGCTCCGCTCGGTTTTCAAACTGCAAAGGTACGAAAAAAAAACGTGCCACTGCATCGTGGCACGCATATTTTAACAAAGTTTATTGGGCGAGTCCCATCTGGCGGGCTTTCTCCATCAGCAGTCGCATGAGTGGTTCACGCTCATTCTCCACCTTGTTGTCGAGCACGGCGTCCTTGAGGAACCGCTTCAGTGTGCCCACCTCGCGGCTGGGCTTCAGGTGGAACATTTCCATGATTTCATTGCCGTCGATGACGGGCTGCAGCAACCGTTTGTAGTCCTTCTCCTTGAGGTCGGTCAGCTTCTCGCGCACCATGCGGAAGTTCTCGAGGAAGATTTTCTTCTTCACCTCGTTCTTCGACGTGATGTCGGCCTCGCAGAGCCTCATCAGGTCGTCGATGTCGTCGCCGGCATCGTTCAACAGGCGGCGCACGGCGCTGTCGGTGACCTCGCTGTCGGCAATCGCCTGCGGTCGCATGTGGAGGTCGACCAGTTTCTGCACGTACTTCATCTCGGCGCCCATGGGCAGCTTCAGCCTCCTGAAGATCTCTGGCACCATCTTCGCCCCGATATAGTTATGGTTGTGGAACGTCCAGCCGATGCTCGGTTCCCACCGCTTCGACTTCGTCTTCCCGATGTCGTGGAGCAGGGCGGCCCAGCGGAGATATAATTCACAATGCTCAATGCACAATGCACAATTATTGTTGCCGTGTTCTTCGGGCGTTGCCAATTGTGAATTGTGAATTGTGAATTGTGAATTAACTACGTTCTCCAACACCTCCAGCGTATGATAGAAGTTGTTCTTGTGTGCCCGTCCGTTCTTTTGCTCCACGATATCGAGAGCGGCGAGCTCGGGCAGGATGATGTTCAGCAATCCCGAGCGCTGCAGGTCGACGAAGCCCTTGCTGGGGTGTGGCGACATGATGATTTTGTTGAGTTCCACCTCGATGCGCTCGCCGCTGACAATTTTTATACGCGACGCCATGCGCACCAAGGCGTCGAAGGTCTCGTCCTCTATCTGGAAGTTCAGCTGCGTGGCAAAGCGTATGCAGCGCATCATGCGTAGGGGGTCGTCGCTGAAGGTCACCTCGGGATCCAGCGGCGTGGCGATGATGCCGTCCTCGAGGTCGGCCAAGCCGTTGAAGGGGTCGACAAGCTCGCCGAAGCGGCTGTGGTTCAGGCAGATGGCCATCGCGTTGATGGTGAAGTCACGCCGGTTCTGGTCGTCCTCCAGCGTACCGTCCTCGACGATGGGCTTGCGTGAGTCGTGGCTATAGCTCTCGCGGCGGGCACCGACGAACTCGACTTCTCTCTCCTCTCTCCTCTCTCCTCTCTCCTCTATAAATTTCACCTGCGCCGTCCCGAAATTCTTAAATACAGAGAGGTGCGCCCGTCGGCCGAGCATGCGCTTCAGCTCCTTCGCCACCTCGATGCCGACACTGACGGGGCGTTCTCCCCCACTCTTCTGATGAGATACGGTCTGCGGCTTACCCACGACGACGACGTCGATGTCGTTCGACGGGCGCTCAAGGAAGATGTCGCGGACGTAGCCGCCCACGACATAGCACTCGACGCCGAGCCGGTCGGCAGCGTCGCTGATCTGGTGGAATATCGGCTGGTCGAGAATATCGGCCAGCTCTTCGTCTGAATATAGTTTCATGTTTTGAATTGCGGTGCAAAAGTACGCATTTTTCCGCAGACTACCAAACATTTCCGTCTTTTCCTTTACATTTCACGCTTATTCGTACTGTGTACACCGCGGGAGCGTCTCCTTTTTTACAAATGCGTCAATAAAAGCCACGATTCAGCAAATTATTGCGGAATAATGTGGCCAATTTAAAAAAATTTATTAACTTTGCAGCGAATTTTTCGAACAAACGACAGCAAACATAAGTTATAACAATATGAGAAGGTACATGAGAATCAAGATCTTGACGCTGCTGGCACTCTGCCTGACAGGAGTACAAACAACTATGGCCGGCAACTACACGACCCAAGAGTCGCTGAAGCTGGAAGTTCCTGAAATCAAGCCTGAGCTGGTGAAGGTAGACAACATCAACCTCAACCAGACAACGGACTATTCGCTGACGTCCCGCTATGGCTCGGCGACGACGCAGGAGTCCTTCGGCGACTTCGACTTCTTCAAGTCAAAGACCGCCCCCGGCGTCAAACCCTTTAAGGTGATGGACGACCTGACATTCGTCGGCATCCCCCTGTTCGCGGCCGGCTGGGCTATCAAGGGCGACAAGGCCATGTTCCGCGTGAACAACAAGGATGCTAAGGAAAACACGCAGCTGCTGACAAACTTCAAGACAGGTATTGACGACTACACGCAGTACTTCGGCCCGGCCATGACGGTGGGCCTGAAGCTGGCCGGCTACGAGGGTCGCAGCGACTGGCCCCGCCTGCTGGCCAGCGCCGCCATGTCGTATGGCATCATGGCCGGACTGGTGAACGGCATCAAATACACCGCCAAGGAGATGCGCCCCGACGGCTCAACGGCCAACTCCTGGCCATCGGGCCACACGGCCACCTCGTTTGTGGGTGCCACCTTACTACATAAAGAGTATGGACTGACACGCTCGCCCTGGTTCTCGGTGGCTGGCTACGGTGTGGCCACGGCAACGGGTGTGATGCGCATCCTGAACAACCGCCACTGGATTAGCGACGTGATGTCGGGTGCCGGCATCGGTATCATGTCCACCGAACTGGCTTATGCCCTGAGCGACGTGCTCTTCAAGGGCAAGGGCCTGTTGCGCAACAATCTGGAACTCGACAACGAAAACCCGTCGTTCTTCAGCATCAGCATGGGTCTGGGCCTTGGCAGCAAGGGCATCGACTTTACGGAAGAAGACTTGGTGGACAGAGAAATATATGAGGACATGTATTCGGGCTACGACATCGAAGCCGACGTGGATGACGACGAGAACCCCAATGTGAAGTTCCGCGCTGCTACAGTGGTGGATGGCGAAGGAGCCTACTTCTTCAACAAATATGTAGGCGCCGGTGGCCGACTCCGTGTACGTGCCATGTCAGCCCGTTCGTTCGGTAAATATACCGAGCTGGTAAGCGAATCCTCATTGGCAGCCTGGTCAGGAGCCGTTGGCAACATATACGGATTCAGCGATGAATTCTATAGTGCAGTCATGGAGGGCGGCTCTCCCATCACTAATTCCAATGGTGTTGTCGAAAGCGACCACTTGACCGAGTTTACCGCCAGTGTGGGTCTCTATTTCAACCTGCCACTGAATGACCACTTCTCCTTAGGCAGCAAGTTGCTCATTGGCCGTTCGTTCACACAGGAACTTGACATTGACGGACACGCCGAGGGCAACGTGAAGGATATCAAATATGGTATTTATATTGAAAACGGTGAACTGGATGTCAACAAGAGCTATCTGAACTTACCGACTTCCACCGGCCAGACGTATACCGACGACTGGGACTATCTCACCATCGGTGCCGAGAGTGCAACCACATGGAGTACGGGATTGTCGCTCACATACCGCTATAAGTCAAACTTCTCATGGAAAATTTTCGCCGACTACGACTATTCCAAGAAGAATTTCAACATGAAGTATGACCCCTACCACTACCTGAAGAATAGCCTGACTGAGAATGCCTATAACATCGTAGGACTGCTATCAGAAGAAGCGCCGCTGATGAATCCTGTCTACTTCAAGAAGGAGAAAGTTATGAACTACGTCACCTTAGGCATGTCGTTCCTCGTAAACTTCTAAACCATGAGATATAATATCCTTGCCCTACTGACAGCCCTCGCACTACTGACTGCCTGCCGCGACAGCCGGCAGCGCGAGGCTGAAGAGATGCTGGCAAAGGCCGACCGGCTGTTCAACGAGCAGCACTACGACCGCGCACTCATCGTCATCGACTCGCTGCGCAAGGTCTACCCCGGAGCTATCGAGACACGCAAGCAGGCCCTGCGACTGCAGCAGAACATCGAGCTGAAGCGGTCGCAGGAGGAGCTGGCCATCATCGACAGCGCCCTGCATGCCGTCATGCACGACTACGACTACCAGCGTCAGAAAGTGGAGAAGGATAAGCAGGAACTGCGGGCTACACCCGAGGAACTGACCATGCTGACACGTACCCGCGTACGCCGAGATTCGCTGCAGACACGCCATGAGGTGCTATGCGCTAAAATCCGTTACATTCACAAGAAGCAGAAAGAACTTTAAAAGTTTTTTGGTCATTTCAATAGAAATATGTAACTTTGCACGCGATTTCCAGTCAGTTATGAAAAAATACGAACAGACGAACGCTGAGTTTGAAGGGGCTATCGCCGAGTGCCGCGCACTCTTCGAGAAGAAGTTGCACGACTATCGGGCGTCGTGGCGCATCCTGCGGCCGACGGCGCTCACCGACCAGCTCTTCATCAAGGCCAAGCGCATACGCTCGCTCGAAGTGACGGGCGAGAGCCTCGTCGGCGAGGGTATACGCCCGGAGTTCATCGCACTCATCAACTACGGCATCGTGGGACTGATCCAGCTGGAGCGCGGCTTTGCCGACGTCGTCGACATCAGCAACGACGAGGCGATGGTCCTCTACGACCACTACGCCCACGAGGCGCTGGAACTGATGAAGCGCAAGAACCACGACTACGACGAGGCGTGGCGCTCCATGCGCGTCAGTTCATATACCGACCTCATACTAACGAAGATAGAACGTATCAAGGAGATGGAGAACCTCGGCGGCCAGACGCTCGTGTCGGAAGGCATCGACGCCAACTACATGGACATCATCAACTACGCCGTCTTCGGGGTCATCAAGTTGAGTGAGTAGTGAGGCACCTATTAGTGAATATATGCCGGCTGGTGCTGGCCGCGACGTTCATCCTGTCGGGATTCGTCAAGGCCGTCGACCCGTTAGGCACACAATATAAGATTGACGACTACCTCGAAGCGATGCATCTGGGCGGGCTGCTGTCTGGCTATGTCACGCTCGGGGCGTCGGTAGCTCAGGCAGCAGTGGAGTTCTGTCTCGGTTGCTTCCTGCTATTTGCGATTCAGCGGCGGCTGACATCGAGACTGATATTACTGATCATGGCGGTGATGACACCGCTGACGCTCTGGCTCGCGCTGGCCAACCCTATCAGCGACTGCGGCTGCTTCGGCGATGCCGTGGTGCTGACCAACTGGCAGACGTTCTGGAAGAATGTCGTGCTGCTGGCATGCGCACTGGTCGTCGTCAGATGGCCGAGGGACATGTTCCGATTCGTCAGCAAGGCCAACCAGTGGATTGTCATCAATTACACGCTGCTCTTCGCCATCATCGTGTCGCTGTGGAGCCTATACTACCTGCCACCCTTCGACTTCAGGCCCTACCACATCGGGACCGACCTGCGCGACGGCTGGCAACGCACGATGGAGGGCGAGGCCCTGCCCTACGCCGACCTGTTCATAGAGCGGGCCGACACGGGCGACGACATCACCGAGGCGGTGCTGGCCGACACCAGCTATACCTTCCTCCTGGTGTCGCCATATCTGGAGCAGGCCGACGACTCGCGCCTGGACCTCATCAACCAGCTGTATGAGTATGCCCACGCCCACCACTACGGCTTCTACTGCCTCACGGCGAGCACGGCGGCGAACATCGAGCGCTGGACAGAGATGACGGGAGCCGAGTACCCGTTCTGCCTGACAGACGGCACGACGCTGAAGACCATCGTGCGCAGCAACCCAGGACTGCTGCTGATGAAGGACGGACGCATCATAGGCAAGTGGAGCCACAACGACCTGCCCGACATCGACGACGAGCAGGCACAGCGCCCACTGGAGCGGCTACGGATAGGCCACATGCCCGACGACAGCGTTGCCGAGCGTATCATGGCCATCCTCCTCTGGTTCGTGCTGCCACTGGCACTGCTGGTGCTGGCCGACCGCCTATGGACATGGACCAAGTGGCTCCGCCGCAGGCGAAAGCCCCATGAGGCCCAGACCTCCCATGAGTCCCAGACCCCCCATTAGCCCCATAACAACCCTAAATAATAAAAGTAAAATGAGAAAGAAAATTGTTGCAGGAAACTGGAAGATGAACATGAATCTCCAGGACGGTATCGCTCTCGCAAAGGAGCTGAACGAAACATTGAAGGCTGACAAGCCCAACTGCGGTGTGGTCATCTGCACACCCTTCATCCACCTGGCTTCCATCGCCGCATTCCTCGACCAGGACATCATCGGACTGGGTGCCGAGAACTGCGCCGACAAGGAGAAGGGCGCCTTCACCGGTGAGGTGAGCGCCGAGATGGTGAAGTCGACGGGTGCACAGTACGTCATCCTCGGCCACTCTGAGCGCCGTGAGTACTACAAGGAGACCCCCGAGATCCTGAAGGAGAAGGTGCTGCTGGCACAGAAGAACGACCTGAAGGTGATCTTCTGCATCGGTGAGTCGCTCGAGGAGCGCGAGGCCGGCAAGCAGAATGAGGTGGTGAAGGCCGAGCTCGAGGGCAGCGTCTTCAACCTCAGCGAGGAGGACTTCCGCAAGATCGTCATCGCCTACGAGCCCATCTGGGCCATCGGCACCGGCAAGACCGCTACCGCCGAGCAGGCTGAGGAGATCCACGCCTACATCCGCTCAATCATCGCCGAGAAGTACGGCGAGGCCGTGGCCGACGACACCACCATCCTCTATGGCGGTTCGTGCAAGGCTTCGAACGCGCCCGAGCTGTTCGCAAAGCCCGACATCGACGGCGGACTCATCGGAGGCGCCTCGCTGAAGGCCGCTGACTTCAAGGGCATCATCGACGCCTGGAAATAAGTAAACGAGAAAAGCCCACCCAAGCCCTCCCAAAGGGAGGGGTGTTTAAAATGACTAAACGATGAAAAGACTAACATTACAATATGTAATCAGACATCTCTCCCTTTTGGGGGCCTTGGGTGCGTTTATCCTCTTCCTGTTCCTTTCCGTCCCCGCAGGCGCACAGACCTTTACCCAACGCCTACAGCAGAAGGGAACGGCCGACGAGGGAACAATTACCGTCAGTCACGAGAAGACAATCGATGACCTGGTGAACGGACCGGCGG
>Ga0310697_10006347_pt1 | contig 11252 bp, 8 predicted proteins | sample 172DNAGHGlowgp2_FD_203883 | JGI IMG/M metagenome (GOLD analysis project Ga0310697, IMG submission 203883) | Sheep rumen microbial communities from Palmerston North, Manawatu-Wanganui, New Zealand - 1728 DNA GHGlow gp2 (v2) (version 2) | ecosystem: Host-associated > Mammals > Digestive system >... | reverse complement strand
TTCGGAATATGTCAAGGGTTCGGACTTCAAAGTATTTAACAGCGTGCTTGAAAAGGGCGGGCAAGTCAAAGTTATTCGCGTCGACGATTACGCCAACATTCCGCGCAGAGAACTTGACGGGCTTGTTGAGTATGTCAAGATTTACGGCGCGAAGGGTTTGGCGTGGATTCAGTACACTGAAGAGGGCGTTAAATCTCCGTTCAAGAAATTTTACAGCGACGATACTTTTGAGCAGATTAAGCAAGCGACAGGTTGCAAGACGGGCGATTTACTCCTTGTCGTGGGCGATAAGGCGTCAGTTGTCGCGCAGGCTTTAGGGGAATTGCGTTTAGAAATGGCGCGTCGCAGAAATTTAATTGACGCCGATAAACTTTGTTTCCTGTGGATTGTCGATTTCCCAATGTTCGAGTACGTCGAGGAAGATAAACGCTATAAGGCAATGCACCACCCGTTCACGTCGCCGCGCGAGGAAGATATAGAACTTTTGCTGACTGACCCCGAAAAAGTCAAGGCGAATGCTTACGACATAGTTTTGAACGGCGTAGAAGTTGGCGGCGGTAGCTTGAGAATTTATCGTCGCGACGTGCAGGAAAAAGTTTTCGAGGCAATCGGCTTGACGCCCGAAGAAGCTTATGCGAAGTTCGGATTTTTAATGGACGCTTTCGAGTTCGGCACGCCCCCGCATGGCGGCATTGCATTTGGACTTGACCGCTTGATTATGCTTATGGCGAAACGCAAATCAATTCGCGACGTGATTGCCTTCCCGAAGACGCAAAGCGCGATTGACCCGATGAGCCACGCGCCCAGCGAAGTCGACGAAAAGCAACTGCGCGAACTGTCGATTAGGACTGCAGTTAAGAAAAAATAAATTGCGAGCGTGATAAAAATTATCCCCGTTGAGAAATTCGGCGGGGAAATTTTTTGCCCCTTGCCGCTTATAGCTTGCAGGTGTATGATTGGCGCGAGGTGATTAGAAATGTGTTTAGCCTTTCCGGCGAAAGTTTTGGAAATAGAAGGGGATTTAGCGACGGTCGAGCGTTCAGGCGTCAAGCGGTCGGCGAGTTTAATGCTCTTGCCCGAAGCGAAAGTTGGCGATTACGTTCTGATTCATGCGGGCTTTGCAATGCAGGTAGTTGACGAACGCGAAGTACAAATCCGCGACGCGCTAGTTGCCGAAATGAACGGAGCACCGCGCACGGTCGAAAATTTAACGGGAGCTTTATAAATGGCTGATACGTTTAAACTTATAAAAAAAATTTCGCGACTCGCCGAAGGGAAAAAACGTTTACGATTTATGGAAGTTTGCGGGACGCATACGGTTGCGATATTTCGTTCGGGAATACGACAAATTTTGCCGGAAAATATCGAGCTGGTATCGGGGCCAGGTTGTCCGGTGTGCGTCACAAATGACGATTACATAGACAAAGCGATTGCCTATTCGCGGCGTAAAAATTTTATCGTGGCGACATTTGGCGATATGTTGAAAGTTCCAGGTTCGCGTTCGAGTTTAGCGGCGGCACAAGCTGAGGGCGCGAAAATTAAAATCGTTTACTCGCCGCTTGATTGCATAAAACTTGCGCAAGAAAATCCGGACAAGAAAATAATTTTCTTAGCGGTAGGATTCGAGACGACAGCCCCGACGGCGGCGGCGACAGTCTTAGCGGCAAAGTCGCAAGGCATTAAAAATTTGTTCATGTTATCGGCGCAAAAATTAGTTCCGCCCGCGCTGAAATTTTTACTCAACGACGCGCAAGTTAAAGTTGACGGTTTTTTATTGCCTGGACATGTTGCGGTTGTAATCGGTTCGGACGCCTTCAAATTTTTAGCGGAAGATTTTAAAATTCCGAGCGCGGTTGGCGGCTTTGAGGCGGACGAAATTTTAACTGCGCTTGCGAGTCTCCTTGAGCAAATCGACGGCGGCAAAGTTGAAGTCGCGAATAATTATCGGGCGGTCGTCAAGGCGGCGGGCAATTTATCTGCTAAAAAAATTCTGGCGCAAGTTTACGAAGTGGCGGACGTTTCTTGGCGCGGCATGGGCAAAATTTCTGCGTCGGGCTTGAAAATGCGCAATGAGTTTTCGGACTTTGATATTGAGCGCGTCGAGCCGATTGAAATTGAGCGCGTCGAGAAGAAAACGGCTTGTCGATGCGGCGAAGTTCTGCGCGGCGTCATTAATCCGACGGCGTGTCCACTTTTCGGCAAAACTTGTCAACCGCTCCACGCAATCGGACCTTGTATGGTATCGGTCGAGGGCGTCTGCGCGGCTTGGTTCAAATACGGAGGCAATAACTTTAAATGGTGAGAAAAATTTTAATGGCGCATGGCGCGGGCGGCAAGTTGAGTGCTGAACTTTTGCACGAGATAATTTTGCCCGCCTTTGATAACGAAATTTTAAACGAACTTCACGACGGCGCAAAAATTGGGCGGCTAGCAATGACTACTGATAGTTACGTCGTGCGCCCGATTTTTTTTCGCGGCGGCGATATTGGAAAGTTATCAATTTGCGGAACGGTTAATGATTTAGCGGTAACGGGCGCGGAGCCGAAATATATTTCCGTTGGCGTGATTCTGGAAGAGGGTTTCGACTTCGACGACCTTGAAAAAATTGTTAGCTCAATGGCAACGGCGGCGCGTGAGGCAGGCGTTAAAATTGTCACGGGCGATACTAAAGTTGTTGGGCGCGGGCAGGCGGACGGAATTTTTATCAACACGGCGGGCGTTGGCGAACTTATTGACGGCGTTGACATTTCGGCTAAAAAAATCTGCGCGGGCATGAAAATTTTAATATCGGGCACGCTCGGCGACCACGCAACAACAATTCTTTCTGAACGTCACAGCTTGGAACTGCCCGAAAATATCAAGTCGGATTGCGCCCCGCTCAATAAAATGATTCGCGAAATGCTAGCCGTCGAGCCGAAAATTGCAATGCTTAGAGATGCAACTCGCGGCGGGCTTGCGGCTGTGCTAAACGAAATCGCAACGGCGGCGAACGTCGGGATTTTGCTTGACGAAGAAAAAATCCCCGTTCGCGAAGAAGTGCGCGGCGTCTGCGATATTTTAGGCTTTGATGTTTTAGAACTAGCGAACGAAGGGAAAATTATAGCGGTCGTGCCCGCCGAGTCGAGCGAGAAAATTTTATCGGTTATGCGGCAAAATATTTACGGCGTCAACGCGGCTGAAATTGGCGAAGTCGTGAAAAATTCTGCGGGCAAAGTTGGCTTGAAAACTCCTTTAGGCGCGATTAGGATTGTCGATATGCCAACGGGCGAACTTGTCCCGCGCATTTGCTAAATAAAAAAAACGGCGAGAGTTTATCCCGTCGCTTTTTTGTTTGCAAAAATTGTCGTTTAATAGGCTTGGTCGCGAGTAGAAATTTTCTTTTGAACGTAGGCAATAAAGTCGTCGACACTCAAAGAAAGTCCATCCTTGTCGCCGTATTTCCTGATTGGCAAAATGCCCGTCTCAACTTCCTTGTCGCCGATAACGATTGTGTACGGAACTTTTGCAACCTGACTATCGCGAATTTTCTTGTTAATCTTCTCGTTTCGGGCGTCAACCTCTGCACGGAAGTTCAGCTCGAAAAATTTTCTGCTCAATTCGTTAGCGTAATCAACATGCGCGTCAGTTATCGGCAAAAGTTTTATCTGAACCGGCGCAAACCATACCGGAAATGCCCCCGCGTAGTTCTCAATCAAAATTCCGATAAATCGTTCGATTGAGCCGTAAACGACGCGGTGAACCATTATCGGACGATGCTTTTCGCCGTCTTCGCCTATGTAATTCAAATCGAATTTTTCGGGCAGGAGCATATCAAGTTGAATCGTTCCGCATTGCCACGTACGCCCGATTGAGTCTTTCAAATGGAAATCAATTTTCGGACCGTAAAACGCGCCGTCGCCTTCGTTCACGACGTATTCAAGCCCGCGATGTTCCAAAGCCTTTTGAAGTGCGTTTGTAGCAAGTTCCCAAGTTGCGTCGTCACCCATTGAATTTTCCGGACGTGTTGAAAGTTCCGCCTTGTAAGTCAGCCCGAACGTTTTATAAACTTCGTCGAATAAATCAATCGTCTTTTGTATTTCCGGCTCGACCTGCGCGGGCGTCATGTAAATATGCGCGTCGTCCTGTGTAAAGTTGCGAACTCTGAACAGCCCGTGTAAAACGCCGCTTTTCTCGTGACGATGAACTAACCCCAATTCGCCGAGCCTTAATGGCAAGTCGCGATAGCTATGCACATGCGTATTGTAAACAAGCATACTGCCTGGACAATTCATGGGCTTAACGGCGTAATCTTCTTCATCAATCTTTGTGAAGTACATATTTTCTTTGTAGTGGTCCCAGTGCCCAGAAGTTTCCCAGAGCTTGCGATTCAAAATTATCGGCGTTTTTATCTCGTGATAACCGTAGCGGCGATGAACTTCGCGCCAATAATTTATCAACTCGTTTTGAATAATCATTCCGTTTGGGTGGAAGAACGGGAAGCCGGGTCCTTCGTCGTGCAAGCTGAATAAATCCAATTCCTTGCCCAATTTGCGATGGTCGCGCCGCGCAGCCTCTTCCAACATGTGCAGATAATTTTTCAACTCGTCTTTAGTCTCAAAAGCCGTGCCGTAAATCCTCTGCAACATTTTATTATGCTCATCGCCGCGCCAATACGCGCCAGCAATCGACATTAACTTAAACGCTTTAACTTTTCCCGTCGATTGAACATGAGGACCGGCGCAAAGGTCGGTAAAATCTCCCTGCGTGAACAAAGAAATTTCTGCATCTTCGGGCAAAGCCTCAATCAATTCAACTTTATAAGTTTCGCCTTCGTCGGAGAATTTTTTAAGGGCGTCGGCGCGTGAAAGCGTGGAGCGTTCGAGTTTAAGATTTTGCTTGATGATATTTTTCATCTCGCGTTCAATGTCGGCTAAGTCGTCGTCAGTTATTTTTTTCTCGGTGTCAATGTCATAATAAAAACCGGTATCAATCGCCGGACCGATTGCCAACTTAACGCCTTTGCCGTCCGCGCCGCCGTAGAGATGTTTTATTGCTTGCGCCATGATATGCGAGGCGGTGTGGCGCAGTGAATGCAGAGCCTCCGCGCCTTCAACTTCCGCTAAAGTGCCGTCTTTCGTTATGATTGTCATTTATTTTGCCTCCTTTTAAGTGCCGCCGTATTTTATAACATTTAAAAAGATTTGACAAACCCCGCGAAAAATATTAGATTTAGCGTGCCTCCTCAGCAAAGAAAATGTATGAGCAAAGCAAAGAAATTTTGAGGAGGAAAGTTAAATGAAGTCTTGGAAAAAATTATTGGCGGTGAGTGTGGCGTGTTCGAGTTTATTTTTCGCGCACGCCGACGCCGCCTATCAGCTTAACGACGAGGTTGCTAATCCGCCCGCCGCTTTGCAAATGGCTACTCAAATTGGCGTCCTCAAGTACGAAAATCCCGAAATGCAGAGCCGCGCTAACAAAGACGCTATCGTTGTTTTGAGTTTCGGCACGACCTTTAAAGACCAGCGCACAAAATCTATCGACGCGACCGCGCAGGCAATTCAAGCCGCTCACCCCAACGCTAAAGTCTTTACAGCGTTCACAAGTCATATCGTCATTAAACATATCGCCGAGAATGAAGGCTCCTGCGATTACATGACGCCCGAAGAGACGCTTAAACATCTTATGCGCGAAGGCTATACGCGGGTTGCGCTCGTTTCGCTCGACGTGATTCCGGGTATGGAATACAAATACGACGTCGCGCTTTTCCACGAGTACAAAACGCAATTTAAGAAAATGTCGCTCGGCACGCCGCTTATGTATTGGCAAGGGCAGGAAGAACAGCCGGATGACGTTATGCAGGTAATGCAATCGCTTCACTTGCCCGCGTACAAAAAGGGCACCGCGATTTTACTTATGGCGCACGGCACGCCCGACCCGTCAAATGCTTACTATTCGGTTATGCAGGAAAAACTTCGTCGCATGAAACGCGATGACGTTCACATTTACACCGTTGAAGGTTGGCCGCGCCTTGAGGATTGGGCTGGAAAAATGAAAATGCACAAAGTCGAGAAGATAATTTTAATGCCGCTGATGATGGTTGCCGGCGACCACGCCAATAACGATATGGCGGGCGACGAAGAAGATTCCCACAAAGTTATTCTGGAGAAAATGGGCTTTAAGGTCGAGGCGAAGTTGCAAGGACTCGGCGAAAGCAAACGCATTCGTGACATTTTCGTTGAACGCGCTAACGAAGCATGGGAAGCATTAGTTAATTAAAAATGCGCAATGAATTTTAAACTAGAAATTAAAAGTTGACGGGAGTGGAATTTCTTTCCGCCAATTTTTTTTTAAAATCCTAGACTTAATACCGCCAATTATGCTATCATAGCAAAGATTGATTATGCCGCCAATTTTGGTTGACAAGGCGGCGCAAATAATTTGACATTCCTTTTACGTTAATCTACAATCGGTTTAATTAAAAATAACGCGGAAAGGAACGCTTTCGGAGGGGGACAAAATATAGAGTATTCATTCTGAAAGTTTCTTAAACTACCGCACACGAACGACGGGAAGTTAAGCCCTTTTTCGGGAATCGTTCAAAAGTTGAGACCGGCGGTTGGCAGGATAAAGTTCCTACCGTAAAATCTCAGGCGCAAAAAAATTTCTACACCGCCAAGAAAAGGAGGAATAGTTTTTATGTCTTGGTTGAACAACATGCGCGTCGCTTACAAGTTACTTTTGCTTAATATTATCGCGCTAATTGGTATGATTGTTATCGGACTGGTCGGCTACTTCGCCGTTATGCAGGCTCAAAGCGATTTGGACAAAATCAGCCAGACCTACTTAAAAGGTATCTTTGAAATCGGTCGTTGCCGTCACGCCGTGCGCTATGCACAAGTTCAGGCTGTCTTGGCTCCTTTGACGGTTGACCCCGCACTTTATCAATCTCGCCTTGATAAGTACAACGGCGGCGTTAAAGAGTTGGAAGAGTCCTTGAAAATTTACGGAGAAATAATCAAGGACGACCCGCAAGCTCGTGCGCAAGTTGATGCTGCCGAACGCGAATGGACTAAATTTAAAACCGGCGCGGATAAAATGTTCCAAATGAAATCCCCTATAGGCGACACCTCAGCTATTGCCGCGCATAGAAATGCTTCGCTTGAATTCTATCAAAATGAAGTTATGCCCTATGCAGTTTCCTGCGGCGACGCTATCTTAGTCATTCAACAAAAGGCTTACGAAGATTCCGACAAGACAATCGAAGCCAGTAACGAAGGCATTGCCTCTTCCGTCCGCAATTTGTTTATCGCGCTCGGCGGTACCTTCGTTCTCTTGATTATCATGAGCATTTCTATCACCAAAGCCGTTACCAATCCTCTTAGCAACATGGTTCAGGCTTTGCACCTCCTCAAAGACGGCGACTTCCGCCGCACAGATTTGCTTGACGCTGATCGCGGCGACGAATTCGGCTCAATGGCTCTTGCCGTTCGCGAAATGCGCCAGGCGATAAGCAAATTGATTCATCAAACTAGCGATTCTTCAAGTCAATTTGCGGCATCTTCTCAAGAGCTTACTGCTAGTGCTCACCAAAGCGCGCAGGCGTCTGAACAGGTTGCCCAATCCGTCACCAATTCGGCGGGCGCAGTCGTCGAACAACAAACTTATGTTAATGACGCTATGGACGCTATCAATAACGCGCTTAACTCCATTGACCATTTGACAAAGACTGCTGACAAAGTTTCCGAACACGTCGCCTCCGCCAATAACGAAGCGGCCGCCGGTACTGAGGCTGTCGAAACTGCAGTTAATCAGATTATCAGCGTTGAAAAAATCGTTAATGATTCCGCTTTGACGGTCGACAAGCTCGGCAAACGTTCGCAAGAAATCGGACAAATCGTCGAGGCTATCAGCGGCATTGCTGAACAAACTAACTTGCTTGCATTGAACGCGGCGATTGAGGCGGCTCGCGCTGGTGAACATGGTCGCGGCTTTGCGGTCGTTTCCGAAGAAGTCCGCAAGCTCGCCGAAGAATCACAAGAAGCCGCGCAGAAGATTGGAACGCTCATTGGCGATATTCAATCCGATACTACCGCCGCTGTTGACTCCATGCAGAAAGGTAACGCCGCTGTCCGTACGGGCACTCAATCGGTCGAAAGACTTCGCTCCACCTTCGACAGTATCAGCAGTGCGTCCCAGAACGTCGAGAAGGAAGCAAAGAACATGGTCAACGAACTCAAGGAAGTCGAAAAACTCACTTTCGTTATCCGCGACCGTTCCGAAAAGATTTTGGAAAAAGGCATTGGCGTTTCCAAAGAAATGGAAAGTGTTTCTGCGGCGGCTGAACAGCAATCTGCATCTGCTGAAGAAATTTCCTCTGCAGCTGATGAACTTGCTCGCCTTGCTCAAGACCTGCAGAACTCCTTGCAGAAATTCCAGTACTAAAATTTGTTCTTACATAGAAATTTTAGCTCCGGCTTATGTCGGGGCTTTTTGTTTTCCTAACTTTATGTTATACTGCATATAGTTTCAGACATAAGGAGGAAAAATTTTATGATAGTAGTAATGAAGCCTGGCGCGACGGCGGAAAATTTATCGGCGGTCGTGAAAAAAATTGAATCGGCAGGCTTGCGCACGCACCTTTCCAAAGGCGAAGAAGTTACAATCGTCGGGGTAATCGGCGACAAAAAAATCATCGCGAATTTAGAATTGCAAATGATGGCGGGCGTTGATAAAACGGTACGCATAACGGAGAAATATAAATTGGTGAGCCGCGACTTTCACCCCGAAGATACGATAATTGACGCGGGCGGCGTTAAAATCGGCGGAAAAGAAATTATTGTTATGGCGGGACCTTGCGCGGTTGAAAATTTGGAACAATTACGCGAGGCGGCTCAAGCCGTCAAAGCTTGCGGCGCAAAATTCCTGCGCGGGGGCGCGTTCAAGCCGAGAACTTCGCCTTATGACTTTCAAGGACTTGGCGAAGACGGCTTAAAGCTTTTGCGACAAGTTGCGGACGAATTTAATTTGCGGGTTGTGACGGAAATTGTCGACAAGGACGATATAGAACTTTTCTGCAACTACGCGGACATTTTACAAGTCGGCGCACGCAATATGCAAAATTTCCAAATGCTAAAAGCTCTGGGGAAATGTTCAAAGCCAATTATGTTAAAGCGCGGATTATCAGCGACAATTTCGGAGTGGCTAAACGCGGCGGAATACATAATGAGCGGCGGCAACGAGCAAGTTATTTTCTGCGAGCGCGGAATCCGAACCTACGAAACTTTCACGCGCAATACGCTTGACTTATCGGCAGTCGCGGCGGTAAAAGAACTTTCGCATTTGCCAATAGTCGTCGACCCGTCGCACGGTACCGGACGTTGGAAAATGGTTGCGCCTATGGCACGAGCCGCTTTAGCCGCAGGCGCAGACGGTTTGATAATCGAAGTGCACCCGCACCCCGAAAAAGCTCTTTCAGACGGCGACCAATCACTCACGCCCGAAGCTTTCAAAGATTTAATGAACAGTTTAAGCGGCATTGCAAAAGTTATGGGGCGGACGATATGAAACTTGCGATAATTGGCATTGGTTTAATCGGCGGCTCGCTCGGACTTTGCTTGAAAGATAAACTCGGCGACGAAATTTTCATAACGGGGCTTTGCAGGACAGAAAAATCAATGCGGCGGGCAATGGAACTCGGCGCAGTCGATTTTGCCTCTTCGGATTTAAAAGCAGTCGTCGAAGATGCCGACATAATCTTTTTAAGCCCGCCAGTTTTGCAGATTGTGCCAATGGTGAAAAAAATTCTGCCGTTCGTGAAGTCTGGAGCAATCCTAACCGACGCGGGCAGTACAAAGCAATATATCTGGCAGGAACTAAAAAAAATTCTCCCGCCCGACATTTTCTACATAGCCGGACACCCTATGACCGGCAAGGAAAAAAGCGGCGTCGAAGTTGCGGATAAAAATCTTTTCAAGGGCAAAGCTTATGTTATCGCGGAAGATACCGGCGCACCCGCCGAAGCTCACGAAAAATTGATGAGCCTCCTGCGCTTGACCGAAGCGAATTTTTTGGAGATTGACATTGCTAAACACGACCGCTGCGCCTCAATTATTAGTCACGTCCCGCATTTGACGGCGGCGGCTCTCGTAACTCTTTTGAACGACGCAGGCAACGACCTTGATTCTTGTTTAAAGCTCGTCGGCGGCGGTTTCAAGGACACAACGCGCATTGCCAGTTCAAATGCTGATATGTGGGCGGATATTTGCATGACCAACGGCGACGCTATCGCTAATCACCTGCGCGACCTGCAAGAAATTTTAGGCAACGTCATAACGGCGATTGAAAATCACGACCGCCAAGCCATTCATGATTATTTTGCTAAATCTAAGGCGCGGCGCGATAAAATTCTTGAGACTATCACTTTCGACCCGAACTAAATATTTTCTAAACGCCAAAAGACCGTCTCCAAAAGCTGAAGGCGGTCTTTTGATTTACGAAATTAACTTTTTTTGCCCAGGTAACCAGCCGAGGCTTTAATTGGATAACATGTCAACTCTTTTGTCGTAATATACAACACTTCGTTTAACTTTGCAAGAAAAATTCCATTGTCAAAATACAAATTGTGTTGTAAACTTTTTAAGTTGCCAACTCCTAAACCGGTGACGGAAAGGAGAGGATAACAATATCAATTCTTACATTCTTGGCTATGGTCGCGGCTAACGTTGCGGCTGATGTCGTTTCGTACTTCATCCGCAAATTTCTCGACCGCTAGGATGTCTCGGCAACAATAGTTAGCGTTACCCTCTAAAACGCGCAGGAAGTCCCGACTCACCAACGGGGCTTTCTTCAATTTTAGCAGGAAAAATTTTCCTTTTCAAGAATTAGACATAGGTAAATCAGAGGAGGCTTTTAAATGAGATTTAGTTGTTATAAGAGCGATTTAACAGAAGCAATGCAATGCGCGATAAGGGCGGTTGCAGTCAAGCCAATGACGCCGATTCTCGCGGGAATTTATCTTAGGGCTGATGGCTCCATGCTTGAAATTCAAGCTAATAATTTTTCGACGGGGATAATTACGCGAATTCCAGTCAATACGGAAGCTCCCGGCGAAGTCGTCGTTAGCGGCAAGCGTTTTCAAGAATTCGTGCGCAATATGCCCGACGATACGATTACTTTTTCCGACGCGGATAATATGTTAGCGATTGAATCCGGCGGCGCGAGCGTTGAACTTTTGACAATGACGGCTAGCGACTTCCCGAAAGTCAAGACGCCCG
>Ga0310697_10006346_pt1 | contig 11254 bp, 5 predicted proteins | sample 172DNAGHGlowgp2_FD_203883 | JGI IMG/M metagenome (GOLD analysis project Ga0310697, IMG submission 203883) | Sheep rumen microbial communities from Palmerston North, Manawatu-Wanganui, New Zealand - 1728 DNA GHGlow gp2 (v2) (version 2) | ecosystem: Host-associated > Mammals > Digestive system >... | reverse complement strand
ATATCAACCAACATATAGCGCGAACGAAATAAAAAAATACCCGGGCTATGAATACATGAGCAACACGTTTAAAAGTGTTCAAACCGTATTGGATTCACAACTAATCGATGTATTAAAAGAATATGTAAAATTACAGGGAATTGATGTTCAATCATTTGAATGTGATTATTCGCCAAAGAAATACAGTGAACAAATGTCAAATGGCATGCCAACATCACTTGACGATATGTTAAGTTGCAAGATAAATGGTATCGACACTGATTTCATCTTTGACGATTTGTTTGAAAGTAAAGAATACGAACGCCGTGCCGGTGCGGCCGCATTACAGTGCATTTTATCAAACGGCCAATACGGCACAGACCGCATGTGTCGTGGATTAACACGCGCGCAATGCGATGAGGCCAACAATAAAGTTCCCGGCGGCACACGTTGGGACGAAGCGGCGGAATTATGCGTATTAAATCGCGCCGATTCCGCACGTAAAATCGGCAACACAATACAAATAACCGGTGGAGTTGTTTTAACGGCAGGTATCACTTTCGCAACCGGCGGTGGCGCAATGATTGCACTGGTTGCTGGCGCAGGCAGCGTTGCATTTGACGCCGCATTCATTGGACTTGAAAGATTGCAAATATTGGAACCTGCATCACGTGCACGCGCATTTGCCGAACAAGCCCAGAAATGCGAAATTCCAATTGATTCCAAATATCCGTCTTGTTCCACCGAACAGGTTAATTGTGCATGGCGCGCCGTAAACGACAATTTTGCGCGGTTGGATGAAATACTTGAAAATTTAAATCCAGACCAGTTATCATTGGTTTCTGATTTAATGGAAAATGTGACAGATTGTTTGGATAAAGATTCGTTAAGTTCTGCGGTGCAGATGTCCACACCAAATGCATGGGATAAAGCATTAAACAAAGCAAATGCATTTCTGTTGGTTGCCGGAATATTCATTTCCCCGGAAAACACCATCACAAAATGGGCAACCAAGGCACCAAAGATTGCTACCATATTACGCCGTTGCACGGTAGTCGATAGAGTTAGCGACACTTTAGGTGGCGCAAGATATCTTAGAATATATGTAGATAATCTGGATTCAAGCGACATCAACAGATTGGTTAATGAATTTAAACAAAAAGGTCTGCATGTATCATCAAACATGGAAAAGTCCGGTCGGCAATTTATCGGTGTTGCTGATAATGATATATTTGCACCGTGGCACGGTCTTAAATCCAATTGGTTGAATTACGGATCTAGTCTTGCAGAACTACGAACCAAGGCCAGCAAAAGTTTTGATACATATTTGGCGGAAGTAAAAACCAGTATAACAGGCACCGGCGCAAAATTGCCAAAGGAACGTTTAACCGATGCGGAATGGGAAACCTTAAATAAATCTTTAGCACCTGAAAATGTGCAATTGGTAGATACTGGTAATGGATATATGCAATTTAGGCGCGCAGACGCATTTGACGATGTTGCAAATGGCGCCCATAGAGCCGGTGCAGGAGCATACGCAACAAATCAACCAGGCAAACGTGGCCTTGATTTGGCAATAGAATTAAATAATCGAGGAATGCGCCCATACAGAGTTGAACCTGACGGATTTTATGGGGTACAATACAGAAGTGCGGAACAATGTTTAACCGGATTAAAATTTCATATTAGCGTACATCCTGATGATTTAGAAAAAACGTCTTTTATTATAGATGACATTGTAAGAAATAATGACATAGCCGATATTTGGAAAGTATATCTAAACGGAATGGGCGGAACCCAACTTGGCAAAGATTTTACTGTATATGTTTCACGAAATGGTTATGACGCAAGAAAAATACAGAATTTTTTAAATAACATTGAAGATACTTTAAGGAAAAACGGTGTTAGATCCAACGGCTTTGGGGCAAATGTTATAAATGGTGACCGCGCTGTTCCCGGTTCAAATTACATAAATTATCGTTATGACCGCACAAACAATTTTGGGATTCCTGACGGCAAATATAACAATAGTTATCAATTTGTTGCCCCCCGTCCAGAATACGGTGGCGATATAATGGATGGAATTTGGATTAGATAAAAAACATCGCAAATTCATCTTTTTTTCATGTGCGATTTGTGATATAATTCCATCGACAACAAATAAAAACAAATCGGGGGAAAATATGCAATGCCGCAGAAACTTACAGAGAGAGAGAGTAATTAGGCTCTCTGGAATACTCCTGTTATTTCCTATTCTATTAAATACAAATGCACGCGCAGACGAATCGAACCTGGTCACGGCGTTGCAGAACACATACAGCGCATGCGTTGGCATAGATGCAGCCCTGGCCGATTTGAAAAAAATGGCGGGCATAAATACCGCGATTACTGGCGTTGGAACCGGACTTGGTGTCGGTGCAACCGTGGTCGGGATTGTGAAAGAGAAAAAAGATCAACAGTCCGATAAGTTAAAAATGGAAAAACTGCGCGCAATCGAAGAACGCAGAATCGCAAACGGAACGCCCGCAACATCAAACGAAGATTTGGATGAATTTGAACGCGGCCTTGTAAGCACTTGGGGAAAATCATCAGAAGACAAAAATACAGATTCTGAAATTGAAACATTAGACAAACAATCAAAATCACTTGGTAATTGGCGCACGGGATTATTGGCCGGGAACACAGTGACCAATGTCGCCGGTGCGATTATTGCGGGCAAAAACAAAACCGATGGCGATTTGCAAAATCAAATTGATAATTGCAAGGCCGCAATCGGTGAACTGCGTCGTGCACGCGCCCGGGCACGCATCGACGGCACCGACACAGGCGAGGCAAACGCCATTATTTCCGCATGTGAAGGTTTTGAAACCGTTGATATATCAAAGATAAACACCCGTGCCAAAGGCGCGATGATTTCATCCGCCGTCGGCGCCGGATTGGGCCTTACCGGAACGATAACCAGCGGTATCGCCAACAGTGACAGCATTCGCAATCAAGGCAAAGGCGGAACACGCACAGATAAAGAAAAGAACCTGAACACCGCATCAAATGTTTTGGCGGGCGCATCAACCGTGGCATCGGGGACCGCAACAATATTTAATGCAACACAAATATCGGCAATCAAGAAAGTCGCGAACGTCGCCACCAAATGCACGGAGGTATTAAAATGAGAAAATTCTTTATCAGCCTCTTCATCATAATTATGTATGGAAAATCCTTTGCTGAACCATCTGGCGGTTTTGTCTCGCCATTTCCACCAATCTATGCGCATCCAGATGTTGTCGAATATGCCATAGAACAATATGTCGTTCCACCACATGATCCAAACAAGGTCCGTGCAACATATGAAAAATATATGAATCCAGACAATGGAACAATTACAGTTGAAAACCTTAAAAAGGTATGCGAAGCGGGCGGCATGAACCAGGCACAATGCACCGAATTTACCAAGATATTATCTATCCATTATTATGATGTATGCGATGCCGACAAGGGCAAATCAAATGGACATTGCGTGGATAAATTCTTTTATTCGAATGTGGTCGGCTCTGCACTTAACACCAGCGGGACACATGTCCGAGAAATTGAGGCGCTTGAACTTGCAAGATTATACGCATCTGTTAAAGACAAACAAAATGTTGTTTGCGTTCGCTCCAAAGGCAAATCAACAAAGGATAATACCATATGGTGTACCAGCATCGACCAAAAACATTTTTATGAATTTAAATTTAATGACATACACGAGACAAAAGATACAGCTATAAAAGATTCTTTACTTGCGGCCGTTTGTAAAATACACGACACCAAGTATCAATCAGGTGGTACCACCGTGCAAACCGCATTGGGAAATGGTCAAAGCCTGCCATCATATTCATGGCCAGACGCCTGTTTAACAGCAGATAAACAGATTTGCGCTAACATCAATAAATCGTTAAAAAATTTATCCAGACAAGCCACAATTGGCACCATCAAAACAGGTCCAGCCACATCTGATTCTTCAACCGCGTGTGTAATTTCTGGAAGCGCATCTTCCGATGTTTCCGAATTACGCACTGCATACGACATAAACAACAAAGTGTTTCAAGATGTTAAATATGTCGCCGGAAATGAAATTCAAAAACAAATAAAACAATATGTAAAGAAACACATGGAAAACAAAAAAATAAAGTTTGATGAAAAAAGTTTTCATTGTGATTCTTCTACCAATATTGCAAGAGATTACAGCCACACGATTGTTAAAGGAAAAGAGGTTATAACCTGCTATGTAAATGATAAACCTGTTGATTTTCTGTTTGCAACTTTATCAGAAAACAAAGATTACGCGAAAAATTCCGGTCTTTCCAAAATGGCGTGTATACAAATGGGCGGCAAGGTTGATAACAAAAAATGTCGCGGTTTGGATGAACAAGAATGTAAAGATTTGGGAACACATCTGGTTGCTAATGGAATATCTGGAACAAAATATTTACAAAAAAAAGGCGGTTGTGTATTAAGTGCCGCCGCGACAGAAGAAACGATGAATTTGATAAAAGATATTGCGATTGGCATTGCAATCACAGTTGTCACAGAAGGCACCGCAACTGTTCCTGTTGTAATATCTATCGAGGGCGATTTAGCCTTCAAGGCAATACAAATCCAACAAGAAAAGATTCCATATAAAGATTACAAAGCATTTATTGATGCGTTAAATCCCTGTTATGGCATGAAACCAGTTGCCCAAAAATGGTGTTTCGGTGACGTATTGAATAAAAATTATAAATTACTTGTTGGTGAAATGACAGACTTGGCACCAGAAGTTCAAGCCGACCTGGTAAAAAAATTGTCAGAGATACAAGAAAGCATAGGCACAGAAGAATATGTTAAAAAGGCCTCCTCATCCGAAATATCTTTATTCAAAAAAGCCCGCGGTACAACACAATATGCCCTCTTGATAGGTATGGTTTGGTTAAACCCAGAAAAAATCGCAACCGAAATTGACGATTTTGCACGTTTACGTAAAATGGTTGGCAACGATGATAGTTTTTTCAAGGCATTAGAGGATTTTCAACGTTCAGGAAGAACTGCACGATTTTTAAACACGCTGTCACCCGCGGAATTAAACGATTTTAATAACATATTGCGCCAACAAAACATAATGGTTGAACTTGAACGCACAGGCAGTGTATTAACATTCAAAGATTTAACCAAAGCAACACCAAGCCCAGCACAAATTCGTTCTACAAGGCTAAATCAAATAGTTGATAAATTTGGGTTCAATGTAAAAAATATTGTTAAACGTTATGATTATATGTTTGACACCCCAGTTTCTACATGGCAAGAAGTATTATTAAAATGGAATTTATCGCCAAATGCAACAGACGATATGATAGAATCATACTATCAAAATTTTAAATACGACCTGCAACATCAACTTTTTGGGCCAGAAATGTCCGGAGCAAGTGAGATACTCGACCATCTTAATTCTGATTACAATATTATAAAACGGACGAAGCCCAATTATGGAGCATCTGTTGCGCAAGCGGGAAAATCTGCATCACAACAGTTAAAAACAGTGTCTTATATCCAAGATGAACTTGATGATTTTATCAGAAATGGGAAAAATACGACTTTCAGCAAATGGACTTTTTCAGACGATGATATAGCAAATATAAATCGTGAACTTACCGCCAACAACAAAGGTGTACAATTATCCAGAACGGAAGATGGCAGCGTGACTTTTGTCAAGGACACTGGCACCCCCAAAAGTTCACAACAACAAGTAAAACCGAAAGAAACACCAAGTAATTTAGACACCGAAATAAATGACTTTTTGAGCAACATGTCTTATAATTTACATTATGATGTTTATGGAAACACCGCAAGAAACATAAAAGAACTTAGATTTAAGTGGGATATTTCAGCGGACCTTCCTTGGTCAGAACAAGTACGATTGTTTAAAAAGAGATTTGATAGTATTGATGATGCATTTCGTAGAGCCCCACAAAGCTCTCGCATAGATCAAGCTTATATGAAATTTGTGGACGAACACAAAATGATCGAAAGCATCATTGATTTTACAAGTAAATTGGAGCAAAACGGATATAAATTTGGCACAAAACCAGTTGAAAGTTTAACAGATGCAATTATAAAATTTGGACGTGACAGACGAGTTTTATCAAGTGCCGTTTGGGATAATGATGTATACGCAATACGCAATTTTGGACAAAGCTGGGCTTCACAAACATCAGAATTAAAAAAACTGATACATACTTCTTCTGCTAGAACATATGTGGATACTTATTTGGATGATGACTGGGTTACAATTGTTCAAGACATAAATAAAGCAGATGGATATGCATGGAAATTATCTCAGCCTACTCTTAGTATTGATATAGACTACATAAAAGAGTTACTTATTGAATAGTTTTTCAAATTATGTACCAATACAATACACAACCTGTGCATAATACGCACAGGTTGAATGTTTCAACACAAAATTAAATAAACCACACAAACAAAACAACAAATTCATCTTTTTTTCGCACACGATTTGTGATATAATTCAAAGTATGAAAAGCAAGATTTTATTTTTGTCGTCTATGATTTGCATGTGCAGCATGGCGGCCGCGGTCGCGTCCGAATGTACGGGCGATGATTGCTATGAACCCGAACCGGTTGTTGAATCTGTGAACCGTGAATATTCATGGTTTGACTATGGCGCGCCGGACGAACCGATTGTGGAATATGAAACGGCGACCGACGAAGTTGTGGTTGATGCGCCATCGAACCTGACGCCGATGCGGAATGTTAAATTGCTGTCTATCAAGCCTGCACCGATTGATGACCGCGCGCCCCTGTGGGACGGAACAAACGGGAAATACACGCCACGCGCATATCCCAAAACCGTCAGTTGGAAAAATGGCGTTCCGATTTGGGATGATTCTATATCGAATTATAAAAAGAAAGATTTTCGTGATTGGATGCTGTCCGACCTGCCGGAACTTTATCTGCGCGAATCGGGCGACACAGAATTGGTTGAATTGTATAACGACACTATGACCGACGCCGCGGAAACCCGCGCCCGCATCGAAGAATTGTTGTCACCAAACAAACCAAGCGAAAATTTATGGATTGACGCGCCAACAACAGAAATCGCAGACGCCGAAATCGTGGACGCCCCGGCACCGTGTGACACACCGGCCACGTTTGCACCCGACCCGAAATATGTGGCCCAGGATATGTCCGCGACGGTTCGTGCAACCTTTGGTGGCGACGGTTGTCCGTTTGAAACCGAAACCGAATGCAATATTTGGCGGCGCAAACCGATTATTCGCGAAACCGTGTCACCACGCAGTCCGAAAATCCGTGACGACAAAATGTACGAATTGTTGTCGTCTGCAAATTGCAACGGCGAATTGGATGCGAATTCACCCGCGGCGGCGCCATTGGTGGAACGGTATAAAATGCTGATGAAATCTGCACGCGCGTGCTGTATCGAAGGCATGAAGTATTCATTGAAAAACGCCGGCGCATCGGATGGTTTGATTTACAAATTTATGTCGGATGATGCGAATTTCTATAACATTGGGAATCGCTGTTTAATGATGAATGACACCGAATTAGACGAAAAATATCCAGAAACTGCAACCGCCGCGGTTGTGGCGGATGTTCGCAATGGCTGCCTGTGCCGCGGCCGGCAATGGTTCACGGCGATGCTGGCCCCGTTTGTTGACGCATGGAACGCGAGTCCGGATTTTGCGGCATCTAAATTCTATTGGACCTATACAGACGGCCTGAACCGTTCCGTCACGGTATCCATAAATGACGATGTCCAAAACGTTTTGGAACAAATCGCCGTATGCCCGTAATTAGTGGCAAGTGTTAGTGGTTAGTGCGGGCGCATCCAATCGCGACACAGTAAATAAATACATTGACCCATCCATGCGCAAAACAGTTACGGAATTTTATACAAAATTAAATTCAAAATAATTCTGACCACACAGGTTATTCTGCCGCCGGCAGATAAATATTCCCATACGGCACATAGGGCACGGCGGTCGTGCCTTCGGTGATTTGAATGTTTGAAAGGGTTCTTGTTTCTGTTGAGCTGCCTGAATAAAAATACAGTCTTGCATTAAGCATCTCTTCTGTTATTAGAAGCGATGTATGGTTGCCCCAGTGCACCGAAGGATGTAATAGAAAGGTTATAATGTTATAACCAGTTGAATAGTTAGAATCAAAATTTAAAGTATATGTTTTGCCGGCAACCATTTCTGGGGCCAAGTCAGCCAAGGTTTTGCTGCACCAAATGCCTCTACCACGTACACTTATTGTTCCATCGCCATTGTTTGCGATAAATCCACCATCGCCACCAAAGGCAAAATATTCTGGAATTTTACTCACATCAAACAAATTCGGACTTCTGTGTTCGGTTTGGCCGAACACGTCCATAAGCAAACAATCACTGCTATGGTCGTTTGGGTCAAGCCATTCGATACATTGGAATTCAGAATCAATTGCGTTTTGCACGCCCGCGTTCATTGCTGCCGCATCTACCAGGCTATTTTGTTGCGTCGCGTATTCGCTATTTGCGTCATATATTCCCTTGGTGCCGTATTCACCCGCCGTACCGGTGTTGGTTAAAACCTTTGGCGTATCATTTGCGATAATGTTGTCTTGTTTTTCGACAAGTTTTGAATCTACATAGGATTTACTTGTCGGCACATTTTCCCCCGCCGCAAACACCCCCGAAAACGCAAACAAACCAAACAAAACAAATAAAAACTTTTTCATATCTTTCTCCTTTTCTTGCTACCCCACCGGCTCCGCCGGTTTCCCCCCTTCAAAATCTGAAAGGGAATTAAAAAACCACTGAATAATTCAAGTGGTTGGAGGTTGAAGACTATGTTCTAAGAAAATAGTGGGCTTATTCTATATATTCACCGCCCTCCAACCACACTTTGGTTGGAGGAGTTTTATGTCCCCGCGGACACTTAGAACCAAGGGTCTTCACACCCCATCGGCAGAATACCCGCCGACACAGGCATTATATCATAAAATCGCACTAAGCGCAAAATAAAAATATATTGCGACACCCCGCCCCGTTCCACGGGGCACCCCTCTGGCTAGAGGGGTGGCGGGTGGAACCCGCCGGGGTGTCGCATAAAAAAACACGGGCGCATCCGCGCCCGCACTAACCCTTGCCCCACGAAGCCTTGGCGAAGTGGGGACTATCCACTAACACCTACATCCGCATTGGCATTAAAATAAACAATGCATCGGTGTCTTTGTTGGTTGATTTGATAATCGTCGGCGAAAGTGGGTCTTGCATTTCCATCTGGAATTTTTCGCCTTCGACCTGGCCTGCGACATCAAGCAAGAATTTCACATTAAATGTCACACTGAACGACGCGTCGCCATTATATTCGATATCTAATTCTTGGGTTGCGGTTCCGGCATCTGGGCTGGACGCGTTCACAACCAATTTGTTCATAGAAAATGTCAACTGAACAGATTTTGTTTTATCGATACTGGCCACCGAAACCAAATCAACCGCATTCACAAATTGTTTGCGGTCCATAATGGCAATCTTGTCATTACCCTTGGGGATAACGACGCGATAGTTCGGATATTGGGCATCGACCAATTTACTGGTCAAAATTGCCGCCCCAATCGTAAAGCGCGCCTTGGTATCCGACAATTCGACATTGACATCGTCAACGGTTGCGTCTTCCAGTAATTTAGACAATTCGCCAATCACACGACGCGGCAAAATCACAGACGGCATTTCCGCCGACCCCGCCGGTGCCGCCATCGCACACAGGGCCATACGCTGGGCATCGGTCGCAACCGCGGTCAATTTGGCCGAACCATCATCATTTGAAATATGGAAATAAATTCCGCCCAAATGATAGCGCACATCGTCCGTCGGAATTGCGAACTTTGTTTGATTGATAAGATGGGCCAAATCACCGGTTGTCATTTGAAACTTTGTGGTAAGATTACTGCCCGCCATGGCCGGGAAATTTTCCGCCGGCAATGTCGGCAAATGAAATACCGCGCGGCCACTTGACACGACCAACGAATCGCCCGATTGTTTAAAAGATATTTCGGCATCATCCGGCAATTTGCGCACAATATCATACAGCATTTGCACCGGCACAGTAATTTTACCACCCAATGTCACATCGGCGGCAACATGTTCGACCAATTCCAAATCTACATTCGTCGCAGACAGAACCAAATCATCCGCCACATCCAATTTCACATTCATCAAAATCGGCAAAGTAGCCCGCTTTTCAACAATAGACTGCATATGCCCCAACGCCCGGATTAAAACCTGACGAAATACAGAAAATTCCATTTTTACGCTCCTGTTTATCTTTTAAAAAAACTTTTCCTACATTCTCTCTTGGGTGATTTTATCAAAAAATGCCGATTCGGTGCAAGGGCAAAAGCGACCCAACAATAATTATTTATTTTCTGCGCCCGATTCTGGGGTTATAACCCCATTTGCCAAATCCAGAACCGGCATATCCATCCATTCCGGGTCATCACGCTTTGATGGTGCGCCTTTGTTCAATGCGGTTTTACACGGATGATCATCCGCAAGCCAGTTTTCCAACAAATCACCGGCCAACAATCCAACCCCCGCCCCCGCGACCAATCCAATTCCGCCCGTAAGCGGAGCCAACAACAGCCCCAGTCCCGTCGCCGAAAGCGCCTTGCCTGCAATGGCGGCACCACTTACGCCTATATCTGGTTCCGCCAAATTTCCCGATATGACTATGGTGTTCACAACCTGGCCGGAAAGCGACAATTTAATTCCACGCACCGGAATTGTCGTCAAAGACAAATTCATTTTTTCGCGTCCTAAATCAAGACTGCCGTCCAACATAACATTTATCGCATTCGTTTCAATCGCGACCCCGTTGCTCGTTTCCGCCAATCCATCGCGCAGTTTCAAATTTACCGTTGCGCAACTTATTCTCATCTGGTCATATTTCTTTTTCGAACTGAACATATCATGAATACTGTGACGCAGGCTTGTTAAAAAATCGGCCCCATACATATATGTCACCAAATCAGAATGCGCATACCCCGCACCCGACGAATACACACGCACCGGCCCGGTTATGGTTTTCATCACTTCGGACATATTGGCACCGTTCGCGCGCACATATGTTTCAAAATCAAGTGGTAATTCAGAAATAAAATCTTTTATATTTATTTGTTCCATTATTTTGCCAAGTGTGATACCGCGACCAACCCCACCCATTTCAAGGTTCATTTTACC
>Ga0310697_10006345_pt1 | contig 11255 bp, 8 predicted proteins | sample 172DNAGHGlowgp2_FD_203883 | JGI IMG/M metagenome (GOLD analysis project Ga0310697, IMG submission 203883) | Sheep rumen microbial communities from Palmerston North, Manawatu-Wanganui, New Zealand - 1728 DNA GHGlow gp2 (v2) (version 2) | ecosystem: Host-associated > Mammals > Digestive system >... | reverse complement strand
TGTCTACAGTCTACGGGGGCCCGGAGCGTTCCCTCCGGGCCCCCTTCGGCAGCGGGTTTATACGTTGTGTTCGAAGCGGTTGATGTAATCGTTCTGGTCCGCCGTGGACATATGGGTGAAGTAGGCGGAGTAGCCCGCGATGCGGACGATCAGATCCTGATGATCCTCCGGGTGCACCTGGGCATCCCGCATGACGGCGGAGTCCGCCACGGTGAAGTGGTACTGGATGCCCCCCAGCTTGAAGTAGGCGGAGATCAGGTCCTTCACCTTCCACCAGGCGTCGTCCCCCTTCACGGAGTTCATATCGAAGCGGGAGTTGATGGCGCCGCCGCAGCGCAGCTTGGTCCAGGGCATCTTGGCCACGCTCTTGACGTAGGACAGAGGGCCGTTCTTGATGCAGTCCTGCCGCGGGTCGCTGGAGATGGACAGGGGATCGCCGGACTTCCGGCCGTCCGGGGTGGCCCACTGGAACTTGCCGCCGCCGACCCAGTTCAGGTCCAGGGCGCCGCAGTTGTTGGTGCCGCCGTTGACGCCGCTGCGGGAGTTGTAGTAATCCACCCACATGTTCGTCCACCAGACCACCTGGTCATCGGCATAATCGTCGTCGTTTCCGTAATGGGGCAGGGCGTTGATGATGCGCTGGCGCAGGAGCTCCTGGCCTTCCCCCTCCCAATTGTCCCGAAGGGCTTCGTACAGCTCCCGGGTGGAGACGATCTTATCGTCGAAGCAGAGCTTCTTGATCACCGTGAGGCTGTCGCCGATGGTGGCCACGGCGTTGATCATGCTGCCCATGCCGTTGTAGGTGGCGCCGCCCCAGGTGACGTCCCGCCCGGTCTCCAGGCAGCCTTCCGTCATCATGGAGGCGGAGAGAACGGGCCATTCGGTGTTGAAGGTGAGGGCGGCGAAATGGTACATCCGGGCCATGGAGTCGATATAATGCTTGGCCTGGCGTTCGAACTCCGCCTTCAGTTCCTCGAAGCTCTCGTACTCATACAGCTTCTTGCAGGGCAGCTCCCCTTCCCGCTTCCACATGGGGTCATAGTTCCCGTGGATCACGTACTGGAGGATGCTGGTGGGGCCCGCGCCGGCGCCGAAGGCGCCGCAGTTGGCGGCCATGGACCATTCCTTGCCGCTGATGGCGGGCTCCACACAGCCGAACACCGCGTACTGCCGGGCGTCCTGGATGGGCACGCCCCGCTTCAGCATGGCCTCGATGATCTTATCGTCGTTGTTGAACTGGGGGATGCCGCCGGAGCGGATGCTGCAGGCGATGGCAATGGCCCAGATGCGGTCCGGGGTATATTTGTTGATCCTGAGTGCCAGGCTGGGCTCCGCCACCTTCAGGCGGAGATAGCTGAGGAGCACCATCTCCGTGACGATGTTGTAGACGCCGGCCTTGCCGTCGGGCGTCTGGCCGCCGATGGTGATGAGGCTGCCCGCGGCGATGTTCTGGGCTCCGCCCTGAAGGTCGAAGAAGCACTTGCCGTTCTTATGGGCCTCGATCAGCCGGTCGTTGGTGGGCTTGGGGAACATGATGATCTGGTCGCCGATATGCAGGACGAAGGCGTCGAAGAGCTCCTGAGCCTGCTCCCGGGTGAGGGTGCCCTCGGCGATCTCCTTCTCCGCCAGGGGGCCCAGGAACCGGTCGATGAGGCCGGGGCTGTCCGCCCAGTGCACGCCGTCCGCCACCAGCAGGTACTGGTAGAAGAACAGGGCCTGGATGCCCTCCCACAGGGTGCGGGCGGGGTGCTCCACGATCCAGTCGCAGCTGTCCGCCATCTTCAGCAGCTCCGCCTTCCGGGCGGGGTCGGTGGTTTCGGCGGCCTTCTTCCGGCAGCCCTCCGCATAGCGCTTGCTCATGAGGATCATGCCGTCGCAGACCTTGATATAGGCCCGGTAAAAGAGCTCGCTGCGTACGTTTTCCGCCGTGGTGTTCTGCCGGATGGCCTCCAGCTTCTCCTGGGCGATGCGGCGGCATTCCCCGAAGGAGACCATGACCGCCCGCTCATAGCCGGGGCAGAAATGGCCGGGGAAGGTCCCGCTCATCCCCCGGCCCATGGTGCGGCGGCGGGCAACGAAGTCCTCAGGGAAAAGCCCCATGGCGGTGGCGGCAATGTCGTTATCCTTCCAGAACTCGGCGGCCTCCAGGATCCATGCCCGGTCCTCGTCCGAGACCCAGACGCTGCCGGGGACCTGCCAGGCAGCCCTGAACCGCTCGTCCGTATCTCCGAAGCAGCCGGTGATCCAGGCGTTGGGGGTCTGCTCGATGTCGAAATGGACGGTGCGGCAGTGAGGGCCGCTGTCCCCCAGGAAGATATCGTCGTCATCGATGTTGATCTCCCGGGTGGTGAGCCAGGTGTACAGGTAACCCGCCCGCTTGAGGATGGGGTACTCCTTCATATGGGTCTTGTAGTACTCCGTGATGATCCGGTTGCGCTCGAAGTCCAGGCGCATGTCCTTGTTGATGCGTCTGCGCTTCTCCTTCAGCTCCTGGATGCGAGGGGAAAGGGGATAATCAAAGTTCTCCATGGTTACGCTCCTTTCGATGCTTCGCTTCGATCCGGACCCGCTCCGCTGGGCTCCGGATCGAGAAGGTTTACGCTTCGCTCCCCGCACTCGCGCTGCGGCGCTCGCACAGTCCGCTTCGCGGGAGGTGTTTTTGCCCGGAAATAAATTCCGCTCAAAAACGATCCTGACCGATTCGTGCCTGCGGGCGCGAACTCTGCGAGGCTTTGCCGGATGCGCGGATAAACGGGCGAGGAAACGATTGTGCACAAACGAACTAGTGGATCTGGGCAGGCAATCCCTTCGCCTGGAACAACTCCAGCGCCTTCTCCATAAAGCTCTCCGGAGGCGGCTCCACGTTGGTGAGCCGGTAGGGTCTGCCCAGGCGCTCGTACTTCGACCGGCCGGACTTATGGTAGGGAAGGAGCTGCACCAGGGTGACGGCGTCCCCCAGGCTCAGGCAGAAATCCGCCGTCGCCTCCATATTCTCCCGGGAATCGTTCAGCTTGGGGATGACCGGATATCGGATCTGCAGCTTGCCTCCGTGCTCCGCCAGAAGCCGGGCATTTTCCAGGATCAGCTCGTTGGGGACCCCCGTGAGGGCCTTATGCCGCCTGGAATCCATATGCTTGATATCGTACAGGAACAGATCCACGTAAGGGAGGATCTCCAGATACTTTTCCCCCGGGGCAAAACCGGTGGTATCCAGGCAGATATGGATGCCGCTGTCCTTCAGCCGTTTCAGCAGGTTGAAGGTGAAATCGAACTGACTCATGGCCTCCCCGCCGGAGACGGTGACCCCGCCGCCGTTTTCAAAGAAGGGGACGTCCTTCATGAGCCGGTCGTAAACCTCGTCCACCGTAGTGTCCCACCCGGCGGAGTACAGGGCCTGGGTGAAGCAGACCTCCGCGCACTTCAGGCAGCCGTCGCACTTCGTCCGGTCCAGCTCGGCCTTTTCCACCATTTCCTCGGTGCCCATGCGCTTCGTGGGTTCCCCCCGGGTAATGGCGCCCCGGGGACAGGCTTTCCCGCAGGCTTCCACGCAAAGATCCATGCCCAGGCATTTCAGGGGAAGCCAGCCCAGCTCGAAGCCGAAGCCCTGGGATTCGGGGCTGTGGCACCACAGACATTTCAGCGGGCAGCCCTTGGTGAACACGGTGGTCCGGATGCCCGGCCCATCATGCACGGCGTAGCCCTGAATATCGTAAATCCGTCCGGCGGCGTTTATATATTCCAATCTCCTATCCTCCATGGGACCGTGGATAACAGTCCAATATATATTTTACTATCCACGAAGGGCAAACGCAAGCCCCCATGGGTATTTTCCTAAGATGCCGGCTCCGCCGCCAACCGGGGCGGCTCCCCGGCCAGGAGGTCCCGTGCGTCCGCCTCCCGGGTGAGCCAGGGGCGCACCGCTTCCGGGCCCAGGATCACCGGCATGCGCTGGTGCACCGGGGCCATATCGGCGTTGGCTGCCCGGGTGAGAAGGACGAATCGGGTATCCGCCCCTTCCCGGCGGTACAGGCCGCCCAGATAGAAAAAGGAGAGGCCGGGGACGGTGAAGCGGTATTTCTCCCGGGTTTCCCGGTTCCATTCGAAAAAGGCGCTGGCGGGAAGGACGATCCGCCGGGAGCGGAGAGCGTCCGCGAAGGTGGGCTTCTCCCCGGCGGTTTCGCTCCGGGCGTTGATCAGGAGTTTTCCGGCCTCCCGGCCGGTGAAGCCGAAAACCGCCGGGATGGGGGAAAGCCGCTCCCCCCGGGCGATCACCCCGGGAGCCGCCAGACCGGGACCGATCTCCCCCAGGGTATATTTTCCCGGAGCGGTGCGCTCCAGGATATCCAGAATGGCCGCGATCCGCTCGTCCGGATCATCGGCGGTAAACAGAAATCTTCCGCACATGACGGGCCTCCTATCCCAGCAGGGTTTTCGCCAGGGTCAGCAATCCCAGCAGGACCAGGTTCACCAGGAGAAACTCCAGGAGGAATCGCCCGGATTTCGCTCCCTCCGTCCGGGAGTAGAGCTTCAGACTGATGAGACTGGCCAGGCTGGCGATGGGGGTGCCCAGGCCGCCGATATCCACCCCCAGCACCAGCTCCCGTCCCGCCTCCGTGAAGCCGGAAAGGAGCAGGGCGGCGGGAACGTTGCTGATGACCTGGCTGGTGAGGAGAGAGACAAGGTACTCCCGTCCCGACATCAGCTTTTTCAAGGCTTCGCTTACCCCGGGGATGCGGGCCAGATTCCCGGAAAAGACGAAGAAGGCCGCGAAGGTGAGGAGCAGGAAGAAATCCGCCTGCCCCAGCAGCTTCCGGTCCGCGAAAAGCAGGACCAGGATCACGCCCCCCAGCATGATGGGCCAGGGGAGAATGCGCAGCACCGTCAGCAGGCACAGGAGAAAAAGACCGGCATGGAGCCACACGCTTTTCCCCACGGCTGCGGAGGGCTGCTCCGGTCCCCGCTCCAGGGGCGCATCGGGCAGCAGCAGGCAGGCGGCGGAGCAGAGAACCAGGGAGACGGCCCAGAGGGGGAAGGTGATCCCCAGGAACTGTCCCATGGAGAAGCCGTACCGGGAATAGAGATACAGGTTCTGGGGGTTTCCCACAGGGGTGAGCATGCTTCCCAGGTTGGCGGCCACGGTCTGGAGCACCACCACCCGGCTCAGATCCCCGGGACGGTTCGCCAGAACCAGCACCGCCGCTGCGAAGGGGACGAAGGTGATCAGGGCCACGTCGTTGGTGATGAGCATGGAGAAAAAGAAGCTCAGGAGCACCAGGGCCAACCCCAGGCGCCGCACGCTCCCCGCCCGGGCGCACAGGAATCCGGCCAGCCGGGAGAACAGTCCCGTCCGGTTCAGCCCCGCCACCACGGTCATGAGACAGTACAGCAGAGCCAGGGTGCGAAGATCGAAGTAGTCCGTATATCCCCGGTCCGGGGGCACGAAGCAGCAGCTCACCGCCGCCGCCAGGGCGGCGATCACCAGCACCGGCTCCCGGCGGAAAAAGGCTTTGATCCTTTTCATGCGTCTGCCTCCCCCAGAGAAAAAATCTGTTCCGCCAGGGCCAGGGTCCGGGCAGGAGTCCGGCGCTCCTCCCGGAGCAGCACCGGGAACCCGGAGCGGAGAAAGCGTTCGTAATTGGCCCGGGAGTTGACCCGGCTGAGACATCCCCGGAAGTTGGCCAGGGCCGCCTCCGGGTCCGGTTCCTCCAGGAGCAGGCGATACAGGAACTGCTTTTCCCGGTCCTCCCGCTCAAAAAAGCGGCGGACGGAGATCTCCGGATCCGCCAGCAGAATCAGCACATGGCGGTCATCCGAAATCCGCCGCAGGGTTTCCGGGGAGATATTCGTATCCACGAAGACGGGTCGGTCCTGCTTCACCAGCTCCTCCAGGATCCGAAGTTCCAGGATCTCGCATTCCTTCGTCACCCCGATGACCCAGGCCTCGTATTCCTCCGGGCTCCGGCGGATGAAGTCGTGCCAGTCCTCCAGATCCCGGCTCCAGCACAGGCTGGGGAATTCCGCCCTGTCCAGCTCCGGCAGGAGGGCATCGTGATAGTTTTCTCCGCAGAGGATCCCGTCATATTTCTCTGCCAGGGCCTTTACCAGAGTGGATTTACCGGCATAGGCCGTACCGTTGACGAACCAGACGCGCTCAAATCCCATGCGCCGACCCCTCTTTCTGCCCCAGACCTTTGATGAAAACCAGCTCCAGGGGCTGTTCGCGGCCGGGAATATCCACGTTAAAACCGCCGCTGTCCCTGTATCCCCGTTTCCGGTAGAAATGCTGGGCCGTTTCATCCGACCGGGTGGAGGTCATGAGCATATCGAAGCCCTGCTCTGCCATCTCCCGTTCCCAGGCGGACATGAGCAGGGTCCCGTAACCTCTGCTCCGGCGATCCTCCGCGATGTGCAGGAGGCTGCAGAAGGGAATCTCATCCCAGAACAGGTTCCAGCGGAGGATCCCGACGATCCGGTCATCCTCCAGGAGAACCAGGCCCTGACGGTCCCGCACCTTCCGGGCGAACTCCGCCTCCGGGAGATGCGCATCCAGGGTGAACCAGCCCGCTTCGTCTGCGGCGGTGACAAAGCGGATGGGATCCTGTTCCCCGCCGATCTTCCGGATCGTTTCCCGACGCAGGTATTCCCGGAGCCCGGTCAGCCAACGGGAGAATCCCGCAGCTTGCTCCCCGTAGGTCTGGTTCAAGGTATATTCCAGCGCCGACCAGGTCTCCAGAGGGGCCTCGTTATGCTGGATCACCGCTTCCAGCTGATCCAGGGCTTTATACAGATTTGCCTCAAAGGTCTCCAGGGCTTCCATTTCCCCATAGAGATCGGATAGATCCCGGCTGAGCTCCGGAGGGAGGGCGGCAACCCATTCTCCCAGCAGAAGGTCCTCCTTCTTCTGGTCTTCGGTTGTCTTGTCGAAGGAGGGGATATCTCCGGTGAAGCATTCCCCCAGATCGTGGATCAGGCACATCCGGACGACCCGATCCATATCCGCCTCGGGAAACTCGTGCCGCAGCAAAAGGGCCATGAGGGAGACCCGCCAGCAATGCTCCGCAACACTCTCCGGTCTGCCCCCGGCGGTGAAGCTGTGGCGCAGGGTGTCCTTCAGCCGCCCGGCCGTGTGCAGGATATCCAAAAACGTGCGTTCATCCATTCGGGAATCCTCCGTGCTTCCGCTTCCAGGCCTCCGCTTCCTCGACCGTCAGCTCCGTTTCCGTGATCCGGGTATACTCCCGCAGGGGATACAGTCCGTCGTGGGCTTCCCCGCATACCGCCCGGGACATATTTCCCGGGCCGGTGATCCGGCAGACCCCCGCGTCCCCCAGGATCCTGCGGATCTCCCGGCGCTTCTCCGGATCCGGGGCCAGGACGGCGGCGGTCTGAAGATGGCCCTTGTACCGCCGCAGATCGTACAGCCGTTCCAGGGGCAGCCGTCTGATCCACAGATCCCGGTACAGCCAGGAGAGCTCCAGATCCTCCCCCTCCAGGAGCCGGAGCGTGACCCCGTCCCCGGAATACAGTCCGGTGCGGCCCTCCAGCCGCTCCGTATACAGACTGACGGCGTTTTTCGCCCGCATGCCGAAGTCCGGCAGACCCGCCTCCCGGCTGGCCGCCCGGAACAGGGGAAAGAAACGTTCGGCGAAGGCCCGCTGGACATCCGGATCCGCCGTATCCACAAAGATCCCCTGACAGGAGGAGCACAGGAGCTGCTCCGTCTGACACACGCTCCAGGCCAGGGCGGACAGGGCCGCGTCCTCCGCCTCCGGCTCCGCATAGGCGAAGCTGAGCTTATGCCCCCAGAGGATGAGCTTCGTGTCCGCCTCCGCCAGCTGCCGGGCGGCGGCAGCCGCCGCATCCCCGCCCCAGACCGCCACCCCGTCCGCCAGCTTTGCCAGCCGACGCAGGGTCTCCGTCTCCAGGGAGGGTACGTCGAAAACATAGAGATATTCCCCCAAACGGGGCTCCGTCAGCACCAGCTCACGGAGCAGGCGGACGCTCAGGCCCGAATCCCCCATGGGCAGCTTCAGAATGTTCACATTTCCTGCCAGGAGCCCTTCCGCCACACTGTAGGCGGGGAGCGCGTCCACGTTCCCGGCGGCGATATGCAGCAGCACCCCCAAAGGACGCCGCTCCCGCAGGACGTTCCCCTCCAGCAGCAGAGGCGAATCGCAGAGCTCCAGGGCACATTTCCGTTCCAGGCCCTCCCGGCAGAAGAGACGGGACATCTCCCGGAATTGGACGTCCCCGATGCCGAAGGCCTCCAGCAGGGGGCGGACGACGTCGTCAAATTCCCCCGCCAGAACACGCCGGGCCAGGGAATCGAAGGCCCGGATCACCGTCTCCGCCTCCAGCCGTTCTCCCCGGCGGAGGGGGGCGTACAGGTCAGTCTCCAGGGCTGCCAGCAGCTCCTCCTGCCGGGAATCCTCCATAAGCTCGCCGCGATAGAGAATCATCCCTCCGCCTCCTTTGCTCCCCGCAGGAATTCCTCCGCCCCGGCGGCGCAGGTGACGATGTCGCTGATCCCCACCCGGCCCAGGATCTCCAGCCAGGGGGACTCCGCCCCGCAGGGACAGGGTTCCCGGTGCAGGATCCCCAGGTCGTCCGTCATGACGCTGCTCAGGGGGGCGCTCTGCATCATGGGGGTGAGGAGGTCCACCAGCCCGGGCTGACCGTCGGGCACCGGGGAAAAGTCCTCCGGGCTGCGGAGAATCACCCGGCTGTACACCGGCACATGGAAACGGTGGCAGGGGCAGTCCGCATACAGCACCGGATGCTCCACCGCGCCGAAGAATTCCACGATCCGGCTTTCGTCAATATCCAGCACGTCCTTCACCAGGGCGTAGAAGTCCGCCTTATCCACCTTTTCCGCATAGAACTGCTTCCAGCCGCCGCCCAGGGCCACCAGGCTCCCCCGGGGCATGGGGCAGCGGATCCCCCGGGCCTTCAGCTCCCGGAGCAGGAAAAAGGTATAGGCGGGAAAGCCCATGGTGCGCAGGGGGAAGGGGGAGCGGGAACAGCGCCGGAGCTCCCGGATGACCTTGTCCCAGGAAAGGGCGTAGCCCCCGTCCCCGGTGCGTTCCAGCGCATAGGTGCGCCGCAGGGCGGGGGCAAAAAAGGTGAAGCCGTAGGCGGTCTTGCTGGCTCCGGTCTTCCCGGGCGGATAGCCGAAAATGACGTAGTTCGCCGGGCGCAGGGACCAGAGCTTCCGCTGCCGTCCCACCCGGATCACCATCAGCAGTCCCAGCCACAGGCTTCGCAGATCAAAGCCGATCCGGGAGCGTGTTCCCCCGGTGCCGGAGGATTCCGCCCGGACCAGAAGCTTCCGCTCCGGTACGCTCAGCAGGGTATGGCGTTTCAGATACAGGGTGGTGAGAAAGGGAAGGCGCGTCAGATCCTCCCGGCTGCGCAGGCTTTCCGGAGAAAACCCAGCCGCGTCCAGAATGAACCGGTATTCCGGGCAGCCCGCATAGTGCCGCCGCACGTTCTCCTCCATGGCCCGAAGAAAGAGCGATTCCGACCCTGCTTCGTCATATACCCGCCTGCGGCGGAAAAGCCTGCCTGTCGCGTCCATCCCATCACCGCCTTTTCTTTACTATAATGTAGCGATTCTCCCGCGTCAATCAAGGAAGAGAAAAATGCCGGAAGGCCGCATAGGCCTTCCGGCTGGATCGTTGTGCGTTCAGGCGCCGGCTGTCGGGCCGACGGGGCGCTTGCTCCGCAGGAGCTGCCAAACGGTCACCGCGCCGACGATCACCACGCCGATCACGTCCGTGGGAATGCCGGGGTAGAAGAGCAGCAGTCCGCCCAGGACCACCAGGACGCGCAGGGGCCAGGACAGCGTTCCCCGGAAGAAGCCCTCCAGACCCATGGCCACGCCGAACATGCCGATGGCTGCCGTGGCGATATTCAGAACGGCGGAAAGGACGCCCTTGTCCATCAGCAGCAGACTGGGCTCCAGGGCAAAGATATAGGGGATGATGAAGCCGGCGATGGCCAGCTTCGTGGCATTGATTCCCGTTCGCATGGGATCCGACTTGGCAATGGCGCTGCCCGCATAGGCGGCCAGGGCTACGGGCGGGGTGATATCCGCCACGATGCCGAAGTAGAAGACGAAGAAATGGGAGGCGATCTTCCCCACGCCCAGCTGGATCAGGATGGGGGCGCAGGTGGAGGCCATAATGCAGTAGGTGGCGGTGGTGGGAACGCCCATGCCCAGGACGATGCAGCAGAGCATGGTGAGGAACAGGGCCACCAGCGTGCCCAGGAAGGGAGAGGGTATGGAGCGGGCCACGGTGACGACACCGTTGATCAGACCGCTGGCCAGACCGGTGACGGTGATGCAGCCCGCGATGATCCCCGCCATGGAGCAGGCCACCGCCACGGTGATGCAGCTCCTGCCGCCGGCTTCCAGAGAGTTGAAGACCATGCTTCCCAGCTTTTTCCCGCCGCAGAGGACCGCGTTCTTCCCCGTTTCGGAAGCTTCCTTTTTCCCTTCCATAAAGAGGGTGGGGATGCTCACCACGATGGAGAGCAGGATGGCGATGCTGGCGCTGAACTGCAGGGTACGGGTATTGGTGGAGACCAGCCACACCAGGACCACCAGGGGCAGCAGAAGATAAATGCTGCGGATCAGGAGACGGAATCTGGGCAGCTGGTCCCGGGGTATCCCCTCCAGGCCCAGCTTCTTGGCCTCCAGATGGACGCTCATGAAAATGCCGGCGAAGTACAGTACCGCCGGAAGGATGGCCCACAGAGCCACCTGGCCGTATTTTTCTCCCATGTATTCCGCCATGAGGAAGGCGGCGGCCCCCATGATGGGGGGCATGATCTGTCCGCCGGTGGAGGCGGCGGCCTCCACCGCCCCGGCAAACTCCGGCCTGTACCCGGTCTTCTTCATCATGGGAATGGTGACGGAGCCGGTGGTGACCGTGTTGCCAACGGAGGAGCCGGAGACCATGCCGCAGAGAGCGGAGGAGATCACCGCCACCTTGGCGGGACCGCCGGAGGAGGAACCGGCCGCGCAGTTGGCCAGGTCGATGAAGAAGGCGGCGATGCCCGTGCGCTCCAGGAAGGCGCCGAAGATGATGAATACGGCGATGAATTTCAGACAGACCTGCAGGGGCGTTGCCATCACGCCGCTGGTGCTGAAGAACAGGGTGTACACCACCCGGGCCAGCACCTGGCCGAAGGTCCGGTCAGACTGGGTCATGAGGTTGATGAAGGTATAGATCAGCAGGGCGCCGGCCACA
>Ga0310697_10006344_pt1 | contig 11255 bp, 9 predicted proteins | sample 172DNAGHGlowgp2_FD_203883 | JGI IMG/M metagenome (GOLD analysis project Ga0310697, IMG submission 203883) | Sheep rumen microbial communities from Palmerston North, Manawatu-Wanganui, New Zealand - 1728 DNA GHGlow gp2 (v2) (version 2) | ecosystem: Host-associated > Mammals > Digestive system >... | reverse complement strand
ACAGGAGGGCAGCGTGCAGATCAGGATGAGGAGGAGGCAGAGTCGTTTCATAATCCTTTATTCTATGCGGTCGGCAAAATCGACCAGGTCCCGGCAGAACCGGCTCCAGGAGAGCCGCTGCTTCTCGGCGCGCATGCCGTCCAGGAGGTGCTCCTGCAGGGCAGGGTCGTCGAAATAGCGTCCGATGGCCTCGGCGATGCACGCGGGCGTGCCTTGTTCGCAGACAATTCCCGTGCCGGCCTGTCCGACGGTCTCCCGGAGGCCGCCCACGTCGGTGACGACCATCGGGACCTCGAAATGGCAGGAGACGGAGCTGATGCCGCTCTGGGTGGCGCTGCGGTAGGGGAGGACCGTCAGGTCCGCGGCCGAGAAGTAGCGCTTGACTTCGGAGTCGCGGATGTAGTCCGGGAAGACGTGGACGGAGGCCGGGTCGCGGCCTTCGTCGATCAGGCGCCGGTACTTGTCGAAGGAGCCGTAGGGCTCCCCGGCGATGACCAGCTGGTAGCGGCTGTCCAGCAGGTCGAAGGCCTTCAGCAGGATGTCGAGGCCCTTGTAGTCGCGGATCAGCCCGAAGAAGAGCAGGGTCCTGCGGCCGGACGGCAGGCCGAGGATCCGCTCGGCTTCCGCCCGGGGCAGCCTGGCCCCGAAATGCGTGTAGATGGGATGCGGCAGGACGGTGTGGGGGATGTCCGGACGCAGGGCGAGCAGGTCGCGGGAGACCTCCTCGCAGAGGGTCACCGCGCCGTCCAGCCCGCGCAGGAACCAGCGGGTCAGCGGAGCGTCGAACCAGTGCGGCTCGTGCGGGACGACGTTGTCCAGGATCCCGACCGCCTTGCAGCCGGCGTGGCGGACGATCCAGCCCAGCGAGGGGGCGAACCAGGACATCCAGTAGCGGACCACAATCAGGTCGGCTCCCCAGTCGCGGATGGCCCGCGCCGTGCGTCCCCAGGAGAAAGGATCAGCCGTATCCAGCAAGGCTTCCGCCTCGATGGGTACGGCTTCATCTTCGGGGGTGACGTATTGGGTCTTGCCCGGGAAAAGGATGTCCGGATACTGACGGCTGAAATTGAACGCGCGTACGTCGTGCTCTTTGCCCAGCTCTTCAAAAAGGTTGGCGTTGAACTGGGCAATCCCCCCGCGGAAAGGGTAGAAGCAGGACAGTATGGCGATTTTCAACCCTTATTCCGTTTTGCCCTTCTGCTGGACGTAGGCGGCGTTGAGGCCTTCGATCAGGGCGTCGGTGATGTCACGGGAGGCTTCGCCGGTGACGACCGGGGCCGGCAGGATGTCGCCCTGGGTGACCAGGATCATGGCGTAGCCCATCTCCTGGTTGTACTGGTCGACGAAGGTCTTGATGGCGTCGAAGATCTGGTTCATCATCACCTGCTGCTCCTCGGCGATCTCCTGCTGCTTCTGGGCGGCGTAGGTCTGGAAACTCTGGTCCTGCTCCTGGAGCTTCTGGTACTGCACCTGGGCGGTGGACTGGGTCATGAGACCCTTGTTGACCTTGTCCTGGAAGGAGTTGGCGTCACGCTGGAGCCTGTTCTGACGGCGGGTGACCTCCTCGCTGATGCTGTTGGCCTTGGTCTGGAAGACGCTGCTGAGGTCGTTGGCCATGTCGTACTCCTGCAGGACGCGGTCCATGTTGAAATACACGATTTCGCCTTTCAGGGCGGCGGCATCGGAGGTCTCGACGGCGGCCGGTTTCTTGGCGTCGCCTTTGGTGAAGTTGACGATGGCCAGGGCGATCACGCCGGCGAGGGCGATGATGCTGAGGATGAGCGGTAATTTTTTCATCTTATCTTATTGTTATCTTATAATCCTTTGCGGAAACTCTCAAAGTTTGCAAAATTAGTTAAAAATTCTGAATCTGCGCCAAATATTCCCGGATAGTTGTCTCCAGACCGAGGTAGAGCGCGTCGCAGATGAGCGCGTGGCCGATGCTTACCTCGTCCGTCCAGGGGATGGTGCGGATGAAGAAGGCCAGGTTCTCCAGCGAGAGGTCGTGGCCGGCGTTGAGCCCGAGGCCCAGGTCGCGCGCGGCCTCGGCCGTGGCCAGGTAGGGGGCGATGGCCGCCTCGCGGTCGGCGGCATAGCCGGCGGCATAGGCGGCGGTGTAGAGCTCGACGCGGTCGGCTCCGCACTTGAAAGCGCCTTCCGCCATGCGCGGGTCGGGGTCGATGAAGATGGAGGTGCGGATGCCGCGCTCCTTGAAGGAGGCGCAGATGCGCTTCAGGAAGGCGTGGTTGCGGACGGTGTCCCAGCCGGCGTTGGAGGTCAGGGCGTCCGGCGCGTCGGGCACGAGGGTCACCTGGTCGGGGACCACCTCGCAGACCAGGGCGTTGAAGCTGCCGGTCGGGTTGCCTTCGATGTTGAATTCCGTGGCCACGGCGGGGCGCAGGGTGCGCACGTCGCTGTAGCGGATGTGGCGCTCGTCGGGGCGCGGGTGGACGGTGATGCCCTGCGCGCCGAAGCGCTCGCAGTCGAGGGCGGCTTTCAGGACATCCGGCATGTTGCCCCCGCGGGCGTTGCGCAGGAGGGCGATCTTGTTGATATTTACGCTTAATCTAGTCATTTCGAAACGTGTGTAAAAACACACAAAAGTAAGCATTTCTATACAATTATTGTAAATTAAGTGCTAAATTTGAGGTCCGAAATGAAATTGGCCTACTATATCGAGAAAGCCCGTCTCCGGAAGGATTCCCGCGTGGAAGCGCTTCTGGAGCGGTTCCGGTCTGCCGGCCACGGGCTTTATCCCGTGGCCCGTCCCGACGACCTGGTGTCCGGGACGGACGTGCTGCTGAGCCTGGGCGGCGACGGCACCTTCCTGTCGGCCGCGGCGCTCGCGCTGGATTCCGGCGTGCCGGTGCTGGGGGTCAATTTCGGCCGGCTCGGCTTCCTGTCCGAGAGCGACCCGGAAGCTGTCGCGGATGGGCTGGACCGCGGGGATTACCTGGTGGAGGAGCGTGAGATGCTGCAGATAAGCTGTCCGGACCTTCCCGACATCAACCCCTTTGCACTCAACGAGATGAGCGTCTCCCGCGTGGGAGCGTCGATGCTGGGCGTGGATGTCTGGGTGGACGGGGCGGCGCTGCCGACCTACTGGGCGGACGGCCTGCTCGTGGCCACCAGTTCCGGCTCCACGGCCTATTCGCTCAGCGTGGGCGGGCCGATCTGCCTGCCGGAGACCAAGGTGTTCATCGTGGCGCCGATCTCCCCGCACAACCTCAACGTGCGGCCGCTCATCGTCCCGGAGACCTCGCACCTGCGCATCGCCCTGCGGGCGCGCGACGAGCGGGCCGTGCTGACGATGGACAACCGCAATTACACCGTCCCCGCCGGCGCGCAGATCGAGGTCTGCGCCGCCCCGAAGCGCCTGCGGCGCCTGCGGCTGGGCCAATCCAATTTCATCGGCGCGCTGCGTTCCCGCCTGCTCTGGGGCGAGGATGTGCGGAACGGCGGCCAGGACTGACAGTTAGTTATGGAGACACTTACCAAGATACCGACGCACGTATCCTTCATCATGGACGGCAATGGCCGCTGGGCCAAAGAGCGGGGCAAGGAAAGGGTTTACGGCCACTTCGAGGGCGTGGAGAGCGTCCGTGCCGTGATGGAAGCCTCCGTGGAGTGGGGGATCCCGTACGTGTCCTTCTTCGCTTTCTCCGAGGAGAACTGGGGCCGCCCGGAAGCGGAGGTCAGCACCCTGATGGACCTGATGGGGCGCGCGATGCTCCAGGAGATGCACAACTTCATGGAGCACGACATCCGTTTCGTGGTGCTGGGCAACCTCGCCCGCCTGTCCGAAGGCCTGCGGGCCGGGATCGACGAAGCCATGTCCCGGACGGCCGGCAACAAGGGGATGACGATGATCCTGTTCCTGAGCTACAGCGGCCAGTGGGATATCCTGCAGGCGGCGGAAAAGATGGCACACGATTTGATTGACAACCCCGGGCACACGGTGCGGCCTGAAGACCTGAGCCGCCACCTCGTGACCGCAGGCATCCCGGATCCGGACTTGCTGATCCGTACCTCGGGAGAAAAGAGAATCAGCAATTACCTGCTATGGCAGACGGCATACACCGAGTTTGTATTTACCGACACGCTCTGGCCCGATTTCCGCAGGGAAGCCTACCGGGCCGCCCTCGAGGAGTACGCTTCGCGGGACCGGCGTTTCGGAAAAATCAAATAATTGGGTATATTTGCACATTTATCGAATGGAAATGAGAATAGGACGGATCTTGACCCTTCTGGCTCTGCTGCTTGCGCCGGCCCTTGTCCGGGCGCAGGGGGTCGAAGTGGATTACAACCATCCCCAGAAATATTATGTTGCGGGCATTGAAGTAGAAGGCAATACGTATTTTTCCGACCAGCAGATCATCTCCCAGACGGGCATACATGAAGGCATGCAGGTCACCGTCCCGGGGGACGACCTGTCCAATGTGGTCCGGCGGCTGTGGCTCCAGCGCTACTTCGAGGACGTCGCGGTCGAGATCGACAGCCTCAATGCCGCCCGCGACTCCGCCTGGTTCCGGATCCGCATCCTGGAGCGCCCGCGTATGTCCCGCTGGACCTTCACCGGCGTCAAGTCGGGCGAGCGCAAGGACCTCGAGGAGCGCCTGAACCTCCGCCGCGGCGGCGAGTTCTCCGAGTATGTCCAGAAGACTTCCGTCGACATCATCAAGCGCTACTATGCGGAGAAGGGATTCCTGCTCTGCGACGTCGACACCCAGGTCCAGCGCGACTCGGTCGTCCGCAACGCCATCCGCGTCAACTTCGCGGTCAACAAGGGCCAGAAGGTGCGCATCAAGGACATCAACTTCATCGGCAACGACCATGTGTCCGAATTCAAGCTGGCCCGGGCGATGAAGAAGACCAAGTCCAACAAGATCTACAACTTCTTCAGCAGCAAGAAGTTCAACGAGAAGGAATACATCAACGACAAGAAGAGCGTCGTGAGCGTCTTCAACGAGGCCGGCTACCGCGACGCGCGGCTGGTGCGCGACTCGATCTATTATGTGGAGCCGGGCCGGCTCGGGATCGATCTCGAGTTCGAAGAGGGCGACAAGTACTACTTCCGCAACGTGACCTGGACCGGCAACTCCATCTACAGCTCCGACGCGCTCAACGAAGTGCTCGGCATCCAGAAGGGCGACCCTTACGACGTCGTCACGATGGAGAAGCACCTCTTCGGCGGCGGCAAGCAGACCGAGATGGACGTCACCAAGCTCTACCAGGACCACGGCTACCTCTTCTTCCGTGTCACCCCGGTCGAGACCAATATCCAGAACGACTCCGTGGATGTCGAGCTCCGCATCTCCGAGGGCAAGCAGGCCACGCTCAACAACATCATCATCAACGGCAACGACCTGACCAACGAGAAGGTGGTCCGCCGCCAGATCTTCACCCGTCCGGGTTACCTCTTCAGCCGGACCGACTTCGAGCGGTCCATCCGCGAGATCGCGTCCCTGGGCCAGTTCGACCCGGAAGCGATCATGTCCGAGACCGGCTATTCGATCCTGCCCAACCAACTGAACAATACCGTCGACCTGGTCTACAACGTCACGGAGAAGCCCTCCTCGCAGCTGGAAGTGTCCGGCGGTTGGGGCGGCCGCACGTTCGTGGCCACCGTGGGCGTGAGCTTCAACAACTTCTCCACGCACCGGATGTTCGACAAGGGCGCCTGGCGCCCGGTCCCGCTCGGTGACGCGCAGAACCTGGCGTTCCGTTTCCAGACCAACGGTACCTACTACACGGCCTTGACGGCGAGCTTCACCGAGCCCTGGCTCTTCGGCAAGAAGCCGACCTCGCTCAACCTCAGCGCCTATTATACCCGCCAGACCAACTCCTACCTGGCGTTCAACATCCTCAGCCACGACCGCGAGATGGAGGTCTACGGCTTCTCCGCCTCGCTGGGCTCCCGGCTCAACTGGCCGGACACCTACTTCGTGCTCTACAACGGCTTCAACTGGCAGTCCTACAGGCTGAACAACTGGTATTCCGGCTACTTCATCTTCGACGACGGCGTGGCCAACAACATCAACTATACGGTCAACCTGGTGCGCAACTCCTCCGACCAGCAGATCTACCCGCGTGCGGGTTCGGAGTTCTCCCTGTCCCTGCAGCTGACCCCGCCGTTCTCCCTGCTGCGCAAGCATGACTTCGATGCCGAAGGCAACAAGGTGCCCGTCAAGAGCTGGAAGGACGTCGACTACTCCAACTGGTCCGGACGCGACCGCTACCGCTGGATCGAGTATCACAAGTGGAAGTTCTCCGCAGCCAACTACACCAAGCTGATCGGCGACCTGGTGCTGATGTCCCGCGCCCAGTTCGGCTACCTCGGCTACTACAACCGCAAATGGGGTTACTCCCCGTTCGAGGGCTTCCTCGTGGGCGGCGACGGCATGTCGGGCTACTATTCCTACGGTACGGAGGTGATCTCCCTGCGCGGCTACGAGAACTACTCGCTGACCCCGTACGAGCCTTCGACGTACAACTCCAACGGTTATGCCTACGCCGGCAACGTCTACGACAAGTTCACCTTCGAGCTGCGCTATCCGGTGATCCTCCAGCCCTCTTCGACCATCTATGCGCTGGTCTTCGCCGAGGGCGGCAACTGCTGGTCGGACATCAAAAAGTTCAATCCTTTCCAGATCAAACGCAGCGCCGGCGTCGGAGTTCGCATCTTCTTACCGATGGTGGGCCTGCTCGGCGTCGACTGGGGCTACGGCTTCGACGGCCCGGCCGGATCGAAGAGCCAGTTCCACTTCGTGATCGGACAACAGTTCTAGCACGATATTTGAGACACAGCATATTTGTACACGCTAACAATTTTAAAATTAACGAACCAATATGAAAAAGATCCTTTTGATTGCCGCATCGGCACTCGTCGCGGTTTCCGCTTTCGCCCAGCCGAAATTCGCCCATGTGAACACCACCGAGCTGATCCAGCTCTGCCCGGAGATGGACAAGGCCCGCGAGACCCTGAACGCCGCTCAGCAGGAGGCTCAGGAGACATTCAACGATATGCAGACGGAGTTTAACACCAAGCTCCAGACCTACCAGTCCAAGGGCAGCACCTGGACGGACGCCACCCGCCAGAGCAAGGAGAAGGAGCTGACCGAGATCCAGCAGCGCCTCCAGGAGTTCTCCCAGACTGTCCAGATGGAGCTCCAGCAGCAGGAGCAGACGCTCATGCAGCCGATCTACGAGAAGGTCAACAACGTGATCCAGGACCTCGCCAAGAAGGGTGGCTACATCTTCGTCTTCAACGCCGAGGGTGTCCTCTACGTGGATCCCGCCCAGAGCCATGACCTGACGCCGGAAGCCCGCAAGGCGCTCAATATCCCGGCCGACCGGACGCTCGAGACCCTCGCCGCCGAGCTCCAGGCCAAGCAGCAGGCCGCTGCGGCAGCCCAGCAGTAGGCAGATATCCGAAGGCTGGCCGGACCTGAACCGGCCAGCCTTTAGCTTTCTAACCTGAACCACACAATTATTCAACACTAAACATACGCGATGCAACACAAAGTCATTGACGCCAAGGATGTTGTAATCAGATTCGCAGGAGATTCGGGTGACGGTATGCAGCTCACCGGATCTCTTTTTGCGGATATGTCAGCCATCTACGGCAACGGTCTTTCCACATTCCCGGACTATCCGGCCGAGATCCGCGCCCCGCACGGGACCGTCTCCGGCGTGTCCGGATTCCAGGTCCACATCGGCAGCGAGAAAGTCAACACGCCCGGTGATTTCTGCGACCTGCTCGTAGCCATGAACCCTGCCGCCCTCAAGGCGAACGCCAAATGGTGCAAGCGCCACGCGATGATCCTCGTGGACGAGGATGCCTTCGACGAGGCCGGCATGAAGAAGGCGGGCTTCACCACCGACAATCCCTTCACCGAACTCGGGGTCGAGGACCGCACGCTGATCGTCTCGCCGATCACCACCCTGACCCGCGAGAGCCTCAAGGACAGCGGGATGGATCCCAAGGCCATCCTCAAGTGCAAGAACATGTTCACCCTGGGCATGGCCTGCTACATCTACAACCGCCCGCTGGAGTACATCTACGCCTATCTGGAGAAGAAATTCGCGAAGAAGCACCCCGAGGTCATCGAGCCCAACAAGAAGGTCCTCTTCGACGGATTCAACTATGCCGCGAACATCCAGGTGATCCCCAATACCTACACGGTGGCCCCCGCCGGACATCTGCAGAAGGGCACCTACCGCAATATCACGGGCAACCAGGCCACGGCCTGGGGCCTGCTGGCCGCATCCGAGAAGTCGGGCCTCCCGCTCTTCTGCGGCTCCTATCCGATCACGCCGGCCACGGCCATCCTCGAAGAGCTGGCCATCCACAAGAGCCTGGGCGCCAAGACGCTCCAGGCGGAGGACGAGATCGCCGGCATCTGCACGGCCATCGGCGCCTCCTATGCCGGCAACCTCGCCGTGACCACCACGTCCGGCCCGGGCCTCTCCCTGAAGTCCGAGGCGATGGGCCTCGCGGTGATGGCCGAGCTGCCGCTGGTCGTCGTGGACGTCCAGCGCGGCGGCCCCTCCACCGGCCTGCCGACCAAGACGGAGCAGTCCGACCTCAACCAGGCCCTGTACGGCCGCAACGGCGAATGCCCGATGGCCGTCGTGGCCGCCCACTCGCCGGCCCACTGCTTCGACGCAGCCTTCCAGGCCGCCAAGATCGCCCTGGAGCACATGACTCCGGTCCTGCTCCTCTCCGAAGGCTTCCTGGGCAACGGCTCCGAACCCTGGCGCATCCCCTCCATGAAGGATTACCCCGTGATCAAGCCGCCCTTCGTGCACGGCGTGCTCGCCGAGGGCGAGAAATTCCACCCCTTCGAGCGCGACCCCGAGACGCTGGTGCGCCGCTGGGCCCTGCCCGGCCAGAAGGGCTTCGAGCACCGCGTCGGCGGTCTGGAGAAGAACCACAACGGCGTGCTCTCCACCGATCCGGCCAACCATGCCCTGATGGTCGCCGAGCGCGCCGAGAAGGTGGCGCGCATCGCCCGCGACCTGCCCGCCCTCGAGCTGCAGAACGGCCCCGCGTCCGGCAAGCTGCTGGTCGTGGGCTGGGGCGGCACCTACGGCCACATCCTGAGCGCCGTACGCGAGATCGGCGATACGGTCTCCTATGTCCATTTCGACTACATCAACCCCCTGCCCGCCAATACGGAGGCGGTCTTCTCGCAGTTCGACAAGATCCTCGTCTGCGAGCTCAACAGCGGCCAGTTCGCCGATTACCTGCGGGCGAAATTCCCCGGCAGGGACATTCGTAAGTTCAACAAGGTCCAGGGCCAGCCGTTCCTCGTGAGCGAGCTTGTCGCGGCCATCCAAAAGGAGATGTAGATTATGGCAACACTGACATTCAAGGATTTCAAGAGCGACCAGGAAGTCCGCTGGTGCCCCGGCTGCGGCGACCACGCCGTCCTCGCGGCGCTCCAGCGCGCCCTGCCCAAGGTGAGCCAGGCGCTCGGATATGACAAGGAACGCTACGTGGTGGTGTCCGGTATCGGATGCTCCTCGCGCCTTCCGTATTATATGGATACCTACGGGTTCCACAGCATCCACGGCCGCGCCACGGCGGTGTCTACCGGCATCAAGGTGGCCAACCCCTGGCTGACGGTCTGGCAGGCCTGCGGCGACGGCGACGCCCTCGCCATCGGCGGCAACCACTTCATCCACGCCATCCGGCGCAACATCGACATCAACATCATCCTCTTCAACAACCGGATCTACGGCCTGACCAAGGGCCAGTATTCCCCGACCTCCAAGTTCGGCGCGATCACCAAGACCTCGCCCTACGGCACGGTCGAGCACCCGTTCAACCCGGGTTCCCTCGTGCTGGGCGCCAAGGGCACCTTCTTCGCCCGCAGCCTGGACGTCGAGCTCAAGCTCAACGAGGAGATCATGACGGCGGCGGCCCTGCATGACGGCTGCTCCGTGATGGAGATGCTGACCAACTGCGTGATCTTCAACGACGGCGCGCATAAGGACCTGTCCGACCCGGCCGTCAAGGCAGACCATACGATCGTGCTCCGCCACGGCGAGAAGATGATCTTCGGCAAGAACCGCGACCGCGGCCTGATCTACGACGGCAGGAAGATCCGTGCCGTGCGCATCGGCGAAGGCGGCTTCACGGAGGACGACATCCTCGTGCACGACGCGCACACCGACAACATCGGCATCCACATGGCCCTCGCCGACATGAAGGGCCCGGACTACCCGGTGGCCCTCGGCGTGATCCGCGACGTCAAGGACATCACCTACGACGACGGCGTGCGCGACCAGGTCAAGGAAGTGATGGCCAAGTCCAAGATCCACTGTGTGGACGACCTGCTGCACAGCGGCTCCACCTGGGAAGTAGAATAGAGAACCACAACAACACACTACCTAATAACACAATGAAGACGAAAGACATCATGGCCCGTCTCCAGGCCAAGTACCCCGGCGAGAGCGAATATCTCCAGGCGGTACAGGAGGTCCTCGAGTCCATCGAGGAGGTCTACAACCAGCATCCCGAATTCGAAAAGGCGAAGATCGTCGAGCGGATGGTCGAGCCGGACCGCATCTTTACGTTCCGGGTGACCTGGGTGGACGACAAGGGAGAGGTCCAGACCAACACCGGATACCGCATCCAGTTCAACAGCGCCATCGGCCCCTACAAGGGCGGCCTGCGCTTCCACCGCGCCGTGACCCCCTCGATGCTGAAGTTCCTCGGCTTCGAGCAGACCTTCAAGAACGCCCTCACCACGCTCCCGATGGGCGGCGCCAAGGGCGGCAGCGACTTCGACCCCAAGGGCAAGACCGACGAGGAGATCATGCGCTTCTGCCAGGCGTTCATGCTCGAGCTCTGGCAGTGCATCGGTCCCGACCAGGACATCCCGGCCGGTGACGTGGGCGTGGGCGGCCGCGAGATCGGCTACCTTTACGGCATGTACAAGAAGCTCGCCCGCGAGTACAATACGGGCGTGCTGACCGGCAAGGGCGCGACCTGGGGCGGCTCGATCCTCCGCCCGGAGGCCACGGGCTTCGGTGCGCTCTATTTCACCCAGAACCTGCTGCACCATGCCGGCAAGGACATCAAGGGCTGCAAGGTCGCGGTTTCGGGCTTCGGCAACGTGGCTTGGGGCGCCTGCACCAAGGCCCTCGAACTCGGCGCCAAGGTCGTCGCGATCTCCGGCCCGGACGGTGTCTGCGAGATCCCGGACGGCATCACCAAGGAGATGATCGACTACATGCTCGTCATG
>Ga0310697_10006343_pt1 | contig 11255 bp, 10 predicted proteins | sample 172DNAGHGlowgp2_FD_203883 | JGI IMG/M metagenome (GOLD analysis project Ga0310697, IMG submission 203883) | Sheep rumen microbial communities from Palmerston North, Manawatu-Wanganui, New Zealand - 1728 DNA GHGlow gp2 (v2) (version 2) | ecosystem: Host-associated > Mammals > Digestive system >... | reverse complement strand
AGAGGGGGAGCCAAGTATTTCTCCTGCCCTCAGTGTGCAAAAGCGCCTTGCCTCTCCCTCTGGGAGAGGTGCCCGAAGGGCGGAGAGGGTCACAGTTCCCATTTCTTTGCTCTCCCGGTGCCCGCGCGGCCCCTTCGCTGCTCGAGCAGCAGGGCCGTGGCCTCGGTCAGGCGGCGGGCGCGGGCCTCCGTCAGGGCCGCTTCCAGCGTTTCCGGCGCAGGCTCCCCGAGGGTGAGCAGCAGACGCAGGCCCTGCATGTCCTTCTCCGCCATGGCGAAGCTGAGCGCCGGGCCAAGTCTTCGGCGCAGATAGTCTGCATAACGCTCCCGCGCGAGATCACCGAGTCCGACAGGAAAGCAAAGCCGGTAGTACGCAAGGCGCAGGGCTGAGTCCGCGTCATGCTCGGCGGCGATGTAATCCGGCCACAGCGCATCGAAGTCCTGGACGCTCAGGGTCTTGTCCCGGAACACGCTGTGGTAGGCGTAGCCCCCGCCGCTGATTTTGAGCTCAAAGTGATGGGCCGGGGTGTTTTCGGTGTAGTTTTCGATATATTCCGGGAAGATCAGCCGCAAGGTGCTGCCGTCCGTCCGGCGGATCGTCACGTCCAGCTCCTGCTGGAGGTTTCGCACGATGCTTGACAGCGCCGGGCCCTGGGTCGGAGAGGTGCGCGCCAGCTCGATTCTGGCAAAGGCGCGGCAGTTCATAAACGTCGCGCTGCCCGTGGCGCGCAGCTCGTCATGGAGGCGCAGCGTCTCCATGCTGCGCAGGTTCATGAAGGCGTAGTCCCCGATGGTCTCAAGCCTTTCCGGCAGGGTAAGCGCAGTGATGTTCCGGTTGTCCCACTCCGCCGACTCCGCGCCGCCGAGGACAAGCAGCTCCTCCCCCTCGACTCCCGCCGCCCCGGCGGCGAGGGCGCGGTCGGACAGCGCCGTCACCGGCAGGCCGAAGAGTTCATCCGGCAGCACGGCGTTTTTGTCGCAGGTCAGCGCCCGCAGGATGGTGACGGAATCCGCCCCGCGCCGCACGGTGAGCCGCCAGTTTGTGAGACCCTGTATCGTTTCCATGGGCATTGCGCTCCTGTTTACAGATTGATGTGGAAAAAGCCCGCCAAAAGGGTTATACTTTGATCAAACACCCGAAATAATTTGAAAGAAGGCGGTCATATGACTGACTATGACATTCTCTGTGAAAAGCTGCGCGCGCTGACGGACGGCGTGCCGCACAGGATCGCAAACCTCTCGAACGCCTCAGCCCTGCTGTATGCGGAGCTGGAGGATCTCAACTGGGCGGGCTTCTACTTTCTGGAGGGCGGGAAGCTGGTGCTCGGCCCCTTCCAGGGAAAGCCGGCCTGCATCGAGATCGAGGTCGGCAGGGGCGTGTGCGGCACGGCGGTACAGGAGGGCAAAACCCAGCTTGTGCCGGACGTGCATCTCTTCCCCGGGCACATCGCCTGCGACAGCGCGTCCAATTCCGAGATCGTTGTCCCCCTGCGCGTAAACGGCGAAATCGTGGGCGTGCTGGATATTGACAGCCCCTGGCCCGGCCGCTTCACGAAGGAGGACCAGACTGGGCTGGAGGCCGTGGCGGAAGTCATCGCTCAGATGTTGGTGTACTGCTCCTGATCTTCCCGTCCGGGTTCATTCCCTCTGTCGGAGGGTCTGTGTCCCTTTCGGAGCGAGTAGTCCCGCAGGTCGATACCTGTGAGCTGCTTAATGACCCAGAGGAAGAACATCAGCACCAGAATCGGGATCAGGCAGGAGGTCACGATCATCACCGCCAGCGTCTCCACAAACCGATTGAGGATGCTCGAAGCCTTCTGAACCATACCGTCCGTCGTCTCAGAGAGACGGTTGAGGATACGGTTGAGCATGTTGGTATCCTGCTGCGCCTCGGAAAGCTCCGTCGTCTCGTCGGTCAGGGCCTCGGCCGAGGCGATGGTGCTGTCGATGGATTCCTTATAGGTGTCATAGATCATGTCGGAGGTGCGCACGCTCAGCGGGATGACCAGCAACAGCGCAAGCCCGATGAGCAGCAGCTTGAAGCCCTGCCTGTCCAGCAGGCGCGGATTCCAGATCCGCCCCGCGATAAAGAGCGCGCACGTCAGCGGGATGAGGCCCTTGAACACCCCGTAGGGGATGATGGTGAGCAGATACTTCTCCGCATACAGCACGCAGAGGATCAGCAGAAAGTATTCCGAAAAATCCGCCAGCTTTTCGGCAATGGGCGTGGCGGTGTCCCCCGGGATTGCCGTGATGCCCGCGGAGGTCACTGTCGAGGCCGCCATCAGCTTCAGCACGGTCTCGGTCTTCTCGTCGATGGACACGACATATTCCGTGTACCGGTCGGGAGAGGTGTATCGCTGCGCGATCGGGAAAAACGAGACGACGGCAATGACGATCAGCGCAAGGCAGATTGCGACTTTTGTGACGGTGTTGTTCATGGTTCTCCGCTCCTTCTCTTTTTTCTCTTATTCTATCATAGTTCCGAATCGACTTCAATCATTGAAAGGAGACCTTTCCCGATGAAAAGGATGCTTTCTCTTCTTCTGGCGGCAGCAATGCTGCTCTGCCTCCCCTGCCCCGCCCTTGCGGACGAAGCCGACTTTGCCCGCAGCACTGATGCCCAGGCTTTCGCCGTCGCCATGACCTGTTATGAGGACGGCTATTATAACGACATTCCGCTGGACGACGCCTTCTTCCTCTGGGAAGCCGCGGGCTGGTACGCCGCCTGGCTCAGGCAAACCGAGGGCATTGACCTTGTAAGCGAGGGGCAGATCCGGGACTTTCAGCGCGCGCTCGGCAGCACGGCGGACGTGCCCGCGCCAGAGTGGCTGGAATCCACCGGGGTGCGCATCCTGCGCGCCGCCGACGATGTGTTCTACGATTTTGCGCCGAAGAAGGCGCGCATGGGCGAAGTGCTGGGCCAGACCCTGGAATACCTGCTTGACGCGCCCCAGCCGCCCGAGGCCACGGCCACCCTGCGCCAGCACTACGCCATCAATTCTGTGAGCGACATGCAGTACTTTTTAACCTTCGCCGCAAACCCGGACGAGGACAGCGATTTTGCCTACACCCTGCAAAGCGTCAGGGCGCCTGTTCCCGGCCCGCAGATGGACCCGAAGCTGGATTTTGACTGGGATGGGCTGGTCGCGGCAAACTCGCTGAAAAACGTCTTTTCCATGTATGACAGTGTGAAGATCCAAAACAACGTGGACGGCGTGATGCCCACCTGGATTTTCCGGCGAAACGGCGATCTCTGCATCCTGCGCACCGGCGAGGACTACGCCGAGGGCGAGTACCGCGGGTGCTGGTTTCGCTATGAGCCGGGCGAGGACGGGAAGCTGCGCCCACGCATCTCGGGCTTTGACGAGGCCAGCGGTGACGATGCCGCTCGGGACGCCTACCTCTCCAACTACGTCTTCGGCGCGGCCATCGTGAATCTCGACCGCGTGGACGGCGATCTCGTCCGCACGCACATCGACTTTACCGGCGACTGGAGCGAGGATGTGGCCATCGACCGGGGTCTGCTGCTCCTGCGCGAGTCGCGCAGCCAGAGTCCCGAGTCGGGCGAGGAAATCGTGACAAGCTTCACCTACGGTGAGACGCCGCCTGACGCCGCATATCTGGACAGCTGGGCAGGCCCCATGCGCAGCATCAAGCTGGTGTGGGAGGATTGGTACGGCGGCGAGCCGCATGTCCGCCATGAGACCGTGACCGTCCCGCTCGACTGGGAGTATCTGCCCTGGGAGGCCCGCTGGGGTGACTACACCATCTACATGAACGAGGGCTACACCCGGCCCTACGCCTACCCCGGCGACGGTGTGGAGTACACGCTGTATCTCACCACCGCGAAGGGCTGAGGAATCACCCTTGTACTTTCTGCAAAATCTGATATAATACTCTATTGTCATGTAAAATTCGCCAGAAAGGGTTTTGAATCCATATGCTTGAATTAAAAAACATCAGCTTTGGTGTTGAGAATGAGGACAACACCAAAGAGATTATCAAGGACGTGAGCTTTGTCGTCCCGGATGAGAAGTTTGTCGTCATTACCGGCCCCAACGGCGGCGGCAAATCCACCCTGGCCCGCCTCATCATGGGCATTGAAAAGCCCAATTCCGGCCGCATTTATCTGGATGGTCAGGATATCACCGGTCTCGGCATCACGGAGCGCGCAAAGCTCGGCATCAGCTTCGCCCTGCAGCAGCCCGTGCGCTTCAAGGGCATCCATGTGGTCGATCTGCTGCGCCTTGCCTCCGGCAACCCCAAGCTCAGCGTGGGCGACGCGTGCGAATACCTCTCCGCCGTCGGCCTTTGCGCGCGCGACTACATCAACCGCGAGGTCAACGCCAGCCTCTCCGGCGGTGAGATGAAGCGTATCGAGATTGCCACCGTTCTCGCCCGCGGCACCACCCTCTCCGTCTTTGACGAGCCGGAGGCGGGCATCGACCTCTGGAGCTTCCAGAGTCTGATCAAGGTCTTTGAGAACATGCAGAAGCGCTCCCATGCCTCCATCCTTATCATCTCCCATCAGGAGCGCATTCTGGAAATCGCCGATTCCATCATCCTCATCGCCGAGGGGAAGGTGCGCGGCCAGGGCAGCAAGGAGGAAATGCTGCCGGAGCTGATGAAGAGCACCGTCCCCGTCACCTGCAACCGTATCCTGGAAGGAGGCGTGAACAATGCTGACTGAGATCCAGAAACAGCTTCTGGCCGAGATCGCCGACCTGCACAAGGTCCCCGAGGGCGCGTACAACATCCGCGCCAACGGCGAGGCCGCGGGCCGCAACTCCACCGCCAATATTGAGATCAGCTCCAAAACGGACAAGCCCGGCATCGACATCCGCATCAAGCCCGGCACGAAAAACGAGAGCGTGCACATCCCCGTCGTTCTCTCCGAGAGCGGGCTGAAGGAGATCGTGTATAACGACTTCTTCATCGGCGACAACTGCGATGTGGTCATCGTCGCGGGCTGCGGCATCTCCAACTGCGGCGACCAGGACTCCGCCCATGACGGCGTGCACTGCTTCTATGTCGGCAAGAACGCCAAGGTCAAGTATGTCGAGAAGCACTACGGCGAGGGCACCGGCCGCGGCAAGCGCATCATGAACCCCCGCACCGAGGTCTACATCGGCGAGGGCAGCAGCGTGGAGATGGAAATGGTGCAGATCAAGGGCGTGGACGACACGAAGCGCGACACGCTTGCAAAGCTGGAGAAGGACGCGCGCCTTGTGGTGCATGAGCGTCTGCTGACCCACGGCGACCAGCGCGCCGAGAGCGGCTACACCGTGGAGCTCAACGGCGAGAATTCCAGTGCCGACGTGGTCTCCCGCTCCGTCGCCAAGGAGCAGAGCCGGCAGGTCTACCGCTCCCGCATCGTGGGCAACGCCCTCTCCAACGGCCATACCGAGTGCGATGCCATCATCATGGACAAGGCGAAGGTGCTGGCCATCCCGGAGCTTGAAGCCAACGATCTGGACTCCGCCCTGGTGCATGAGGCCGCCATCGGCAAGATCGCAGGGGATCAGATCATCAAGCTCATGACCCTGGGCCTCACCGAGGAAGAAGCCGAAGAGCAGATCATAAACGGATTTTTGAGATAATTGGCAGACAGTCCAGGTGCGCTTTGCGCCTGGACTGTTGCTGTTATTCTGTTCGGCCGGAAAATGAACAGCGCTCTTTTCAAAGTTGCAGTTCCTGTTTATCCTCCGCACCGGCCTGGTATATTTATGAAGCAGACTGAGCCGTATGACGGCAGAAAAGGTACGCTTCCCGCTCAGAAAAGCTATGCTTCTTGTACAGATTCACAATTGATTGCGGATATACGGTATGATATAATTAATAAATAATGTCTTCCTGCACGAAAAATGCATATAAAACAGATTATGTGTATTGCGGCTACAGCTATGTTTTGAGGAGGCTCTTATGGTCAATAAAGTCATTCTTGTTACCCTTGAGGGGGCATTTAATTTTGGCAATCGGCTTCAGCACTATGCGTTACAGCGGGCAATGGAAGGCTGCGGCTGCAATGTCGGGAGCCTTATGACGAAGCCGGTTCCGGTATCCGGAAACGCGAAAGCAAAAAACGCTGTCAAATCCATCCTTGCGATTTGCGGGATCCGGAAATGCCGGATAAGTGTCAATACAGGCAAACGATCATCAAAATTCCTTGCGTTTAATCAGCAGTATCTTACAAATGTAGTGCATATGCCCGTTGATAAAGTGCGCCAGTTTGACTGGAGCGATTATTCCTATGCCGTCACCGGCAGTGACCAGGTCTGGCATAACTGGCATGCAAAGGCGATCCCGGATGAGCTTTCCTTCTATTATCTTGAATTTATCGACGAAGCAAAGCGCGTCAGCTATGCGCCGAGCTTCGGGTTTACTGCGTTTCCTCCCGAAGACATCGAGCAGCACCGGCGCGGGCTCATGGGGATGCACGCGCTGTCCTGCCGGGAGCAGGAGGGCTGTGAGCTGATTCGTGAGCTGACCGGACGCGAGGCGCAAAAGGTACTTGATCCCACGCTGCTGCTTACGGCCAAAGAGTGGGCGGCTATCGAAAAAAAGCCGAATTTCAAGCTTTCGGACAAGTACCTGCTGCAGTTCTTCCTTGGGGATGTGACCCCGGAATACCGGTCTGAAATCAAGCGGATCGCCGATGAGCGCGGCCTGGAAATTCTCAACGTCAACGACAAGACCGACACGAAGCATTATGCAATCGGTCCGGATGAGTTTGTATGGCTTGTTCATCACGCGGACACAGTCTGCACGGATTCTTTCCACGCCTCTGTGTTTTCCATCACTTTTGAACGAAATCTGAGAGTCTTTCTGCGTGAACAAAAAGGCTTTAAGGATATGTTCGGCCGCCTGCATGATCTGCTGGAGCCGCTGGGTTTGCTGCACCTCGTCTACGGAGAAGGTAATGGTTTAAGCACGATGCTCAGTGATGCCGCAAAAGCGTATCTGGAGCACGAACGTGAGATATCCCTCAGCTATCTCAAAAAGAGCTTGAGCGCGGAATAACATACCATATTGGAGGAACCCAATGAATCAGAAAAAAGCAGGTGTAGTACTGTCATATCTCTCCGAGGCAATAAAAATCCTGTCCGCGCTGCTGTATACGCCGATCATGCTGCGCCTGCTCGGGCAGAGTGAGTATGGCCTGTATCAGCTCGTCCATTCCGTCGTTTCTTATCTCAGCTTATTCAGCCTCGGTTTTACTTCGGCCTATGTCCGCTATTTTTCTCTGGCAAAAGCGAAGGGCTCGGAAGAGGATGTAGCGAAGCTCAACGGCATGTTCATGACGATTTTCCTGATCATCGCCGGGATTGCAGCTTTTTGCGGGGGCGTGATGGTTCAGAATATCAGGTCGGTTTTCAGCACCGGCCTGACCGATCAGGAATATGAGAAGGCCAGGATCTTGATGATCCTGATGGTGTTCAACCTCAGCATCTCTTTTCCCAACAGTGTTTTTAATTGCATTATCTCCGCACACGAGCGCTTCTTTTTCCAGCGGATGCTGACGGTTCTTCAAAATCTTCTGAATCCGTTTCTGACTCTTCCGCTGCTGCTGATGGGCCATGGCTCGATCGGCATGGTACTGGTTTCCACGGTGATCGCAGTCGCCAAGTTTGCCGTGGACATGTGGTATGTGTTCCACAGGCTGCATGCAAGATTTGTATTCCACGGCTTCAACTTCCTCCTCCTGAAGGACATCTGGGCGTTTACCTTTTTCATCTTTCTCAACCAGATCATTGACCAGGTCAACTGGTCCGTTGACCGCTTCCTGCTGGGCAGAATGATCGGTACCGCCGCTGTCGCGGTGTACGGCCTCGGGGCGCAGATCAACACGCTGTATGTACAGATGTCCAAGACCATCTCCAGCGTCTTTGCCCCGCAAATCAATCGAATGGTGGCCGAGAGAAACGACAATCAGGAACTGTCCAGGCTGTTTATCAAGGTAGGCCGAATACAGTTTATTATACTGAGCCTGATCCTGACAGGGTTTATTTTCGTCGGGCACCCGTTTATGGAAATCTGGGGCGGCAGCAAAAGCTATGGTGAATCCTACTATGTTACCTTGCTTCTCATCATTCCTTCAACGATACCTTTAATACAAAATCTGGGAATTGAGATTCAACGTGCCAAAAACATGCACAGAGCCCGCTCAGTTGTTTACTTTTGCATTGCCGTGGCGAACGTTGCACTCAGCATCCCGCTGATCCGAAAATATGGCGTGATCGGCGCACCCATCGGAACCGCTGCTTCGCTTATCATTGGAAACGGCTTCTTTATGAACTGGTATTATGACAAGAGAATCGGGCTTGATATTCCCCTGTTCTGGAAGAACATCCTGTCTTTTGTTCCGGCGCTTATACTGCCTGTAGCTTTCGGCACAGGAATAAGAATGTACGCCGGCATACATAGTATTTTGGCGATCCTGGTCTGGGCCAGCATCTATACGTTTGTTTTTGGTTCTTCAATGTGGTTTCTTGGAATGAATCAATTTGAGAAGAATTTCTTTGCAAATACAATGAAAAAAATAAGGAAGAGAGGGCGATAAGCATGGAGCATTACTATACAGCCGAAAAAAATATTCAGATGCTTATTTATCTGATGAAGCAGCATGGCGTAAAAAAGGTGATCGCCAGCCCGGGAACGACCAACCTGACACTTGTCGCAAGCCTGCAGATCCGTTTTTTGAATTGTACTCGGCGGCAGAGGAGCGATCTGCGGCCTATATGGCCTGCGGGCTTGCTGCTGAAAGCGGAGAGCCCGTCGCAATCAGCTGCACGGGAGCCACAGCTTCACGTAACTATATTCCTGGCCTGACAGAGGCATATTATCGGAAGCTGCCCGTGCTCGCCATAACCAGCACCCAGCATACCGGCAGAGTCGGGCAGCTTGTACCGCAGGTAATAGACCGCGCATCCATACAAAACGACATCGCGGTTTTAAGTGTAGATGTTCCAAGTATTATCACAGCGGATGATGCATGGACTTGCAATGTCAGACTGAACGCCGCGCTTCTTGCACTGCACCATCGCGGCGGCGGGCCGGTTCACATCAATCTCCACACAGCATATTCAAAGGACTTCAGCGTAAAGTCACTTCCTGATTATCATGTGATCCATCGAATCTGCGAAAATGATGACTTTCCGAAGATTGCGCAGAAAAGGGTGGCGATCTTTGTCGGGGCGCATGGCAAATGGACGCAGTCGCTGACAGAAATGGTTGACCGGTTCTGCGAAAAGTACAATGGCATTGTTATTTGTGACCATACAAGCAACTATCACGGCAAATACCGCGTCCTGTTCAGCCTGATTTCCTCGCAGAGATATTTGCACACAGATCTGAACAAGATGGAGCTATTGATAGATTTGGGTGCCGTTTCAGGCGCATATATGAAATTGGAACCGCGGGAAGTCTGGCGTGTCTGCCCCGACGGTAAAGTCCAGGATCGGTTCCGGAAGCTCACGAACCTGTTTGACATGGAGGAAGAAGCGTTTTTCTCACGCTATGTCGCGGCAGAAACAAAGGATCACAGGACGGACTACTATGGGGCATGTGTAAAGAAATATAATGCCTTATATGAAAATATAAAAGAATTGCCTTTTTCCAATCTGTGGGTTGCCAAAAACACAGCAAAGATTTTGCCGGAAAACAGCGTTATCCATTTTGGAATTCTTAATTCTCTTCGGTCCTGGAATTATTTTGATATTCCTTCTTCAATAGATGGATACTCAAACACGGGCGGCTTTGGGATCGATGGTACCTTGTCCACGCTGATGGGGGCAAGTCTTGCTAATCCGGATAAGCTCCACTTTGGAATTTTGGGTGATCTTGCATTTTTCTATGATATGAATGCGATTGCCAACCGGAATCTTAAAAACAACTTGAGAATTATGCTCATCAACAATGGTTGTGGCCAGGAATTTCGGAATTACAATCATCCTGCCGCGCGCCTGGGAAATGACGCAAGTCCGTATATCGCGGCGGCAGGTCATTACGGAAACAAGTCCAGGGCGCTTGTAAAAAATTATGCTGAAACGCTCGGCTTTGAGTACCTGAGCGCGGAAAACAAAACAGAGTTTCAAGCCTGCATCGAAAGATTCGTATCCCCAGAAGCGCAGAACCACCCTATTCTGTTTGAAATTTTCACAGATTCCCGGGACGAAAATGATGCCCTCCTTCTGATCAATGAAACAGAACCGGATAACCCCACGCAGACAGAACGCGCAATACGATTCGCAAAGGACGTTCTTGGAGAAAAAGGAATTCGAATTGCAAAAAAGGTGATGGGAAAATGACATCAGAATTAAAGCTTGGTTTTGGATCACTTCGTCTTGAGAAAGATCCAAACAAAAAAATAAATACCGATCTTTGCAAGAAAATGCTTGACAAATTCATAGCTGATGGAGGAAAATATATTGAGGTGGCTTGGGCTTATCCCGACACGGAACGTGTGATCGGGGGCATTTTACAGGATTACAGCAGAGAGCAGTTTATTCTTACCGATAAAATGCCGGTCAATACAAGTCTGATAAAAACCGAAGAAGACTATTATACAACAGTTAATGAACAGCTCCAGCGCTGCGGTGTATCTTATTTTGATTTTTATCTCCTTCATAATCTTGGTTTGCGCACTTTTCAGCGTTCTGAAGAGCTTGGCGCTTTCCGGTTCCTGCAATATCTGAAGGATCATGGGCTGGCCAAAGCGGTAGGCTTTTCTTTCCATGATACAGCGGATGTCTTGGAGCAGATCTTATCTAAATATGCAGATTTGATCGACGTTGTACAGCTCCAAATCAACTATCTTGACTGGGACAGCCCCGTCATCCAGGCACGCGAGAATTATGAAACAGCGAGAAAGTACCATAAAGACATCTTTGTTATGGAACCGATCAAAGGCGGCCGACTGATTTCTCTGCCAAAAGAGGCCATGGAGCTGCTGAAGAGGGAGTGTCCGGATGAAACGCCCGCTTCTCTGGCCCTGCGTTTTCCCGCTTCACTGGACGGTGTGCGCTTTGTCTTGAGCGGTATGACAGACGTGCAGCAGGTTGAAGTCAACCTGAAAACCTTCAAGGATCTGAAACCGTTGACCGAAAGAGAGCGCAGCGTTCTGGCCGAAGCTGCTCAGATTATTCACGGGAAAGAGAAAATTGCCTGTACTGCCTGCGGATACTGCGAAAAGGTCTGCCCAAAAAAGATCCCAATTCCAAAGCTTTTTCACCTATATGAGAACGATAATGTGGA
>Ga0310697_10006341_pt1 | contig 11257 bp, 7 predicted proteins | sample 172DNAGHGlowgp2_FD_203883 | JGI IMG/M metagenome (GOLD analysis project Ga0310697, IMG submission 203883) | Sheep rumen microbial communities from Palmerston North, Manawatu-Wanganui, New Zealand - 1728 DNA GHGlow gp2 (v2) (version 2) | ecosystem: Host-associated > Mammals > Digestive system >... | reverse complement strand
TCCACGTAGTCGCATCCCCCCCATTAGCCCCATGTCCTCCATGATCCAAGTCTTTGGCGCTCGCGTACATAATTTAAAGAACATCGACGTCGACATACCCCGCCAGTCGCTGACCGTCATCACCGGTCTTAGCGGCAGCGGCAAGTCAAGCCTGGCCTTCGACACTATCTTTGCCGAGGGACAGCGACGATATATCGAGACGTTCTCAGCCTACGCCCGCAATTTCCTCGGCGGCATGGAGCGTCCCGACGTCGACAAGATTACCGGTCTGTCGCCCGTCATCAGCATCGAACAGAAGACCACCAACCGCAACCCACGCTCCACCGTTGGCACTACCACCGAGATTTACGACTACATGCGACTGCTCTATGCACGAGCCGGCCGCGCCTACAGCTATATGACAGGCGAACCGATGGTGAAGTACACCGAGGAACGCGTCATCGAGATGATACAGCGCGACTACGAGGACCGGCGAATCCTGATACTGGCGCCACTGGTGCGCAGCCGCAAAGGCCACTACCGCGAACTCTTTGAGGACATGCGCCGCAAGGGCTACCTGAACATCCGCATCGACGGTGAAATGCAGGAAATCCGACAGGGCATGAAGGTCGACCGCTACAAGAACCATGATATCGAGGTGGTGATTGACAAGCTGGTGGTAGGCGGAGCTTCCGACGACCGCCTGAAGAAGTCCATTGCCCTGGCTATGAAACAGGGCGACGGACTCATTATGATATTAGACAAGGACACGAACGAAGCGAAGTTCTTTTCGAAACGGCTGATGTGTCCGACGTCAGGCATCAGTTACAGCGACCCAGCGCCTAACAACTTTTCGTTCAACTCTCCCCAAGGAGCCTGTCCACACTGCAAGGGACTGGGCTACATCAACGAGATAGACCTGGGCAAGGTCATCCCCAACCGCAAGCAAAGCATCTACGAGGGAGGCATCGCACCACTGGGGAAATACAAGAACCAGATGATATTCTGGCAGGTGGAAGCCATACTCAAGAAGTATGACTGCACGCTGAAGACGCCCATCGACGACATGCCCGACGAGGCTCTGCAAGAGGTGCTCTACGGCTCGCTGGATAACGTCCGCATCGACAAGGAACTGGTACATACATCGAGCGACTACTTCGTCACCTTTGATGGCATCATCAAATACCTGCGCCAGGTCATGGAGGGCGATGACTCGACAGCCGGACAGAAGTGGGCCGACCAATTCCTGGCCGAGGCGCCGTGCCCAGAGTGTCACGGTCAACGTCTGAACCGCGAAGCTCTGTCCTACAAGATTTGGGACAAGAACATCGCGGAACTGGCAGCGATGGACATCTCAGAACTCCGCGAATGGCTTGACCAGGCCGAAGCGCATCTGGACAACCAGCAACGCCAGATAGCCACCGAGATACTCAAGGAGATACGCACCCGACTGGACTTCCTGCTTCAGGTGGGACTCGACTATCTGTCACTGAACCGCCCGTCGGCCTCGCTGTCGGGTGGCGAGAGCCAGCGCATACGACTGGCCACGCAGATAGGCTCGCAACTGGTCAACGTCCTCTACATTCTCGACGAACCAAGTATCGGGCTGCACCAGCGCGACAACGAACGACTCATCCGCTCGCTGAAGGAGTTGCGTGACTTGGGCAACACCGTCATCGTCGTAGAGCACGACAAGGATATGATGCTCGCCGCCGACTACATCGTCGACATCGGCCCCCGTGCCGGCCGCAAGGGCGGCGAAGTGGTGTTCCAGGGCACGCCTAAAGAGATGCTGGAAGCGGATACGCTGACGGCAAGCTATCTAAAGTCCCTCCCCCCTGCCCCTCCCTGTATGGAGGGGAGTAATTACCCTGCAGGCAGAATATCAGCAGGAGAAGTATCTACCCCCCTCCCTCACAGGGAGGGGTCGGGGGAGAGTCTTATTTTGCGCGGCTGCCGCGGCAACAACCTGAAGAACGTCACCGTGGAATTCCCCCTGGGAAAACTCATACTCGTGACAGGTGTCAGCGGTTCAGGCAAATCGACTCTCATCAACGAGACGCTCCAGCCCATACTATCGCAGCACTTCTACCGCTCGCTGAAGCGCCCCATGCCGTACGAGAGCATCGAGGGACTGCAGTATATAGATAAGGTGGTCAACGTTGACCAGTCGCCGTTAGGACGCACGCCGCGCTCCAACCCCGCCACCTACACTGGTGTCTTCGCTGACATCCGCTCGCTGTTCGTCGGACTGCCCGAAGCCAAGATCCGTGGCTACAAGCCCGGACGTTTCTCGTTCAACGTCAAGGGCGGACGCTGCGAGACCTGTGGCGGCAACGGCTACAAGACCATCGAGATGAACTTCCTGCCCGACATACAGGTGCCATGCGAGGAGTGCCACGGACGACGCTACAACCGCGAGACGCTGGAGGTGCGCTACAAGGGCAAGTCGATTGCCGACGTACTCGACATGACCATCAACCAGGCCGTGGAGTTCTTCGACAACGTACCTGACATTCTCCGTAAGATCAAGACCATCCAGGATGTCGGACTGGGCTACATCAAACTGGGGCAACCCTCCACCACTCTCTCGGGCGGCGAGAGCCAGCGCGTCAAGCTGGCCACCGAACTGTCGAAGCGAGACACTGGTAAGACGCTGTACATCCTCGACGAGCCCACCACGGGCCTACACTTCGAGGACATACGCATCCTCATGCAGGTGCTACGCCGACTGGTAGACCGCGGCAACACGGTCATCGTCATCGAGCACAACCTCGACGTCATCCGCCAGGCCGACTGGATTATCGACATGGGGCCTGAAGGCGGACGCCGCGGCGGCGAAGTGCTCACCACGGGTACCCCCGAACAGGTGGCCCGTAGCGAGAAAGGCTACACGCCCCGCTTCCTGAAAGCGGAGTTGGGTATCAAATAGAAACTCAAACGTTTTCACGTTTTTTTCGTAAAAAAAGGTACAACCTATCGTGTTTTTCACTACCTTTGCACCAGAAATCAAAACAAACAACTAAAACGATATAAGTATTATGAAGAAATTTGTCATCGGCGACCGTCTGAAGGACGAGTGGATCTCAGTCCTCGACACAGAGAACAAGAAACTGGAGTTTACCAACCACCTGGCCAGCGCCAAAGAGTTTACCGACGAGGCCTTCGCCAAGGCTCAACTCCGCGAGCTGCAGACCACGGGCTACTTCAGCGACCTGCAGGTCTACTTCAAGGAAGACAACAAGGCTCACAAGATTGACGAGAGCGACGCCTTCCTGGCCTAACATGAAAACAAAAGGCATTAAGAAATCCGCCTCCCTGCTTGCAGAGAGGCGGATTTCTTGTCTGAAACGCTTAGCCTATTAGAAGTTCACACCGAGGTTGATTGACAACTGGTTGGCGTGCGTGGTAAAATCACTATCGTCCGCAATATTGGCCACGCCCAGCTGGTAGGCGACTTCCAGATACAGCATATTGTATTCGAAACCGCAACCCAGCTTGAAGCCCATGTCGTTATGATTCAGGAAATTCTTGTAGGTGCGCTCCTTCTCCTTCACAGTCTGACCAGACCCGTTCAGATTCTCATATTCGGTCTCGCCAGCAATACCGTAAGCAAAATAAGGACCTATAAAGGGGAGAACAATGATGTCCTCAGTAGCCTTGAAGCCATACTTGATAAGTACGGGGATTTCAAGGCAGTTGAGTTCAGCCTTCAAAGAGCCGTCCTTACCACCACGCTGGGTGTAGTACAAACCACTTTCAATGAATACAGGAGCCGTCTGCGACAGACGGAGGCCAACGACACCTGCCAGCGTAAAGCCAGCCTTCATTCCGCTATAATCATTGATACCTGCCTTGGTGTCGCCAGACAACTTGCCTAAGGCAAGACCCATACGTGCACCCCAATAGACATTCTGCTTGTCAAGTTCGAATCCTCCGCTGGAGAACTGTGCAAACGAAGGCACAGCCAGCATCATTGCTACAATAGCAGTAAAAAACTTCTTCATAATCATTGTATTTTAACTGTTGAATAATTCTTTTACGATGCAAAATAACAACAAATTTCCCACATATCCAAACTTTTTGGCCAAAAAAGTACATTTACGCGCCATTTGTTGTTGCATTTTCCATAAATAATGTGTAATTTTGCAGCCACAAAATAATAAGGCTATGAAAAAGGAACTATTAATGACTATGGCAGCCACACTATTCGCGTTTAGTTTGACTGCCGCCAACGAGACCATCGTTTTACGCATCAAGGGTATGCGCTGCGAAGAGGAAGCCCACAAGGTTTCCACCGTCGTGAAGAAGCTCAACGGCATCCAGAGCTTGGATTACGATCTGGAAAGGCGCACAGTAACCATCTCCTACGATGGGACGCAGACTTGTGCTGACAGTATCAAGGCACGGATTGAGAAAATCGGCGGACGCTACAAGAGCAGTCCATACAACAAGGACGAGGTCATCCGCCGCGGCCTTGGCTTACAGATGAGTGACATGCATTGCCAGAGATGTGCCAACCGCATCACCCAACGCCTACAGACGATAGAGGGCATCGACAGCATGTCGCCCAACCTCGACAAGCAGTATTTCTTCATACGTTACGATGCCAACAAGACCAGCAAGGCAGCCATCAAGAAGGCGCTCGGTGAGTTGGGGTTCACGCCTGTGACCTACTACACGAGCAAGATCATCAGCTTCGCCTACTTCAACATTCCCGCCGAGGCTGCCACCGAAGAGACCATCGAGGAGGTGCTGGCACTGGACGGTGTTGACGACGTTAACGTCAACGTCAAGGGCTCGTTGGCCATCACCTACGTCAACAAAGACACATCGGTTGAGAAACTGCTGCAAGACATCCAGGCTGCTGGCATCCAGGCCACGCTGCCCCCCGCCCACGAATGCACAGAAAACGAGAAATAAGGAGCCATGCGTAGCATCATTCTGATACTCACCCTACTAAGTTCCGTCATCGCCAGCGCCCAGAACCAGAAAATCAGCGTCAGCGTGACAGAGCGGGCCACCCGTGAGCCAATCATCATGGCCACCGTCATGCTGGAGCCATCGGGGCAGGCCACCGTCACCGACATGAACGGCCATGCGACGCTGGGCAACGTGCCCCAGGGGCGTTACACCATGATTGTCCGCTACGTGGGCTTCGAGCCCTACCGCCAGGCCATCAACGTCACCAACCGCGACCTCGACCTGAAGGTGTCGCTGACAGAGTCGTCGCTCGCCCTGAAGGAGGTGACCGTCACAGCCAAGACACGCGAGAGCGGCGCCTCGACCAGCAGCGTCATCGGGCGCCAGGCCATCGACCACCTGCAGGCCACCTCATTGGCCGACGTCATGCAACTGTTGCCCGGCCAGCTGATAGACCGCCCTGACCTGACACAACAGCAGGGACTACAGCTCCGCACGCTTCAGAACAACTCGACGATGGCCTTCGGCACGAGCATCGTCGTCGACGGTGTGCCGATGTCAAACAACGGCGACGTCTCGCAGGGCGCCTTCTCGGGAACAGCCTTTGCAGGCACGGACTTGCGCCAGATATCGGCCGACAACATCAATGAGGTAGAGGTTGTCCGCGGCATTCCGTCGGCAGAATACGGCGACCTGACCAGCGGTCTTGTCATCGTCCATTCGAAGGTAGGCGTCACTCCCTGGCAGGTCAAGGCCAAGATCAACCCCGCCCTCGAGAACTTTAGTGTGGGCAAGGGTTTTGCCCTTGCCAAAGCCGGCATCATCAACGCCAACGTCGACTACGCCAAGGCTTGGGGCGACCCTCGTCAGAAGACACGTTCCTACGACCGCTACACGGCCAATATCGGCTGGGGCTACGACCTGACGCGCCGCTGGCATACCGACACCAAGCTGCGCTTTATGCAGGCCAAGGACTGGAGCGGCAACGACCCCGACGCCCAGCAGGACGGCACGGAGTCGAAATCCAAAAGCACGACTATCGGACTGACCCACAACGGCCGACTGCAGTTTGACATGCCACTGGCACGCTCGCTGAAGTACACGCTGGGCGTCAGCCTGTCGCAGACCGACAACCGCAACACCAGTTTCGTCGCTGTGTCGAGCGGATTGCTGCCTATCCTCACAGCACGCGAGACGGGCTACTACTCGGTGCCCTGGAAGACCACGTCATACCTGGCCACCGGCATCACCGAGAGCCGCCCAGGCAACGTCTTCTTCAAGCTGACCGACGACTTCTTCTGGCGCAAGGGCAAGACGGTGCAAAGTTTCAAGGTGGGCGTCGACTACCACTACGACTGGAACTCGGGCAAGGGCTACTACAACGACGACGAGGCCCTGCCCTACCGTCCGAACTCCAACGGACGCCCACGTGCCTTCGACGACATTCCCGGACTGCACCAGCTGTCAGCCTTTGCCGAAGACCAGTTCACCTATAATATAAATAAGACCAACCGCCTGCGCGTCAACTTCGGACTGCGCTTCACGTCGCTACAGCCTTTCAGCGACCTGGCCACCACGGCTCTGTCGCCCCGTCTGAACGTTGCCTTCAGCGTCACGAAATGGCTCGACATTCGCGGCGGCATCGGCATGAATTCGAAGACGCCCGGTCTGAACCACCTCTATCCCGACAAGAAGTACATCGACAACGTCGTGGGCAACTACACGCTGTCGCCGACACCCGTCTACTACGTCCATACCGAGGTGTACGACGTGCAACGCTCTAAGGGACTGAAGAACGCCACCACGACGAAGGTAGAGGCCGGCATCGACATCAAGTTGCCCAAGAACCGCCGACTGAGCCTGCTCTACTATCAGGACCGCACGCCCGACGGCTTCGAGGCTTCTGCCGATTACTTTACCTACACCTACAACCTGTTCGACAACAGCGCCACGCTGCCCATCACCGACTTCTCGACAGGCTATGCCCAACAGTTCACCTGCTTCGCCACGACGGGCCAATTAGAGAACACCGACAAGACGGTGAACCGCGGCTTTGAGTTCGACTGCGACCTCGGCGAGATTCCCCTTCTGAAGACCAACCTCTTCTTCAGCGGCGCGTGGAACGAGACTAAGACCGACTGGAGCACACGCATGAACACCGCCAACGTCCCGGCAGCACTACTCACGGGCACGAAGTATGCTGGCATGAACCTCTCGCCCGTCCGCATCGTCTATCCCTCGGGACTGGACTACACCCGTCTGCGCCGCTTCGTCAACACGCTGCGTGCCGTGACCCATATCCCACAGCTGCACATGGTGGCCTCGTTCACCGCACAGGTCATCTGGCACAACTCCACCTGGAGCTACACCGCCGACAAAGACCCCATCGGCTGGATAGACAGCAACCTCCAATACCACGACATCGCGTCGGCCCAGTACATCACCTTCGACGGAGGCCAGATAGCCACCAACGACGAGAAGCTGCAGTTACGCTACACCGACAACGAGGCCAACGAGTCGCCCACCACGTGGAACCTCTCTGCCCGACTCAGCAAGGAGCTGGGACGCATCGGCACGCTGTCGCTCTTCGTCGACAACTGTCTCTTCTACGAACCCTACATGAAAGGCAACAACACCTCGACGCTCACGCAACGCAATACCGGGAAGTTCGCCTTTGGTGCCGAGTTGTCCATTAATCTGTAAAGCGTTATGAACAAGACAAATCATAATATCCTCACCACGTTGTTCGCAGGCTGCTGTTTAGCCCTAACGACCACCTCCTGCATCGACTACGACGACGCCACCAGCGAGACGACGGCTCGCATCCAGTTAGCCATGCCTGCTGAGTTCACCAACGGCGGCGACTTCGCAGGCCATGTCGTTGTGATGCAGCAGGGGACGACGCGCCTGAGTGCTACCACCGACGCACAGGGCATTGCCACCTTCGCAGGGATCATCCCCGACGTCTACGACATCTCCTGTTCATGGGAGATCACCGGCGAGCAATACCAGCAGCTGACTGGCGACCAGCAGGTCGTCAGCGGATGCACCGTCTCCGGGTCGCTCAATTCACACCTCATCAGGGACGACCAGACCATCGAGCTGGCGACCAACCTCGCCATCAACCGCGACATCATCATCAGCAAGATCTACTATGCCGGCTCAAAGGATGTCAACAACCGCACCTACATGCCCGGCAAGTACATTGAGCTCTTCAACCAGAGCAACCAAGCCATCGACGTCAGCGGGCTCTACATCGCGCTCATTGAGGCCGAGAGCACGCAGGCCTATACGCTACAGAACCTGCACGACGACTATGCCGACTCCGTGGTACTGGCCAAGCAGGTGTTCCGCATCCCCGAAGCACAGCCGTTCATCGTCGAGCCGGGCGGTACGGTGCTGCTGGTGAACAGCGCCACCGACCATCGCGACGGCAACGAGATGGAGAACGACCTGAGCGATGCCGACTTCGAGGCCAAGGACGTCAGCGGGCGCACGCAGAACAACCCAGCGGTGCCGGCATTGGAACTGACCTACACGATGTACCCCTCCATCTCGAACATGAACCTCGTTCAGAGCGGTCCCTGCTCGGTAGCCATCTTCCGCACCGATGACGACGTGACAGCCTGGTCTACAACCTATCCCTACGGCAAGACGACGGGCAACCAGTGGCTGCTCATCCCCATACGCCACATCATCGATGCTGTCGAGGTGCTGGCCAATAAGGCCACAGGCGTCGACGTCAGCACGAAGCGTCTCTACTCCACCCTCGATGCCGGCTACACCAATATCGAAGCCAAGAGCGGATGGTCGGGTGAGACTGTCTACCGCCGCACCAGCGACAAACGGGGCACCGACGGCCACCTGATACTGGTTGACACCAACAACTCGACCAATGACTTCCACATCTCAACAACGATTAAACCCCGCCAGTACGATGAATAAGACAACCCTCATAGCCCTGCTTCCCGCCCTCCTGTCAGTTCTCCCTGCAGGCGCCCAGTCGTCTGCCGATAATACTCCGGCGGTGCCGCAATCCGTCATGGGGACCTACCGCTATGCCGACGCCACCCAGCTGTGGCGGCTGACCGACAACGCCGCCGCCCTGTCGCTCGACTCTGGCTACAACCGCGGAGTGGCCTACTTCGACTTCCAGCATCGCGAGGGCGACTACCGCCGCGTGCAAGAAGGCGGACAGCGCAATCAGCTGGAGTTCTATACCGAGCGCTACCAGCGCATCAACCAGTTCCTCGTCAGCTACGGCTCGTTCCGCTTCGACATGGACCGCACGAAAGACCGTGCGTGGTGCGACGTGATGCGTCCCTACAATTCCAATCCGTTCTTCTCGGGCAGCAGCATCAGCGGCAAGTACGACACCCAGAAGTTTGACCTCACCGCCGCCGTGGGCACCATCCAGATGTGGGGCGTCACGGCCGGCCTGCGCCTCGACTATAAGGTCGGCGACCTGAGCCGTCTGCGCGACCCCCGCTCCCGCTCCGAGCTGCTCGACTACAAGCTGACGCCGTCGTTCACCTATACATCGGAGCCGCACACCATCGGACTCTCCGGCCACTACAACCGCCGCAAGGAGAAGATTCCCGGCATGACCACCGTCCAGCAAGACCCCAACTTGAAGTATTACCTCATGTCGGGCATGGAGCAGGCCGTGGGCACGACGGGCGGCTACAGCGGCTACAGCCGTGAGTGGGTGGATCACCGCTTTGGCGCAGCCCTCAGTTACGGTTACGACCAGCGCAACGTCAAGAGCCTCAACACAGTCAGTATTGAGCGCGGCTCTGAGAGCGTCTACGGACAGTACAAGTACGAGCCGGGCCATTACGTCAGCTACAGCTACGGCCTGACATCCTACAACCGACTGACGACAGGACACCAGCTCCACCAGATAGACCTCAAGGCCAACTACGCGCAGGCCTACGCCGACGAGTACCGCCAGCAGCTGTTGCAGGAGAAAGATGCGGAGCACGGCTACACCAGCTATCACTACGAGACGCTCATCACCTTCAAGAAGCGCTACCAGGTGAACCTCCTCGACGCCAGTCTCCACTACCGCTGCTCGTTCACCACGTCCGCCGCAAGCTCGGATGCTGCGGTTCCGCAGCCCTCCGCCGTCAACGGCTACCTCGGCCTGACAGCTGCCCTAAACCAAGCCAAGAACAAGCACCTGCTGCCGGAGTCGAGCCTGGAGTACACCCATCTGGACTTCACCCTCGAAGGTGGCAAGTCGCTCCTGAAGGACCGTCTGTGGCTCGATGCCGAAGCTGGCTACCACGTCGCCTCGAAGGCCGACCTCCAGCTGGCCGACGCTACCACCGACTACGCCGTCGGCGTGCTGCTGCCCGACATGCAGTACCTTGACGCCAACTACTGGCGCGGCCACCTGGCCGTCACCTACCAATTCCCCTTAACTATTAGAGGTACGCGCGCAGAATGGTTCGTCCGTGCCTACGGCGACTACCTCCGTGCCGACCACTCACTCAAGCAGTCCACCGTCGGCGCCTCCATCGGAATCTATTATTAACCAAAACTACAAGGAATATGAGAATTTCTACATCAATCGAAACGCTGGCCGTCATGGCGCTCATGCTGACGGCAAGCAACACGGCAATGGCCGGTGATGGCACCAAGGAAAGCCCCTACACCGTCGCCGAACTGAACGCACAGAAAGACGCATTGGCAGCCAGCGGCGCTACCGCTTGGGTGAAAGCCAGCCTGAAGGGACTCGGCGAAGACGGCTCCAAGACCGCCAATGCCGACGGCGACGACGGCACGAAGCACATGGCCGCCCTCTTCAGCGATGCCACGGGCGACTTCGTGGCTTACAGCTGGCAGATACTGGGACAGCTGGAACTGTCGGACCTGACCAATACCAACGACCTGCTCATCAGCCTGACATACGGCACGGCGGGTCACCCATACGGCAATACCGCCAATCCGCAGTACGCCAGCAACTACGAGCCCACGGATGCCCACTTCTCGCTGGGCGAGGTGTACGGCGCGCTGTCGCTGGAGATTAAGAACGGCTACCGCGGCTACCACATTGCCAGCAGCTATGTCGTGCCCAACGGCATTGTGGCTACCCGTGTGTCGTCAAACTACACGGCCGCCAAGGGATCCAGCATCAACTACGGCTACTACGACGGCGCCGAGGCCGACAAGCATTACGTTATCAACAAGAACACCCCTCTGGTGCTGCTGGCCTATCCCGGCACCTACGACTTCGTGCTGTCGGCCGACTACTACGAGCAGATCAATAGCAATAGCCTGAACGGGGGCGTGACGGCTGGCATCAACACCATCCCGATGAAGAACAACCAGCTGCGCTACCACTACCGCT
>Ga0310697_10006339_pt1 | contig 11260 bp, 4 predicted proteins | sample 172DNAGHGlowgp2_FD_203883 | JGI IMG/M metagenome (GOLD analysis project Ga0310697, IMG submission 203883) | Sheep rumen microbial communities from Palmerston North, Manawatu-Wanganui, New Zealand - 1728 DNA GHGlow gp2 (v2) (version 2) | ecosystem: Host-associated > Mammals > Digestive system >... | reverse complement strand
GTTATCGTATCAACAAGAAGTTGGGACTCAACACCGATATGGATGTGCGTGTCCTGACGAAGGAAGATATCATTGAGATTATCAAGTATCTCATCCAGCTGATTAACTCGAAGGCTTCGGTCGACGATATCGACCACCTGTCGAACCGTCGTGTCCGCACGGTGGGTGAGCAGCTGTCTAATCAGTTCTCGATAGGTCTGGCCCGTATGAGCCGTACCATTCGTGAGCGCATGAACGTTCGTGATAATGAGGTGTTCACACCGACGGACCTGATTAACGCAAAGACCATTTCCAGCGTCATTAACTCGTTCTTCGGCACCAACCCCCTGTCGCAGTTCATGGACCAGACCAACCCCTTGGCTGAGGTGACCCACAAGCGTCGTCTCTCTGCACTGGGTCCTGGCGGTCTGTCGCGTGAGCGTGCCGGCTTCGAGGTGCGCGACGTGCACTACACCCACTACGGTCGTCTCTGCCCGATTGAGAGCCCTGAAGGCCCGAACATCGGTCTGATTTCGTCACTCTGCGTGTATGCAAAGATCAATGAGCTTGGCTTCATCCAGACTCCGTACCGCAAGGTGGAGAACGGTATCGCCAATCTGAATAACGACGATATTGTCTATCTCACGGCTGAGGAGGAAGAGAACTACATCATCGGTCAGGGCAATGCTCCGCTTAATGATGATGGCACGTTTATCCGTCCGGTTGTCAAGTGTCGTCAGGATGCCGACTTCCCCGTTGTGCCACCAACCGATGTTGACCTGATGGATGTGTCGCCCCAGCAGATTGCCTCTATCGCTGCATCGCTCATTCCTTTCCTGGAGCACGATGATGCTCACCGTGCTCTGATGGGATCGAACATGATGCGCCAGGCCGTACCTCTGCTCCACAATGAGGCTCCTATCGTGGGTACTGGTATCGAGAAGCAGGTGTGTGAGGATTCCCGCACCATGGTGACTGCCGAGGGAGAGGGTGTTGTCGAGTATGTCGATGCCACGACGATTCGTATCCTCTACGACCGTACTGAGGATGAGGAGTTCGTCAGCTTCGAACCGGCTCTGAAGGAGTATCGCATTTCGAAGTTCCGTCGCACCAACCAGAACATGACCATCGACCTGCGTCCTATCTGTAACAAGGGACAGCGCGTGAAGAAGGGTGACATCCTGACCGAAGGCTATGCTACTGAGAACGGTGAGCTGGCTCTGGGTCGTAACCTGCTCGTGGCTTACATGCCCTGGAAGGGTTACAACTACGAGGATGCCATCGTGCTCAACGAGCGCATCGTCCGTGAGGACATCCTTACCTCTGTGCACGTAGACGAGTATTCGCTCGATGTGCGTGAGACGAAGCGCGGCATGGAAGAGTTCACGGCCGACATCCCCAACGTCAGTGAGGAAGCCACGAAGGATCTCGACGAGAACGGTGTCATCCGTGTCGGTGCCCGTGTCGAGCCCGGCGACATCCTCATCGGTAAGATCTCTCCGAAGGGCGAGAGCGATCCTTCACCTGAAGAGACGCTGCTCCGTGCCATCTTCGGCGACAAGGCCGGCGATGTGAAGGACTCTTCACTGAAGGCTAATCCGTCGCTTTCGGGTGTCATCATCGACAAGAAGCTCTTTGCCCGTGCCATTAAGACCCGTCAGACGAAGATGCAGGACAAGGTGACCCTGGCCAAGATCGACGAGGAGTATGAGGCAAAGGTAGACGACCTGAAGGACATTCTGGTCGACAAGCTGATGACGCTGACCAAGGGTAAGACCTCGATGGGCGTGAAGGACTACACCGGCGCTGAGGTCATCTCGAAGGGATCCAAGTTCACTGTGACTGCTCTGAAGAACCTGGAGTATGGTGACATTCAGACCAACAAGTGGACCAACGACGACCATAAGAACGAACTGATTGCCCAGCTCATCATCAACTATATGAAGAAGTACAAGCTGCTCGATGCTGAGATGAAGCGTAAGAAGTTCGCCATCACCATTGGTGACGAGCTGCCCTCAGGCATTCTGCAGATGGCTAAGGTTTATGTGGCCAAGAAGCGTAAGATTGGTGTGGGTGACAAGCTGGCCGGTCGCCACGGTAACAAGGGTATCGTGTCGAAGGTGGTGCGTCAGGAGGATATGCCGTTCCTCGAGGATGGCCGTCCTGTCGACCTGGTGCTGAACCCGCTGGGTGTGCCTTCCCGAATGAACCTTGGTCAGATCTTCGAGGCCATCCTCGGTGCTGCCGGCAAGCGTCTGGGCGTGAAGTTCGCTACGCCTATCTTCGACGGTGCCAAGCTCGACGACTTAGCTGCCTGGACCGACAAGGCAGGTCTGCCCCGTCTGTGCTCTACCCACCTCTACGACGGTGAGACCGGTGAGCGCTTCGACCAGCCCGCTACGGTAGGCATCACCTACTTCCTCAAGCTGGGTCACATGGTTGAGGACAAGATGCATGCCCGTTCTATCGGCCCGTATTCACTCATCACGCAGCAGCCTCTTGGCGGTAAGGCCCAGTTCGGTGGTCAGCGTTTCGGTGAGATGGAGGTCTGGGCACTGGAGGCCTTCGGTGCCAGCCATGTGCTCCAAGAGATTCTTACGATCAAGTCAGACGATACCATGGGCCGCTCAAAGGCATACGAGGCCATCGTCAAGGGTGAGCCGATGCCTACACCGGGCATCCCCGAGTCACTCAACGTGCTGCTCCACGAGCTTCGCGGTCTCGGTCTGAGCGTAACACTCGACTAATGAAATTGAAAATTGAAAATTGAAAATTGAAGAATATGGCTTTCAAGAAAGATTCAAAAATAAAGAATAACTTCACGAAGATTACCATCGGACTGGCATCTCCGGAAGAGATTCTTGAGAATTCGTTTGGCGAGGTTACCAAGCCGGAGACCATCAACTATCGTACCTACAAGCCTGAGCGTGACGGTCTGTTCTGTGAGCGCATCTTCGGTCCTACGAAGGACTATGAGTGCGCCTGCGGCAAGTATAAGCGCATCCGTTACAAAGGTATCGTCTGCGACCGTTGTGGTGTCGAGGTGACTGAGAAGAAGGTGCGTCGCGAGCGTAGCGGTCACATCGAGCTTGTTGTACCCGTTGCCCACATCTGGTACTTCCGCAGCCTGCCTAACAAGATCGGCTATCTGCTCGGCATGCCCACGAAGAAACTTGATGCAATCATCTACTACGAGCGCTACGTGGTTATCCAGCCCGGTCCTATGGAGGGACGCAAAAACGCAGAGGGTGAGCCCCTGCTGGGTTCGCAGAAATATGACCTGCTTTCTGAGGATGAGTACAATGACATCCTGGACAACCAGCTGTCGGAAGACAATGAATACCTTGAGGATACCGACCCCAATAAGTTCGTGGCCAAGATGGGTGCCGAGGCTATCTATGAACTGCTGCAGCAGCTCGACCTCGACTCTCTGTCGTACGAACTGCGCGACCGTGCCAACACCGACTCTTCGCAGCAGCGCAAGAACGAGGCTCTGAAGCGCCTGCAGGTAGTCGAAGCTTTCCGTCAGAGTGTCGAGAAAGGCATCAATCGCCCTGAGTGGATGATCATGAAGATTATCCCTGTGACGCCTCCCGAACTGCGCCCGCTGGTGCCCCTGGACGGTGGTCGTTTCGCCACCTCCGACCTGAACGACCTCTATCGCCGGGTCATTATCCGCAACAACCGTCTGAAGCGACTCATGGAGATCAAGGCTCCCGAGGTGATCCTGCGCAATGAGAAGCGTATGCTCCAGGAGGCCGTTGACTCGCTCTTCGACAACTCGCGCAAGTCTGCTGCCGTGAAGAGCGAGAGTAACCGTCCGCTGAAGTCGCTCTCCGACTCACTGAAGGGCAAGCAGGGCCGCTTCCGTCAGAACCTGCTCGGTAAGCGTGTTGACTACTCAGCCCGTTCGGTCATTGTCGTCGGCCCCGAGCTGAAGATGGGCGAGTGCGGTCTGCCTAAGCTGATGGCAGCCGAGCTCTACAAGCCGTTCATCATCCGCAAGCTCATCGAGCGCGGCATCGTGAAGACCGTGAAGTCGGCCAAGAAGATTGTCGATCGTCGTGAGCCCGTCATCTGGGATATCCTGGAGAACGTCATGAAGGGCCACCCCGTGCTCCTCAACCGTGCACCTACGCTGCACCGTCTGGGCATTCAGGCCTTCCAGCCCAAGCTCATCGAGGGCAAGGCCATCCAGCTGCACCCACTGGCTTGTACGGCATTCAACGCCGACTTCGACGGTGACCAGATGGCTGTCCACCTCCCCCTCTCCAACGAGGCTATCCTCGAGGCTCAGCTCCTCATGCTCCAGAGCCACAACATCCTCAATCCGGCCAACGGCGCTCCTATCACCGTGCCTTCACAGGATATGGTGCTCGGACTCTACTATATCACCAAGATTCGTCCGGGTGCCAAGGGCGAGGGCCTCTCGTTCTATGGCCCTGAAGAGGCCATCATTGCCCACAATGAGGGCAAGTGCGACCTCCACGCTCAGGTGAAGGTGATGGTTGACGACGTGGTCGATGGCCACAAGGTGCGCCATCAGGTCGAGACCTCTGTCGGCCGTGTCATCGTCAACGGCATCGTGCCGAAGGAAGTGGGCTATGTCAACAAGGTCATCTCCAAGAAGTCACTGCGCGACATCATCGCCGACGTGATCCTGAACGTCGGTTTCGCCGAAGCCTGCGAGTTCCTTGACGGCATCAAGAACCTCGGCTACCGCATGGCTTATCTGGCAGGTCTGTCGTTCAACCTTGACGACATCATCATCCCGAAGGAGAAAGCCGACCTGATTGCCAAGGGCAACGAGGAAGTGCAGCAGATTACCGACAACTATAACATGGGTTTCATCACCGACAACGAGCGTTACAATCAGGTGATCGACACGTGGACCCACGTGAACAACGACATCGGCAACATCCTGATGAAGGAGATGACCGAGGCCGACCAGGGCTTCAACGCTGTGTTCATGATGCTCGATTCGGGCGCCCGTGGTAGTAAGGACCAGATCAAGCAGCTCTCTGGTATCCGTGGTCTGATGGCCAAGCCCCAGAAAGCAGGTGCCGAAGGACACCAGATCATTGAGAACCCGATTCTGTCAAACTTCAAGGAAGGCATGTCGGTGCTCGAATACTTCATCTCCACCCACGGTGCCCGTAAGGGTCTGGCCGATACGGCCATGAAGACGGCCGATGCCGGATACCTGACTCGCCGACTGGTTGACGTCTCTCACGACGTGATCATCAACGAGGAGGACTGCGGCACTCTGCGTGGCCTGGTCTGCACAGCCCTGAAGAGCGGCGACGAGGTCATCTCTTCTCTCAGTGAGCGCATCCTCGGCCGTGTCAGCGTCCACGACGTGATCAATCCCAAGACCGGCGACGTCATCGTTCCTGCCGGCGAAGAGATCACCGAGACGATTGCCGATGAGATAGAGAAGGCCGAGATCGAGAGTGTCGAGATTCGTTCGGTGCTCACCTGCGAGTCGAAGAAGGGCGTTTGCCGCAAGTGCTACGGTCGTAACCTCGCCACGCGCCGCATGGTGCAGAAGGGTGAGGCTGTCGGCGTGATTGCCGCTCAGGCCATCGGTGAGCCCGGTACGCAGCTGACGCTCCGTACGTTCCACGCCGGTGGTGTGGCTGCCAACGCTGCTGCCAACGCTTCTATCGTCTCGAAGTACGAGTCTGCCCGCATCGAGCTTGAAGAGGTGCGCACCGTGCCTTTCGATGAGGATGGCCGTCAGTGCGAGATGGTGGTCTCCCGACTGGGCGAAATCAGCTTCGTCGATCCGAACACGAAGATCGTCCTGTCGAAAGTGACCATCCCTTACGGTTCTTCGCTCTACTTCAAGCATGGCGACGTGGTATCCAAGGGCGACAAGATTGCCCAGTGGGACCCGTTCAATGCCGTCATCGTGACCGAGTATGCCGGTACACTGAAGTTCAACGACGTCATCGAGAACGTCACCTTCCGTGCCGAGACCGACGAGACGACCGGCTTGACAGAGAAGATTGTCACCGAGTCTAAAGATAAGACCAAGGTGCCCACCTGCGACATCATCGATGCCAACGGTGAGAAGATAGGCACCTATAACTTCCCCGTGGGTGGCCACGTAGTGGTCGAAGACGGCCAGACGGTCAAGACCGGCGAGACCCTCGTGAAGATTCCCCGTGCCGCAGCCAAGGGTGGTGATATCACCGCCGGTCTGCCCCGTGTCACTGAGCTGTTCGAGGCTCGCAACCCGTCGAACCCCGCCATCGTCTCTGAGATTGACGGTGAGGTGACTATGGGTAAGGTGAAGCGCGGCAACCGTGAGATTATCGTCACCTCGAAGACGGGCGACCAGCGCAAGTACCTCGTGTCGCTGTCTAAGCAGATCCTGGTACAGGAGCACGACGCCGTCCGTGCAGGCACACCGCTCTCCGACGGAGCCATCACGCCGAGCGACATCCTTGCCATCAAGGGTCCCACTGCCGTTCAGGAGTATATCGTCAATGAGGTGCAGGACGTCTATCGCCTGCAGGGTATCAAGATCAACGACAAGCACTTCGAGATCATCGTCCGTCAGATGATGCGCAAGGTGCAGATCAACGATCCGGGCGACACCTCGTTCCTCGAGCAGGAGATTGTCGACAAGCTCGACTTTGCTGAGGAGAACGACCGCATCTGGGGTAAGAAGGTGGTCACCGACGCCGGTGACTCTACCGAGCTGAAGGCCGGTCAGATTGTGACCGCCCGTCGTCTGCGCGACGAGAACTCCTCGCTGAAGCGCCGCGACCTCCGTCTCGTTCAGGTGCGTGATGCCGTTCCCGCAACCTCTACCCAGATTCTGCAGGGCATCACCCGTGCAGCATTGCAGACGAAGAGCTTCATGTCGGCCGCATCGTTCCAGGAGACCACGAAGGTGCTTAACGAAGCTGCCATCCGTGGCAAGCAGGACTTCCTCGAGGGCATGAAGGAGAACGTGATCTGCGGACACCTCATTCCCGCTGGTACAGGTCTGCGCGAGTTCGACAAGCTCATCGTCGGCTCGAAGGAAGAGTACGAGCGCATGCAGGCCAACCGCAAGAACGTGCTCGACTTCGTGGAAGAGTCGGTACTCGACGAGTAAGCATCGTTTTTACTCACATCTCATAGCAGCCCCCTGGAGCGTATTTCCGTTCCTGGGGGTTGCCTTTTTTGTATGCAAGCCGTGCGAGCCGTGATGGAAGAGGAAAGTATGAAAACCGTTAAAGATTATTATATTTTAATTATTATAGTATGATAATTGAAGTATAATAATTATCTTTGTGGGGAAAAAACGGAAGAGCGTATGATAAGCAATCCCTTTATACTGTATGGTTACGAGTCGGAGAGATATTTCTGCGACCGGAAAGAAGAGACGGCAGAGCTGAAACGTCTGCTGGTAAACGGCAACAATGTTGCGCTGATGGCTCCCCGGCGTGTCGGAAAGACCGGACTGATTGAGCATCTGTTTCACCAGAGAGACATCGAACGGCAGTACTATACTTTTCTCATCGATATCTATTCTACCAAGAATCTCGAAGAGATGGTCATGGTGATGGGATCGTCCATGCTCTCCTCATTGCGTCCCAGGGGTACAAAGGTGATGCAGCGTTTTGTCAGCTTCTTGTCGTCCCTGCGTACGGGCATTAGCTTTGATGCCCTGGGCAATCCCACCTGGAATGTGGAGATGGGCGACATACGCCTGCCCCGGACTACTCTCGACGAAATCTTCCACTACATAAACGAGGCCGACAAGCCCTGCATCGTTGCGATTGATGAGTTTCAAACCGTCGCAGGCTATCGCGATGACAATGTCGAGGCCGTATTGCGCACCTATATCCAGCACTGCCGTAATGCCCGTTTTATATTCTCAGGTTCGCAACGCACCATGATGGGGGAAGTCTTCCTCAGTCCCTCACGTCCGTTCTATCAGAGCACTTCGATGATGAACATCGACTGCATCCCCCTCGACAAATACACGCCCTTTGCCCAGAAGCATTTTGAGGAGGCAGGGAAAACGCTGTTGGCCAATGCGGTAGCCTGTACATACGAGCAGTTTGAAGGCATCACCTGGTATGTTCAGCGAATCATGAATGAGCTTTTCTCCATGACGCCCCAGGGGTCGGTCTGTGGCCCTGAGTTCCTGTCGCCCGCCATCCGGAACATTCTTCGGGCCAGTGAGTTCACCTACCAGTCGATGCTTTTTCAGTTACCGGTCAAGCAGAAAGAACTATTGATAGCCATCTGTAAGGAAGGAAAAGCGCGGAATCTGACCTCGTCCGGCTTTATCCAGAAATATCATCTGACAAGTAGCAGCAGCGTACAGTCGGCCATCAAGGGACTATTGGAAAAGAATTTCGTGACGAGCGCCCTCGGCACCTATGAAGTTTACGACAAGTTCTTTGCGCTCTGGCTGCTTGGGTAGAAGTGATCTCTATTGCACGGATTTTACTTGTATTACTGCGACTAAAGCTGCATGTTCCTCCGGAAAAACAATGCAAAGTTATAATAAACATAGCGCGGGGACAAATGTTTTTGCAGATTTTAACCTTTCGTGAACAGCCACCCTTAGGGGCCTTCTCTACCGACAGAGCGCGTAGCGTATTCAGGCAGGATGCGATGCGTATTCAGGCAGAATACGATGTGCATTCAGCCTGAACGGTAGTAGGCAACTTTCCTCAGGTGTGTGAGTCCACCTTTTCCGTATGAAAAAAGGCAAGAATCACGCGCAATCCCCTATTTTACTGCGGAAACGCGAGAATTCCACCTTTCCACTTTTCCGCATTTCCAGGAAAACCCCTATTTTCTGCGGAAAGCGAACCAGTTGAGCATGAGACCGATACAGTTGCCGAGCACGACGCCCACGCTGTTGGCCGCCAGGTCGAGCCATTCGCCCTGCCGGTTGGTGGTGAAATAGGCCTGAACCAGCTCGATGATGCCGCTCATCAGGATGGGGGCAACGAAGGCCCAGACAAGCAGTCGGGTGGGGTTCAGCCGTTTGTGGGCTCTGAGATACTCGAGCCAGATGATGGAACAGGTGCCGCCATACATGGCGAAGTGGGTCCATTTGTCGATGAACTTCACGTTGTTGAGCGATGTCCTGGGTATCTCGATGAAGACACACAGCAGCCAGATGAGGATGATGCAGGCCACCGAGAGAGGATATTTCCTTGCAATTTGAGAGATTTTTTTCATCTTTACTTGAAATTTGCTGCAAAAGTAAGGTTTTTTTTGTACTTTTGCAAGCGATTTGCATAGAAACTGTTTGATATGAAGGACGGAACGGAAAGAGCAAACTTTGCCACCAAGCTGGGCATTGTGCTGGCAACGGCAGGTTCGGCCGTGGGGTTGGGCAACGTGTGGCGCTTCCCTTACATGGCTGGTGAGAACGGAGGCGCGGTGTTTATCATCATTTATGTAGGCTGTGTACTCCTTCTGGGCATCCCTTGTCTGATTAGCGAATTCATCATCGGCCGTCATGGCCGCAGCAACACGGCGCGGGCCTATAGCCGCATGTCGGCCGGACGTGCGTGGACTTTCATCGGCATCCTGAGTGTGCTCACCGGATTCCTCATCACGGGCTACTACGCCGTGGTGGCCGGTTGGACGCTGCAGTACCTGTGGGCCTCGCTCATCGGCCACGTACAGGGCAGTCCCGCCCATATTGCCGGCTATTTCTCTGCTTTCACGTCGCACCCCGTGAAGCCGATCCTGTGGCTGGTCGTCGTCATGGTTTTCACCTGTCTGATTGTGGAAAAGGGCGTCCGCAACGGTATTGAGCGCGCATCGAAGCTATTCATGCCGGCGCTTTTCGTCCTGCTGCTCATCATTGTCGTGGCCTCCTGCATGTTGCCGGGAGCCGAGAAAGGCATCGCCTTCATGTTCAAGCCCGACCTGAGCATGATCAACAGCGACGTGTTCCTTTCTGCTCTGGGGCAGGCATTCTATTCACTTTCCATCGCTATGGGCTGCATCTGCACCTATGCCAGTTATTTCACGAAGCATACGAAGCTGGCTTCTACCGCCACACAGATCGGTGTCATCGACAGTATCGTGGCAGTCTTGGCCGGACTGATGATCTTCCCCGCCGCCTTCTCCGTCGGAGTGAGTCCCGACAGCGGCCCGTCGCTCATCTTTATCACCCTGCCGAACGTCTTCCAGCAGGCTTTCTCGGGCATTCCCTTGGTGGGTTATGTCATCAGTGTGCTGTTCTATGCACTTCTGGCGCTGGCCGCCCTCACGTCGCTCATCTCGCTGTTCGAGGTGAGTACGGCCTTCTTCGAGGAAGAACTGAAGGTGACGCGCAAGTCGGCCACCTTCATCGTAGCCGGCTCCACATCGGTCATCGGAGCGTTCTGCGCCTTGTCGTTCGGTCCGCTTCACGATGCCCAGACGTTCAGCATGACACTGTTCGAGCTCTTTGACTTCGTGACCGGACAGATATTCCTGCCCATCGTGGGCTTCCTTACCTGTATCTTCATCGGGTGGTTCGTTCCGCATCGTATCGTTCACGACGAGTATAGCAACTGGGGCACCACTCGCGACCGCTTCTTCCATGTCTACATCTTCCTCGTGAAGTATGTCTGTCCTATCTGTATTGTCGTCATTTTCCTTCGTCAGTTGAACTTGATTTAGTCGTTATGGAGAAAAGGGGCAGTTTCGGAACGCGATTAGGCATCATCCTGGCCACGGCGGGCTCGGCCGTAGGACTGGGCAACGTGTGGCGTTTTCCGTTCATGACAGGGCAGAACGGCGGCGCATCCTTTATCTTGGTCTATCTGCTTTTCGTCTTGTTGCTGGGCATTCCTGGCATGCTGAGCGAGTTCATCATAGGCCGCCACTCGCAGGCCAACGCCGCACGGGCATATGGTCATATGGCCGGTGGAAAGAGGTTGTGGCGTCTGGTAGGCATGTTGGGCATTCTCACCTCGACAGTGATACTCGGATTCTATGCCGTGGTAGCTGGATGGTGCCTGCAATATCTCCTCGCCTCGCTCATGGGAAGTCTCAATGGCGATGTAGCCTACGTCCATGACTACTTCATTTCGTTCTCTTCCCACCCGTGGAAGCCCTGTGTCTGGGCCGTCTTATTCGTCTTGATTACCCATTTTGTCATTGTCCGTGGTGTACAAAAGGGCATTGAGCGGGCCTCAAAGCTGCTCATGCCACTCCTTTTCGTGCTGTTAGTCACCATCGTTGTGGCCTCGTGTCTACTGCCTGGAGCTATCGATGGAATCGAGTTTTTGCTGAAGCCGGATTTTACGAAGCTGAACCA
>Ga0310697_10006337_pt1 | contig 11262 bp, 9 predicted proteins | sample 172DNAGHGlowgp2_FD_203883 | JGI IMG/M metagenome (GOLD analysis project Ga0310697, IMG submission 203883) | Sheep rumen microbial communities from Palmerston North, Manawatu-Wanganui, New Zealand - 1728 DNA GHGlow gp2 (v2) (version 2) | ecosystem: Host-associated > Mammals > Digestive system >... | reverse complement strand
GTGGGTTGTAGATGACGATGCTTTTGCGGTTCTCGAACTCGTGGGAGTTGCGGATCATGTCCATCGCCTCTTCAGTGGCGTTCTTGTCTTTTTGCTTTCGTTCGTTGTTCTGTTTGTTGATGCGGGTGCTGATTTCCATGGACTTGTCTTCGTCTTCTACAATAAAAAGGCGGACAGACTCCTTGGCACTTTTGATGCGCCCTGCTGCGTTGATACGAGGCCCGACGTAAAATACTAAGTCAGAGATGGATATGACTCTTGTGAAGATGGTGTCCTCGCTGAATGGGGGATAGGTTCTCATTTTGATGCCAGCCTGGTCGAGGATGGAGCGGATGCCCATGCGTGGAATCTTGTTGATCATTTCCAGGCCGAAATGGGCGAGGATGCGGTTCTCTCCGGTGATGGCCACGATGTCGCAGGCAATGCTCACGGCCACGAGGTCCATGCGTTCTAACCAAAGCTCGTCGGGAAGCCCGTTGCGTTGGCAGTAGCCTTGCACCAACTTGAACCCGACTCCGCAGCCGGAGAGTTCCTTGTAGGGGTATGGGCAGTCCTTGCGCTTGGGGTCGAGGATGGCGACGGCGTTGGGTAGGGTTTCGCCCTCCAAGTGGTGGTCGGTGATGATGACGTCGATGCCGTATTGGTTGGCCAAATCGACCATGTCGTTGGCCTTGATGCCGCAGTCAAGGGAAATCAGCAGGTTAATGCCGTTGTCGCGGCAGTATTGGATGCCCTTCTCGGTGATGCCGTAACCTTCGGTATAGCGGTCGGGGATGTAGTATTTGATGTATTCGTGGGCATCGGACCCATGGATTTTGCAGAGGAAAGAGTAGAGCAACGCGACGGCCGAGGTTCCGTCCACGTCGTAGTCGCCATAGACCATTATTCGTTCGTCATGGACAATGGCTTTGGAGAGACGTTCCACGGCGACGTTCATGTCTTTCATCAGGAACGGGTCATGAAGTTTCTCGATGTTGGGCTCAAAAAAGTCGCGCGCATCCTGCACGTTGGCGATGCCGCGTTGTGCCAAAAGCGTGGCCAACGGACGCTCAAGATGCAGATGCTCACATAGTTGTGATACAACTGCCTCGTCAGGAAGCTCTTTTTTTACCCAATGTTTTTTCATTTTAGTCTCTCAAAAAAAACGCGCCGCAAATATAATGTTTATTTTTTAATATTGTCCACTAAATATTTCCGATTTTCATTTTTTTGTCAATGTCGGAAATATACTGCTTCATTTTCTTGTCGGTTTCGCTGAGGTTCCGTATGGTGCGACATGCGTGCAGAACTGTCGCGTGGTCTTTGTTTCCGCAGTACGCGCCGATGACGGAGAGGGGCAGGTGGGTGTATTTTTTGGCGAAATACATGCTGATTTGGCGAACCTGCACGATTTCGCGTTTGCGAGTCTTGGCGTTGATGGCCTCCACGGAGATGCCGAAGTAGTCGCACACAATTTTCTGGATGTACTCAATGGAGATCTCCTTGGCGGTGGATTTCACGTATTTATCGACCATTTCGCGGGCAAGGTCGAGCGTGATGTCGCGGTGGTTGAGCGAGGCCTGCGCGAGGATGGCGATCATGGCGCCTTCCAGTTCGCGGGTGTTGGAGGTGATGCGCAGTGCCAGATAGTCGATGACCTCTTTCGAGAACTCGATGCCGTTGTTCTCCAGCTTCTTGGTGATGATGGCGGTGCGTGTCTCCAGGTCGGGCACCTGCAGGTCGGTGGCCAACCCCCATTTGAAACGGTTCAACAGACGAGGCTCGAAGCCTGTGATATCGACCGGCGACTTGTCGGAGGTCATGATGATCTGCTTCTTGAGCTGGTGCAAGTGATTGAAAATCTGGAAGAAGGCTTCTTGGGTCTTCGTCTTGCTGCCGGAAATGAACTGGATGTCGTCGATGATGAGCATGTCAACCGCCTGGTAGAACCAGTAAAAGTCGTTGAGATTGTCGCTTTTCACGGCCTCCATGTACTGTTGGTAGAAAGTGTCGGCGCTCACGTAGATGACGATTTTGTCGGGGTAGTTGATCTTGGTCTGGATGCCGATGGCGTTGACCAGGTGCGTTTTGCCGAGCCCCACTTCGGAATAGATGAAGAGCGGATTGAAGGGAGTCTGTCCCGGGGCCTTGGCGATGGACATGCCAGCGGCGTAGGCCAGCCGGTTGCAGTCTCCGACCACGTAGTTGTCGAAAGTCAGAGTTTCCGACAGGTTGGACGGAATGGGCGTTTTCTTGATGCCGGGGACGATGAAAGGCCCGGGTATGTCCTTGTTGTCCATGCTGTTGACGTCTAACGGGGGCATTATGGGCGGATTCTTGACGGCCGGGCGCTCCGAAGGGGCGATGGTCATTGAGGTGGACTGGGAAGGCGTTCGGCCGCGCTCCACCAACACTTTGTAGCGCAGCTTTGCGTCGTTGCCCAGCAATTTCCGGATGACGGTTCGCAGCAGACTGACATAATGCTCTTCCAGAATTTCCTTGTACCAGAGGCTCGGAAGCTCCAAGGTGAGCAGCTTGTCATCCAAAGCTACGGCGTTGATGGGTTCGAATATGGTCGAATACACTTCCGGCGACACTGTGTCCCGTATAATCTCCAGACACTGATTCCAAACTGTAGTATGTGAGGGTAGCTCTTTTTCCATTTGCAGTTTAAGTTTCTTTATTTTATCGCTATTTCTCTAAATCTTAATACGTTATAGTCAAATATGAAATCAAATTTTCATCTTGCAAAATTAACAAAAAAAAAGTTCAAAAAAATACAATTAGCCTCTTGATTTTTTGAAAAAAAAGTGTAAAGCCGTGCGGTCAGTGTATAAGCACTGCTATGACAACAAGTTATGGAACTCCTCAAATTTACCGACATCCATCCATTCGTCCTCGTCGTGTATGTGCGCGCAGATGCGGTGCGTCGCCGACTGTTGGAGATAGAACTGGGTAATGGACTGCTTCTCGACGGAGGGGATTTCGCGGGCAAACTTCGCGTTCAGGATATGAATCCCGCTGAAAGCCAGTGCGTCAGGATTTGGGCAGGGGTTGGAGATGAGTTCCTCGCCCGTTTTCACGTTGCGCCATCCGCAAAGCTGTCCGTCCGCCTCGTTGAAAAGCAGGTAGCGTTGGGTGGTGCGGTGCCTGACGGCAAGTGTGGCCTCGGCATTTGTTTCTATATGCCTGTTAATCACTTTGTTGAGGTCGATATTGGATATGATGTCCACATTGTAGAGTAGCAGCAGGTCGCTTCCTCCCCACAGCGGTTCTGCGAATTTGAGCCCTCCGGCCGTGTCGCGGAGATAGGCTCGCTCGTCGGAGACATGGAGATGCTCTGCCTGAGGATGCTGCCGAAGCGCGTCAATCATCAGGTCAGGAAAATGGTGGACGTTCACGATGATGTCTGTGATGCCGCTGGCAAAGAGCTTCCCGATGGCGTGGTCTAACAACGTCCGACCGTTGTATCTGACCAATGCTTTCGGCTTGCTTGCGGTGAGAGGATACAGGCGCGTGCCCAACCCTGCGGCGAATATGAATCCGGTGATTTTCATTTTGATTTGATTTCGGGCCGCAAAAGTAACAAAAAGATGTTGATTATATATTCCCAGCTCCCTTTTTTTTATCTCGAAATGTGTTATTTTTGCAAGTTAATTGTAGAATGAATGATTATGAAAAGAAAGGTATATATAGCGGTCGCTTGCCTCGCCCTTGTCTTCGCCGCATGCACGAAAAAGGTCTCCACACAATACACCATCGGTTGCCTTGGGCACCAGTCCGGTTCCGTTGAGGCTTCGCAATGGCAAGAGTTGGAACGTTATTTTGCGGATAATGTGGAATACAACAAACTGGTCACCTTTGAAGGAACCTCTTTGGCAGAGAACGATGCGCAGGCTAAGTCGTTGTGCAACAGTCAGCTGGCAAAAATTGACACGGCATACGTCTGTGGCCTGCTGAAAAGCTCCGACTATTTCATCTACGGCATCGCCACGCTTAACGCCAGCGGCACATACCGCTTTGTCAAAGCGATGAAGTTTCACTCTGGCGGTACGGAGGAAGTGTCTCGGTAGGTTGTCTATCGTCGCACTCGCTCCTTCAGCATCGGGACAAAGAGAAAGTTCCCGAAATCTTCTTCCTCGTATTCCGTTTCGCTGATTTTTACGATTTTCTTCATGGTCTGGGATTCCACACCCACGGGAATCACCATAATTCCTCCTGTGACTAACTGGTCGAGGAGCGCTTGCGGGACGTTCGGTGCGCCGCAGGTGACGATGACCCGATCGTAGGGGGCGAATTGGGGATACCCCTTGAACCCGTCGCCGTAGTAGGTCACCACTGATGGCGCAAGCTTGTCTAACAGCGGCTTGGTGCGTTTGAACAGCGCAATCTGCCGTTCCACTGTGAAAACCTTCGCCCCCATGGCGTACAGGATGGCGGCCTGAAACCCGGATCCGGTACCTATCTCCAACACTTTCATCCCGCGCTTCACCTCCAACAGCTGCGATTGGAATGCCACGGTGGAGGGTTTCGAGATGGTCTGGTCGGTAGTCAGCTTCAGCGCTTCGTCATCGTATGCGCGTGGCCACAATACCGATTCCAAAAAGCGGTGCCGTTCCATTTTGTCGAAGGCGTTGAGCACATTTTCATCGGTAATGCCCTTTTGCCGGAGCGACTCGATGAGGCGTCTTTTTTGTCCCAGAAGAAGGTAGTTTTCGGTTGGCATATAGATTAGAATCCGAAGGAGGAACCGTCGAAGCAGTGGGTGCAGAGTCGGTCTTTGGGCAGTCCGATAGCATCGGTGATCATATCCAGCGTGCTGAATTTCAGAGTGTCCACGCCGAGGTGCTTGCGGATGATTTCCACCATGTTGGCGTATTCTTTGGTGGTGCTGTCGAGGAAGAGATGGAGGTTTTTGCTGTCATCGCCCTCAAGTTCCTTGATGACGCGGCGGGTGATGAGCTCCATTTGGGTTTTGGAGGCGGAAAAGTTGAGGAACTCGCAGCCGTAGAGCAAAGGCGGGCAGCTGATGCGGATATGCACCTCTTTGGCGCCGTACTCGTACATTTTGCGCACGTTGTCGCGCAGTTGTGTGCCGCGCACGATGGAGTCGTCGCAGAAAACGATGCGCTTGCCCCGCAGCAAGTCGCGGTTGGGCAGCAGTTTCATCTTGGCCACATGTTCGCGCATCGCCTGGTTGGAAGGCATGAAGCTGCGCGACCAGGTGGGGGTGTATTTGACCATGGCGCGCTGGTAGGGGATGCCTTTGCCGGTGGCGTAGCCCAGCGCCATGCCGATGCCGGAATCGGGGATGGCTGACACGAAGTCGGCATCCACATCGTCGTTTTTGCCCATGGCATAACCGTAACGGTAGCGTGTGTCCTCCACGTTGATGTCTTCGTAGTTTACGGACGGATAGCCGTAATAAATCCACAGGAAGGAGCAGATCTGCATTTTGGGGTTGGGGGCAAGCAGTTGTTGGAATCCGTCGGCGGTGACCTTCACGATTTCGCCGGGCCCGACGTAGTGGACGGTCTCGTAGTTCAGGTTGGCGAAGCTGTGGTTCTCGGAGGCCAACGCGAAACCGGAATCCTTCTTGCCGATGACGATGGGGGTGCGCCCGTAATAGTCGCGGGCGGCGATGATGCCGTCTTCGGTGAGTATGAGGATGGAGCAAGAGCCCTTTACTTTATTATATACATATTGTATGCCTTCCACGAAATCGTGTTTGCGGGTAATCATCAGCGCGATGAGTTCAGTGGGATTGGTGGTGCCGGAGCTGAGCTCGGTGAATTGCTGGTTGCAGTCGAGACATTCCTGTTCCAACTCATTGATATTGTTTATTTTAGCTACGGTGCTGATGGCGAATCGCCCCAAGTGGGAATTTACCACAATGGGTTGGGCGTCCGTGTCGCTGATGACACCGATGCCGGAATTGCCCGTGAATTTGCCGAGGTCGTCCCCGAACTTGGTCCGGAAATAGGAGTTCTCGATGTTGTGGATGGAACGGCGGAACAGTTTCCCTTCCTGTTGGTAGGTCACGATTCCGGCGCGCCTCGTTCCGAGATGCGAATGATAGTCCACTCCGTAGAACAAATCCGTAATGCAAGGTTCGTTCGATACAATTCCAAAAAATCCACCCATAATTTTGCGGTTTTATTTGATTACTAATAATTTAGAGGAGGGAACCCCGTTGCTCCCAACGGGTTGCAATTATACTTTTTTTTCCGTTGAGGTGCCCTCCCGTGGCGATAGTTTTTATGAACAAAAATTGAACAGCCAATCGTTTAGGCTAATTTCACGATTTCTTCGTAGATTCGGTCGATGGCATCGGGAAGGGCGAATTGCCGGATGTTGTTGCCGAGAACTTGCATGCGGTGCGGGTCTTCGGTTAGCTGCATGAGCGTGGGAATCAGCTTTTCGGCTGCCTCTTTGTCGGGGATGAGCAAGGCGGCGTCTTTGCTGGACAGGGCCTTGGCGTTGGATGTCTGGTGGTCTTCGGCGGCATAAGGGAACGGCACGAGAATGGTGGGCGCACCCACGATGGCCAGTTCTGCGAGGGCCAGGGCACCGGCTCTCGACACGATGACATCCGCCATGCTGTAAGCGTCGTTCATGTTCTTGATGAAAGGCACGATGCGTATATGTTCGTCCTGTTGTTTCAGCAGTTCAGGGTCGATGTTTTGGTAAAACTGCTCGCCGGTCTGCCATAGCAGTTGCAGGTCGGCCTTGCGGAATTCGTCGAGATGGGCGGCCATGGTTTGGTTGAGGGTGCGGGCGCCGAGGCTGCCTCCGACCACGAGGACGGTCCTTTTTTCAGAGGAGAAGTTGAAGTATCGGTAGGCTGCTTCTGTCTTGCGCTCCATTTGCAGGATTTCCTTGCGGATAGGGTTGCCGGTCTTGATGATTTTTTCCGGCGGGAAGAAGCGTTCGAGGCCGTCGTAAGCCACGCAAATGGTCTTGGCTTTTTTGGCCAGCATTTTGTTGGTGATGCCGGGATAGGAGTTCTGTTCCTGCAGCAAAGTCGGGATGCCGAGTTGGCTGGCAGCTTTCAGTGCGGGACCGCTGGCAAACCCTCCGACCCCGATGGCGAGATCCGGCTTGAAATCGCGCATGATTTTCTTGGCCTTGCGCATGGCCTGCAACATCACCAGAGGCAGGCGCAGGTTGCACATCATCCCGCTGAGCGACTTCTCCCGGTGGATGCCGTAAATTTCCAGCCCTTCAATAGGATAGCCGGCCTCGGGCACACGGCGCATCTCCATTTTGTCGCTTGCCCCGATGAACAATATCTTCGCGTCTGGGTTTTCTGCCTTGATTTTGTTGGCGATGGATAAGGCCGGAAAAATGTGGCCGCCGGTGCCGCCGCCGCTGATGATGTATCTCTTTTCCATAATGGTTTGGTTTTGGTGCGGCAAAAATACATATTTTCTTTTACGTCTCTATGCTGCATTCATTGTTGAATGTTTACAACGAAGTGTTAATTTTTTATCTTTATCGGCATAATTCATTAGAGATGAACTACTTGAAACGAAACCGATTCTGGATTGAACCGATGTCGCGCGAGGGATTCTGTGGAAAGGACGTCCTAATGCTGCGATGCGGAGGTTCGCGCAACGGTTGAGCTCAAAAGGTTTCGGCGACGGGAGCCTACGCTTTTCTGCGGCTATAGGAAGGCATCGCCCGCAATCCCGTCAGCGAACCAAAGGCCTTTCGAGGTCAGATGTATTTTTTCGTCTGTGTGTTCGTAAAATTCATTCGGAACTTCTGTCTTGAAATGGCAGAGCAGCGAGGCGGTGCGCTCTAGCCCGAACATGCGGGACATTTCCTGCAAGTCGATGCCTTCGCGGGTGCGCAGTCGCAACAGCAGGTACTCGTTGTAGCGGTCGGTGTCGGTCAGCGTCTCGCGCTCGAAAAAGGTTCTCCTCTCCGTGATTTGAGAGAAGTAGGCGGATAGGGTAGGGGCGTTCCAGGATCGGTGGAGGCCGTCAAAAGAGTGCGCCGCCGGACCAAGACCGAGATACGGAATCCGCATCCAGTAGGCGGAATTGTGTTTCGATTCCCCGCCCGGGACGGCAAAATTGGAGACTTCGTACTGTGAAAAGCGGGATTTCGCTACCGACTCGCACAGAATGTCGTATTGGTTGGCGGCCAACTCTTCGTCGGGTTCCACTTTCCGGTGATGCTGGATGTGCTTATAGAGCAGCGAATTCTCCTCCACGGTGAGCGCGTAGGCGGAAAAATGCCGTATCGGCAAGGAGAAAGCTATGTTCAACTCCTTTTCCCACAAATCATTGTCTCGCTCGTTGACTCCATAGATGAGGTCGATGGAGAGGTTGTCGAATCCGGCTGCATGGGCGTTCTCCACGGCTAAGAGTGCCTCTTTTGCGCTGTGCCTACGACCTAAGAAACGGAGGATTTCATCGTGAAAAGATTGAATACCTATGCTTAAACGATTGAATCCCAATGTTTTGAGTTTTGTGCAGTAATCCGCAGTGAGTTGTTCGGGGTTGGCTTCGATGGTGATTTCTGCATTGTCGGCTATGTCGAAATGGTTCCTGATGCCGTCCATGATTCGTTGAAGCTGGAATGGTTGCAGGAATGAAGGGGTTCCCCCGCCGAAGTAGATTGTTTGGAAATTTTCGGAATCTGATCCTTTGCATTGCAGATCCATCTCTTTTGTCAGGGCATCCAAGAAATCGTCTATGCCCTTGCTGTTCACGGTGGAGTAGAATCCGCAATAGACGCATTTTGACTTGCAGAAAGGGATATGGATATAGAGTCCGGCCATCTTTTGTTGGAATTAGGGTGCAAAAGTACACATATTTTTGATTGCTGACGAGCCTTCTTTCCGCTTTTGCATCTTAAAAAAATATATTTTTGTTGCCGAAAAAAAAGGCGTTATGTCAGATTGCAAAACATTGATTTCCAAATTGGAAGAATTGCAAGTTCTCGAAAAAGCGGAATTTGTCGAATTGATTTCACGACATACAGAAGAGGATGCGCAGTTCCTGTTCGAACGGGCGCGTGCGGTGCGCGAACAAGTTTTCGGAAAGTCGGTTTTCCTTCGAGGATTGATTGAAATCACCAACTATTGCGCCAACGACTGCTATTACTGCGGCATTCGCCACAGCAATTCCAGTGCGGAGCGGTATCGTTTAAGCGAAGAGGACATTCTTGAGTGTTGCGAAGAAGGTTACCGCTTGGGATTCAGGACTTTTGTGATGCAGGGTGGGGAAGACGGGCATTTCACCGATGAAGTGTTGGTGCGCCTGATTCGCAACATTAAGGCACGTTTTCCGGATTGTGCGGTCACTTTGTCGCTGGGCGAGCGCACGAAAGAACGTTACCAAAAGTATTTTGATGCGGGAGCTGACCGCTATCTGCTGCGGCACGAGACGGCGAATGCACAGCACTACGCGATGTTGCATCCTGCTTGGATGTCGTATGAGCGAAGGATTCAGTGTCTTTGGGACTTGAAGGAGATTGGTTACCAAGTGGGCACTGGCTTTATGGTGGGCACACCGCATCAAACAGCGGAATATTTGGCTGAGGATATGCTGTTTATCAAAAAGTTGCAGCCGCAGATGGTGGGAATTGGCCCGTTTGTGCCACACCATGCCACGCCGTTTGCAAACGAGACTGGCGGCACGGCAGCGCAGACTCTTTTCATGTTGGGATTGCTTCGCTTGATGAAACCGGACCTTTTGCTTCCTTCCACTACGGCGTTGGGAACCATCGACAAAACGGGTCGTGAGAAAGGGCTCATGGCCGGTGCCAATGTGGTGATGCCAAACCTCTCCCCTGTGTCGGTTCGCAAGAAATACGACCTCTATGACAACAAAATCTGTACGGGGGATGAGTCAGCTCAGTGTGTCAACTGCTTGGAAATCAGGATTGCCGCGACGGGCTATAAAATAAAGTTGAGTCGAGGCGATGCGCCGGGCTGGACACGATAAAAAAGGTGTGCCTTTGCAGACACACCCTTGATTCTCGATTAGTATTTGTAGAAGCCTTCGCCCGTCTTGCGGCCGAGCAGTCCGGCGCGAACCATCTTGCGCAACAGCGGGTGGGGACGATACTTCGGGTCGCCGAACTCCTTGTAGAGTACCTCCATGATGGCGAGGTTCACATCGTTGCCGATGAGGTCGGCCAAGGCGAGCGGGCCCATGGGGTGGTTGGCGCCGAGCATCATGCACTTGTCGATGTCCTCGGCGGAGGCGATGCCGTCGGCCAGGATGCCCACAGCCTCGTTGATCATCGGGATGAGGATGCGGTTGACCACGAAGCCGGGGGCCTCGTTCACCGGAACGGGGGTCTTGCCAATTTCGGTGGTCAGATCGACGATGCACTTGGCGGTCTCATCGGAGGTGAGCTGGCCCTTGATGACCTCCACCAATGCCATGCGGTCGGCGGGGTTGAAGAAGTGGCAGCCGATGAACTGTGCGGGACGGTTAGTGCAAGCGGCAATCTCCGTGATGGAGAGCGAGGAGGAGTTGGTGGCGAAAATCGTCTCCGGCTTGCAAATCTTGTCCAGTTCCATGAAGACATCCTTCTTGAGCTGCATGTCCTCCACGGCGGCCTCAATCACGAGGTCGGCATCGGCGAAAGTGGCATAGTCAGTGGTGGTGGTGATGTTGCCGAGGATAGCGTTCATGGCATCCTCCGTAATCTTGCCTTTCTCCACGAGTTTGGCGTACGATTTGGAAATGGAACCCATCGCCTTGTCGAGGCTGGCCTGGGTTCTGCTCTTCATAACCACGGGCATCTTGGCGGCGAAAGCCTTCACAATGCCTTTGGCCATGGTACCTGTACCTATAACACAAATTTTCATAATAGATGTGGTTTAAAATGGGGTTAGAAATGATTATTCGTTGGTGAAATGCGCCTCCTGTTTGGTGAGGAATGCCGTCATGCCGGCCTTCTGATCCTTGGTGTCGAAGCATTTGCCGAACATGCGGCTCTCGAAGGCGATGGCCTCGTCGGCGGGCAGGTCGTATTCTTCGTTGATGCACTCCTTGGCGTAGCGCACGGCGATGGGGGCGTTTTTGACGATGCGCTTGGCGAGGGTCATGGCCTCTTCCATGAGCTGCTCGGGCTCATAGACGGCGTTGACCAGACCGATGCGCAACGCCTCGTCGGCTTTGATGGCGCGGCCTGTGAAGATGAGCTCCTTGGCGACACCCATGCCGGCAATCTTGGCTAAGCGGTAGGTTCCGGAAAACCCCGGGATGATGCCGAGCCCAACCTCGGGCTGGCCGAACTTGGCGCGGGTGGAGGCGA
>Ga0310697_10006336_pt1 | contig 11263 bp, 7 predicted proteins | sample 172DNAGHGlowgp2_FD_203883 | JGI IMG/M metagenome (GOLD analysis project Ga0310697, IMG submission 203883) | Sheep rumen microbial communities from Palmerston North, Manawatu-Wanganui, New Zealand - 1728 DNA GHGlow gp2 (v2) (version 2) | ecosystem: Host-associated > Mammals > Digestive system >... | reverse complement strand
CTACGGCCCTGGTGGTGAAGGACGGCAAGTTTATCTATGTAGGCGACGAGGCAGGACTCTCAGACTATGAGGGTGAAGTGACCGACCTCGGCGGCAAGTTCATCATGCCGGGCATCATCGACAGCCATGTGCATGTCACCACGAGTATCGGTTTCTGCTATATGGATCCGGGCGAGTACGTGGTGTGCTCCAACAAGCAGGAAGCCCTGGACTTTATGGCTGAGAACATCAAGGCCACACCCGGCCTGAAGCGCTACAGATTCATCCTGGAGCGGAAATACCTGAAGGGCGACGACATCGTCAAGGAAGACCTCGACGCCATCTGCCCCGATGCCGAGCTTCTGATCCTGGAAGGCGAAGGCCACAGCGTCTGGGTGAACTCCAAGATTCTCGACAGGCACGGCATTACCGACGAGACGCCCGACCGCGTGCCCGAACTGAGCTATTATGTGCGCAAAGACGGCCACGTGACGGGCAATGCCTTCGAGTCGTCGGGCTGGCACATGCTCTTCGATGACCTCGAAGTGACCGACGAGCAGATCGACGCGGAACTTCTGCGCTGGATTGAGTTCTCTGTGAATACCGGCGTGAGCGTGGTCTTCGACGCAGGCTTCCCGGAGGGAGAGGCGCTCCACGAGCGCATCTACGAACGCCTCCGCGAACTGGACAAGCAAGGAAAGCTGCCAGTATATATCGACGGTAGCATCGCGCTGACCAACCCGAAGAAGATGAAGCAGGTGGTGGAGGACGTAAGTCGCTTCCGTGAGAAGTTCAACACGGAGCACCTGAAAGTGCATACCTTCAAGGTGTTTATGGACGGTACGCTGAGAATCGAGACGGCGTGTCAGGTTACACCATACGTAGATACCAATAAGAAAGGCGCAACCACCTTCAGCAAGGAGGAGGTAGCGGAGGTGATGAAGCTGCTCAACGAGGCAGGCCTCGACTTCCATGCACATACCGTTGGCGAGGGGGCATCCCGCACAGTACTCGACGGCGTGGAGCTGGCGAAGAAGGAACTGGGCGACAAGTTCCGTGTGAAGGTCACCTGTGCGCATCTGGAGATTCAGGACGATGCCGACATCAGCCGCTTTGCCGAGCTGGGCGTAACGGCCAACTACTCCCCCTGGTGGCACTCCGGCTGTACGGGCGGCAACCCGTTCGAGATCTGGCGCAGCCTGCTGGGCGAAGAGCGCGCAAACAAGATGTACCGCAGCAAGACGATGTGGAACACCGGGGCCAACGTCACCTGGTCGAGCGACAACATCACATACGGTGATTTCGCGACCTGGAACCCGTTCCTCGGCATGGAGATCGGTATGACGCGCTTTATCAACAAGAAGAGCAACGCCCCCGAAATGACCAGGGTCGTGGCAGAATACCCCTCTGCAAGTGAGAAGATGAACATCGAGGAGATGATTCTTGGCTATACCATCAACGGTGCCAAGCAGCTGGGCATCGACGACTTCAAGGGTTCCATCACGGCCGGCAAGGATGCCGACTTCCTGGTGTTCGACTGCGACCTGCTCACGGCAGAGCACTCTGGCTTCAGCCACAACAAGCCGCAGGAGGTGTATTTCTGTGGTAAAAAAATGAAATAACAAAAAACATTAAGCAATATGAATACAACAATCGATTACTCCCAGAAGAAAAGCTGGTGCAACTTTCCCGAAATTACCAGGGACGTAGACACATTCTACATCTTTGCTACAGAATTTATCTTAGGAAGCTTCGAAGAAGGCGCCCCCGACTACGGCTCACTCGACAATGAAGAGATGATTCAGGGCATGGGTGTTGAGTATATAGGTCATGCCACGACCTACGCAGACTCCACCAATGTGTTCGCCCCATACTACCGCCAGGCTGGCTTAAAGTTTGCCGGCGAAGTCATGGCGAGAGACGGGAACTTAGATGCAGCCTTTCTCGGCATGCCATACAATGACATCGTCGCCGCGCTCGACTACTACTTCGAGCACTACAACGAGGGCCGTCCGTTCATCATCGCCGGTCACAGCCAGGGCTCCGCAATAGTCAAGGAGGTATTGTTCAGATACTTCAAGGATCACCCCGAGTACTACCAGCGCATGGTGGCCGCCTACGTGATAGGCTTCGCCGTGACGAAGGAAGAACTTGAGACCTATCCGTATCTCAAGTTTGCCACTGGCGAGACGGATGCAGGTGTCATTGTCAGCTGGAACACCGAGGGTCCGAAGAATGCCGAGGTGGATGCCAAGACGGTTGTGCTGATGCCAGGTGGCATCAGCATCAACCCGCTGAACTGGAAACTCGATGAGACCTACGCCCCTGCCAGCATGAACCTGGGTTCGCTCATCGTGAACGAGCAGACGGGAGAGCCCGAGATTGCCGACATAGGCGCCGACGCACAGATAAATCTTGCCCGTGGCTCGGTCATAACCAATGCCAAGGCAGCCCCGATGCCAGAGGATACCGCCAAGATTGCCGCAGCATACTTCGGCCCCGACGGCCGTCACGGCGAGGACTACACGTTCTACTACAATAACATCAAGGACAACGTGCCCAAGCGCATCGCCACCTACAAGGCGAGCCACTAATCCCTCGCGCCAATAAATGAGGCTGCCGCCCGAATGCTATCCATCAGCATTCGGGCGGTATCATTTATAAAGCATGACATGCGCCAATCTGCATGACGGGGAGTTCATAAACAATCTTAAAAATGCGATAGAGGAATAGCACATTCAACTAAAACATCGTATCTTTGCAGAATAGATACAATTTCAAGAAATCATGTATGACCAGATCCGGGAGGACACTCTCTATATCATGCTATACGCAGTAGTGACGGCTATAGCCATGCTGGCAAGCTGCTACCTGCTGCTGCGTAGGGCCAACGCCATAGCCCCCGACATCACGTCTCCGATACGCCTTCGTCGATGGACGGCAGCCTTCTTTGCATCCTTCGCCCTGAACCACCTGTGGTATATGCCGATACTGTTCCATATATCAAGCGACGATGTTACGATGATCGACCTTACAGGCGGACTACTCGACTGCATGACTATCGTTCCTTTGGCAATAGCCGTACTGTTCACCATGCTGCAAGACCGCCGCCGAACGCTATGGCCTACTTCCAGTCATGGGGCCCCTGGGTATGGGTGTCTGTTTTCATGTTATTTTTTTTGCAATTAGTCCTCCGGGGCTTCAAAGATGTCCTGACGATTGATGCCGCGAATCATAACGTGGTAGATTCCTGTGGCACTCTGGTCTCTTGCTGTGCGTGGCATAGTAAATAGTGTTTAAGTTCAACAATATCAATATCAGGCGCAAAGATAAGCCTTTTTATTCTATTGCTGTCCGATAAAACGGGTGCGTAACGACGGTAAAGTGAACGGTAGATGAAGCCGAAGAAGCTGGACTTGCGCCGTTTGTTGGCATCGGACAGCGTACTGCGACATATCATATGGTCAATTCCCAGATGATTCATACGAGTGGCATTGGCAGCAAAACCGAGGCAGACCTCCCGCAGGGAACGGAGGTTGCTCAGCACGGCATAGAGCATAACTACCAGGTGAGAGTAACCGTCGAGATGCTTCGTGTAGTGGTTTGCACCCGATTTTGACGCTAAAGTGTTAATTTTTGACCTGTCCATCAATTTTATTAGCTGACTTAGTACCGGCTGTCCGGAGAAATTTGTACCTTTGCCCATAGATTTGAAATTTGAGTTGTAGCAAACGCAAAATTACAAATCTTTGGGGACTTGCCGAAAGGTTTGTCCCCTTTTCTGTCGACTCAGCTCAATTTTTTATCGGACACCAATACTTATTAATATATATTAGCACGCTGAGGGGCTTTTGGCGGGCTAAAATGTGGCATTTTTCTTGATTTATGTCAAGTGGAGTTAACAAAATGACACAAAATCGGGGCTAAAATGTGATTTTTATACAAAATTATTCGTTTTTAACAACATTATGCTTTAACTTTGCACGCAAGACTGTTTTTAACAACAATTATTAATCAATAAAAAAAGAGAGAGATTTTATGGAAAAAAGACTAGCATTGTTTTTTGTTGGCATCTTCCTCTGCTTAGGAAGTGCGCTGGCACAAACAAAAATCTCCGGTACTGTTTATTCACAGGAAGACGGTCAGCCGATTATCGGTGCTGCCGTTAAAGTGGTAGGTACCAGTACTGGTATGTTGACAGATGTGAATGGTCGTTTTAATGTTGTTGTTCCTGAGGGAAAGAAGCAACTCGAGATTACTTACCTCGGTTTTGAGGGTAAGACCGTTACAGCAAAGAATGGCATGCGCATCTTCTTGAAGGCTGATGCCAAGATGGTCGACGAGGTTGTAGTTGTAGCTTATGGTACAGCAAAGAAGTCTTCATTTACGGGTTCTGCCCAGAGCATTAATGCTGATGATATCGACTTGCGTCCTGTTGCTACAGCCACAAAGGCACTTGAGGGTCATGTTACTGGTGTACAGATGACTAACTCTTCTGGTCAGCCTGGTTCTGCACCTAACATCCGCATTCGTGGATTCGGTTCAATTAACGCTTCTAGCGCACCTCTTTATGTAGTAGACGGTATTCCTTACGATGGTGACCTGTCATCTATCAACCCTTCTGATATCGAGTCGATGTCAGTATTGAAGGATGCTTCTGCAGGTGCTCTCTATGGTGCACGTGGTGCGAACGGTGTTGTCATGATTACAACTAAGCAGGGTAAGGAAGGTCGTGTAAATGTGACATGGCGTTCAAACGTAGGTTGGTCAAACCGTGCCACCAAGCGTTACGACAACGTAAACCAGAAGGAGTTTGTTCAGCTGGTTTATGAGGGACTCCGCAACGACGAATGGGCTTCTGGTACATCTTGGGCCGAGGCCGAGGCTATTGCCCGTCAGAGTCTGGGTGCTGAATTAGGTGGTGAATACTACAATCCTTTCAAGAATTATACTTGGGATAACATAATCGACCCCACAACTGGTCAGGTTCGTGCTGATGCACAGTCTGCATGGAATGAGGACTGGCTCGATGCCGTTACCCGTAAGAATGCTTTCCGTCATGAGCATCAGTTCTCTATCGACGGTGGTAATGAAAAGACGAAGTACGCTCTGTCATTGGGTTACCTGAATGAGGATGGTACCCTGAAAACGACAGCTTTTCAGCGTTACAGTGCACGTGTAAACGTAGATACTAAGATTAACGACTGGTTTAAGGCTAATGTAGGTATCAATGTAGCTCACTCTATCTCTAACTTCAGTGATTACGATGGCACTAGCTATTCAAACGTTTGGTTCACCGCTCAGTTTATCAACCCTCTGTTCCCAGTTTATCTGAAGGATGCTCAGGGTCAGACTATCTATAAGGAAGGTAATATCGAGTACGACTGGGGTGAGATTCGCGATAATGGCGACCAGCGTCCTGGTTCATTGAACGACTTCAACTCAATGGGTATGTTGATGCTGGATCAGGCCGAAACACGTCGCGACGTAGCTGGTCTGCGTTCAGGCTTGGTATTCGGTAGCGATAAGGATAGCTTCGGTTGGGCCAAGGGTATTAAGTTGGCACTGAATTTCGGTTTCGACTATGATAACGCCAACTATATGAGCTTTATGAATATGGAGCATGGTAACATGGCATCTTCTGGTGGTTATCTCGAGAAGCAGAATGGCCGTACACAGAGCTATACCTTCAACCAGCTGCTCACATGGAACCGTGAGTTTGGCAAGCACTCTATCGATGTATTGGCCGGTCACGAGTTCTATGCTTATAAGTACAACTTCCTGATGGGTGCACGTAGTGGTTTGATGAGTGGTCTGCTGGAGCTCCGTCCAGGTGCTACGCTGAAGGGTGCTGACTCTTATAGCCAGGATTATCGTATCAACTCTTGGTTGAGCCGTGTAAACTATAGCTTTGATGACAAGTACTACCTGTCAGCTTCATTCCGTTCTGACGCTTCTTCACGCTTTAAGAGAGGTAACCGTACTGGTAGCTTCTGGTCAGTAGGTGGTAACTGGCGTATCTCTAAGGAGAACTTCATGAAGAATGCTACTTGGATTGACAATCTGTCATTTAAGGTAAGCTACGGTCAGCAGGGTAACGATGATATCCTTTCAGGCAGTTCTTCTAACTACTATGTATGGCAGGGACTGTCGGACGTATCTTATCCTAATGCCAACACCGTAGGTGCAATTCTTTCTACCCTGAAGAACGAGGAGGTATCTTGGGAGAAGAACGGTAACTTCAATATCGGTCTCGAGGGTGCACTGTTTGATCGCCGTTTGCGTTTCAGCGCTGAGTACTACAGCCGTAAGACCAGCGACATGCTGCTGAGTTACCCAATGGCCGTATCTACTGGTTTCTCTGGCTATTCAGCCAACGTAGGTAGCATGACCAACAAGGGATTCGAGTTCGAGCTGTCTGGTACACCTCTTCGCTTTAAGGACTTTGAGTGGAACCTCACTTGGATGGGCTCTACTATTAAGAATGAGGTTACAAAGCTGACTGCCGAGTCGCCTGAGATTCTGAGTGGTAACTATATCATCAAGGAGGGTCTGCCTCTGAACACCTTCTATCTGCGTAAGAGTGCCGGTGTAGATCCTGCAACTGGTGAGCAGCTCTACTGGATATATGACAAGGACGAGAATGGTAATATTACCAACGAGCGCATCTCTGCTAGCTACAGCGAGGCTGGTGCTTGCCGCTACGAGATGGGTTCACGTATTCCTAACCTCTATGGTAGCATCAGCACCGACCTGAGCTGGAAGGGCTTCAACCTGTCAGTACTCACTACTTACTCTATCGGTGGTAAGATTCTCGATGGTAGCTACTATAGCACCATGAACGTCACTTATCTGAGTGGCACTTGGAACCGCAACGTACTCCGCCGCTGGCAGAAGCCAGGCGACGTAACCGACGTTCCTCGTATGGCTGTTGGTAAGACGGATATCTACATTACCGACCGCTATTTGATTGATGCCTCTTATTTCGCTATCAAGAACATTACGCTGTCATACACATTCCCCAAGGCACTCATTACCAGAGCCGGTCTTGCTGGTCTGAAGGTTTATGGTTCTTATGATAACGTTGCGCTGTTCAGCCATCTCGACGGTATGGATCCCCAGTACAACTTCTCTGGTGGTACATCTTACGTATATTCACCAAACAAGACGCTCACCATTGGTCTTGAGGTTAATTTCTAATGTTTAAAGAAAGAAAAAGATATGAAAGCAATATTTAAATATACACTTGCGAGTCTTCTGGGTGTAGGTATGTTTTCTTCCTGCTCACAAGACCTGCTTGATACCAATCCATCCACAGCTGTGGCTACTGAGCAGATGACTGCCTCTACCGGTAGTGCTATCGCTGCTATCGATGGTATGTATCGTTGGTTCTATGTTACTGGTATGACGACAGGATGGCAGGCTGAGGAGTTTGGTATCAATGCGCTCATCCTGGCCGCTGACGAAATGGGTGAAGACCACATTCAGGCAAAGTCTGGTAGTGGTTGGTTCTACTACGATTATCTCTATATGGTGAAGGGTGACTATACGAATACTGCAGGTCGTCCGTACGGTGTATGGAACTTCTTCTATACGCTGATTGCCAATGCCAACTATGTTATTGCTGCCGAGAACACCATGGAGGGTCCCACTTCGGATAAGCAGTATGTCGTAGGTCAGGCATATGCTTTGCGTGCTTATAGCTACTTTATGCTGGCTCAGTGGTATGCCCGTACACTCGTAGGACATGAGAACGAGCCTTGCGTACCTATTTATACAGAGCCTACCGATAAGAATACACAGGGTAAGCCACGTGAGACCGTTGCCACTGTTTACAAGCAGATTGACAGCGATATTGCCAAGGCTGAGGAGATGCTGGCTGCTACAGCGCACAAACGTAACAGCCGTTCACACATCACGGCATGTGTAGCTTATGGTATCCACGCCCGTATCGCCCTCGTAGAGGAGAAGTGGGCTGATGCCAAGAAGTATGCTGAGTTGGCTATTGCTGCCGCTAAAGAAGAGGGTATTGCAATCGCTGAGGTCAGTGAATTCAAGGGCTGTAACAAGGCTGATGCCCGCAACGTTATGTGGGGCTTTAATATCATCGCCGACCAGGTAACATACCACTCTAGCTTCTTTGCTCACTTGGATGCTGACCAGGGTACTTATGGTGCCAGCGCTCCACAGCAGATTACACGCGACCTCTATGCTAAGATGGGTGAGAAGGATGCGCGCCTTATCTGGTGGGATCCAACAAATCCTAAGAACGGTGCTAATGGTTACCAGCAGGAGAAGTTCAAGTTTGTGAACAAATCAACTTGGGAGGGTGACTACATCCAGATGCGTATTGAGGAGATGTATCTGACACTGGCCGAGGCTGAGTGTATGCTTGGCAACGATGCTGCAGCACAGGAAGTTCTGAATGGGTTTATGGCATATCGTGATCCTGACTACAACTGCGCGAAGACTGGTAAGGACCTCGGTGTAACTACCGATATCCTGACAGGTTCTCTGCGTGAGGAAATCCTGATTCAGCGTCGTATTGAGTTGTGGAGTGAGTTTGGCCGTCTGTACGACATCCGCCGTACACACCAGGGCTTTGTCCGCTCGACTGAGCAGGGACATCCTTCTGCAGCCGTACGCTACTCAGCAGGTTGTGAAGATCCAGAGAACTACAGATGGGTAATGGTTATTCCTCAGTCTGAGTTTGATGGTAACTCCAGCTTGGATCCTTCTAAGGACCAGAATCCTTTTGATTAATAACAACGATTAAAAAGATAGTGAATATGAAGAAATATATATTTGGTTTGGCTTTACTCGCAGGAGGTCTTTTCACCTCTTGCGATAAGGACAACATCGGAACCATTTACGAGACGACTGCCCAGAATATTTCGTTCTTGGAGAGCAAAGCCTCTGTTGTTACAAAGGCAAATTCTGCGTCTGTTACGATTACGCTGACCCGCTCAAAGACTACAAGTGAATACGCTGCTCACTATACACTGACAACCAGTGATGGTGGTATCTTTACAGATAAGAACAGCGGTACAGCTACTTTCGCTGCAGGTGAATGGTCAACGACTATCACCATTGATGCTGCAAATATGCAGGGCGGTACGCTCTATACCTGCCAGTTGCAACTCAGCAGTGAGGATGCAGCTACAGCTGATATCGAGCTTGGTACAGAGACCATTACCACTTTTGACGTTTCTGTCATGTGCGACTACAACTGGGTTGCCTTTGGAACTGGTTTCTTCAGCTCGCCTGAGGTATTGGAAGCTGAATATGATGTAGTGATTGAGAAGGCTGAAGGAACCAATCGTTATAAGGCTTTGAGCCTTTATGAACCAGGTTACGACGTTCAGTTTATCATTGAGAGCGATAACTCAGTCATTGTTGAGCCTCAGCCAGGATGGTACTATTCTGGTTATGGCGACGTTTACGTGAATGGCGCTCTGAGCGATGACGGTAGCAATGTAGCTGGTTATTACGATCCAGCAACGAAAACTATTTCGTTGACGATGGAACACATTCTCCCTGCAGCTGGTGATTATTCATTCGGTATATTCACCGATACACTGGTAATGCCATAACGCATTGAGACTAGGATAAAATAATCCCTCGCTGATTTTGTTCGGCGAGGGATATTTTTTACTATTTCTTTTCTATCAGTATGCGGGCATCGACCGCCACGACTTCGTTTTCGTCGGCAAGCAGGGGGTTGATGTCCATCTCCTTGATTTCAGTGGCAAAGCGGAGCAGGGTAGAGAGGCGTACGATAATCTCAGCATATTTCTGCTCGTTGATACCCTTTTGCCCTCGCGTACCTTTTATTATTTTATAGCCTCGCAACGAGTGGATCATGGAGAAGGCCTCACCATAGCTCAGAGGCGCCAGACCAGAAGATACATCTTTCAGCACCTCGACAAAGATACCGCCCAGACCGCAGAGCAAGACATGACCGAAGCGCGTTTCGTACTTCGCACCGATAAAGAGTTCGGTACCTTTCAGCATCTTCTGAACCATCACACCTGTGGCATCCTTGATTTTCATCATACGGTCGAACTCCAGCGCCAGGTGTTCCGGGGTGCGGATATTCAGTGCCACACCACCTACGTCGCTCTTGTGTACAGGACCTACGACCTTTGCTACAACCGGGAAGCCCACACGTTCGGCAAAGGCTGCAAGTTCTTCCTTCGATGTGCTTACCATCTCGGGAACGAGGGGAATGCCTGCGCAAGACAGAATGTCGCGTACGGTTTGAGGCGGTACGTAACCGTCTTGGTCAATGCCTGAGATAATCTTGTGGAGACGGGGGATGTCGATACCATAGAGCTGCACTTCAGGAGGTGCAGGCTTTGGGGTGCGCATGATTTGGCTCAAAGCGGTGGCCAATGTGACCTCGTCGCTGAAGTTGACATGTCCGCGCTTCAGGAATTCTTCAACCTCTGGGCCTGCGGTATGCAAGCTGGGCAGAATGGGGAAGATAGGCTTTTTACATTCCTTGATTTTCTTATCGAGCACATCGTAAGCCTCATAGAGTTGGGTAAGGCCCGGGGTTCCGTAAATCACGGCAATGGCATCGATATCGTCGAACTTGTTTTCACAATAGTCAATCACCAATCCCAGTTGTTCGGCTGTACCCGTAGCCAGGAAGTCAATCGGGTTGGCCACCGAAGAGCCAGGGAAAAGTTGGCTTTTCAGCTCATCGGCTAACGGGCCTTCGAGATGGGGCACGTTCAGTCCGCCTTTTGAGAGGGCATCGGTGAGCATGACACCAGGGCCTCCGGCATGGGTGACGATGGCGAAGTTTTTACCCTTCAGTTCTGGCAGCGTAAAGATACAACCTACGGTGGTGAGTTCCTCGCGCGAGAAACAGCGTACGATACCAGCCTTACGGAAAAGGGCCTCTACGGCCGAGTCGCTGGAGGCAATGGCACCTGTATGCGACGAGGCGGCACGACTACCACTCTCGGAAGAACCTGCCTTGATAGCAGCTATGCGACAACCCTTACGAATCAGGTTGCTGGCATGGTATAACAGCTTATCGGGGTCGGAGATGTTTTCGATATAGAGCAGTTTCACCTTCGAATCGGTTTCGGGGTTGAAACGGTCGTCCATATACTGCAACACATCCTCGATACCTATTTGCTTACCGTTGCCGATGCTCCATACGCTGTTAAACTGCAAGCCCTTGACAACGGCACTCTCAAGAATGAAGACCGCTGTGGCGCCAGAGCCTGAAACAAAGTCGACACCCTGAGGATTGAGACTGGGGATAGGC
>Ga0310697_10006335_pt1 | contig 11265 bp, 8 predicted proteins | sample 172DNAGHGlowgp2_FD_203883 | JGI IMG/M metagenome (GOLD analysis project Ga0310697, IMG submission 203883) | Sheep rumen microbial communities from Palmerston North, Manawatu-Wanganui, New Zealand - 1728 DNA GHGlow gp2 (v2) (version 2) | ecosystem: Host-associated > Mammals > Digestive system >... | reverse complement strand
ATATCACTCGGCTCTAAACCGTCATCTGCTACATAGTCCTTTGTGTATAAATCATACAAAGAATTTCTTACGGCTTCATAAGCATCCAACAATCCATATCCCATTTGATTGTTCCATTTTCCATTAGGCCTTCCAATTGTATCTTTGTAATAATATTTGTCTGTTCGCACTTTTTGTGCAGTTCTTTCTAAAATATCTCGGACTTGTTGTTGTGTAAGGTTCGGATTAACGGATAGCATTAAAGCTGCCACTGCTGCCACATGGGGAGCGGCAGCAGATGTTCCACAAAAAAGTCTTGTGTAGGCTAAGTCGGAATAATCTTGCGTCACAATAGGATTAGATATGGGGTCAAGATTATTATATCCCGATTCATATAATGCATCTGTAGTAGATATTAATACTCCTGGTGCCATAATGTCCAATCTTGAACCGTAATTACTACCCCATGAATCATCTTGATCACAAGATTCCTCTGATTTGCGTTCACCACATGGGCTAATTGCACCCACAGATATCACACTATTTAAACAAGCTGGGTAAATAACTGAAGAAGTATTATTATTACCGGATGAAAAAACCACAACTGTACCTTTTCCATTCCGACCAAAAGTTATTGCACTGTCAATAGCCCCTTCCAACATCTCCGAAACATCAGATTTCAATGAATTGCTAATAACTGACGCTCCGTTCTTCCATGCAAAATTAATGCCATTAGCGCGTTTTTCCACACTTCCAACACTATGGCTCAGCTTGTTTGATATAGACATTAATGGGCATTGGGGAGCGATACCAGCCACACCTATTCCATTATTCGCTTCTGCTCCTATAATACCTGCACATGCTGTCCCATGGTGTCCCCAAAATTGATCATGATTCACATCCATTTCAGAGTCATAACTAATAGAATAAATGTTTGTTAAATCAGGATGTCCTCGCTCTATTCCCTGATCCAATATTGCAACAATCACATTACTATTACCGTTTGTTATACTTTGCACATCGCAATATTTAATATATATTCCCGACAAGCCACCATATTGACCAGTATTTTTCAAACCCCATTGATCAGAAAAATACAAATCCGAAACACAATTCAAGTCGTTATCTCCCATAAAATCTGGTTCCACAGCCGAATAAATGCCTGTTTCATAGAAATAATTAGCCATTGCTAATGACCTTAGAGTGGAATTCTTATTGCAATATAAGGTATACCATAGAGGCATATACTTGTTACGCCCCATAATCAAAACGCCATTACTATTAGCCATTTGTTTTAAAGCTACAGTATCCGATGGTGAGCGTAATTTGACATGGAACAAATTAGAAATGTTAGCAGAACTCCCTGAAATGGTCTCGGAAAATTCGGGGGAAAAATACTCTAACATTTTGCCAAATCCGGCAGTGTCAAAGTTGCTGCATCTAACAAACGTCCAATAGTAATTAACACCGCTTAAATCTGCACTCCAAATATTGGTAAACTCTTGAAAACAATCAAATTCATATGATTTGGATTGTAAATAATATTTTATTTGTGTTGTATCAATATCTTTAACCAATATGTAATACTTGTCAGAACGTTCGTTCAAATAGTACTGTACACCATGATACCAATAATATGAGTTGTTCTGAGAAACACAAATCTTTGTAAAAAAGGCCAAACCAATTAAAAATAATATTCTTTTCATCTCTCTGATTATCTATTAACTACAACTGTGTATACTTGATTAGCATATATTTTTCTGTTGGTATAGAACAGAAACAACCAACTTCCTGGTGTTGTACAATCCCCTATTTCTACATCAAATATAAAATCGTATCCCGTTGTCGAATCTCTAATGTACATAGATTTGTCAATGATGCAATATGGCTCGATACCCCTAATTGCGAACAATGTGTTTCTTGTAATATCAAAATCAGACAATGTGCATAACGGGAACAGCCTGTTGTATTCAGACAAAGTGTTAATAATGTAAAGGGAGTCCTTTGTCAAAACATTTTGATAAAAATTTGTATCCAATTGTCTCATCAAAAGTGAGTCAACCTCTTTATACAATAAAGAATCTGAATTCTGGAAAGTGTCATCAGTTGAAAAAGTATTTTCGGTGTAGTTATTTATAGGTTCATCTTCGCAGGACGTAGCCAAGGCCACTACCAACAAAGCCAAAGCTAACAGCTGCAAGACTTTAAAATCTATTATCTTTTTCATTATATTTTGTTTTTAAATTATTATCAATATGTTATCATTACAATAAAAAACAGTAAATTATTTTAATGCGAAAATAATTTGCAAAGATACGATTTTTTCACGGAAAAAGCCACTTTTTTGTGCGATTTTTTGCACATTTATGTGTTATTTTTGCATATAGTACTGAAAAAGTGAGAGTTGTGGCTTCGACAAGCTCAGCCACCGAGGGGAACTCGGAACTCGGAACTCGGAATTGGCTGGCGCGGTTAGGGTTTGAGTGTGCGGTGGCTTCGACGGGTTCAGCCAGCGAGGGAACTCGGAACTCGGATTTTGGATTTCGGAATTATTTCTCCTTGCCGCAAGCGGCAGAGATCTTGATAAATTGATAATTGATAGTTGAAAGTTGAAATGCTTCTTGCCCTTCGGGCATTGGAATTCTCCTTGCCACAAGCGGCAGTATTAATTCTCCTAGCCCTGCGGGCTGAAATCTTTAAAATCTCATAAATATAATTTCGCCTGCGGCGAAAGCAATTTACAAGATTCTCTTGATTTCGCGAAGCGAAGCTGAGCAGGAGAAAACAAAAAAGATTTACAGAACTCAAGAGCAGGAGAAAAACGCCATCGGAGTTTCTTGCACAATAAAAACGGATGTCTTTACGTTTACAGAAGTCTTAATCAACCAACGACATTACGTTATGGAACACGCCCTCGACTTCGACTATATCATCATCCGCGATGCCAGCGAGAACAACCTCAAACATATCAACGTAAGGATTCCCAAACGGCAGATTACCGTGGTTACGGGCGTGTCGGGCTCAGGAAAGTCATCGCTGGTGATGGACACCATCGCCGCCAAGTCGCGCCGTGAGCTAAACGACACTTTCCCTTCCTTCACACAGCAGTACCTGCCCAAATACGGACGTCCTCACGTGGGCGACATCGAAAATCTGCCAATAGCCATCGTCATCGAGCAGCGCAAGCCCGCTTCCAACTCGCGTTCCACCGTGGGCACCTACACCGACATCTACGCCTTGCTACGACTGCTGTTTTCGCGTATAGGACAGCCTTTTGTCGGCTACAGCGACGCTTTTTCGTTCAACCATCCTTCGGGCAGCTGTCCGCGCTGCGGCGGATTGGGGGAGATCCGCGAACTAGACATCCACAAACTAGTGGATTTCGACAAATCGCTCAACGACGAGGACACCATCCATTACATCGCCTTCGGCAAAGGCGGCTGGCGATGGATACGCTACGCCCACAGCGGCTTGTTCGACCTCGACAAGAAAATCAAGGACTACACTCCCGAGGAACTCGACCTGTTCCTTAATTCGCCACAGATAAAGCTGAAAAATCCGCCTTCGAACTGGCCAAAGACCGCCAAATACGAAGGTCTTATCCCGCGCATGTACCGCAGTATCATCAACTCGGAGGAGGGACTGCTCCACGCCGCGGCCATCAACCCAATGCTCACCATGGGCATCTGTCCCGACTGCGGAGGCACGCGCCTGAACGAGAAGATACGTTCGTGCAGAATTAAAGGATGTTCCGATGGACAGACAAGCAGATGTTCAGATATTGAAAAAATCGGAAAAACTGAAAATCCGAAAGTCGGAAAATCTGACGAAGGTCTCAACATTGCCGAAGTCACTGCCATGAGCATAAGCGACTGCCGCAGGTGGATAGAGACCATCGACAACCCGTTGGCCGAGGACATCAAACGTGCCACCACCGACAGGCTGGCAGCCTTGGAGGAGATTGGTCTGGGCTACCTCACCCTCGACCGCGCCATCGGGACGCTCTCCGGCGGCGAAGCACAACGTTGCAAGATTGCCAAATACATCAACTCGCCTCTCTCCGACGTAATGTATATCATCGATGAGCCAAGCGTGGGACTGCACAACCACGACATACTGCTGATGCAGAAATCGGTGCAGAAACTGAAAAACCACGGCAACACCGTAATCCTTGTCGAACACCACAAAGAGATTATCAAAATTGCCGACCACATCATCGACATGGGTCCCGGTGCGGGCATGAAAGGCGGCGAGATAGTGTTTGAAGGTAGCTACGAAGAACTGCTTCGAAGTCAGACACTTACAGGTACGATGCTCAGCACCACGACCGAGATGAAAGAGCATGTGCGAAAGCCCAAAGATTTCTTCCTTCTAAAAAACGCCAACCTCCACAACCTGAAGGACTTGACGGTGGAATTGCCCTTGGGCGTGATGTGCGGCATTGCAGGTGTGGCAGGCTCAGGAAAGAGCTCGCTGATGGAGTGTTTTATGAAGGCTGTTGAACCGTTGAATGTTGAACCGTTGAATTGTTCTTGCGGCAGCGCCTCAACAATTAAACAATTAAACAACTCAACACTTAACAAATCCGACATCGTATATATCAGCCAGAAAAGCATTGGCATCAGTCTCCGCTCCACTCCGGCCACCTATCTCGACGTTGCCGACGACATCCGCAAGCTGTTTGCCAAAACGAACAAGACCAAGTCCGACCTTTTCTCCTTCAACGGCAAGGGTGGCTGTCCCGTGTGTCAGGGCAAAGGCGTGATTGTCAACGATATGGCCTTTATGGATGCCATCGAGACCACTTGCGAGGCCTGCGGCGGATTGCGATATTCGCCCGAAGTGCTGTCGTACAAGGTAAAAGGGCTGAACATCGCCGAGGTGATGGACCTCACGGCCAACAAAGCCTCCGAGCTGTTCGCCGGTAGCGTAATAGCCGAGAAACTGGAGCCGCTGCGCAAAGTCGGGTTGGGCTATCTCCATCTCAACCAGTCGCTTTCGACACTTTCGGGCGGCGAGCTACAACGCATAAAACTGGCTTCCTACCTCCGCGACGAAGGCAAAATCTTCATCATGGACGAGCCCTCCGACGGTCTGCATGCGGGAGACATCCGTCGCATCCTCGACCTTTTCAACGGCATGGTTGAGGCCGGAAACACCGTTTTCCTTATCGAGCACAACATCGATATGCTGAAAGCCTGCGACTATGTAATAGAGCTGGGTCCCGGCGGTGGCGCGATGGGCGGCAATGTCATCTTTTCGGGGACACCAAAGGCAATGGCGGAGAGCAAAGAGTCCATCACGGCGCCATACCTGCGGTAGAATTTTATTAAAATACTATCATCCCCCGAAATTTAATTTGCAAAAACACTATCATCCCCCGAAATTCACACCAGAACACACTTTTTTTTCCTCGTTTTACTCCTTTTGTTGTTATTTTTTGCTCAAAGCGGTGCTGCATTTTCTTTCTGCTGAAAATGTGAAAGTTATGGAAATCCCTGCAAAAAATGTTTCCAAAAACCAAAAATAAGTCGTACCTTTGCACGTTTATTACACATTAATATTGAAGATAACAAATACATAAAACGATGAAAGTAAAAGAACTTGTAGAAAAACTGAACCTCACCGTTATTTCGGGTGAAAAGGGCTTGGACCGCGATATCGACGGATGCTATGTCTCCGACCTTCTGAGCGACGTTATGGGCAACGCCGACATGGGCAACGTGTGGGTTACCCTGCAGACACACAAAAACGTGATGGCCATCGCCTCGCTGAAAGAGCTGTCGTGCGTGGTGTTTGTTAAGAACCTCAACCCCGCCGAAGAGACTATCGCGCAGAGCAACGAAGAGGACATCCCCCTGCTTTCCACCTCGATGCAGACCTACGAGGTTGTGGGCAAGATTTATAACCTACTCAACAGCTGATAACACCCTGTCGCCGAGCCTGATATGGAGCTGAAGAGGTACAAGGCCGACCTGCACATGCACACCGTGCTCTCGCCATGCGGCGATTTGGAGATGGGTCCACAGAACATCGTCCAACGCGCCAAGGAGGAGCGCCTGGACATGATTGCCATCTCCGACCACAACTGCACCCGTCAGGTGAAGGTGATACGGAAACTGGCAAGCGAGAACGGCATCCTTGTCATCGGCGGCGCCGAGGTCACGTCGCAGGAGGAGGCGCACTGCCTATGCTTTTTCGAGACCGACGAGCAGCTCGACACCTTCCAGCAGTTCCTCGACGAACACCTGCCACACATCCCCAACGACGAAGAGCGTTTCGGCTACCAGCTGGTGGTTGACGAAAACGAGGAGATTGTTGGAGAGGAGCCTTACCTGCTTATCAACGCCATCGACGTGGATATCGAAGGACTTTACGACAAGGTGCACGAGATTGGCGGACTGTTCATCCCGGCACACGTAAACAAACCCTCCACCAGCCTTATGAGTCAGCTGGGTTTCATCCCGCCCGACCTTAAGGCCGACGCGCTGGAAATCTCCAAACACGTCACCAAAGAGGCGTTCCTCAAGAAATTCGCCTACCTCAAACGCTTTGCCTTCATACAAAGCTCCGACGCCCATTTCACGCACCTCATCGGCGAGACTTACTGCTATTTCCACATGTACGACCTCACTTTCGACGAGTTCCGCCGCACCTTGCGGGGCGAGGAGGGTCGCTATATTGAAATGAAGGAGTGATTGATAATTAGTAATGGGTAATGAGTAATGAAGAAAGGTTCAGTGAACCTTTCGATAGCCGAAGGCGGAGAACAAAATGATTAGTAATTTAAATTGATATGAAAGAACTTTCGATGCACGTTTACGACCTGATGGAGAACTCCATAGCAGCCAACGCTTCGGAGATAAAACTCACCATCCACGACAGCATAAAGGACAACATATACGCTTTTACCATCGAGGACAACGGTAAGGGCATGAGTCCGGAGTTTCTGGCCAAGGTCACCGACCCCTACACCACCACCCGCACCACGCGCAAAGTGGGATTGGGACTGCCGTTGATTAAGATGAACACCGAGAACTGCGGCGGCGGCATGAAGATAGTGAGCGAGGTGGGCAAAGGCACACGCCTCGATTTCTGGTTCCAGCACAACCACTGGGACCGTCCCCCGATGGGCGACCTCGCCGGGACGATAGTGATGCTATGCGCACAGCACGAGGACATACACATCGTTTACCGCCACATCACCGACAAGGACGAGTTTGTGTTCGACACCGCTGAAGTGAAGGAGGCCCTCGACGGCGCTTCGATGAACGACCTCTCCATTTTCCGTTACCTGAAGGAGATGGTGAAAGAAAACCTCGAAGAAATCGGATACTCGGACTGATTAAAATTGAAAGTTGAGAGTTGAGAGTTGAGAATTGAAAGTTGAAAATGTGCGGGGCTTTGACAAGCTCAGCCACCGCCGAATCACTTTGGAATTAGTTGAAAATTGAAAGTTGAGAGTTGATAGTTGAAATTTGCGGGGCTTCGACAAGCTCAGCCACCGCTGAATCAGTTGAAAGTTGAAATTAGAAAACCTACATAATTATGAAAAAAAACAACAAACCGCTGAAAATCATAGCTCTTACGATGTTCGTCGTAGGAGTGGCGATAATCTTTGCCGTGGCCGTTTTCTCGTCGTGCAAAAAGGACTACGAGGAAGTGAAATTCTCTGGAAAAGTCGTCGGAATGCTGATATGTAACACAAAGACATGGGGTTACATTATAGAATTGTCATCCCCGGCCAACTACGGAGACGAAATTGTTTATGAAGATATGGAATTGCACAACGCCGTGGTGGGATACGAGTCGCCAAAACAGCTGAAAGACTCGCAAGAGATAAGCGGAGTATGCTATAAGACAAAGGATTACGGCAAAATCAACTGCTCCCTCGTGTATAAGGACGACATCCAGGAAGTGATTATTTTGGACATTGATTAATTCGGAACTATTTCTCCTAGCCGCAAGCGGCTGAATTGCAAAGCAATCGTGAACACATATGAAATAAATCAGTAATGTGAACATATCCAGTAAATCTCATAAATAATTTCGCCGAAGGCGTTTTTTTTTCTCCGCTTCGCTATCGAAACTGCCAGTGGCAGTTTCTTCATTAACAAGATTAAAAAGATTTCGCGAGCCGAAGGCGAGCAGGAAAAATAAAAAAAGATGTACTGAAATTCGGGATTTATTCTATCAAGACAAAAATAATTTGCTGTTTTGCAATTTTTTGTGTAATTTTGCAAAACTTTTATACAAATAAAAAAACGATAACAATGAAAACGAAAATCACAGCTATACTTCTGATGGTTGCCCTTTCGGTGCCCGCTTTTTCGCAAATACCCGGCACTCCTTACAAGGCCCCCACACCCACTCCGCAGAAACCCAAGAAATACTGCGACGAGTGCGGCATTGAGATGCACAACGTCACCTACGCCTACCAGCACCATTCGTGGTGTCCGTACTATCGCGCGCAGTACGGCGACGGTCCTGTAACAACGCCCCATCCGCATCACCATCCTTCCACAAAACAGGTAGTTGCGGCGGCAGCCGTAAGTGCGGCGAGCGAGGCTCTGGCCAACGAAATTGCCAACGAGATTAGTCGTGCCGCCGACGAATACACCGCAAATGCCAACAAGACCTACACCAACAGTCGTCCGGGCGAGAGCAACGGCAAATACATTGTGGGCAAGGACGAACTGTCGGGCAAAATCGGCGTGTTCAACAACTTCACTCACGACTGGCTGCTGAAACCCAAGTACAGGGAGATGAAGATTTACAGTCTCGACGCTGCCGTTGCCAAAAACAAAAAGGATAAATACGGCCTTGTGAACTGTTACAGCGGCAACGAGGTGTTGCCCTTCGAATACGACGACTACAACGTCTATGCCCAAGGCAAGATGGTAGCCCTCGGCAAATATACCGGCACCGAGAAAAAGCCCTCCCTCGCCGAACGCAAAGCCCACAGCGTGTGGGGTTTGTGGGACACCAAAGGCAAACAGGTGGTTCCCATGGAATACGACAGCATCAAATACTCCGAAGTAAGCTACAACAGCGGTCCTATCGGCTCCGTGTTCGTATATAAGAACGGCAAAATGGGCGTGCTCGACGAGAACGGAGCCACAGTGCTGCCAATAAATTTCAATTGGACTTCCAACCGTCTGAAAGCAAACGGCACTCCCTTCATCACCGCAATGCAGGACTCTTTATATGGAATTTACAGCGGAACCAACGGAGCGCAGATCATGCCGCCGGTGTTCAAAAATGTACGATGGACACCCTTCTTCATCACAATCCAGCACCACAAAAGCATGAAATGGGGAATGGTGGACGGCTCCGGCAATGTGGTTCTGCCCTTTGAATTTGACGACATGAGCTATATGGCACCATCCGCCGATGCCGTCAAAGTGCTGAAAGTGCCTAACCGTCTGTGCAAAGCCAGTAAGAATGGCAAATGGGGCGTTTACGACCACAACGGCGTGATGCTGCTGCCGCACAACTATTCCGGCAACGACGCCGACCTCAACAAAGCCCTGATGCTGATTCCGCGCTACTCTTTCGCACACTACCTGCGCTCGAGGGCGGAAATCCTTGTGAGGACCAAAGGTGAGTTCGAGACCACCTCCGAATTCGAGGCACGACAGAAAGACCAGAACCTGCAAACCAAATACATCGAGGCCGAGCTTGCCAACGCCGACAAGGAATTCCTCGCCGCCCAGCTGCGCAAAAACGCCCTCGACCTTGTGCTCTCGCCCTACGACGCCGATGCCTCTTGTTTCACAATCACCACCCCCAATCTGCCAACAAACAGCTACAAACTTGTAGTGAAACGCGACGACGCACGCACTTTCAAAGAGAATTTCCAGACTATGAAAACGGCTGCTGCAAGCACCATAAAATGCTTTATCGACAACGACGCTTTCGCCATTGCCGAGATGACTTTCACAATGCCCGACGGCAACGTGATAAAATACACTAACCCCGATACCGAGGGCTATACCGACAAAATTTTCCCGATAGAAACACTTAAATAAGACAACGATATGAAAAACATTTTCAAAACCCTGATTATTACTGCTTTAGTGGCAAGCACCTTTGCCGCACAGTCGCAGACAGTTATAGAATACCGCCGTCCAGTGATGATAGGCGTCAAGGCTGCCGCCAACTACTCGTCGTTTTTGAAAGGTTCGGCCAACGACGCAGCTCTGCCCGCACCCCCCGACCCTATGTGGGGCTACAGCTTCGGCATATCTTTCGACATACCCGTCACCTCTATGCTTGACCTGTATATGGAAATTCCGGGCTACACCAAACACGGATACAAACTTTCGGAATACAACGGCCAGAAAGGCACTTCGGAAGTGGTTGACATTCACACAGTAAGCATGTTGCTTGGAGGAAACTTGTACCTCGCCAAAAAGCTCTTTTATATGGGTGCTTTCTTCTCCATGGATTTCGACGTGGCGGCCAAACGCCATCTGTACAACACTCCCGACTACAGCGGTCCGGTTGCCGAGGATATCAAAATTAAATTCGGTGACATGAGCGTTCTCAATTTCGGTATTGGGATGGAGATTGGTTTCAACATTGCCGACCGTGTGATACTGTACGGCCGCGGCACCTTGGGACTCCTGCGCTGTCCTTACGACAAAGATTACCAAGAACATAACAACGTGCCCTACGTAACCCCCGGCGGCTGGCAGTTCGGCGTGCGTATCCCGTTTGTAAGAGGAAGAAGCTGATTCCGAGTTGAAAATTGAGAGTTGAAAATTGAAATTCTCCTAGCCCTGCGGGCAGTTAATCCTCCTAGCTGCAAGCGGCAGTATTATTTCTCCTAGCCCTGCGGGCTGAAATCTAGTGAATCTTATAAATTATTTCGCCGTAGGCGAAAAATGATTTACAAGATTTCCATAATTTCGCGAGTGAAACGAGCAGGAGAAAAAAAATTACAGAAATTCCTCGAAGCGAGCAGGAGAACAGAAAACGGAAACCATGAACAAAATTTCACGACATATCGGATATGCGGTTTTGGCGGCGGCTGTATTGGCGTTGGGCGGGTGTGTTTCGACCAAAGTTGCCAACAAGGCTGCGGAAATTGAAGGGCATTACGCATACGAGCACAGCTGGAGCTACGACCTCGACGGATGGCATATCTCCGTGCACGAGACCGGCACCATGGATTTCTACGACGACGGCACCGCCTTGGACTATGCCGTGCAGGTGTATGAGTTCACATGGCTAAATAGCGGTTGCAAGGCATCACGTCCGTACTTTTATTTCAGTCCCAGC
>Ga0310697_10006333_pt1 | contig 11269 bp, 13 predicted proteins | sample 172DNAGHGlowgp2_FD_203883 | JGI IMG/M metagenome (GOLD analysis project Ga0310697, IMG submission 203883) | Sheep rumen microbial communities from Palmerston North, Manawatu-Wanganui, New Zealand - 1728 DNA GHGlow gp2 (v2) (version 2) | ecosystem: Host-associated > Mammals > Digestive system >... | reverse complement strand
CAATTTAAGGTACTGAAATATCAATTTAAAGGTTTATTAGAAAAGCCAAAGACTCATAAGACTGTTGAACTGGTTAAAGTAAAACTTCTTGAAATGGAAGATGAAGAAACTTGCTATGATTTACAAATAATGCTTAAACTTACAGATAATACCAAATACTATATAAAGTTACTTAACAAAGCTACTAGCAAAAATAGTGTTAAGTATGTTAAAGCATACGATTTAGCATACAGAGTTGTTACCTATTTGGATAAATTGATATAGCCCAAAACCAGAGGAAACTTAAAAATTTTCTCTGGTTTATTCTTTATAAAAAACGAATTTTGTAATATAATGGCGATGTAATACAAGTAAGATAGGAGAGCAATTAAGATGAATATTTACCATAGTTTTACAAAAAAAGAATTAGAATTATTAAATAAAGCAGGAGTTTCTATTGAAGATAAAGAATATATAAGTAGGGACTTAAATCACTTTGCAGTACAAGTTGGAGATTATATTATGAGTCAAAGCTCAAAGAATGGAGCTATAAGCAAAGCAACACAAGAGTATGGAAGAATATTAGATATTCTTGAAAAAGAGTAATATCAACTTGTTCTGATTATTGTAATAATGAGAACAAATTCGTAGTGGCGAGCTTTGCTCGCCAAAATGATATTATAAGACATATTTTTCTTGATTAAGTCTTAATTTTTTGATATATTAAATTTGAATAGAAGGTCAAAATTTAAGGGGATTTGACGACTTACAAAGAAAAGCTATTTGATAACTTCCTCTTAAAAAATAAAAATTTGAGGAGGATTTTACAATGCAAAAAGTTAAATGTTTTTTTATATTTAGCATAATGATGTGTGCATTCTTTGCTAATACTGTTTTTGCTTCAGAACCTATAAAAGAGGTTAACATATATTATGATACACAATTAATGCTAGATCCATCAAATACATATGGAGAATACCAACAACATCTTGTAGAAAATATTAAACCGTCAAATTGGTCGAGTCAAACAAGAACATCATCTGAATACTATTGTGATGCTTTAAATGTCTGGTTAATGTGTGAAAAATCTAAAGATTATTATGAAGGTATTGGTCCAATCGAAGATCATAAAATTAATACAAATATTAAACTTCAATTAAAAATTTGGATAAAGCCATATGACAATTATTACTTTGACGATTTTGAAAAACCAGTAATCAAATTAAATGATGAAATAATAATGCCTCAAACTGATATTAAAGGTCAAGGTATTGAAATTAAAATTCCTATAAATAATCCAACCGAAGAAAGAGCTAGTGAGATTTCTAAGATACAATTCATAGACTTTGAAATCCCAGTAAATGGTACAGAATACAAAGCGGATTTAAAAATGCCATCTGATGTTTCAGGAACTATTACGGCTCAAAATTGGAAATTGTTTAATAAAAATATTACAGGAAAAGCTTATGCAAATGATAATGTAGGCTTTGTAGCAACTATTCAGCTTAAGGATGACAATTGGAGTTCATCACCAGTTGGCTATTTAAATGGTAAAAAGTCTGATAAAGTAAATCGCATAAGTGATAAAGAATGCGAATTTACTTGGAACTATACAATTGGATACACAGATAAAATAAAGATAAAAGAACAGTCACCAGAAACAGTAGAATATGCTAATGGCGAAGATGTTAAACTATATGTAAAAGCTACAGGTGCTGATAGCTATCAATGGACTGTATTTGAATTAGGCAGTGGTGTAAAACAAACTCTTAGACCAAATGAAATTGCTGGTGCAACAAAGAGTGAATATACAATAGCAAAAGCAGATAGCTCTTTAGATGGAAAACAATATAGATGTACTTTAACAAGCGATGATGGAACTATATATTCTAATATGTTTAAATTAAAACTAGTTGAGAAAAAAGTTGAAGAACCTGCTAAAACAGAACAACCTACAACACAAGAACCAGAAAAAGTTATAACTTATGAAGTAGATTTTGAAACAAATGGTGGAAATAAGATTTCAACTGTTGAAGTAAAAGCAAAAGAAAAAGTAACAAAACCAACTGAACCAAAAAAAGATGGATATACATTTGACGGATGGTATTCAGATTCTAAACTAACAAAAGCATTTGATTTTAATACAGCTATCGATGATGATATTACTCTGTATGCAAAATGGACTGAAGTTAAGAAAGAAGAACAACCTACAACTAAACCAGCTGAAAAGACTTGGTCAAAAGCTTCTGGATGGGCTGAAGAAGAATTAAATAAAGCAAATGAGCTAGGAGTAATACCAGAATTATTTAATAAACAAGACTTAACACAAAATATTACTAGAAAAGAATTTGCACACGTTGCTGTTAAGTTATATGAGAAATTAACAGGAAACAAAGCGACAGCAATTGCAAAAAATCCATTTACAGATACAGCTGATACAGAAGTTTTAAAAGCATATAATATAGGAATAACTTTAGGAACTTCAGATACAACATTTACACCAGATGCCTTAATTACTCGTGAGCAAATGGCAACAATGATGACAAGAGCTTTAACAAAAGCAGGAATTGATACAACCGTTGACTTAAACAAAGTTACAAAGTTTGCTGATGATAATGAAATGCATTCTTGGGGTAAAGAATCAATTTACTATATGTCAAATATTGAAATCATAAAAGGAATTGGAAATAACCAATTTGGAGTGCTAGGAAATGCAACAAGAGAGCAATCACTATTAATAAGTGAAAGAAGTGCAGAAAAGTTTGCTAAATAGATGAAGAAACGAGCCGAGAAACTAAAAAATCTCGGCTTTGTTGATGTACAGAATATTTTGATAAAATGAACAACCTGCCCACATCTTTGTAGGAATCTGAACTAGATAAATATTAAAAATGATAAGATAGGTAATTATTTGGTATTACCTATCTTTTTATGTTATAATGCAAATGAAAGTAATAGTATTGATAGTGGAGGTTAAAGATGAAATACAATGGTTTCTTTTTGAGGTTCTTTGGTGGAACAATGAAAAAGGTAATAATAAGGCATTATAATAATTCTTATGCTAACGAAGTAATGAAAAAAGCCAAAAAGATATATAGAAATATCATAGAAAATGCAGATGATATTGGAGGACTTCGCAATCCTTATGGTTATAATTTCTTTTTTGCAATGGCTTATGTATCGGTATATATGGCAAGTGACAAGAAGATTCCCACAGAAGTGATTAGAGAGATGATGCAAGAGTCATTGAAAAAAGTAAGCTTTGTGTTTAAAACAGTTAATTATAATAATCCTAAAAGTGCAAAGAATTCATTAAAAGAGGTTGATAGATATATCAATTGGTATAATGATGAAAGGGAAAAGAAATATCCAACTTCTTTTGAAATAACAAGAGATAATCCACCATATGAGGATGCTTGTTGGTATAAAATAACAAGATGTCCTATATGCATTACTTGTGACAAATTAGGTGTCAAAGAGATAATGCCACCTCTTTGTGAATTAGATCATTTAATGATTTCTTTTAGACACGGAAAGTTAGATAGAAAGCATATGATTTCAAGAGATGGAGATTATTGTGATTATTTAATTACTGGAGATAAGGAGTGAAACGATGAAACCAGATTATAAAAATTGGGTTCCAAAAGGAATGTGCTATTCTTTTTGGTGTGGAACAATTATATCAATGATATTATTTGTTGTGTTTGGAATATTAAGTGTTGGAATAAGTGGTGTTTGGCATACTGTATTATTTTGGATTTTCTTAGTTTTAGGAATTGCTCTTTTGGCTATTAGTAGTTATATGCAAATTTTGCATAATGTTTTTGATTATAATGGAAAAAGAAAGTTATCGAAAGACATTGTTGAAGGTGTCAGTAAATATGTTGAAGTAGCTGACGGAGATAGAGTATTAGATATAGGTTGTGGCTCTGGAGCTTTGGCAATTAGCGTTGCTAAAAGAAATCCAAAAGCACATATTATTGGATTAGATAGATGGGGAAAAGAATATGCTTCCTATAATAAACTATTATGTGAGTCAAATGCAAAGGCAGAAGAAGTAAATAATATTGAATTTATACAAGGAGATGCAACGAAACTTCCTTTTGAAGATAATACATTTGATGCTATTACAAGTAATTACTGTATTCATAATATTCCATCAAGCGATAGAAAGAAAATATTATTAGAGCTATTTCGAGTATTAAGGAAAGGTGGAACTTTTGCTATACACGATATATTTTCTAAGAACAAGTATGGAGATATGCAAAAGTTTATGAGTGAGCTAAAAGCACAAGGCTATGAAAATGTCCAATTAATGAAAACGGATGATAAATTTTTCAAAAGTAAGAATGAAGCAAAAATATTATCATTAGGCGAATCAGCAGTATTGGTTGGTAAAAAATAAAAGGAGAAAATAATATGCTATTATCTTTTATGCAATTATTAATACTGTTAGTATTAGTTGTTATCACTCTAGCAGTAGGTGTGATTTTTATTCCCAAAATTGCAGTTTTATCTGCACCACAAGATATTAAAAAAATAATGCTTGCAAGAGAAGATTATCCTAAGTGGAGAACCATTTTAGGAATAATATTGTTACTAATACTATTTCTATTAATTTTAGGAATATTTATATGGGCTGGAGTGGATGCTAAAAGTAATCATTATTCTTTTTCAATGATATTTATTAGATATTTAATATTATTTGAAGGATATAAAATATTTGATATGATTTGTTTTGATTATATATTACTAACAAAGTTAAATGTATTTCAAAAAATGTTTCCTGAAACGATTGGTTGTAAAGGATATGAATCCTATGGTTTTAACTTAAAGAGTCAAATTACTAAATTAATTGTATTTGCTATTATTTCTTACATAATTGCATTAATCTTAATAAATACATAAAGCAACCATTTCTAAATATAATTGCTGATGGATTAAAGAAATATAATATAATGTAAATGAGGGAGTTGATATTGATATGAATATTGGTATGATAGTGGCAGAAGCTATTATATTTGCTATTTTATTTACGATTATGGTATTTATAATGGCGATTAAGAAAAAGAATACACCATCAAATATTCATAACTATCCTAAAGATATTCAAGACGAATACTTCAAAACACACAAGAAAGTGGAGGTATCTTATAAATCTAAAAAAGTAATTTTGACAAAGGGATTAGGAATTATCATTTTTACAGTTGTGCTTTTTATTTGTTCTTATGTTGCAGGAGCCAAGACATTTCAAGAAGGTTTTTTCATAACATTTATCCTTATGGTATGGATTGGTATTTATGATACATTTTTTATAGATTGGATTCTTTTTGCAAATTTGAAGATGTTTCGTTTGGAGGGAACAGAACACATGGATAAAGAGTATCATCAAAAATGGTTTCATCTAAAAGGAATATTATTCCCTGGAATTATATTTGCTATCATTCCTTCTTTATTAGTTGGATTATTTTGTAGTTTTATAAAATAAAATGATAAAGTGTAAAGGAGATACGAAATGGCGAAAGATTTTGTGAAGTTGTCGAAAGAATGGTTTGATAAACAAGCACCAGTATATGATGAAACAGATACCATTCTATATTCTAAGTATGGAAAGATTAGTTGTAAGTATATTTATGATTATTTGAAAGATAGGGAGTATAAAAATTTATTAGATATTGGCTGTGGAACTGGTTATTTAATCAATATGCTTTCAAAAGAAAAAGATGCCGAATATATTGGTCTTGATCTTTCTTCTGAAATGATAAAACAAGCAAATAATAAAAATATCAAAAATGCAAAATTTATTGAAGGCAAATCTGATGAATTACCTTTCGAAGATAATACATTTGATATAGTGACTTGTTCTCAAAGTTTTCATCATTATCCAGAGACGAATAAGCCTCTGCAAGAAGCTTTAAGAGTATTAAAAAGAGGTGGACTTTATATTCTTTCTGATACCGGAACAGGTCCTTTTGGAATAGTTGGTGTAAAGCTTGATGATTTTCTTTATAGGTGTTTTGCGACAACAGGAGATTGCAATGTTTCTTATTTAAAGAAGATGAAAAAAGATATGATGAAAAATGGATTTGAAATTGTACAAGCAGAAAAAGTTACTACTTTTATATATGCGATAGTTGGCAAGAAATAGAGGGGATGAATGTGAAAGATAAAATAAAAGAATCTTATAAGTCATCTAGTAAAATATATAATGATGTTATGACACAGGGCAGCTTTTGGAGTAAGCTATATATAAAACTTTTTTGGCAAGGTGTAGATGACAATGAAGTAGCAGAAAAAGTATTAGAATATATACCAAATAATTTTAATGGAAAGATACTTGATGTACCAGTTGGAACTGCTATATTTACTTATAAGAAATATAAAGAATTAAAGAAAGCCCAAATTATTGGAATTGACTATAGTGAAGATATGCTAAAACAAGCACAAAATATATTATCTTGTAATGATATTACTAATGTTGAACTTGTACAGGGAGATGTAGGAGATATTCCTTATGAAGATAATTCATTTGATTATGTACTAACAATGAATGGTTTTCATGTTTTTCCAAACAAAGATAAAGCGTTTTCAGAAATGACTAGAGTGTTAAAGCCAAATGGAAAATTAATTGCTTGTTTTTATATTAAAGGAAAATCTAAAAAGACAGATTGGCTTGCCAATCATATACTTGCTAAAAAAGGTTGGTTTACAAAGCCTTTTGATGGTGAAGAAGATATTAGAAATAGATTAAGCAGATATGGTTATCAGTTAATTGATTTTGAAGTAAGAGGTTCTATTGTTATATTTTGTGCGGAGAAATATGATAAATAAATCTCGGAATATTTTGATATTCAGAACAAACTTAATAAAAAAACACACGGAGTTGATTTAAGTATCAGCTCCATTTTTTATGCAAATTTTAAAGAAAAAGGAGGAGATTTTAATGTATACTGAAGAAAGTTTAAGAGAAGAATTGATAGCAAAACTTGAGAAAGAACAAAAAGAATATTTAGATGGTTTAAAAGAAAAAGGTGTAGATGAAGTCATAAAAAATGTCTATGAGATTAATGCTAGACAAGAGATTTTAGACTATATTGCTTATGGAAATTTTGATCTAAAAGATGTTAAAGCTTTAATAAAAACTAACCATATTTTATCAAGAATGTATGATGAATGGTTGAGCTTTGATGGTAACTTTTATGAAGCTTTACAATATCCAGTAGATAAAGAAATAGAACGCATTTCTTACGAATTTTATAGTAAAGACGATAAAGAAGTCGAGTCAAAAGATAAAGACTCTAAAAACAAAAATATGGGCTTTGAGAGGTAGTGATTTTAATGCCTTATATACAAAAAGAAGTTATAAATGAACTAAAAAGAATTGACCTTTTAACGTATTTTAAGTTAGTAAATCCTAATGAACTTGTTAATGAAGGCAATGGATTATACACTACAAAAACACACGATAGTTTGAAGATTAGTAATGGTGTTTGGAATTGGTTTTCAAGAGGTGTAGGTGGTAAAAATGCAATAGATTTTATTATGGAAGATGAACAGGTTTCATTCATAGAAGCAGTTAGAATTCTTATCAGACGAACCAATGTAAGAGTGGAAAATTATGAGGATTTTGTATCAAAAATACCACAATATGTTGAAAGAAAAATGTCAAAAGATAAGAAGATTGTTCTTCCAAAAAAGAACGAAGATAATAGACGTGTGTTTGCTTATTTAATGAGCAGAGGTATAGATAAAGAGGTTATCAATTATTGCATTGATAGCCATTTTTTATATGAAGAAAAGGAACATCATAATGTAGTTTTTCTTGGATATGATGAACGAAATGAAGTTAAGTTTGGATGTGCTAGAGCATCAAATCAGACACGATTTATGATTGATCTAAAGGGTAGTAGTAAGGAGTATTCTTTTAGATTGTTAAGTCAAAATCAGACTAATGAGATACACCTTTTTGAGTCAGCAATTGACCTACTTTCATATGCAACTTTAATCAAAATGAGTGGTAAAAACTTTAGAGATTATAACCTAATTTCATTATCTGGAGTGTATCAAACAGCACGAAATATTGAGGAAAGTAAAGTGCCAATCGCCATACAAAAGTACCTTGAAAATCATAAAGAAATTGATACAATTGTACTTCATTTTGATAACGATTTAGCAGGAAGAAATGCAACAAAAGCTATGCAAATTAGATTAGGAAATGAATATAAAGTTAAAGATAATCCGTCAAACTATGGAAAAGATGTTAATGATTTTTTAGTTCATAAATTAGAAGAAGATAAAAAGAAATCTCGAAGCTATGAGAGATGAAATCTTATGAAAAATCAAAAGAGTGTCAAATTTACATAAGTAAAATTGGCACTAATTTTGTTACATAGCAAGCACTGAAAATGTAATACTACATTTTCGAAAAAATATGGGGAGACCCCAATCCCCCTGATAAGAAAGTGAGGTAAAAATGGAAAGAAAAGTACGAATTGTTAGTGTAAAGTTTAGTGACTCTGAACTTGAAAAAATAGATAAAATGGCTTTCAAAACTTGTAGGATGAGGTCGACTTACATAAGAGAAGTTGTACTAGGATATGCTCCACAAGAAAGACCATCTGAAGATTTTTATGAGGTAATAAAACAATTAAGATATTTGAATAATAATATAAATCAATTGACAGCTAAAGCACATAGTTTAGGGTTCATAGATGATAAAAAATATGAGAAGCAAGTTAGACAAATTAATTCACTAATAATTGAAATGAAAAGAAAATATTTGTTAGGAGAAAATCGAAATGGCAGTAACAAAAATATGGGCAGTTAAGTGCCGAATTGAAGATGCTCTTGATTATACGACTAATGAAGAAAAAACAACGAATCCAGATTATGATTCAGAAGATAAAAATACAGAGCTAAAGAGTGAATATGATGATTATTATAATTCAAATGATCCGAATATTTATAATGACTTTGATACATCATTTGACTATGCAACTAATCCAGAAAAGACAGAGGAGCAATACTTTGTTACAGGTATAAATTGTAGTAAAGATATTGCCAAAGAAGAAATGAGAATTACTAAAAAACAATACAACAAAACGAATGGCATTTTAGCTTTTCATTTGATTCAATCTTTTAAAGAAGGAGAAGTATCAAAAGAGATAGCTCACAAGATTGGAGTTAGACTTGCAGAAGAAATTTTTGGAGATAGATTTGAAGTAGTAGTTAGTACACATTTGAATACAAAATGCTATCATAATCATTTCATTATTAATTCAGTATCTTTTGCTGATGGAATGAAATATTATGATAATCATACAACCTATGCTCATATAAGAGAAGTTTCAGATAATTTGTGTAGAGAATATGGCTTGAGTGTTATTGAAGAAAAGAAAACAAAAAAAACAAATCTAGACTATTCCAACTTTCAGAAGAAATACACGAATACTCCATATTATAAAACAACTAAAGCTGATATAGATAAAGCAATTAGACAAGCATATACTTATCAAGATTTTGAAGAACTATTGGAAAAAATGAATTACACTTTAACATATCGTGCAGGAAAACTTTCTGTATGTAGAGATGGATATAAAAGGAATATAAGAATTGAAAGAGCATTTGGACAAGATTATGCTATTGAGAATCTTAAGAGAAGAATTCTAGAAGAAAATGAAACGAGAATTCCTTTTATAGAAGACTACCGACCAAAGAGATACAAGTGTAATTATAAATTAAGTCATTTTAAGAAAATTGATAAGAAATACAGAACAAGTTTATATAGGTTGTATCTATATTATAGATATAAATTAAACCGATATAAGAAGTTAGAAAGTCCACAAAGATGGACACCAGAAAAACGAAAAGAAATAGAACAAATGGATAAATATTCTGAACAGGCAAAGTTCCTTTCTAGTAGAAAAATTCATACTAGTGAGGAACTTTTTTTGTATAAGAAGTCACTTTTGATGGAAATAGGTAATTTGAATTTAGAATATATGAAAGTCATTAGAAATGGTAAAACAAATTTAAGTAAAAAAGAAATTCTAAGTAGAAAGAAAATTTTAGATGAGGAGGTGGAGATGTGTAAAAGTATCGAGGCAAGAATACCAAAGATGAAAGAAGAATTAAGACCAAAAGATAAAGAATATGAAGAAAGAAAGGAGAGGGTGCAAGATGAACGCATCAGGTGATGCTGCTGAACAAACTTTTAGAATGATTATTGACGGTACAGAGTTTGTATTAAGAATTACTGGAAACCTAGTAAAAGAAACTGCAACTATGCTTTATGCAATTTCAAAAGATAAAGAGCAAACCAATATAGGTAAAACAAACCTTGCTAAAATGCTACGAAATTGTAGAGATACAAAACTCTTTGCAATCCAGAGAAAAGACCTAGATAAGTTTGTAGCAGAAGCCAAGAATTATGGTATTTATTATTGTACTCTAATAGATAAGAAAGATAAGTCAGCAGATAGTATTGTAGATATTATGGTTAGAGGGGATGATGCTTCAAGAGTTAATCGTATAGTAGAAAGATTTGACCTAGCTATAACGGATACTGCTTCACTTCGTACTGAATCTATTAAGGAAAAGGAAGAAGTAACTAATGATAATAAGGAAGTTGTTCCAGAGAAAACTGAACCATCAGTTGATGATAATAAACTTGATGATATTATGGGAAGATTACCTGTTCCAGAAGAGGTTAAAGATGGTGTATCAGAAAGTTTTTTATCCCAAAACGAACCTCAGTTAGATTACTCCTTAAAAATGAAGCCAGTAGAAAACCAAGAGGATCTAAAGGCTAAAAGTGATGAATTATTAGGAAAGAAATCTGTAAGACAGCAACTTAAAGAAATTGCTGAAGAACTAAAGAACAAATCTTCAAAGGAACAACCAGAGAAAACAAAAGACAAGAAATCTAAAAAGAAGAAAAAATCTAAAAATAAAGTGGAGGTAAAGAAAAATGAACGAACAAGATAGACCTTTTAAGAATGCAGATAATTATAAGACTGGGTATGGAAAGAAAACTGGAGAAAAACCTAGTTGGCAAGAAAGAGCAAAGAAAGATAAAGAATGGGCAAATAAGACAAGTGACGAGATGGCACTTGCTGTTTCTCAAGATATGAAGAAATTTGTTGAATACTTAGATGTTCAAAGTAAGTTTGAAATGTATTCAGCATCAAATACACTTTTAATCTTAAATCAAGATAAAAATGCTACATATTTAAGAGAATTTAAGAAATGGAAAGAAGATGGCTTTGAAATTGAGGATTTAAATAAAAAA
>Ga0310697_10006332_pt1 | contig 11269 bp, 7 predicted proteins | sample 172DNAGHGlowgp2_FD_203883 | JGI IMG/M metagenome (GOLD analysis project Ga0310697, IMG submission 203883) | Sheep rumen microbial communities from Palmerston North, Manawatu-Wanganui, New Zealand - 1728 DNA GHGlow gp2 (v2) (version 2) | ecosystem: Host-associated > Mammals > Digestive system >... | reverse complement strand
AGAGAGCCTTTTCGAGGTTCGTAAAGCTGTTCAAGTTCTTGATTTCGGCGCGGATACCGAACGGAGCGTCTTCGCTGGCACGCAGAGAGATGTTGCCGTCGCAGCGCATGTTGCCGTTTTCCATGTTAGCGTTGGAAACGCGCGTGTATTCGAGCGTCTGCTTGATCTTCTTGAGCACGAGCACGGCTTCTTCCGGGCTGCGGATATCCGGTTCCGTCACGATTTCGCAAAGTGGCGTGCCGCAGCGGTTCGCGTCAAAATGGCTCTGGGAGGGGCTCATGTCGTGAATGAGCTTACCGGCGTCTTCTTCCATGTGGATACGGGTAATGCCCACGCGCTTCTTGGTGCCGTCGGCCTTTACGATTTCGAGCCAGCCGTTCTTGCAAATCGGATGGTCATACACCGGAAGTCCACCCGTCTGCGTAATCTGGTAACCCTTCGGCAAGTCCGGGTAGAAGTAGTTCTTACGAGTCCACATGGCGTTCAAATCGATTTCGCAGTTCAGGGCGAGACCCAAGCGAATGGCGTATTCCACAGCCTTCTTGTTCGGTACCGGCATTGCACCTGGCATACCGAGGCAAACGGGGCAAACGTGCTTGTTCGGGCTTGTATTCACTTCAATTTCGCAGCCACAGAACATCTTCGTCTTAGTGGCGAGCTGGCAATGGATTTCGAGACCAATAACAGGACAATAGTTAGACATAAAAACTCCGTATTATTTTACGGGGGAAAAGATAAAAAAAAGTAGGAAGTAGAAAGTAGGAAGTAGGAAGGATTTATGGTTTATTATCGCGATTCCCCAAGAGGAGTCTGTTCGTGATTAGGGATTTTTATTGCTGACTGCAATTTTCTAGATCCTTAATGCGTTTTTTGTCGTATTCAATCAACATTTCTGGACAATGTTTGCTGTGACCAAAGCCTCTTCTACACTTAACTCTTTTTACGGCTTTATTGAATTTTGCAAAGACAACGCTATCCATATCCTCTTTACGCACAAGGCCGTCTAAAATGTGGCGAATTTCTTTTTTATACGCCAAAGAATCAAAGCGATTTGCGCACGGACAAGTTTCATCGCAAATTTCTAGAACAAATCTTGCAAAAGTCGTACTATCCATAATATAGTTCGATTTTAAAATAAATTCATCACCCGCCGCAAGGCAGGTCCTGCTACACGCATTGATAGGAATGATATTTTCAAAGGGACGGCAGGATTTTTCACATTCGTTTGCAAGAGCATGCACGTTCCTACCCACGTGCAACTTCATACCACCGACAGAAACACCTTCCTGTTCAAAAATCTCCGCTGCATAACATGCCCGGTAGCATTCATCTGCTGAATGCAATGTTTGAATGCGAGGCGGTTCCTTTTCCTCTTCCTTCATCTCAATTTGCGGGTTAAGTTTCTTTATTCGTTCCCGCTCTTCAATCTGTTTTAGCGCACTTTCCCGCAAGCGATTTTTTGACTCTTCCGACATTACAAACTTTCCATTTTTTTGCGCATGCCGTTCCGTTTGCGGTAAATTCAGCTTTTCTTCTTTGTTGTCGGAACAGCCAATTGATATCATAGCGGATATAGCTACACAAAAAACAAAATAACACAGAATTTTGTTCATTCGTTTTTCCCCTATATTGCTCTAATCTCAAAGCGCCAAAACAGCGAGCCAATACCTCGAAGCTTAAATTTCGTCCAGCGTCACGACAAGTGCGTCGGTAGCGTCACGGAAATTTGCGCATTCGGTGAGGATGCAGTCAGCGCCGTTCACGAAAGCGGTCGCCAAGCGCAGCGATTCTGCTTCGGTCAGCTTGTGGTTCGTGCGGGCTGCGGCAGCAAAAAGCTCCGCCGCCTTGAGCGATACGTCTGCATTTACTTCGCAAAGGCGGACATTTGCAGACTTCTCGAAAAATTCGCGGTACTGCCGAGCGAGTACGCCATCGTTTGCGCCATACGCCTTCTTGCTGATTTCAAACAACGTTACAGACGAAACCAGAACCTGCACGTTATTCTCATAGACTCCATCCAACACGCCCGACACAACCGGGTAATAGTCGGGATGCATCTGGAGGAGCCGCACAAGCGGCCCCGAATCCAAAAACAAAATGCGGCTCTGTTCAATAGATTTAATCATCTTCTTTTACGGGTTCGTAGATTTCCATGTAAGCGGCATCATGGCGCTGGCCCGAGCGCATCATTTTGAAGCGGCCCGCACGCGGATAGAAATACCAGTTCATCCATTCACCACTCATGTCCGTTCGTTTGGTCTTAATGGCAATTGGTTTTTCGCCATTGTAGAAATCGCGTTTGTGCGGAATCACTCGTTCCATGGCGCGGTATGTATGCACCATATTGCCCGCCTTGCGTTCAACAGTTCCGTGCCCGTCCTTGCTCCATGTGATGTTCACAGTTCCATGTTCATCCTTCAACGGTTCGCATGTGTCATAACCGCTTGCGCACCACAGGTATTTCGGATAAGAGAAGCTATATGAATCCAAATTAAAGGTTTCGACAATGCGGTTATTCCCCTTGAATGTCGGGTAGTTTCCGGCAAGCGTGTATTCACCCGCATTGTAGTCTTCGCAACCACGCTGAGCGACTCTCACGACGCGGTTATAGACATCGACACCGACGGCGCATCCGTCTTCTTTATACACAAAGCGCGCATGGCCGTTGATGTTCTTCTTTTCGAGATTGCCCATCTCGATTTCGGCCACGTCATCGTTCTTGCCGTTCTGGACGATGATGTTAAAGCGGCTCGCATTGCTCGGCGAACTTTTCAGCACGACGCGTCCGGTTTCAGAGACATATTCTCCGCTCAAATCCGTGTATTCCAGCATAAAGCGTTCCAGTTCCGAACGTTTGACCCACACGTCGCCAAACTTGCAGTTCACCGGCACGTAGCGGGGCGGAGCCTTCGGTTCGACTTCTTCGTATGTCGTTATTTTCTGTTTCTTGGTGACCGTCTTGAACTTGTTCTTACCGACACGGACTTGTTCTTGCACATCCACATAAGTTTCATGAGGGATTCTATCCTTCGGGATAGGGAGTTCCTTGAGTGCATCGGAAGACATCAGATATCCCAAGGGTCGATTTTCGTCAATTTCACCATTAATTTTTTTATAAACATCCAATTTCATCTGAGCAAACGAGCTTGCAGAAAACAGAGCCAACACCACCAACACAATTTTTTTCAAAACGTATTCCTCTTTTAAATTTTTAGGTTAGATTATTGTAGCCTTTATTGTAGTAAAAATAACGATGAAGAAAATTTTGCTAACATTTAAATAAGGATTTAAACATAGAATTATACCAAGGAGATCCAGTATGAAGAAAATGTTTCTTGCCACGTGCCTAATGGCCGCGTCCGTTTTCGCCCTTCCTAAACTCGATGATGTGAAAGCGGCCACGGCAGATGGGAAAGCCACTGTAGAAGCGAAGGCTGCCACAGCAAAGGCTAAGACCCAGACTGCCAAGAAGAAGGTTACGGCCACCCAGAACAAGGCTAAGGCCGTCCAGAACAAGGCAGCCGCGGAAGAAGCAAAGGCCGCAGCAACTGCAACAGCTGCAGTCAATGATGCCCAGGCCAAGGTGGACAACGCCAAGGCTCAGGCCGATGACGCTATAACAAAGGCCGCAGACTCTAAGGTTCATGCCGCAAGCGCACAAGCCAAGGCCGTCGATGCAAAGGCTCAGGCCGAAGCTCAGGCCGCTGATTTCAAGGCCAAGGCCGCCGAACAGAAGGCACAGGCTGAAGCCATGGCTGCAAACGCCCAGGCTCAAGCCGCCGAAAAGAAGGCCGAAATGGAAGCCAAGGCCGCCGGCATCAATACACAGGCCAACGAAGTCAAGGATCAGGCCACAGACGCAAAAGCTCAGGCTGTTAATGCATTCACGGCTCCGGCAGCAGCTCCAGTCGTAATCCCCTCCGCAGAACCGACTCCGGCAGTCACGCCGGCACCTGTAGTCGCCCCTACTCCGGTTGCTGAACCCGCTCCGGCAGTACAGGTTCCGACTGTAACCACGACAGAAGAAGTTGCCGCCATAGAACCGGCTTCTACAACAACCCGCAAGAAAAAGAAAATGATCGAAAATGCGGTCTTCTCCGTGAACCAGATTGACTTCGACATCAACGCGGACTTCGAATTGGAAGCTGGCAAGGTATTCTGGACTTCCGAAGAAGACGAAAATTCGGACAACTTCGAAACATGGAACGGCGAAGCCAACCTCGCCATCCTCGCCGAAACGAAAAACTTCAGGGGTAAGATTGCCCTCGCCTTCTACCCTGGCGATTTGAAGACAGACAACGCCCGTGGTGAAACCGGCAGCGCCGAAGACTACTTCTCACTCGACGAAGCATGGGCCTACCAGAGCAATGGCTGGTTCAGTTTCAAGGTCGGTCGTTGGGACAACACTGACAAGAACGGTGACTACTTCGGTGGCTACATCGATGGTTACATGAACGGATTCCTTTCTGAACAGGACCCGGAAAACCAGTTTGAATTCGGCTTTGCTCCGAACGAAAACATAGACTTCGAACTCGCCCTCATCAGCAAGGCCGCCCACTTGAACAAGGGCGATCTCCGTGCCGTATTCAATTTCCACGATCTCCCGAGCCTCGAAGAATTCGAAGTGCAACTCGGCTACCGTAGCAACATTTTCGACAAAGTCTATGACGCTGACGCAATCGTCAAGCACAACATTTCTTTGAAGGTCCGTTGGCCGATCGTTCCGGACTTCTTCACAGTATTCGGTGAAGTCGCTCTCATGGACATGTCCAACGACTTGGTCGTGCCGCTCACGGGTGGTATGGAATTCAACTTCAAGACTGTTGACCGCGTCATTCTCGAAGCGGAATACGTTGGCGACCGCAAGAAGAACGGTTACTACGAAGGCAACCCGAAACACGTCAAGGATGTTCTCGGTGCCCTCTACCTCGAAAAGGCCCTCACGGACCGTTTCTCTCTGTCCGCCGGTTTCCACAACTACGGTGCTAGCAGAGACTTCATGCTCTCTGGCAACTTGATCGGACGTATAAACTAAAGATAAGTAAGACCGTTCGGTTTTACAAAGGCACCCTGCTTGGCAGGGTGCTTTTTTTATATTACTGATAAAAGGTTTGTTGTTTTAAGGAGGATATGGATGAAGTTATTAAGAACGCTTGCGGTAGCGGCTACACTTGTGCTTGTGGCATGTGGTGATGAAAATGCGGTCGCACTTAACGAACCACCTGTATCGAGTCAAAATGTTTCGAGTCAAGATGCTTCTGGTCAAGAGGATTCAAGCTCCAGTTCTGATGCAATCGAAACAAGTTCAGGTTCTGGTGCGGTTCAGGAAGGTTCTAGTGCAGTTTTATCAAGTTCAAGTATCGACCCTTCAACATTTAAAGATGCATCCATCATCACGGATGGTCAAGTTATCGATTTGCGCGATGGCAGGACGTACAAGACAACCGTCATCGGAAACCAGGTATGGATGGCCGAAAACCTCAAATTAGATGTCACCCAATTCGTTGAAGACGGTTTGTATAACAATGAAAACTCTTTTTACGAAGCCCTGTGGTTAAGTAATGAGTATGAAGAAATCTCCGACACAAACGAACATTTCTACCCGTGGAACATCGCCATCGATGGTGCTGGAATATATGGAACTCAAGCCAAAGGTTGCGGCATTGATTCAACATGTCATTTAACAGGAACAATACGAGGAATTTGCCCTGAAGGATTCCACATTCCCTCTCCAACCGAAGCTGAACAATTGATTAGAGCAATAGGCGGAAAATGCAGAACAGCACAAAAACTTAAAGCCAAAAATTCAGGATGGGAAATTAATGACGGCACCGATGAATTCGGTTTTGCAGCACTCCCTGCTGGATATTACGCCGTATGGTGGGGTGACGGAATGGATGGTTTTACTTTTGAATACGAAAGGATACCTCAAGTAAAATTTTTGACAACGTCAGACACACTCACTTGGAGCATCGCAACCGAAGCAACGTATGACAGCGGTGTTAGGGAAGTATACGAAGTCGTTGCTGTTTATGAAGAATTCCACGGAAGCATGAGTTCGCTCCGTTGCGTAAGAGACGAACCTGCAGGAGTTGATTGGGTGGATCCGCCTCTGCCAACCGCGCCCGCCTTGCCAGATTTTGAATACGGTGAATTCACCGATGAACGCGATGGACAAACATACAAGACCGTTGTTGTCAACGGCAAAACATGGATGGACCAAAACTTGAATTACACATTTGATGTCGTAGATACAAACGCATCGTGTAAGGTTGGCGAATATGAATGCAAAAAAGGTTCTGATTATTCATGCAAGCACCCATTGATCGGAAGCCCCGTAAGTTGTAAGAACAAATACCGTATTGATTCAGCCTACTGCAAAGAACACGAAGCCATCTGTAAAAATTACGGCAAGTTATACACCTGGAAACAAGCATTAGTCGCATGCCCCTCAGGCTGGCACTTGCCCAACGATGATGAAATCGATGGTTTTATGAAATCAGTCAACCCCTATAGCGTTTATGAAGGAGAATGTCTCTTAAGGCATACCAAGTTCACAAAACTTGAAGATCCATATTTAAATAAACTATTAAACTATGATATAGGAACAAAAGATTTCCATATCCTTTTTTGGGATTCGGACGAAGCAGATTACAACCACAATTATGCAAACACTTCAGGTTTTGCAAGCCTCAAAACAGACCTGAATAGCGTCCGCTGCGTAAAAGATTAGTAGTCGTTCAAAACTCATAAAAGAAATCCTGCGATGTTCTCGCAGGATTTCTTTTGCAATTTCACCCTACTGTCTGCTGCCGACTCATAACTGCGGCAAAGCCACTAGAATCCTTTGCGTTCCAAATCTAGCAGAAGCGCCTGGAGAGATTCTTCGACAGAAGCACGGAAACTCGTCGTGCCAAGACTGCAACTGGCAACGACATCGTTACCTGATGAAATTCGAATGACATCAAAACCATTTTCTGTTGTAAAACAGACTGTCAAACCTTTGTTCAGAGCTTTTTCTAGTAAATCGCGCATAGCGACTCCTTTAATAATGAGTTCAAAAAAACTTAGGTTGGCGAACCAACAGACTTAAACTAGGCTTTTTTGCTCCAAAAAACAAGCAAATAATTTTGATTTTCCATAATTTCAATGTATTTTAATTAAAAAGCATGCCATCATGATCGATTTGCACATTCATTTAGCCCGTCTCCCCCATAAAGAGCAACTGACCCAGCTGCTCCTGGACCGGAATTACGATTTTATAGCGATTGCATGCGAGCCTTGGGAATGGAAAGAGGTTTCACTTTTAAAAAAAGAATTTTCTTCGGGACTCAAGCCGTTCAAGGCCGCCTACGGCATCCACCCGATGATCGCTACGCAGGCGACCGACGACATGTTCACTAAATTGCGAGCGATTGTAAAAGAAGACAAGCGTGCAATGGTCGGCGAAGCCGGGATTGACAAGCGGTATCCGGGATACGAAGACGGAACCCAAGACCGTGTATTTTTGGAACAGGCAAAACTAGCCTTGGAACTCCAGCGGGACTTGCAAATCCATTGCGTCGGGGATTACACGCGTGTGTTGAGACTTTTAAAAGAGGCGGGTTATGAGTCCGACGCTCTAACCGATAGAGCTCAAGACCCACAGTCAAATCGTAAGTTGTCACGCCCCATATTCCACCGCTTTGGAGGGAACTTGAGCGTTGTGAAGAAAGCTCTCCCCTACGGGGCGCTCTTTTCGCTGCACATAGACAGTTTCCGCAAAAAATCAACGGCAGCAGCAATTCCGCTGATTCCGGAAAGCAACGTGTTCTTCGAGACTGACGCCGATGAAACGTTCGCACAAAGAATCGTCGATAGAAACGTTGCTACGAGTTCTGCTACAACTGATCCCGGAACGGAGTCCGGGATGACAAGCAGCGCCGAGTCCGTCATCCTGACCCTCGCAGAGGGGAAGGATCCAGTGCAATTCACACCAGAAGAATGCGCCTCGGAACTGGAAAACCGCCTTGAATCAGTGCGTCTCGCCTACGCCAAGAGCCGTGAGTAACGGGTCTGCCGACCGAACTGTAGCCGCCTGCACTTGAATATTCGCGAACGCCCGGAACACTTCCAGCGTTTTTTTCGCCATTTCCACGGGAGTTCCGCGCCCGACTTCGAACACCGCCTGTAGCGGCGACATTCCCAAATAACGCATACTGCACGGGCAAAGACTGCTGATTTCACCCAGCACACGCGGATCCGGCGACGGCGTTTCTGCAAATGTCGCAACGATAACGCCCTTGCGGAGAGCAAGCCCCTGGATGCGCAAACGACCTGCCAAAAGCCCGAGTTCGGTCACAAGCAAAAGCATCTTCGCGGGAGTCGGCACAGGGCCAAAGCGGTCCTGCAATTCGCTTTCGATATTCTGCACATCCGCCTGCGTCGTGATGCGTGCAATGCGCTGGTACAGCGAGATTCTCGTGAGGCCGTCTTCCACGTAATTTTCGGGCAGGTATGCATCGATACCGATTTCCACACGCGGCTGTATCGGTTTTTCGAGAGCGCCACCGCGCAGCATCTCGACAGCTTCGCGCACCAAGCGCACATACGTTTCAAAGCCGACTTCGGCAATAAAGCCGTGCTGTTCCTGGCCGAGCAAGTTGCCCGCACCGCGAATTTCAAGGTCACGCATGGCAAGCTGGTAGCCGCTGCCGAGGTCTGTAAACTGTTCCAGCGCCTTGAGGCGGCGCATAGATTCCTGCGAGATTTCGCCTCGCTGCGGAATGACGAGGAATGCCTTTGCCAAAACGCTGCTGCGTCCCACGCGGCCACGCATCTGGTAAAGCTGGCTAATGCCAAAGTGGTGCGCGTTCATGATGATAATCGTGTTTGCGTTCGGCACATCCAAGCCCGATTCGATAATGCTTGTGCTCACGAGAATATCGAATTTGCGCGAAAGGAACGCATCCATCACGCGTTCGAGTTCGTGGTCTTCCATCTGACCGTGAGCCACAGCGACTTTCGCTTCGGGCGCCATCGCCTCTATCTCTTCGGCGAGCTTGGTAATCGTCTGCACGCGGTCATTCACCACGAACACCTGGCCGCCACGTGCGAGTTCATCGAGAATCGCATTCTTCAAAACTTCGTCATCACGCGGCATGAGTTTTGTTTCGACCGGCAAGCGGTTGATGGGCGGCGTATTGATAAGCGAAATATCGCGAACGCCCGTCATGCTCAAGTGCAGCGAGCGCGGAATCGGCGTAGCGCTCATGCTGAGCGTATCCACAGAAAGCCTGAACTGGCGGAGTTTTTCTTTTTGCTTCACACCAAACTTTTGTTCTTCGTCAATAATCAAAAGTCCCAAGTCCTTAAACTCGCTCTTGTTCGACAACAGCGCATGCGTTCCGATGACGATGTTCACCGTGCCATCGGCAATCTGCTTGAAGATTTCCTTCTTTTCCTTGGCACTCTTGTAGCGATTCATGAGCGCAATCTTGACCGGGTAAGCGGCAAAGCGCTCGCAGAAGTTTTCGTAATGTTGTGCCGCAAGAATCGTCGTCGGCACGAGAATCGCAACCTGCTTGTTCGAAGCGACGCACTTGAACGCAGCTCGCATGGCAACTTCCGTCTTTCCAAAGCCCACGTCACCGCAAATGAGGCGGTCCATCGGGCGGCGGCTTTCCATATCGCGTTTGATGTCGGCCGTGGCGCGCAACTGGTCTGGCGTCGGATCGTATTCGAACGATTCCTCGAATTCCTTCTGCATATTGCCGTCAGGCGGGAAACCGAAACCTTCGACGAGTTCGCGTTTCGCATAAAGTTCCACGAGGTCGCGAGCAATCTTAATGACTTTTTCCTTGACGCGCTTCTTGATGTTTTCCCAAGTCTTGCTGCCAAGGCGGTCAAGCTTCGTTTCAACATCGTCCGAACGGTCGAGGCGCTCAATCTTCTGCAAGTCCGAAACGGGGAACTTCAAACGGTCTCCGCCATCGTATTCCAGCAACGCGCAGTCAACCATACCGCCGTTGACTTCCACGCGGACAAGCCCCAAGTAGCGGCCAATGCCGTGGTCTTCGTGCGCCACGAGGTCACCGCGATTGAGTGATTCCACCATCAACGCATTCGTCACCGAGCCTGCAATCTTGTGCTTGCGAGCCTTGTTCGCATGACGGTTTAAAATTCTCGATTCCGTGAGGAACGCGACATTATCGTCTTCGAGCCAAAAGCCTTCGCTTAAATTTCCGATAAAATAATCTTCGACCGGCAGACCGTCAAAAATTTCACGCAAGCGGTTCACACCGCCAAGCGTCTGCGCCATCACATAGACGCGACCGCCCTTGTCGTAAAATTCTTCAATTTCTTTGGCGACTGCATCCGTGCCGTTCGACGTAAAGTCCTGCGCACGCATGTGCATTTCGTGCCAATTGCCGTCATCAACCTTGACACGCGTCATATCGAGCGACGCACGGCCAACGAACAAACGCGAAAGCTCACCAATCTTGAACCAAATATCCGCAGGGGCAGCAATCCCCGCATCTGTCACGCGAGCTTCATCATAAGCGCCTCGGAACGCGCCATACATCTTCGAAGCCGTTTCCGAAAGCAACGAAAGTTCTTCAAAGACAAGCGATGCACGCGGCATGTAATCCAAGAGGCTCGCCACCAAGCGTTGGTGATTCGGACGATGCCACCAAAGCGATTCCGCAGAACATTCCTCGCCCGCCATCACCGATTCCGGCACCGTAAATTCACCCATCGGGAAGAACTCGATATGCGTCATCTGCTCCAGCGAACGCTGCGAGAAAATATCAAACGCACGGATGGATTCAATCTCGTCGCCGTAAAATTCAATACGAATCGGGTGCGGATAAAGCAAGCAGTTCACATCGACAATGCACCCGCGAATCGAAAACTCGCCCACACCGCTCACCATCGGCTGTTCCGTAAAGCCGTGATCGAGGAACCACGGGCGCAAAGACGAAGGCTCCAGCTGGTCACCAACGCGGAGCGTACGCACCTGACGCATAATTTCGCCCGGTTCCGGGAGTTTCATCAAGAACGCATCGAGCGGACAAACGACAACAAACGGCTTTTCGGTATGCGAAATATCGCGGAAAAACTTCAGACGCTCTTCGAGCACGCCCTCGAACGGCACCTTGATTTCGTAAGGTTTCAACCCGAGCGACGGGAAAAAGCGAACAAACTCCTCGCCCACCATGCTTTCGAGATTCTCGACCCAGACTTCGGCACTGCGGTAATCCTTCGCAATCACCAGAATGTTCTGCGG
>Ga0310697_10006330_pt1 | contig 11270 bp, 9 predicted proteins | sample 172DNAGHGlowgp2_FD_203883 | JGI IMG/M metagenome (GOLD analysis project Ga0310697, IMG submission 203883) | Sheep rumen microbial communities from Palmerston North, Manawatu-Wanganui, New Zealand - 1728 DNA GHGlow gp2 (v2) (version 2) | ecosystem: Host-associated > Mammals > Digestive system >... | reverse complement strand
TAGAGCAGAGCGTGCCTTTACTTCTGTTTTGGTTGTGCTACACAAAAAAAGAAAGTAGACACTTTTTTAAGTGTCTACTTTCATCTTACACCTTCAAAAAGCACGGCTTTTTCTTTTTTTATACCTTCACGTATCTCGTCACAAATTCAAAGCTTTCATCGAAGCACTGCCTGCCCTTTTTCACTATCGTCGCAAGCGGCCAGGCGTGGTTGCCGATAATACCGTCTCCGAGGAAACTGCCGTGCGGTATGTTGTATTTTTCCAGCTCTTCAATAAGGTCAAAAGCCTCATATCTCAGCCAGTCGCGGCTGCAGCAGATGACAAATGTCGGAGGGTATTTTTCCGATACCTTCGGGCTCGCGAGTTTACCTTCCTCAGTCTTCAGAAACTCTTTTATCTCCTCAATTGTCATACCGAAGAAGGAGGTCATAAACATCTTCATGTCAGGGAATTTCGACTGGTTCTTTTCAGGGTTTATCAGGCTCTCGACATTGAAGCATCCGCAGTTTGAAACCATGGCATCGACATGAAATTCATCTTTGTGTCTGAAGGTCAGTCCGAGCCTGTCGGCAAGTGACGGATCGGCGGCAAGCGACGCGCAGTACATGATGTAATATCCGCCGGCCGATTCGCCCGCGAGGACGATTCTGCTCAAGTCAACATTCCACTCATCCGCGTGGTCATATATGAAGTCAATAGCATCGCATATTTCCTGAAGCTGACCCGGATATACGAGGTCAGGCGCGTAGGTATAGGCAATTGAAGCGGTGAAGAAACCCTTCTCCGCCCAGTTGGCGATGTAGGTGTCACGCATGTTTGTTATGCCGGAGACCCATCCGCCGCCGTGGATGTAGATGTAGAGCGGCTTCTTCTCATCTTTTAAATCTTTGCGGCTGCAGAGATTTAAAAACTGCTGCCTGCCGCTCCCGTACTTCACGTGCGGCGTATACTCGCAGCTCTCCGGCGTCTTCCTGTGCAAAATCACATAGGCCAGAGTCTCGGTGAAATTGTACCAGACGGTACCGAGTTTACCGCGTATGTAAATCGACTTTTTCATCTGATCATCTCCTGTATTTTCATCTTATCATTTTTTGTGAGGAACTACAAACCGCAGTTCCTTTTTTTGTATGTATTCATAATGTTTTTATTTATTTATAAGTGTTAAAATATTATTGGTGGTATTACCACGAAGAAGGTGACGCATGAAAAAAAGCTTAACTGAAACCGTCCTTGAAAAGATAAAATACCAGATTCTCTCCGGAGAATACGAAGTCGGAGAAAAACTTCCGACACTGCGTGAACTCTGTGAGATATTCGATGTCAGCCGTTCCGTCATAAACTCGGTTGTGGTTGACCTCGAAACAAACGGGTACATAAAGATTGTGCCCACCAAATGGATTGAGGTGGCAGACTGGAAAAACGAGAGCAATTTTGCGATACTCGCGGATCTCGTGTCCTTCGGTCTTCTCGATTCAAAGCAGCTTGATGACATTCTTGCGGCGCGCAAGTATCTCGAGCTCGAATGCGTGCGGCAGGCATGCACGCACGCAACTGAAGGCGACAAGGGCCGCCTTCAGGCCCTGCTCGTTGAGGAGGGCATCGAGCTCGATCCTCAGAAACGCGCCGCCTTTGACCTGCAGTTTCACTATCTCATCTGCAAGATGAGCGGAAATATTGTCTACGGTATTGTAATGCAGGCTTTCGAGAACAGCGCATATCCCCTGATTGTGCGCTTCTATGAGGACCGCGAAGTGTATGAATTCGTTATGAAAAAACACGGGCTAATCACAAAGGCGATTCTCGACAAAAATGTAACTGAAGCCGAAAAACAACTTAGGCTTTTATTGGAACACGGAGAAAAAATAATACATAAACTCAATGTAAAGGAGGAGTAAAAATTGGCAGCAAAATATGAAAATGCGGTCAAAAAGCCCGGCAATTTAAGTCCGCGAACCAAATGGCTTCGTGACTACTACTTCGAGGGTGTAAACCGCAAATGGAACAATGAGTATTCCCTCTACACCACGGGCACGCCGTGGGATACCCAGTTCGATGAGATAACATACTACATCGTACCGGAAAACCACACCTTCCTGCCCACGTTCACCCAGGCCTTCAAACAGTATTCAGAGGTCATCCCGGTAGATGACGAATTCTGGAAGAAGAACCTGCTTGAGAGAAAGGCCGATTTCACAAAAAGAGTAATATGCGAGCGCCTGCCCGTCGAAATTCTCCCCGGAGACCTACTCTGCGGCGCGCGTTTCAATGTCATGTACTCAATGTGTCTTACCGAGGAAGAACAGAAGGAGCGCGACAAGCTCGTAAAGGAAGCGCGCGAGAGCATGGCCTTCCTTTTCAAGCACGGATACGGCAACAGCGGCGCAACTTCAGGACACCTCATCCCGGACTACAAGAAGATTATCGATAAGGGTTTCAAAGCCGAATATGCCTATCTTGAAGAGCTCTACGGAAAGCTCTCCGAGGAGGACAGGAAGGGCGACAAAGGCGCGCAGCTCCGCGCCATGATGACTGCATGCACAATGCCCCGTGACCTTGCAGCCAAGTACTCCGCGTACTGCAAGGAATGCGCGGAGAAAGTTGAAGACCCCAAGCGCAAGGAGGAACTTCTTCAGATGGCGGAAAACACGGCCAATGTCCCGTGGAATCCCGCACGCAACTTCTGGGAGGCGATTCAGTCCCTCTGGATGACCCATATGCTCGTCATGTCAGATGAGAAATATCCGGGTCCCGGCGTATCCTTCGGACGCATCGACCAATACATCTATCCTTACTACAAAAAATCAATCGACGAGGGTATGTCCGAGGACTTTATGAAAGATATTCTCGGCTGTTTCTGGTTCCACTGCAACACCGCCTATGATGCGATGATCAAAGTCGGAGGCAATCAGGGAATCACTGCAGGTTTCGGACAGCTTCTCACCCTTTCGGGCATGGGCAAAAACGGTGAAGACATGACAAATGATCTCACCTATCTCATACTCGATGTAATTGACGACTGGAGCCCGATTCTGGAACCGAAGCCCAATGTACGTCTCCACAGGAACTCACCCGAGAAACTGCTGAATAAGGTAGTGGATATGATCTCCCGCTCCCAGGGCGCACCGTTCCTTTTAAATTTTGACGAGCGCTCAATGGCAGGTATGATGCGTGAGGCGAAGTACTACGGCGACCTCATAAGCGAGGACAATGTTTTTGAATACGCGCCCGTAGGCTGCCTCGAAAACACCATGGTCGGTAACGACCGATCCGGTACGGTTGACAATAACATCAACCTTCTGAAGGCCATGGAACTCGTCTACGGAAACGGCAAGGATATGGAACCGTATGAGGATGTCATGGGCGGCAAACCCACGGCCCTCACGCAGGACGGCCCGAAAACAGGCGAACTCTCCGATTTCGACACATGGGAGAAATTCTTTGAGGCATATAAAGAGCAGACACGCTACATCATAAAGAAATTTGTCGACAACTATGAACTCTCGGAGAATATCCGCTGCAGGTTCAACCCGACACCCTACCTCTCCACCCTCGTCGGCGGCTGCGCCGAGAAGGCGCTCGACGTCACACGCGGCGGCGCGGAAATAGGCTTTGTGACAATGGAAGGCGTTACCTTCGCCTCAACCGTTGACAGCCTTCTTGCTGTCAAATATCTCGTCTACGACAAGAAGGAGTGCACTCTCGAGGAACTTGTACAGGCACTTCGTGACAACTGGGAGGGCCACGAGGTTCTTCAGGCGAAGGCAAAAAACCGCGCGCCGAAGTACGGACGCGACGACGACGAGGCCGATGCTCTCGCTCAGGAAGTCATGCAGTTCTGGTCAGACGAGACCTGGAAGTATGAGACAAAATGCACGCACAGACGCTTCCGTCCGGGCATGCTCTCCTGGAACTACTGGGTAGGTTCATCCTATGTAATGAAAGCCTCGGCAAACGGCCGTGCGAACCCTCAGTTCCTTTCCAACGCCATCTGCCCGTCAAACGGTGCGGACATTAACGGACCTACATCAAATGTTAACTCAGTAGGTACCGCTCTCGGCGGCAAGAAAGAGAACGGCGACTGGCATGAGTATGTAAACTTCCTGCCCAACGGCGCATCTCATACAATCACCTTTAATACATCGCTCATACGCGACCCCACCCACAAGGAAAAATTCAAATCCTTCCTCAAGGGTTATATTGAAAACGGCGGAACCGCCCTGCAGATCAACATCCTCGACCCTGAGGTCTTAAAAGACGCCCAGGCCCATCCGCAGGATTACCGTCACCTCCTCGTCCGCATCACCGGCTACAACGCATACTTCGTTTCAATAGGCCGTGAGCTTCAGGACGAGATTATCGCAAGAGAAAGCCACATGGGGTATTAAGAAATGAAAGTACTCGACATACAGCGCATGTCAACTGAAGACGGCCCGGGTCTCAGGACCACTGTTTTCGTCAAGGGCTGCCCCCTGGCATGCACCTGGTGCCACAATCCGGAAAGCATTCCGCCGAAATCCCATGTTGAGTGGCTCGGAGTCCGCTGTATAGGCTGCGGCATCTGCGCGAAGGTCTGTCCAAAGGGCGGCATCACATTTGACGACGAGGGCGTGCATACGGCCGAGTTCTGCGATGCCTGCGGCACCTGCACGCGCGAATGCCCGACGCAGGCCCTTGAACTCAAAGGTGTCAACTACACCGTGGACGAACTTTATGACATCGTCATAAAGGATCGCGCCTTCTGGGGCGCGGACGGCGGCGTCACCCTCTCCGGAGGCGAGATAACCCTCCAGTGGGAAGACGCTCTCGAGATGTTCAGAAAACTCAAGGCCGCCGGCGTCCACACGGCACTCGACACCTGCGGTTTCTGCAAGAGGGAGACCCTCGAGGCTCTCCTTCCCTACACGGACATCTTCCTCTACGACCTGAAACTCTTCAACGAAGAGGAACACAAAAAATTCACCGGCCAAAGCAATAGAATCATTCTCGAGAATTTCGAGTGGCTGGTGAATACGGATGCCCGCATCTGGGTCCGCACACCGATAATCCCGGGTGCCACCGACACGGACGAAAACATAAAAGGCATTGCCGGCATAGTCCGTGACAGAGTCGAAAAATGGGAACTCTGCGCATTCAACAACCTCTGCAGAGACAAGTACACAAGACTCGGCAAAGAGTGGGATTTTAAAGAATCGGGCCTCATGAAAAAAGAACGCATGGAGGAACTTACCGGGGTTGCAAAGGCATCAGGCTCACCCGTGGCAGTCTGGAGCGGAGCCACCGCCCGGACCGATGTATAAAAAGGAGAAAATATATGCCTAATATTTCAAAAGAAGACGCAAAGCTCTTCGATAACCCATATAAAATAGGCCTTGTCGCTATGCAGGACGATGAGGGCGACATGCATGTCTGCCTCCTCACCACCCTTATGAACAAGGGCAATGATCAGATGATGTTCGGCGAATTCGTCCGCGGCAGCAGCAAGAAATTCATTTATCAGCACCCTGACACCGGATTCCTGCTCATGACGGTTGACAGAAAATTCTGGACGGGCAAAATGACCTTCACCCACAGCGTTACTGAAGGTGAGGACTATGTCCATATGAACCAGTATCAGCTCTTCCGTTTCAACACCTACTTCGGTGTCTGCGATGTACACTACGCCGATCTTCATGAAATATCCGAAGGACGCAACCTCAACATGCCCGGCGTAATCGCAAATGCCGTTCGAGTCATGGCGATGAAACCGTTCTTTGCCGGAGACAAGAGCAAACAGGTAATGCGTCCCTGGACTCAGAAGTTCATGAATGGTCTTATCACACTGAAATACATCGCCTATATGGGCGAGGACGGTTTCCCGAAGATAGTGCCGATAATTCAGGCACAGGCGGCCTCATCAAGCCGTATCTTCTTCACGAGAGCACCGTATTCGGCCATGCTTAAGGACTTAAAGGACGGCGCCAGAGTTGCCATCTACGGCATGAGTCTCGACATGGAAGTAACACTTCTCAAGGGATATTACCACGATGCCCCCGGCGGCTTCGGCTATATGGACATCGATAAGATTTACAACAGTGCGCCCCCTATAACAGGCTATGCTTATCCGGAATTTGACCACAATGATCCGGTTGACTTCCACGATGAGCCTCTCGCCCCGAACTGGATTTAACGGAGGGAACAAAATGGGAAAGAAAAACAAAGACAAGAAAATCATAATCGCAGGTGGCGGACACGGCGCCATGATGTGCGGCGCGCAGCTCGCAAAGAACGGCTACGATGTAACCGTCTACGAAAGGCGCAAACGCAAAGACATGGGCTATGCCTGGTTCGACTGCGTAAACGAGGATATTTTCCACATGGTCGGCGCTCCCCATCCCGAAGAGGTCGGAATCGAATGGGCATGGAGAAACGACATAACATTCTACGGTCCCAACACCGATGACGAGCATAAGATTGTCCAGCGCCTCAAACACCCCGAGGAGCAGGAAATTATAATCGACCGCTTCAAACTCTATGACCTCATGATTGACTATGCCGAAAAATGCGGCGTCAAGTTCAAATACGGTGTCACAATCGAAGGCCCTCTTATGGACGGCAGACGCGTAGTCGGCATAAAGACAAACAAAGGCAAAATAAAGGGCGATTTAGTCATCGACGGCTGCGGATGCAACTCCGTTGTCCGAAACAACCTTCCGAAAAAGCTCGGCATTCAGGCGACTCCGCCCAGAGGAGACATCATCTACCTCTACCGCGCATACTATGACTGCCCCGTTGACCCGGACAGCGTTGAGGACCCGTACAAATGCATCTTCCTCCCCAGCGAAGGCGACTTCAACTTCTGCTGGACCGACGTAGTAAAGGACTTTGACGGCTTTAGTGTTTTCACCGACGTTCTCATCGCCGACATAGACCCGATGACTCCGGAAGAGGCCGAAAAGCGCGCAGAGGACTACAGAAAGAGAATTCCCGAACTCGGCAGAAAGAAACTCAAGGGCGGCCAGGTGACACCACTCACCATCCGTGAGCCCATCTCGTTTATGATTGCGGACGGCTACGCCGCAATAGGTGACTCAGCCCATATGTCAATGGCCTTAAACGGCTCGGGACTCTCAACGGGCTTTGAGATTTCTACCTTCCTTGCCGAGACAATCATGAACGACAAAAAAGGTGAATTCTCCGCAAAAACCCTCTGGCCCTACGCCTACAAGTTTTGGAAAAAGAAAGGTATCGGCCTCGCGCCCATCGCCTTCGTCAAACTTCTCATATTCAAGCTTACACATGAACAGCTCGACTATGCTTTTGACTCAGGCATCCTGACCTGGCGCGAGATGTCCATAACGGACGACCAGCACAGTATCTTCCAGTTCCTGCATTTCGACAAGAACCTGCCGAAACGCGGTCTTGCCATAGCAAAGGACAGAGCCCTTCTGAAGACTGCGCTCGGAGCCGTTGCTGACGCGCTCGGTGTCTTCGCGCTCGGTGCCCTGCTTCCGAAGAAGTACCACAGGCGCTATATGAGAAGATGGGCGAAGTGCTACGACTGGCTCTTCCAGCACCGTCTCCCGAAATAAAAATAAACTCCGCAGAGCTTACTCTGCGGAGCTTTTTTCTTTTATCTTTCTTATGTCCTCTTCAAGGAGCGGCCTGTTGTTTATGTTTCGCAGTATGGCGGCCGGGTGGAAGGTGGCCGTGAAGAGCCTGCCGTCCTTTTCGAAAAACTCGCCGTGCTGCTTTGTGACCTTGAAGTCCTTGCCCAGAAAATGTGAGGCGGAGACGCGGCCGAGGCACACCACAATCTTCGGATCTACGAGCTTTATCTGCTCTTCAAGGAAGTGTATGCAGGCTTCCTTCTCGTCCTTTTTCGGGTCCCTGTTCTCAGGCGTCCTGCACTTTACCATGTTGGCGATGTAAATGTTTTTCTCCCTTGAGAGACCGTACTTTTCAAGGCATTCATCGAGAAGTTTTCCCGACCTGCCGACAAAAGGCAGGCCCTCTCTGTCCTCGTTTTCGCCCGGTCCCTCACCGATTAAAAATATGTCGGCATTCGGGTTTCCGTATCCGAAAACGAGGTTATTCCGGATTTTGTAAAGGTTACAGCCTTTACACTCTTCGCATTTTTGCTTCAGATTTTCCAGAGTCATGGTTTTTTCACCTTCCGAGACTATATTATAATTCATTTAACAAACCTTGACAATTGTGGTATTATATATGTCGAGTTTATGGTAAAAATATTCTTTAAAAGGAGATTTTTGCTATGCGTAAGAAGCAATTCAAAGCTGAGTCAAAGCGACTCATGGACATGATGGTCAACTCCATCTACACAAACAAGGAGATCTTTCTCCGTGAAATAATCTCAAACGCGAGCGACGCCATAGACAAGCTCGCATTTTTGTCCCTCACAGATGACAAAGTAGGCCTCTCCCGCTCCGATTTTCAAATTACACTGAACGTTGACAAAGAGAACCGTATTCTCACGGTCTCCGACAACGGCATCGGCATGAATGCGGATGAGCTCGAAAACAACCTCGGCGTCATTGCCCATTCGGGCAGCCGCGCTTTCTCGCAGGAGAACGCCGATGCCGACCTCTCCGACACGGAGATCATCGGACAGTTCGGTGTAGGTTTCTACTCCGCCTTCATGGTATCCGACAAAATCACCGTCATCACAAGGAAGTACGGCGAGGATCAGGGCTACCGCTGGGAGTCCTCGGGCGTTGACGGCTACACGATTGAGCCCTGCGACCGCGACACTGTCGGCACGGACATCATCATGCACATAAAGGAGGACGGCGAGGAGCCGAACGAGTACTCAAAGTACCTTCAGGAGTATACTTTGAGGAGCCTCATAAAGAAGTACTCCGACTACATCCGCTTCCCGATTAAGATGCTCGTCAAAAAAGAGGACACCGAGGAGTATGAGACCTTAAACTCCATGGTTCCCATCTGGCACAAGAAGAAATCGGAAGTCACACAGGAAGAGTATGACAACTACTACAAGGAACACTGGATGGACATAACTCCTCCGGTATGCACCATCCCCATCTCAACAGACGGTACCGTCTCCTATGAGGCGCTCATATATGTCCCTGCAGAAGCACAGACCATGTACTACACCGAGGACTTCAAAAAGGGACTTCAGCTCTACAGTTCCGGTGTTATGATCATGGACAAGTGCGAGGACCTGGTACCCGATGCCTTCAACTTCATAAAAGGCGTTGTCGAGTCACCCGACCTCTCACTCAATATCTCCCGTGAGATGCTCCAGCAGAGCAGACAGCTCTCGGCCATCCGCGGCCATATTGAGAAAAAGGTAAAAGCCGAGCTCAAGAAGCTCATGGAGACAAACCGCGAGGCCTATGAGAACTTCTATAAGTACTATGGCCGCCACTTCAAGGCAAATCTCCTTGAGACATACGGCATGAGCCGTGACCTCGTCTCCGACCTCCTCCTCTTCTACTCCTCAACCGAGCGCAAGCTCGTCACCCTTGAGGAATATGTGAACAGGATGAGTGACGACCAGAAATACATCTACTATGCCACAGGCGAATCCGTATCCGCGGTTGACGACCTGCCTCAGGCCGAGATAGTCAAGGACCACAACATGGAACTCCTCTATCTCGTAGACCCGGGTGATGAATTCCTCCCCGGTGCCCTCGGCACATTCATGGACAAACAGTTTAAGTCCATCAACGATGACGACCTAGGCTTTGAGGATGAGAAGAAGGAGACCGATGAATCCGAATACAAGGAAGCCTTTGACTTCATCAAGGAGACCCTCGGCGACAAGGTTGACGAGATAAAGGCCTCCACGAGGCTCAAGAGCCACCCTGTATTCATAAGCAGCGGCGACGGCATAACCTTCGAAATGGAGAGATATTTCAATGCCGTACAGCCCGGTGTGGCAGGCGCCAAGGCCAAGAGAATCCTCGAGATCAATACAGATCACGAGGCCTTCAAAGCCCTCGATGCGGCCCGCAAGGACGATCCTGAGAAAGCAAAGAAGTACGCCACAATTCTTTTCAACCAGGCCTCGCTCATTGCAGGTCTCCCGATAGATAATCCGACTGAATACACGGACCTTCTGGTCTCGCTGTTCTGATAAAAAACACAAGGAGAAAAAATATGCAGATCTTACTTGAAACATCCGCCCGCCACCTCCATGTCACACGAGAGGTACTCGACATCCTCTTTGGCGAGGGCTACGAACTCACACATAAAAAGGATCTCTCCCAGCCCGGCCAGTTCGCCTGCGAAGAGAGAGTAAAAGTCGTAGGCCCCAAAGGCGAGTTCCCGACCGTCTCAATTCTCGGTCCCATCCGTCCCGCAACCCAGGTTGAGCTCTCAGCCGCCGATGCCCGCAAAATCGGCATCGCCGCTCCCGTCCGTGAATCAGGCGACATAAAGGGCTCAGGTGCCTGCAAACTCGTAGGTCCCTGCGGTGAGGTTGACATCGACGAGGGCGTCATCATTGCAAAACGCCATATCCACGCCACTCCCGCCGATGCCGAAGCTCTCGGCGTAAAGGATACCGAGATTGTCAAAGTCAGAGTTGATTCCGACGGACGTTCCCTCATCTTCGACGATGTAGTAGTCCGCGTAAGCGAAAAATTCGCTCTCGCCATGCACATCGACACCGATGAGGCCTGCGCCTGCGGCGCCACCCCCGGCATGATGGTCGAGATAGTCAAATAAGACAAAAAGAAAAGGCTCTGTAAAGCTTAAGTACTTTACAGAGCCTTATTTTTTTGCTCAGTTCAGTTCCGAGAGGACTGTTCTGCCTTCGGCCAGAGAGCGCTGAACGTCGATGATACGTTGATTCTTTGACCCTCTGAAGCGGAGGTCAAGACTCAGCTGCTCTTCAATGAAACGGCCGTCAATAAGGAGACTGAGCTCGCGCAGGAGTTCCATCCAGCCGTTCTCCTCATTTGCTCCCTCTCTGAGTTCCTCAAAGGTCCAGCCGGAAAAGGCCATGACATCAAGGCCCTCATTTTTAAGTTCTTTTGCAAGAACAGTGAGAGCTTTGGCCTGGGTAAAAGGTTCTCCTCCGGAGAGTGTCACTCCGGTGATAAGTTTGTTCTCTTTTACCGCTTTCATAATATTTTCGACGGTCGTGTCGTAGCCGCCTTCGGTGAAGGACCAGGTCTGCGGGTTCTGGCATCCCTTGCAGTGATGCGGGCAGCCCTGTACAAATACAACGAAGCGCCAGCCGGGACCGTCGACAATAGATTCGCGAATAACACCGGCCAGGTGAAGTTTTGTCTCACCCGGCCGGT
>Ga0310697_10006329_pt1 | contig 11270 bp, 11 predicted proteins | sample 172DNAGHGlowgp2_FD_203883 | JGI IMG/M metagenome (GOLD analysis project Ga0310697, IMG submission 203883) | Sheep rumen microbial communities from Palmerston North, Manawatu-Wanganui, New Zealand - 1728 DNA GHGlow gp2 (v2) (version 2) | ecosystem: Host-associated > Mammals > Digestive system >... | reverse complement strand
GGCACCAGGCAGGAGTATGAGCAGGAATACGGTCAGAAGCCCCTGGGGGAATTCGTGCGGGAGATCGTCGGCATGGACATGAGGGCTGCCAAAGAGGCTTTTTCCGTGTATCTGAACGACGCGAAGCTGGACAGCAGACAGATTTACTTCGTGAACCAGATCGTAGAGTACATCGTGCAGAACGGTTTGATGAAGGACCTGGGCGTTTTGCGGGAGCCGCCGTTCAAGGATCAGGGCAGCGTCGCGGAGATCTTTACGGATATGAGCCTGTGGACCGGAATCCTCAGCGTCATCGACCGGATCAACGCCAATGCCCTGGCGGCGTGAGGTGGGATGTGTTCTGAAACAAGGCCGTCCGTGCGGCGGGATGCCCGGAGAGGCGGGAGCGGGATGAAGCGACTGTTGGTTAAAAATGTATACGACGCCTTTGACTATGTCATGCGTCATTGCTGCCCTGCCGGGGAACAGGCGGGCCCGGAATGCACGGACACCTGTGCCGTGATCTCCATCCAGGACTCCGTCAACGGCGGCTTCGGCTTCACATTTTCGGAAAACCGCGATTGCCTGGGCGTGCTGACGCTGATCTTTGACGACATCGCGCAGGAGGTGGCGGGCGCGCGGCTGTTTTCCGAGACGCAGGCGGAGCGGATCAAAGATACATCATCCATGTGCCATTCTTCGATTCCCTTCTCCCACATTCATCTTTCAGCAGTCGTTGAAGCGGTCACAGTTGCGCAGGGACAGCGCGACGGAAGATGCAAGAAAACCTGCAAAAATAACCCTTGACAACCAGCCCTGGGTCTGATAAACTATCCCAGCAAAACAAAGCAGGAACGGATGGCGTCCGTCCTCACCCGGCCACGCGACAGTGCGCCGCGGTCAATCATGGGATGGTCCCCTGACCGGGGGTCATACTGCGTTGCGCGGATGCCATGTGCGTCTGCGCTTTCTCTTTGGATGGAGGTGTTCTCACATAGCAAACCAGGATTATTTGGTCAATGAGGAGATCAACGTGCCGGAGATTCGTCTGATCGGCGACAACGGCGAGCAGCTCGGCATCATGCCTCCGGCGGAGGCGATGAAGATCGCCGAGTCGAAGGAAAAGGATCTGGTGATGATCGCGGCCGGCGGCAAGCCTCCGGTCTGCAAGATCATGGACTACGGGAAGTACCGCTTCGAGCAGTCCAAGCGCGAGAAGGAAGCCAAAAAGAAACAGCGCGTGATCGAGATCAAAGAGATCCGCATGTCTCCCAGCATCGGCGACAATGATTTCAACACCAAACTGCGCGCCGGCCAGAAATTCCTGGCGGAGGGCAACCGCCTGAAGGTGACCATCCGCTTCCGGGGGCGCGAGATGGCCCACACCCACCTGGGCGAACAGCTCCTGCGCGACTACGCCGCCAAGTGCACGGACCTGGCCTCCATGGACAAAAACCCCAAGCTGGAGGGCCGGAACATGAGCATGTTCCTCTCCCCGAAGCAGAAATAAGCATCCCCAATCCCGCGTCCCGCCGCGCCAGACGGGCCGAGGGCGCAAATACTGACGGTATAACCAAGGAAGGAGAAACCATATCATGCCGAAACTGAAAACGCATTCCGGCGCGAAGAAGAGATTCAATCTCACCAAGACCGGAAAGGTGAAGCGGGCTCACGCCTTCAAGAGCCATATCCTGAACAAGAAGACCACCAAGCGCAAGAGAGGCCTCCGCCAGAACACCATCGCGGATGTGACGAACACGCCGACCATCAAGCGCATGATTCCGTATAAATAAGAGGAGGACGATCGATCATGGCAAGAGTCAAAGGCGCGATGATGACGCGCAAGCATAGAAACAAGATCCTGGGTCTGGCCAAGGGCTATTGGGGCGCCAAGAGCAAGCACTACAAGATGGCCAACCAGGCCATGATGAAGTCCGGCCGCTACAGCTACATCAGCCGCCGTCTGAAAAAGAGAGACTTCCGCCGCCTCTGGATCACCCGCATCAGCGCCGGCTGTAAGGCCAACGGCATGAACTACTCCACCTTCATGAACGGCCTGAAAAAGTCCGGAATCGACCTGAACCGCAAGGTCCTCAGCGAAATGGCCATCCACGACCCCGCCGCCTTCACCGCCCTGTGCGACAAGGCCAAGGCCGCCGTGTAAGACAATAGAATAACAGCCAATACCGGGGCTGCGCAGTCCGGGAGAAGGAAGCTTCTCCGGGCAGCGCAGCCCCGGTTTGCGTTTTTTCGTTTTTCGTTTACAGAGTACAAAGAAAACAGACGGAGTAGAATCCTCCGTCTATTTTCTTTGTACTTTTTCAATCCACTCAAGGTTTTCCCCGGAGACGCGAATAGCTTAACATACAATTCGAAAAAAAACAACAGTCTATACTCTAAGGCGCATCCTAAACTAGAGCTATATCTATATTCTTTGTACTGAGCAAAATTGTTCTTGACTTTAATTATGCAATGTGGTATTCTTCTCGAAAAGAAGAGATGAACACACTGTTTTTGAGAGGTGGGGACCTTTGACGTATAGCTAAAATGGTTGATTCAAATATTGAACAAAGAAGAGGGAAAGGTATGACTTCAAATTGTTTCCCGGCGCACATTCGTGTAGAGGGTGAGAACAAGACCATACAGAGCGTGGAGGCACATTGCCGCGGCGTTGCAGAGTATGCTGCGGCCTCGCTGCAAGACGTCGGCCTGGCGCAAACGGGCTATCTCCTGGGACTGACCCATGACTGCGGAAAGATGACCGCGCAATTTGCGGATTATATCCAACGAGCCGCAAACGGGGAAGCCGTGCGCAGAGGCTCGGTCAACCACAGCTTTGCAGCCGTCAAGATGTTTCTGACGCGGTATCATGGTAAAGCCGGAGATGCATTTGAAAAACTGACGGCGGAACTGCTGGCCTATGCTGTGGGCGCACATCATGGCTTGTTTGACTGCGATGGTCCGGACCGCAAAAACGGGTTTGCCCACCGTCTGGAAACGGAACAAGCCCTGTTCGCGGAGGCGTCGGAAAACTATTTTCAATTCTGCGAGCCAAAGGAATTGGACCGACGGTTTTCTGAAGCGTGTGCCGAACTGCGCCCCATGCTCGCACAACTGGTCGAACTGGTGCAGGGCCGTAAAAACAAGGTCGAAGAACTCAGCTTTTTGTTTGGTTGCCTGGCAAGGCTGCTGCTTTCTGCCCTGATTGACGGGGACAGACGCGACACGGCGGAGTTTATGAGCGGCAGGGAGCCCGCAGAGAAACCGGTCATGACGCCGGACCGCTGGCGGGAATGCCTCGCCCGCGTGGAGCGCAAGCTGAACGGTTTCAAATGTGACAGTGCGATCAACCGCGCCCGTGCGCTCCTTTCCCAAAGCTGTCGAGGCTGCGCCGGACTGGACGACGGCATCTATCGTTTGAACCTGCCTACGGGGTCTGGGAAGACGCTGGCATCCCTTCGCTTTGCCCTGGCCCACGCGGCGGAGAGGGACAAGCGCCGGGTGCTTTTCGTTTCACCGCTGCTCTCAATTCTGGAGCAAAACGCGGATGCGATCCGCGCTTATATCCAGGACGACAGCCTGATTCTGGAGCATCATTCCAATGTCGTGCATGTGGAATCCGAGGAGGAGGCGCTTTCGCCAGCTGAGCTGTTTCGGGAAAGCTGGGACGCGCCGGTCATCATCACCACGCTGGTCCAACTCCTGAACACCCTGTTCAGTGGGGAGAGCGCGGCCATCCGCCGCTTCCACTCGCTTTGTGGGAGCATCATCGTGATCGACGAGGTGCAGACGGTCCCGCTCAAGCTGCTCTCTATGTTTCATCTGGCTATGTCCTTTCTTGCGGAGGTCTGCGGCGCAACAGTGATTCTCTGCTCGGCGACCCAGCCGGCGCAGGAGGCGACCGCGCACCCGTTTTTCAAGGAGCCGAGGGATCTGGTGCCCTACGACGCGGCGATCTGGAATGTGTTTCGGAGGACGGAGCTGCAAGAGGCGGGCGGGTTCAAGCTGGACGAGATTCCGGCCTTTGCACATAGCGTCCTGGAACGGGCGGATAGTCTGCTGATCGTCTGCAACAAGAAAAACGAGTCCGCGTTCCTTTACGGTGCGCTGCGGGAGCCCTCCCGGAACTGCTTCCATCTCTCCGCGTCCATGTGCCCTGCACACCGGAGAAACACGCTTGCGGCGTTGGAAGCCTCTCTGCACGAGCCCGGCAAAAAGAGCGTCTGCGTCTCCACACAGGTGATGGAGGCGGGAGTGGACCAGTCCTTTGGCTGCGGAATCCGCCTGGCAGCCGGAATGGACAATGCCGTGCAGACGGCAGGCCGCTGCAATCGCAACGGGGAGTCCGAAACGCCGGTTCCGGTTTATATTCTGGATTGTTCGGATGAGGATCTGTCCCATTTGGAAGAAATCAAGCAGGCCAAAGACGCGACCACGGCGCTGTTGGCGGAGTATCGCAAGGATGCGGAATCGTTCGGGAATGATCTGTCCTCCGACAGCGCCATACGGGCTTATTACAAAGCCTTGTATAAAGGCTTGAAGGAAGGGGCAATGGATGCGCCAGCTGGAGAACACGGCACGCTTTTTGATCTCTTGGCGAGCAACAGGAAATATGCAACGGAGTTTACGGCCTGTTACGGGCAGTATTTCTTATGTCAATCCTTCAAAACCGCCGGGAAGTTGTTCAGCGTGTTCGATACGCAAACCCGGACTCTGCTGGTTCCATACAGGGAAGGCGCGGAGATTATTCATCAGATGCGCGCCCTGGGAGATCGGTACGACCCGGAAGCGCTGCGGGAGATGCAGCAGCTTCTGGAGCGGGCAAAGCCCTATGCGGTCTCGGTGTATGCCTGGCAGCTGGAACAGCTCAAGCAGCAGGGCGTGATCGACTGTATTTGCCACGACAGCGTTCTGGTTTTGCAGCCGGATTGCTTCGGTGACGTGCCATACAGTGACGAAACTGGACTAATCACAGGAAAGGGGTGATTCTCATGCAGCATCTAAATATCGTGGAGTTTGAAGTCAGCGGGGAATACGCGCTGTTTTCGGACCCCATCATGCGCATCGGTGGGGAGAAGTGCAGCTACCAGATACCGACCTATGAGGCATTGAAAGGGGTCCTGTCCTCGGTCTACTGGAAGCCGACGATTATCTGGTATATTGACGCGGTTCGGATCATGAATCCCATTCAGACGGAGGTCAAAGGGATACGTCCCATCAAGTACAGCGGCAGCAACGACCTGTCTTTCTACACCTATCTGAGAAAGTGTCGCTATCAGGTTCGTGCCCATTTCGAGTGGAACGAGAACCGACCGGAACTGGCGCAAGATCGCAACGAGAACAAGCACCACAACATCGCAAAGCGCATGATCGAGAAAGGCGGCAGAAGGGACGTATTCCTTGGAACGCGGGAGTGCCAGGCCTATGTGGAACCCTGCGTGTTCGGAGCCGGGGAGGGTGCTTACGACGTGTTGCCAGAACTGAGTTTCGGCCTGATGTACCACGGCATGACCTACGCGGACGAGGCCTATTCCCCGGAGACACAGGGGAAGATGACGGCAAATTTTTGGCATCCGGTGATGAAGCGTGGCATCATCCAATTTCCCCGCCCGGAAAACTGTCCCTTAAAGAAACCTTTGCGGGAAATGGAGATCAAACCGTTCGGGGAAGCGTTGGGGAACTTCACAAATCTTGTGGAATGTGAGGAGGTGGAGTGACATGGGACTGCTCCAGAGGGCGGTCGAGACCTTCGACTGCAACCTTTCCCGCGTTGGCATCTATTACGAAGGGGAAAACGAACCCCTGGCGCCGGTGGCACATATGATCGCCAAGGCAACGGTGGAGATCACGCTGGATCAGGAGGGAAACTTTCGCTCGGTCAGCACCGTAGAGAAAGCGCAGGAAAAGACCATCATTCCGGTTACGGAAGCCTCTGCAGGGCGTTCCGGGACAAAGGCTTATATGCGTCCGCACCCGATGTGCGACAAGTTGAGCTATCTGACAGCGGAGGAGAACTACTACATCCCACAGTTAGAAGCATGGGCAGAGTCTCCGTTTTCCAATCCGAAACTCCGGGCTATCTTGGCCTACGTCAGAAAAGGGAGCATCCGGCAGGACCTGTCTGCACTTTCCGTAAAAGAAGACGCCTTTGTCCGCTGGCGTGTCGTCGGGTTGGGAGATGACAGCGGGCCATGTTGGACAGACCAAAAGCTGTTCCAGGCGTACATTGCGTATTCCGGCGCAAACCATGAGACGGATTCAGTGCTGTGCATGGTCACCGGTGCATCAGAGCCCGCAGCACAGCAGCACGCAAAGGGGATCGTGGCTTTGTATGGCAACGCAAAACTGCTTTCGTCCAACGACAAAGACGGTTTTACCTATCGTGGTCGTTTTACGGACGAGACCCAGGCGGCGACAGTCAGTTACCTCGCGTCCCAGAAAGCACACAACGCGCTCCGCTGGCTGATCGCAAATCAGGGCACAAGCGGCGTGTTTGGCGGCAGAATGTTCCTCTGTTGGAACCCCCAGGGGGTCCGCGTGGGCAGTCCGCTATACTCGTTTCCCGGAACGGAGGCGGTGGTTCAAACCAAACCCTCCGACTACAGAGCGCAACTCAAAGCGACGCTGGTCGGGCGAAAGAAAGAGCTGCAGTTGCACGGGAACGAAACCGCCGTTGTTGCCGCCTTCGATGCAGCTACGCCGGGTCGCCTTTCCCTGACATATTACAATGAATTGCCCGTCGTCACGTTCTTGGATCGCCTTTGCAGCTGGGACGCGCATTGTTGCTGGTGGTATGGACAATTTGGAATCCGTGCGCTGTCCATCGTAGAACTGACCAATTGTGCGTTCGGCGTGCAGCGCATCGAAAAGGAAAAAGCGCGGCTGGTGACAGATGACCGCGTGATGAAAAAGGAACTGCAAACGCTTTTATCCTGCCGTTTGCGTGAAGGGGTATTTCCAGATTACATCCGCGTAGCGTTGGTGCAGCGGGCCGGAACGCCCCAGGCATACGAGCCCAGTATCTGGCGGCGAATCCTTTGCGCCGCTTGTGCAGCGATTCAAATGACAGAATTTCAAAAAAAGGGGGATGAGATCATGTCTTGGAGTTTGGATTATCACGACCGTAGCTTTCAGTATGGCAGACTGTTGGCTGTTCTGGAACGTGCCGAAGAAGACTTCTACTATCGGGATACAGAAAAAAGCAGACAGACCAATGCGATCAGGCTCATGAGTGTATTCCGAAAGCGCCCGTGGACCGCCTATGAACAGGTGAACCGCCAGCTCCAAATGGCCTATCTGCCGCGTATGGAGCAGTGGCAGCGGAACCGTTATCAGCGCCTAAAGGATGAGATTGTTTCGATCATTCGCACGTTCCCGGAAGCGGAACTCAACAAACCGCTCAGCGAACTGTATCTGCTGGGCTACGATTTGCAGCACAACGATTTTTTCAATAACAAACAAAAGGATGAGGGGGAGGATCACGATGAGCAAGCTGGAAAATAAGATCGACTTTGTCGTGCTGGTAAGCGTGAACAGAGCCAACTGCAATGGGGACCCGTTAAACGGCAACCGCCCGAGAACGGACTATGATGGATTCGGAGAAATGTCGGATGTTTGCATCAAACGGAAGATCCGCAACCGGATGCAGGACATGGGTGCGCCCATCTTTGTCCAGTCCGAAGACCGCTGTGATGACGGCTGCGGCAGTTTGAGCGAACGCGCCTCCGCACGGATGAAAGGCATCAAAGATCGGGACGAGTACGCGAAGATCGCTTGCGAGACTTGGACGGATGTCCGTGCGTTCGGGCAGGTGTTCGCGTTCAAGGACAACAAGGGCGTTTCCGTCGGTGTGCGTGGACCGGTGTCCATCCACCAGGCCGTCAGCGTCTCCCCTGTGGAGATCGAGTCCATTCAGATCACCAAAAGCGTGAACGGAGAGAAAAAAGAAAAGAGCGAGAACCGCGCCTCGGATACCATGGGAATGAAGCATATGGTGCGCTTTGGACTGTACCAGATCAAAGGTTCCGTGAACGTCCAGCTTGCGGAAAAAACCGGATTTTCCCAGGAGGACGCCGCCCTGCTCAAAGAATGCCTGCGCACGCTTTTTGTCAATGACGCCTCGTCTGCCCGCCCGGATGGCTCGATGGAGGTGATCCGCCTTTATTGGTTCCAACACAGATGCAAGGACGGACAGTATTCCTCTGCGGCCGTACATCGCAGCTTGAAGGTGAGCTTGAAGGATACCGAAAAGCTTCCTTCCTGTGTTGAAGACTACGAGATCACCCTAGAGCCGTTGGAGGGCCTCACGCCAGAGATTTTGAATGGAATCTGACGACTACCTCCCTCTCTCCGGCCTCCAGCACTTCGCCTTCTGCCGCCGCCAGTGGGCGCTGATCCACCTGGAGAACCTCTGGGCGGAGAACCTGCGCACCACGGAAGGGGCGCTGCTGCATGAGCGGGCCCACGACGCATCGGTGCGGGAGCGGCGCGGGGATCTGCTGATTCTGCGGGGCGTCCGCGTCAGTTCGGACGCCCTGGGGGTCTCCGGGACCTGCGACGTGCTGGAGCTGCACGCGGACCCGGCGGGCGTCACGCTGGCCGGGACGGAGGGCCGCTGGCGACCCTACCCGGTGGAGTACAAGCGGGGCCACGCAAAGGAAAGCCCGGCGGACCGGCTCCAGCTCTGTGCCCAGGCCATGTGCCTGGAGGAGATGCTGTGCTGTGACATTCCAGAGGGAGCCCTCTTTTACGGCGAGACCCGCAGAAGGGAGACTGTTCCCTTCACCCTTGCGCTGCGGCAGCAGGTCCGGGACAGCCTGGCGGAGATGCACGCACTGTACCGGCGCGGGCATACGCCCAAGGTCAGACCGGGCACGTTTTGCAACGCCTGTTCGCTGAAGCCCCTCTGTCTGCCGAAACTGCTGAACAAACGGAGCGCGGCGGCCTATCTGGCCCAGGCCCTGGAGGAAGCGGAATGAGACGTTTGCTGAATACGCTGTTCGTGACCAGTGAGGACGTGTATTTGTCCTTGGACGGGGAGAACGTGGTGGCCAACCGGGACAAACAGGCGGTGGCCCGCTACCCGCTCCATACGCTGCAGAGCATTGTCAGCTTCTCCTATGCGGGGGCCTCTCCCGCTCTGATGGGAGCCTGTGCCAAACGTGGGGTGGGCCTGGCCTTTTGTACGCCCCGGGGCCGCTTCCTGGCCCGCACGGAGGGCGCGGCCAGCGGAAACGTGCTGCTGCGCCGGGAGCAGTACCGGGTGGCGGACGACGACCTGCGCAGCTGCGAGATCGCCCGCTGCATGGTGTTCGGGAAGCTGTACAATGCCCGATGCAGCCTCCGCCGCAGTCTGCGGGACCACGCCCCGCGCCTGGACGCCCCGCGTTTTGAATCCGCCGCAGAGACGCTCAAAGGCCTGATGGCCCAGGTCCTGGAGCAGACGGAGCTGGACGCCCTGCGGGGCGTGGAGGGCGTGGGCGCAAAGGCGTACTTTGACGTGTTCGACGGGATGCTGCTGCGCAACCGGGAGACCTTTTCCTTCCGGACCCGAAGCAGAAGACCGCCCCTGGACCCCGTCAACGCCCTGCTGTCCTTTGCCTATGTGCTGCTGTCTCTGGACTGCGCCTCCGCCCTGGAGTCCGCGGGCCTGGATTCCTATGTGGGCTTTCTGCATCGGGACCGCCCGGGCAGACGCTCCCTGGCCCTGGACTTGATGGAGGAGCTGCGCCCCTGCATGGCGGACCGCTTCGTGCTGACGCTGGTGAACAAGGGGGTCGTGGACGCCGCGTCCTTTGAAACCGCCGCCAGCGGCGCGGTCTCTCTGACGGAGGCGGGGCGCAAGCGCTTTTTGAAGGCCTGGCAGGAGAAAAAACAGGAGACGCTGGCCCACCCCTTCCTGCAGGAAAAGCTGCCCTGGGGCATGATCCCCTATGTGCAGGCTCTTCTGCTCGCCCGCTTCCTGCGGGGCGACCTGGACGCCTACCCGCCGTTCCTGTGGAAGTGAGGTGCCGGCGATGATGGTACTGATTACTTACGATGTGAACACGGAGAACGCGGCGGGCCGAAGACGCCTGCGCCAGATCGCCAAGGCCTGCCAGGACTATGGACAGCGGGTCCAGAACTCCGTCTTCGAATGTCTGCTGGACCCCGCCCAATGCGCCCAGCTCCAACACAAACTGCGCGGCCTCATGGACGAGAAGAAAGACAGCCTGCGGTTTTATTACCTGGGCAACCGTTACCAGACCAAAATCGAGCATTTCGGAGTCAAAGAGACCTACGAGGCGGAGGGCTTTCTGAGCGTCTAAGCTCCGCGAACCGGAAGCTGTCATGGATTCCCCAGGAGGTTCGCGCAAAAAACAAAGCAAAAACAGCCAAAAGCGGGTCGGTTTTGAGAAAAAGCACTCCGCTGAGGCCGGATCATCCGAACGATTTTGGATGATCGCGCAAACAGACGCAAGGATTTTTGTGTATGTTTGCTGTCCCACCCCGCACGGGGTGGGTGGATTGAAATCTGGCGCCCCCGCTGTAACCTCCGTCACGGTTTCGCGTCCCACCCCGCACGGGGTGGGTGGATTGAAATGATTGGTGATGTAATGCTTTTCGCAGAAAGGCTATCGTCCCACCCCGCACGGGGTGGGTGGATTGAAATCGTATATGAACGCTTACCGCTTGTACAACCCGATGTCCCACCCCGCACGGGGTGGGTGGATTGAAATAGTCAGTCCGTTTCACCCCGCCGTCGTGTTCGTGTCCCACCCCGCACGGGGTGGGTGGATTGAAATAATTGGTGATGTAATGCTTTTCGCAGAAAGGCTAGTCCCACCCCGCACGGGGTGGGTGGATTGAAATCCCTGACGGCGGCGTAGAGTCGTGGCTAAAACAGGCCGTCCCACCCCGCACGGGGTGGGTGGATTGAAATTGACGATTACGCCGCGCAACAGGGCGTTACAATGACGTCCCACCCCGCACGGGGTGGGTGGATTGAAATAAAATACAAGTTTTGGTGATAAGTGGTTTTATGCGTGTCCCACCCCGCACGGGGTGGGTGGATTGAAATGCGCGAACCTGGATGCGGCAAAGAAGCGCTTTATCGGTCCCACCCCGCACGGGGTGGGTGGATTGAAATATTACGCCGAAGGATGAACTCAAGCTGGCTGTGGTAGTCCCACCCCGCACGGGGTGGGTGGATTGAAATAAGCAGGGGCCGGGAAAGTTTTTGAAAAAAACCGGAGTCCCACCCCGCACGGGGTGGGTGGATTGAAATCGCTTTGATTCGGACGCGCAAAATT
>Ga0310697_10006328_pt1 | contig 11274 bp, 28 predicted proteins | sample 172DNAGHGlowgp2_FD_203883 | JGI IMG/M metagenome (GOLD analysis project Ga0310697, IMG submission 203883) | Sheep rumen microbial communities from Palmerston North, Manawatu-Wanganui, New Zealand - 1728 DNA GHGlow gp2 (v2) (version 2) | ecosystem: Host-associated > Mammals > Digestive system >... | reverse complement strand
GCCAGTTCATTCTTTTTCACCTACTTCCTTTTCCTTCGCCCTACGTTCCTTATCCTTCTTCGCCTTTTCGGCGCGAGCCTGCGCCTTGGCTTCCTTCTCGGCCTGCTTCGCTTCATAAGCGGCAATCTCACTCTGCATAAGCTCTTCGGCGGTCATATCCTCACGCTCTTCGGCAACGATAGCGCCAATACGGACATAACGCTGAACGCCATTCAGATCGGTGAGGATAACGCCCCACTGTCTATCGTTGACTTTCTGATAAGTGCCCTCAGTCAGTTCGGCCTTTTCGGGGGAAGTAAACATATCCTTAAATATCCGATCCCGAAGATCCTTATCAACCACGGTCTTAGAAATCTTAGCCATTTCAAATCCCTTTCTGGTTTTCTGGTGTTTCCTTCACCTTTCATGCGTAGTATAGCATGAAGTTTGAAAAGTGTCAACAAGAGAAATTAGATGTATTACATCTAATAACTTTCAGAGAAAAGAAGGGGATTATTCCCCTTCAATATTAATCTTGCGGAGTTCTTTCAAGCCCTTATTTGCTTCAGCAAGGGCTTTCTTTTCTTCCCGTGCTTTCTTGTCCTTGGCAATTTTTGCCTGTTTCTTGGCGTCTGCTTCTGCCTTTTTCTGTGCTTTTTCTTCGCAGTCGATTTTGTAGTCCTCAGCGGCAGAGTATCCATCATAGGGGTTATATCCACCCTCGCCATTACGAGTCCCACGGGGAATTGAAACCTTGATAACCGCCCACGTTTCGTTGCCATCAGGGTCAAGGCAAGGCACGGCGATCTCGTTTGCGCTCACGGGCAGAGCGTCTGTTTCCTTTTCGGTTTCGATAGCCTTTGCAATCAAGGCGAGAAAATCATTGCGAATCAGGTTTTCCATCTGGGCTTTAGTCATTTCAAATCTCTCCTTCCGGTTTTGGGAGTATCCTTCTCCTGATTTCCAAGGAAATTATATCATAATTTTTATTTCTTGTCAACAATGTATACTGTATACAATTTTAGATGTGATACATCTAATCTTGCCTAAAAAGAAAAGGGCGCCGAAGCGCCCGAAAGGAAGTGCATTACGCCTTGAGAATGTAGGTGTTAGTCTTGCCTTCAATCTTCTCGACTTCATCAGTCCAGTAATTAGTCAGGCCATAGACAATCTTGCCCTTGGCATATCCCGTCTCGTCAGCCAGCTCCTGAGCAGTCACGGGAGCAGTAGCGGACTTCAGAGTCTCGAGTACGGCATCGTGAATCTCATCATAGATAGCCCGATTGGCTTCGGCCTTAGCCTTGCCCTTAGCAAGCTCCGCAACCAGCTCGTTGCGGACTTCCGCCAGCTCGCTGATGCGATTGGTGTCGATGTAGTTCACGATGGTCTGCATGGTGATCTTCTTCATAATCATTTCCCTTTCTGGTTTGTGGGGTTTTCCTTCCCCTCTTTTCATATTCATTATAGCACTTTGTGCTGTAATGTCAAGTATTTTTTGCGTGTTCCAAGGGACAAGTCTTGACCAATTTGCAACTTGGTTGAGGACTGGGAGCGTGGCCTTTGCTCTTACCTCTTGTCCCTTGGAACAATTATAGTATACCACAATTTTAGGAAAACGCAAGTATTTGATTTAGATGTGGTACATCTAATTTCTGGAAATGAAATGGGGTTACTCCTGACGGAGTAACCCAGAGAGAATAGAAAGGATTTCAGAAGGTTCATAGGCTTCGCCCGTCCAATCATTCCTGATTTCTTCGCTGTCATCGAACAGAATGTCATCTTCATCTGCGAAACTCTGTTTCGGAGTGCCGTATTCTACGATATAAATCTCATCAAAGGACACGCTCCGCAGGTGGTCATGAAGCCAGTTCAGCTTAGCAACTTCAACCGCTCGATTATACTGTTCAGTGCCGCCCTTGGAAGTCCAGCTAATGATTCCGATTTCATAACCGAGCTTCTGGAGCTTATTCAGATATCGAGCAAGCAGACTCATGTTGAGCATCACTTCAGCTTCTGCATACGGAGAAGCATCAGACGCGCGCAGTTTCGGGAGCCAATTTTCCACAGCATACAAGTCAGCGATCGTGCCGTCCATGTCAAAATAAATCCTCATTCTTATTTCCTCTCTTTCTGTTCCCCTTGGAACAAGTATATGTTAACACAAATAGGTGAAAATGTCAAACGGTTGTTTTAGATGTATTACATCTAATATTGAAAGGAGGAGTTATTCCTCCTCACAAAGATATGACCAAAAGATAAAGCCTGGGTTTTCGGATTCCAACTGATAACAAAGTTCTGCGGCGCGCTCTTCTGAATCGACAATCAAATAAGGACTCGCACAATCGGTGTCTTCAAGTTCCTGCATAATGACCCATTTATACTTCATTACTCCCACTCCTCTCCAATATTTGAAGCGATGAATCTGTTTTCATATCTGATATCAACAGAGAAGTTATATCCACCTTCAGTAATAGCCTGCTGATGGCGTTTCTCTAAATCTATTTTACTATCACAATAGTAAGCATGATTTCTTTGATAGTCATCATCAATTGGGTCATCAGTAACCCAATTTAGTTTATAGCGAGTCATTCTTCAAACTCCCTTCCCTTATACTTCGGTTTCTTTTTGCGCTTATCGGGGATAATACGAGTAACACAATATCCTTGCGGAAACTCCTTGCGCTCAGACTGGAATACTTCAACCCATGTTTTCTGTTTCGGGTTTTTCTTCTTACTCATTTTATCCCCTCCTTACATTGGCATTATATAATAAAATTAGAAGAAAGTCAAACAATAAAATTAGATGTATTACATCTAAGCATGAAAGGCTCCCTTATTTAAGGAAGCACTCATACCACGCATAGTCGCCCCACGTTCCATTTTCAAACTGCTCTTCAACATAATCACGCCAAGCGGCATCTTCTCCATCATCAGTATTGGGATAATTTCTGCCCTCTACCCACCAATCAAAGTCACGACGAATCTCAAAATCATCATAATGATCATCAAACCATTCCTGACAATCGTCCTTGATCTTCTGCAAGTCCGTGACTGCATACAGGGGTTCGCCTTCAAGGGTCAGCACATAAATCTTAGTAGCCATTTTGAACTCCTTTCATGATTGAAATTGGCGCTTAGCGCCAAATGGTTTTCCCAGCTTGTATATACTTAGACTGATTTTTATCTACTTTCTTCCGCAGAAATGTTGGCACGTTTTTTGCTCCACCGTATACCAGTACCAGCTCTTTCTGTGTTGTAACATACATGGTGATAATTTTCAGCTTATCTTCGCTCTTAATAATGGTTACGCCTGTATCGGTAAGACATACCCAGCGCCCAGCTTGTCCAAGATTGAAACGAGTATATTTTTCCTTGATAATTTGCCCCAAACCAATTTCTTCTATGATATGCTTTACTCTGTTTGCTCTCTGAACCGCAACGTGATAGGTCATTTCCATTGTTCTTTCTCCTTTCTTTAGTCCCTTCGGACAAGTGTATTGTATCACACTATTAAGAGAAAAGCAAGAGAGAATGTTAGATGTAATACATCTAAAATGGGAAATGGGCGTTTATGGCGCCCAAATCTTCTTAAGAGACATATCAGAATTAAATTCAATTAAAACATCACTTTCATATGGGTCATCTGAAGGAATATTGATATAATATTCAGAGTTGTCATCTTGCCCAATATCAAAACGAATATTTTTATGAGTAAGCATATTATAAATCATATCATAATCGTTCATCTTAGACCTCCTTCGCATAGTAAGCAAGGTTCATACCGGTTTCGGGAGAGCAGTTATAGTAGAAGATAGCATTGCACAGCTTATCAAAGTCTCCTTCTTCCTGCTCAGGTTTACGAGTCCAGCTCGCGAGCATTGAATCCGGCTTGATGCGGTTGGGGATAATCATAATTTCTTCACCGTGGTTATACAGTTTCCGTGCCATGCCCTTAGTAATCTTAATCATATGCGTACCGCCTTTCTGTCCCCCTTCGGACAAGTATATATTAACAGAAACGGGAGTAGAAGTCAAGTCCTACTCTTAGATGTATTACATCTAAATCCAAAGTGAAATAGAATAAGGCCCGTGGGCCTTATTCTGAAACATATTCAAAAATTGCACAAATCTTGGTCTTGAAGTCATCATCATCTACGAACTCATGGCCTTCAATCATTTTTCCACCAGCGGCCAGCAGCTTGTCAATAAAATCAGCAGCTTCGTGTCCTGTCTTGACTTCCTTCTCCAGCCTAAAATACTTACCATCATCATAAAGGCGCTGGATAGAAACATAGCTGTCGGGGATGATAACGGTTGCTCTCACTGTGGTTTTCATATTCTTTTTCTCCTTTCTTTTTGTTCCTTGTCTCTTGGAACAAGTATATAATAACATAGTTTAAGGAAAATGTCAAACTATAAAATTAGATGTATTACATCTAAACATATAAAATGAAAATAGGCGAGGGATTACTCCCTCGCCATCACTTCCTCATAGTCGAGGCCCAACCATTCGCAAACATCTTCGAACTGGAACCACATAATGTCATTGATTTCTGTAGTGCTCCAGGGTTCATCATCGCACCTGATTTCCTCCAGCTGATTTTCCAGTGTGTCCAGCTCTTCCGGGGTCAGCTTAGCGGCATTGGTAGCGGCACCTGCCCAGAAGTGGAAGTCCCGGAGTTTCTTTTCAATCGTCATTGTCATGGTATCTTTTCTTCCTTTCTGTTGGGGATTTATCTCCCTCTTGCATGATTATAATATCATACTATGAGATAAAAAGCAAGAGGGATTATTAGATGTATTACATCTAAATAGGTAAACCGCCCGAAGGCGGAAAAGATTAGAGTTTACCCCAGAAGGTGACGTTCCGTTCGCTGATAGCATTGTTAAACATATTCGCCCTGTAGGTATTCGTGCCACCCAGCTTAATCAGCTTCCACATCAGCAGATTAGCTTCATCAACTGCCAGCTTGTCAATGGTGAAAATGACTGGATGCGCGCCATCATCCTGATAATACTGGACTTCCGGCTTCATGTTATGATTGCTAAAGTGGGTGATGGTGACGCTTACATAAGTCTCTTTCATGTTCATTTCCTTCCTTTCTGCTCCCTCTTGGAGTATCTATAGTATAGCAGAAAAGTGTGCTATTGTAAAGGGGTATTTTTAGATGTAATACATCTAAACAAGCACTAAAGAAATAGCGGATGATCAGTCCGCTATTTGGCTCAATTTCATCAGCTTGCTTTGCCAGTACAAGTTGACGGCCGTTGGTTGCTGTAAGTATAAATCCCGCCAGTCCGGTACCAACCCGAGACCTTGGGAAGTCTAACCCGGTGGAATCATCTTCCCTTCCTCCTTTCGACACCATTATAATATCATATTACGGGATAGAAGTCAATACGCACTTTTAGATGTAATACATCTAAATATAGAAATAAAATAACCGCCCCGAAGGGCGGCGGGCGAGAAAGATAGAAGCGGAAAATCATTTATACATCACAACCTCTCCGTTGCGTGCGATATATTCTTCAAAAGCACGCGGCCCCAGCTCGCACATCTGCTGAGTCCAGCTCGTCATAAGGTATACCCGACCAGCTCTATTACCAAGGAAGCTTCCAGCCAGCTTCAGTAGGGCACGGCGAGACCGGATAGACTTCGGCACGACAAGCTGTCCATCATTCCCCATAGGGATGTAGCCGGTGCGGTCAGCATAGAACAGGTACATGTTTTCAATCTCCTTTCTTGTTCCTCTCTCTGAGGACAATATCATTATATCATGTTCTCTATAGAAGTCAAGAGATTGTTTTAGATGTAATACATCTAAAATAAAAGAAGCGCCCGAAGGCGCGAGAGTTTACCGTTCATCATATACTACAATATCATTACCAGTCCAAATCTGATCGGAATCTTGATCAATGAAGGTGAAGCCGTTTTCTTTGGCATCCGCGAGCAGTTCCATTATCCGGGTCTTCAGCTCTTCAGCTTTTAGCTTGCGGGCGCGAATAGCGCACAGTTCCTTAAGAATGGTATTCATGTCCTCGATGCTCATGCTGTCAGTGTCAATCATCACTCTTCCAATCCTCATTTTTCTTTCCTCTCTTTCTATACCTCCTCGGTACGATAGTATATTATCATATTTTCAAGAAAAGCGCAAGAGGATTTTTTAGATGTAATACATCTAAAAGCTATGTGAAAAGAAAATCGGGGCTTAGCCCCGATCCTCGATTTCTCCGGTGTGGATATTGAACCGCTTGTTGTCCATGTACAGCTGTTTTGCCAGCTGATAGGTAAGTCCCAGCTCGCGCATAAACCAGCCGATGTGCTTAATGGTGGTGCGGCTGTACAGCCCATTCACTTCAAGCCAGCCTTCCGGGTTAATTCCGATCACGGCGGTGGTGTAGCTTATCAGTGTAACCGCCCCGTTTTCATACTCATAAACCTTGACCTGCGCGCTCTCATGACCATTGATTTTCCGAACCTTCATTTTTGTTTACCTCTCTTTCTTTTATCGTTCCCCCTTGGAACAATTGTATATTACCATACTTTCGGGAATAATGCAAGGGGTATTATTAGATGTATTACATCTAAAAAAACAAAATGAAATTGTGGCCCGGTTTCGGGCCACAAGTTTAACAATACACAAGAGACATATTCGACCATTTCAAAATTGAAATCTGATTGTGTTCGCGCCCGATACGGAGCGCTTCTTTTTTCGTGCTGATGCGGAAGGAATGGTCAATGTAATAGACGCCTTCACTGTACCAGATGCCACAGTTACCTTGCAGCTTGCGCACACAAGCAATTGCTTCTTCAGCTGTCCGCAGCTCGTAGCCATGGTCAGCTACCTGATATCCAGTCTTATACGTAATAATGCGCCCGGCCTTCAGAGTCAGCCCGTCGTTTTCCTGCAGTTTCCGAATTGTCCGAATGTTAATCATTGTTCTAACCTCCTTCTTTGATGATGTAAGTATACCATAGAAATGGGATAATAGCAAGAGACTTTTTTAGATGTATTACATCTAATAAATATCGGGAGGATTATTCCTCCCGGTAGATAAGTTCTACCTTATCATATCGACCGCTATTAATATAGCTGTCGCAGATATGGCGCGCTTCCGCCTGAGTGATACCGGGACGGAGCGCTAACTCCTGCACGCGCGCGGTATCAATACCGATCTGCGGGAGCTCGGACGCGAGCGTGCGGAGAGTCGCGAGGAAAGCGGGAGAAGCGGTTAGAATGATGGTGAACATGGGCAAGTCCTTCTTTATTTGATACCTTATTATACTTCCCCGTTATGGGATTGTCAATAAAAATTATTAGATGTATTACATCTAATAAAATGAAAATGAAATTAGAGGACGCTTTCTGCGTCCTCATCATGTACCAATGTCCAACAAGTAATTTCATACCCATATCTGCGCGCCGCCTGCAATTCGGCAAGAGCTTCATCAATTTCGGTCTCATCATAAACGGCGGAAAACTTGTATCCATCTACTTTAGTTTCGGGAGCCTGATACTTCAGAATGATTTTCATTTTGTTTCTCCTTTTCATTTTCAAATTGTCCCCTTCGGACAATGTTATTATATCGTAGTTATGGGATTCGTGCAAGTAGAATAATTAGATGTATTACATCTAAAATTGAAAATGAAATAACGGCATCAATGATGCCGTTATGGGAATTATTTTCTCTGTAAATTAACCAAAGTCACAAGTTGATTTAATTTTGAAATTGCTTCTTCATGAGTTTTGTATTTAAATTGTATATGCTCTCTTTTCATTTCGGGAAGAAATTGAATCATCAAAGTAGAATTACAATATACTTTTTTTGAATTGAAATTATCAACAATTTCGGCGAAAAAGATTGTATTTGCGTCCATCATTTTTTCTTCAAACAGTATCATGTTCATTCTCCTCTCAATTTGGGATTTTATTCAATCCCTTTTCTATGGTCTTATTATATCAAAATGGAAATGAAATTGCAATCCCCTATATTAGATGTATTACATCTAATTTTAGGAAATGACGGTCATTCGACCGTCATGTTCGTTCTTTCATAATACAAATTGAAATTGCCATATTCTACGGAACAAGGGTCTGTAATATCGTCATAACCTAATTCTTCGGCATCCTTATACAGATCGGTTTCGGGAACAAGGTGACCATATTCTTTGTGCATCCAATAATACTCTTTCATTTTGAAATTCCCCTTTCTTTTCTATGTCCCTTCGGACAAGTATAATTATACTCGTCTTTGTCTATATGTCAACATCTACTTTTAGATGTATTACATCTAATTTATTGATAGGGCAAATGCCCTATCGTGTGTTTAGATAAATCCACCATAAAGCGCCTTTACAATAATATCATCATAAATAGTGTTAGGTGTATTATTATCATCCATCATCATAGATACAAGGTCATTGATTTGCCAATCTTCAATGCCGGTAAACTCCCATTCTATACCCGCCCAATCTGTCGCAATAACACAGTCGGTTGTATAGTCTAAAGAGGTGACAAGTGCTGTCCGTGGGTAGTATTCTGCCGAGGAAGAAGCAACCAGAGAGATGAGAATTAGTACCAAAGCAATGATGCGTTTCATTTTACGCACCTCCTTCATTTGATGGACTAAGTATACTGTATCTATATGCATATGTCAAGTCATATTATTAGATGTATTACATCTAAATAAATAAATCCTTGCTTACGCAAGGATTTCAAAGCAATCCATAATGTTAAACATTGAATTGCAAGACAGTTCTTTCACAGTCTTAAACATGAATTTATCCATCAGCTTTTTGCCGATCTTTTCATTCCCACCCACAGCCATAATGACTTTTCTTTCAATCTTGTGATAAATCACGTTGTCCAGAGCATAAACCTTCATTTCTTCATATTCTTCCATCAGCAGGTACTTCATCGTGTCGTTCCTCCCTTCTTTGATGGTATAAGTATAGCACTTTGTGCTATACTTGTAAAGCCCTCTTTTTAGATGTACTACATCTAACTTTCCTAAGGCGCCATAGCGCCTTAGTATTTGTAGCTTGGATAATTTGCCAGCTTGCGTTTGCGCGCAGCTTGTGTTTCTCTCTCTTCCTGAGCGCAGCCCAGTACAGCTAATCCAGCTCCAGCTATTATAGCTATAGCACTCGGAATAAAGCCAACTATAGGCATGGTAAATACACCAGCACCCAGCATGAGCGCTCCCAGCATCCACATGGAATAACCCCCCTTTCACAGTACCCATTATAGCATACCCTACAAGCACCGTCAAGCCCTATTATTAGATGTGGCACATCTAATTTCTACCGGATTGTACATTGTCTTATCTGGTACCAGAAAAGACAATGTTCTCTTTGGTACCATATAAGACAATGCCTTTTCTGGTATGCTTTATCATGGTAAAGCGCTAAAGCAACCAGATTATACATCTTTAGCTTGCTAAAGTAGTTAGCTATGACTAACAGAAGCAATAAAAAAAAGAGGGGTTTTTTACCCCTCTTCTATCCATATCCATTCCACACGTCCGCCCATACCCTTTTGCCTATGGATCTCCGCGCCGGCGCGCTTCCAATCAATATATATCTTGTTTAGCGCAAGTTCGCTGATTTGTTTACGGCTCTTCCCGTCAGTGTAGAAAAACTTGTTGCCGTCAATAATGATTGTTTTTTTCATTGCTTTGATTTCCTCTCTTTCCACGGAGGGGCTTTCAGCCCCTCCGGTATTTCTTTGATTGATAAACCGTCTCAACATGTTCAATAACGTCTATCCGACTTCCTGCAGGGAAAATGCCCCAGTGACAAAGGGCTTTTGCCGCTTCCGCAGCTGTTTGAAAAATCGTTCCGCCATTGAACACTTGTTCCCATGGGGCAAGTATCACATATCTGTTCACAATTTCCTTTGTGACCAACACTGTATACCTATATTTGGCGGTTTCACTTTTGATGAACTCATACTGTTGAATGATCATTTTTATTAGCTCCCTTCATTTTAGTTGGAAGGGAGGGCTTCCGCCCTCCCTCCATTCTTCCTCACTTTCCGAAAGTGTTCAATTCCCAGGCCTGCAAGTATGCAAGCTTTTTCTTGCTTGTTTTGATTTCCTGCAGGGCGAACACATAACCATTGGAAGTCAATTTAACATTGGACTTATACCACGTTGCAAGTCCTTTATCGTTGTAGCTCTCAAGGTACTTGAAAAATTCAGCCCATGAACAGATAACATGGATACCAGCAGATGGATAATCCCAGTCAAGCCGATCATTAACTTTCCGCTCATAGCTCGCACGCATCTGTTCAATTGTGCCATATCGGCAATAATTGAAATCACCAACACTTGTCTTACTTTCATAATTCAAGCGGTTTTCTTTGTCTACAATATCCTTTTCCTTTGTGCTATGGGCGAAAAATTCCGACCATGTTGTGAAAGTCGCCCCACAGTCGAGCTTAAAACGCAAGCGCTTCACAGCTTCTTTGTGCTTTCCATTCCTGCCCTTGTCAGCAGGGTTATAAGTCCATCCAGCAACTTTTGCCATGATGGCGAATGCATCAGGCAAAATTTGGGTTGTGGGCGTGACTCCTTCATCTTTGAGAATTTCCCGAACCGTCAAATAATCTTTTTTCGAGCTGTTTAAAATCCGCGTGCCTATTTCCATAGCTTTTTCTTTGTCAATACGTTTCATTGTTTTTTTCCCCTTTCTTTTTTTTACAGCTTTTCCGATTGATGCTATCTCTCTTTATCGCTGTATTTACTTTTTGCTTTTCTCCGGTTTATTTCCGGATACCCTCTTTTTCCCGTCGTAGGGTTGACGGCCGTCTGTCAGTTTCGGCCCGCTGGATGCCGGCTGCTCGTTCCTGACACTGTAAAGTATATAGCAGGGTACATCTAAATTCAATGTATGATTTGGCAAATTTTAAACCAAATTTGACAGGTATGGGGCTGAAATTGCATTTTTATTTTGATGTTGTCGGATCCGGTTGAAATTAGGCCCAAAAATAACATGAAATTTTTATGAAATAAATATTAAAATTTTACGACATTTTTCGGGCTAAATATTACGAAATTGTAATCTTTTTGTAACAATTCTGTAATATTCTCAGCCCCGGGGCGTACATTCGGGAAATACTTTTGTAACAATTCTGTAACGACCCGGGGTTCCACACATTCCACCAACCCTTTATTTTTCAAAGTCAAACACTTGACAAACCCTAATCCTATATGATAAAATAAAAACAAAGGAGGTGTTGAAATGAAATGAAAAAACCATATTCATTAGATTACACCATTGAAAGAGACACC
>Ga0310697_10006327_pt1 | contig 11277 bp, 11 predicted proteins | sample 172DNAGHGlowgp2_FD_203883 | JGI IMG/M metagenome (GOLD analysis project Ga0310697, IMG submission 203883) | Sheep rumen microbial communities from Palmerston North, Manawatu-Wanganui, New Zealand - 1728 DNA GHGlow gp2 (v2) (version 2) | ecosystem: Host-associated > Mammals > Digestive system >... | reverse complement strand
CAACAAAGCGAGCCGGATATAAATATCCGCAACGTCTTTGTTGCTTACTTTTTTATTGTAATACTACAGTGCAAATTTGTAAAGGAAAATTTTTATAAATATCCAATTATCCAATGGCTTTTTGCATCCGTTCCAGCGCTTCCTGCAGCACGCTCCTGGGACAGGCGATGTTGATACGCTGGAACCCCTTTCCCGATGCGCCGAAGATAGCGCCGCTGTCCAGCCAGAGACCAGCCTTTTTTATTATGAGATCTTCCAATTCGGTATTGGCAAGCCCCAGCCCGCGGCAATCCAGCCACAGCAGGTACGTTCCTTCCGGCTCGACCAGCCTGATCTGCGGAATATGCTGCTGTAAAAATGCTTTGGTAAAATTTATGTTCCCACACAGATACTGTTTTACCTCCTCCAGCCAGGGAGCGCCATACTGATAAGCTGCTTCGCAGGCAATCAGGCCCAGTGTGTTAAGCTGGCTGTAGCCTGCCGCATTTATTTCATGATGAAACCTTCTGCGCAGTCCATAATCAGGAATAAAAATATTGGAGACCTGCAGTCCTGCCAGATTAAAGGTCTTGCTGGGAGCGGTACAAATGACAGCCTGCTGCGCGAATGCTTCTCCCAGTGAAGCATATGGGATATGCGGCCGTTCCGTCCAGACAAAATCTTCATGTATTTCGTCTGCCACCACAATTACATTATTTTTATGACAGATAGCGGCAACCGTTTCCAGTTCTTCCCTGGTCCACACCCGCCCTACAGGATTATGGGGGCTGCACAGCAGAAACAGCTTCACCTTATTTTCTACGATTTTCCTTTCTAAATCAGTAAAATCAATATCATAACGTCCGTCCTTCAGGATCAGGTCGCTGCTCACCCTGCGACGCCCGTTGTCCAAAATGACTTCACTGAACGGATAATACACCGGTTGCTGGATCAGCACCGCATCGCCGGGATTCGTGAACGCTTTGACAGCCATGGCAAGCGCAAATACCACGCCCGGCGTCTGGATCAGCCAGTCCTTTTGAATCTGCCAGTTGTGGCGTTCCCTGAACCATCGTTCCAACACAGGAAAAAAGCGATTCGGATCCGGTTCGCTGTATCCGAAAACGCCATGGGCTATCCGTTTCTGCAATGCCGCCAATATCGGCGGCGCAGCTGGGAAATCCATGTCCGCTACCCAAAGCGGTAAAATGCATTCCGGATATCCGCGCCGAACCGCAGCATCGAATTTCAGGCAGTCTGTATTTTTGCGTTCAATGATTTTGTCTAAATCCATAAAATTATCCATCCTACCAACTTTTCCCGGCAGCACAGGCAGAAACGAAAGCAGTAACTTTTTGCGTTATCCTTTCACAATTCCGGCTATGTCCCCTGCACAGCGGCGGCAAACGCCTGCTCCAAATCCCCAATGATATCTTCCGGCGCCTCCAGCCCTACAGACAGGCGCAACAGACGCTCATTGATTCCTTTTGCCAGCGCTTCCTCACGAGGCACATCGGCATGGGTCTGTAATAACGGATAGGTCAGCAGGGATTCCGTTCCGCCCAAGCTTTCCGCAAACAAAATCAGCTTCAATTTTGATAGCACGCTGCGGGCAAAGGATTCCGACTCTGTTTCAAAGGAAATCATGCCGCCAAAGCCGCTGACCTGTCTGGCATTGGAGTCATAACGGGGCGAATCCTCCAGTCCTGGATAAAAAACCTTTTTGACCTGCGGCTGCCGTTGCAGCCATTTCGCAATCTGCAGTGCAGAAGACGCATGACGTTCCATCCGCAGCGGCAGTGTTTTCAGCCCCCGCAGCAGCAACCAGCTGTCAAAGGGAGAAAGTACTGCGCCGATGGTATTCTGCAGAAATTTTATCTTTGCCGTATCTTCTTCCTCTTTCGTTACCAAAATTCCCGCCAGCAGATCGTTATGGCCCCCCAGGTATTTTGTCCCGCTGTGCAGGACAATATCCGCGCCAAGCAGCAGCGGTTTCTGGAAATACGGCGTCAGGAATGTATTATCTACAATCACTTTCAGGTTTCTTGCATGAGCCCATTCGCTGATGGCACGAAGATCCGTAATCTGCATGGTAGGATTGGACGGCGTTTCAATATATACGGCTTTTGTGCCAGGCCGGTACGCTTTTTCCACAGCCTCCAGATCGCCGGTATCTGCTTCCGTATAGGCCAGTCCATTTTTCCGGGATACTGCATTGAAAAGGCGGATCGAACCACCGTACAAGTCGGCAGTAACGATAAAATGATCCCCCGGTTGGAACAGTTCCATCAGGCAGGCCAGGGCTGCCATACCGGACGCAAACGCAAAACCGTTCGTACCGCCCTCCAATGCTGCCAGGCAGCGTTCCACGCTTTCCCGCGTCGGGTTCTGCGTGCGGATGTAATCATACCCTGTGCTTTGCTGCACACCGGGATGGGCGTAGGCTGTTGATGTATAAATCGGGGCGCTGACGCTCCCCGTACAGTCAGGTTTGTAACCGCCGTGAATACATAACGTTGAAAAATCCATAAATAGCCTCCTAATAATGTCCGTCCGACAGATTCCCTGTGATGTTCCTTTTTCTAAACTGTTGCAAAAGTGTCTGCCTTGACCCGCTAATGATTCCGCGCCCGTTTTGCAAAATAGTTACCCAGCGTCTGTACCGACTGGACAATCACTACCAAAATAACGATCGTTGCAAGCATAACGGGTACATCCATCCGCTCATACCCATACGTCAGCGCCATATCGCCAATTCCTCCCGCGCCGATAGTTCCTGCCTGAGCCGTAGCCGAAATCAGAGAGATCGTTCCAATGGTTATGGATAGTATCATGGAACTTTTGGCTTCCGGCAAAATAAAATACCATATAATCTGGAAATAATTGGCTCCCATGGCTTTTGCTGCACGAATAATGCCTTTATCAACGCCCAGCAGGGAATTCTCAAACAACCGGGCCAAATACGGAACGATAAAGCAGACTAATGGAACTAAGGCTGCCGTCGCCCCGATACGCGTCCCAACAATCATCTTGGTAAACGGAAAAATAAAAGTCATCAGAATAATAAACGGAAGACTTCTGATCAGACTGATCACAGAGTTCAAGCCGTAAAAAACATATCGGTTTTCCCAAAGACCGCCGTCATTCGTCAGAACCAACGCAAAGGCAAGAATAACAGCCAGGATTGTGCCAATGAAAAGAGAGACGCTGACCATAAAAAAAGTGGTCTTAATCGCTTCAATGATATCGCCCCAAGGCAGTATATTAAAAACCATACTGGCATTTCACCTCCTCGCATTGCACGCCGCTGGCACGCACATATTCCTCGACCTCCGCAATCTGCTCCGGCGCGCCAGAAATCTGCAGTATCAGGATACCAAGGGTCTGTTCGTCAAGTTCCGTAACGGTTGCATGAAGAATGCGTGTTTTCAGCAAAAATTTCGTATTGATCTGATAAATCAAATCGCCTAATGCATTGCTCCCGGTAAATTTCAGGCGAAGTATCTCATAATTGCCTTTCGATTCCATTCGGATCTGCCTGCAGACTGTCGGAGTAATGACATCCGGCACCACAGTCCTAACGAAATCCTTTGTAATTTCCTGTTGTGGATCGCTGAAGACCTGAAACACTTCTCCTTCTTCAATGACTTTTCCCGACTGCATGACTGCCACTTTATTGCATATCTTCTGTACTGCCCGTATCTGGTGCGTCACCATGACAATCGTGATTCCCAGTTCTTTGTTGACCCGCTTCAACAAATCAAGAATTGCTTCCATCGTATCCGGATCAAGAGCGCTGGTTGCCTCATCGCTCAGCAAAATAGAAGGATTGGTAACCAGGGCCCGGGCAATCCCTACCCGCTGCTTCTGTCCCCCGGAAAGCTGGTCTGGGAACTGCTCCGCTTTATCCGTCAGGCCGACAAACTTCAGCAGCTTATTGACTCTTTCCCGGATAATCGCTTTGTCCTCGCCTGCGATAATCAGAGGCAGGGATATATTATGCCGGACGGTTTTAGAATTCAGCAAATTGAACTCCTGAAATATCATTCCTATATTCCGCCGGATTTTTTGCAGCTCGCTAAAACTCATCCCGCAGATATTTTTTCCGTTTACCAGCACAGCGCCTTCGGATGGAAATTCCAACCCGTTGATCATACTAAGCAGTGTGGATTTTCCCGCCCCGCTTAAACCGATAATGCCATAAATTTCCCCATCCCCGATTTTCAGATTAACATGCCGGAGCGCATGTATCTCCCCGGTTTTTCCCTGATACACTTTACTGATATCCTGAAATTCAATCATCAGATATCTCTCCCCTGCGTGTTATTTTTCACAGAATCCTGAAAACACTTTTCCGCTTTATCTGCCGAGTCATCCAGCCAGCGTTTCCTCACCCTTCAGTTCGAGCAGGAATACTCGTAATTCCCGGAACGCCTTACCTCCCCATAACCCGCCGCCCATCACCTGTCCTCCCGGGCGGGCGCAGGCTGCGTGGATATGAACGAACAGTGGACTTTCCTTGTTGGGATAAACCGCTTTCAACTGCGGATCCATCCGGTCCTTACTCATGATTTCCCCGGTAAAAGCCAGGATTTCTGCAGCCCCGTAACAGGGCGTCGTCATTATTTTTAAAGGCAGTTCGTTTCTGACAGGCGTAGCCAGCAGAAGATCCTTTACCGAGCCTATCGCGTTCGTGACCACAACAGATTTCCACTGCTTTTCAATAACGAAAGCTTCTATAGTTTGCAGAATATCTTCCCCTGCTTTTACTGTAACCTCACCAAATACCATCACGCCTGTTACCTCACCACATACTTTTCAAAAACGCCCAGTTCCGTCATGACCTTTTCCAGCCGTTTCAAGCCTTCCCCGTCATAATCCTGATAGGGACGTCGCACATGTCCGCCTGGCAGCCCCAGCAGGTTCAGCGCCGCTTTGATAACCACCGGGTTGGAAACCTCATACAATTCCTGCAGCAACGGGAAATATTTAAAATACAATTCCCGACTCTCGTTGACGATTTCAATACTGGTCCAGGGGCGCGAATATCGGGCTGCTTCTTCCGGGATAATATTTCCGCCTATATTGGCAAACCCGGTTCCACCAACCGCAAGGGTCGGCAGCGCAATGGCATACCAGGGAGAATCGCAGCACATAATTTTCACCTTTCCCTGTGTCAGCCGCTGTACCTGTACCAGCTGGTACACGCTGCCGGTCGCTTCCTTGTCCACCACAAAGTTCGCATGACGGTCCGACAGCCGTTTGATCGTTTCCGGTTCAACCTGCACGCCAAGACGGGCCGGATTGTTGTAGATTCCGCAAGGAAGCGACGTGGCACCCATCACTGTATCTAAATGCAGGAACGCATCTTCCTGAGGAATCAGCACATAAGGCGGAATCGTAAAAATCACACCGTCCGCACCCTGTTCTTCCGCAAACTTTGCAATCTCTATTTCTCCTTCTGTGGTATTGGAAGCCGCGCTGAAAAATACAGGGATGCGCTGTTTTACTATACTGACAGTCTGGCGGATAATTTCTTTCTTTTCATCTGCCGTCAGCAGGCTGACTTCCGCAGCGGAACCTAATACAAACAACTGGCTTGTTCCATATTCGATCTGACGGTCAACCAGCGTTTTAAAACCGTCAAAATCAATGGCTCCTTTTTTATCAAAGGGTATGGGCATTGCCACCCAGGAACCTGAAAGATTAATAGCCATGTTCTCACTTCTTTCCAATTTCTTTGCTATTCATCCCGTTATTGCATGTACTTCGGAAGAATCCAGAACGTTCCGTTCTTTTTTGTGAATTCCTTAAATTCCGGCGATTTATACGCAGCAATAATATCCTTTACCCAGGAAGCGTCTTTATTCTTTTCACTTACGCACAGGGCAATACGCATGGAGTCTTTCATACTGTCGGAGCTTTCCGCAAACAGCACCGTGTTGAAATCCAGTTTTGCATTATATGCATCGGAACCGCGCAGGATGATAAACGCTACATCCGTCTTGATCGCATTAATGGACGGGCCTTTCATCTCCTGGAATTTCAGATTTTTAGGATTGGACACAATATCCTTTCCGGTTACATGGTCTTTGTCTTTTTTCTCATCTAACTTAATCCAGCCGAGGCGTTCCAGCAGCTGATAGGAACGGGCCAGATTGGATGCATCATTGGGGATTGCGATCACGTCGCCGTCCGCAATCTGTTTAAGGTCTGTCTTTTTACCGGCGTAAATTCCGGTTGGAACCGTCGGCAAGGGCAATACTGCTAATAAATGCGTTCCTTTACTTTTGTTAACCGCTTTGATCCAGGCATCATGTGCGTCTACATGGAAATCAATATTCCCTTCGTCCAGCGCAATTTCCCGTTGGATAGAGTCTTTAATTTTTACCGGGGTCAGCTTATAACCTTTCTTTTCCAGCAGCGGCTTTACCCCCGCTTCGAACAAATCGGAAGTAGCCGTTGGCATCACCCGGTATTTCAATTCCTGTTTCTGCACCGGAGCGCTGGCTGCCGGTTTCTTTTCCTCACTGCCGCAGCCAATCGTTGCAAGCATTGTAATACTTAATAAAATGGTTATCGCTTTTTTAGTAATGTTCATGATGTTCCCCTCACTTTTCAAATTTTTAAAACTGACTGGTAACCCCAGCTAACAACTTTCAACATATTTCAATTTTTCCAATGCTTCTTGCACCAGTTGAACCCCAAATTGCACTGCAAGTTCCAGCGCATCCGGATCGGCTCTGAATGCCGGGTTATGCATCATAGGACCAATCCCGGTGCCAATCTGGATAAATGCCCCCGGTATGTTTTGTTGGTAAAAAGCAAAATCTTCTCCGGAAAGAGAATCCGGCGCCGTAACAAATGGCATTTGCAGCTTACGGGCAACCTGTTCTGCCAGAGCTACCCATTCCGGCGTGTTGTTAGTAGCAGGCGATCCGTCTGTAATATGGACAACAGCGCCCCCGCCAAATGATTCCGCAATGCTGCAGGCCAGGCTTCCAAGCCTTTCTTTTGCCAGCTTCCGGTCTTCCGGATAGAGGGAGCGAATCGTACCTTCCACAAACCCTTTTTCCGGAATGATATTTTTGGCTGTTCCCGCTTCAATATGGGAAATTCCCACCAGCAGGGAATGGAACGGATTCACGTTACGGCTCACTATCGTCTGCGCCGCCTGTATAAAATTCCCAATCATGATAACCGGATCTGCTGCTATATGCGGACGACAGGCATGCGCGCCCCGACCAAGAAAATCTATACGGAACTCGTCCACCGCCCCATTCATAAATCCGGGCCGGGAGATAATCGTTCCGTTAGGATATGCGGCGCAGCAATGGAGTCCAAAAATCGCCTGGACATCATCTAAAATACCCGTTTCAAGAATCTGTCTTGCGCCGCCGAGAGTTTCTTCTGCCGGTTGGAAGATCAGCTTCACCGTACCGGGAAGTGAATTGTCATTTTTCAGAGCCAATGCAATTCCCAACAGAGCCGCAGCATGAAAGTCGTGCCCGCAGGCATGCATCCTGCCCGGATATTCCGACGAGTAGTCCAGTCCGCTTTCTTCCTGCATGGGCAACGCGTCAATATCGCACCGGAATGCGATAACCGGATTGCCTTGTCCAATGTGTGCGACAAGCCCGGTTGAAAGAGGAAGCGGATAAACCAGAACGCTATGAGATGCCAGAACGTTTTTCAAATACTCCGTTGTACCGAATTCTTCCCCGGACAATTCCGGATGCCTGTGCAGCCAGTAGAAATGATCTTTTATTTCTGCCACAATTTCTTTATGTTCCATAAACTTATTCCGCCGGTACAATCGTTCCCTTAAAAGTATCTGCTATATATTTGCGTACGCCTTCAGAACGGAACAGCCCCGCAATTTTCAGATAGGTCGCGTTATCTTTATCTTTGCCTTTTACGGCCAGGATCATAACCGCCAGCGGCTCATCCTTTGTTTCCCAGAACAGACCCTGTTTCTGCACATCCAATCCGCCGCTCATAACATAATTCATTGTAATGACAGCGGCGTCCACATCCTGCAGGCTGCGCGGAAGCTGTGCAGCTTCCAGTTCTTTAAACCGGAACTTTTTCGGATTATCCACAACATCTTTGGCCGAGGCTTTAAACCCGACGCCTTCCTTCAATTTGATCAGGCCTGCCTTTTCCAGCAGCACAAGCCCCCTGCCGCCATTGGTGGGATCGTTGGGAATCGCGATAACGGCATTTTCTGGCAGATTCTTCAAATCCTTATGCTTATCGCTGTAAATCCCCATACGCATCAAAATCGTTTTTCCAATGGCTACCAGATCCGATTTGTTCTGCTTATTAAAGTTTTCCATAAACGGTTTGTGCTGGTAGCTGACCAAATCGATCTCACCGTCAGCCAGCGCCTTATCCGGCGTAATGTAATCAGAAAACTCAATTACCTTAATGTTCAGGCCCTGCTTTTTCCCCTCTTTGGCCACTGCCTCTACGACCTGCGCATGCGGACCCGCCGTCGCGCCAATCTTGATTTCTTTCACGGCAGGCTTTTCTGCTTTTTTATTTTCTCCGCCGCAACCTGCAATCAAAACACTTACCAATAACAAACTAATGAGTAAAATTATTTTTTTCATTTTATCCTCTGGCCTCCTTCAAAACAGCCTTTATTTTAACTTCTGTTTTCGTATCGGATTAATGTGTTTTAAAACTAAAAAAAACTTTTAATAATGATATGTCTCTCTTCAATATCGCCTTTATATCACCGCCTCAATCTTCCCGCCGCCTATAACACAGTTATCCGCATCATAAAATACGGCAGACTGTCCCGGAGCCACGGCTTTTACCGGTTTATCAAAAATAACACGGACAGTACCCGCTGCGTCCCTGCATATTATTGCGGTTTCCCCCTGATGACGATAGCGGATCTTTACCGTCGCCCGCAGTTTTTCTGTCAGCCCGATATCTGGGACACTCATAAAATTCAGTTCGCCGCACAGTATTCCATTACAATACAGTGACTGTTCGTCCCCGAGTACAACTTCATTCCTTACTGCATTGACCTCTTTCACATAAACCGGATGCCCCAGCGCAAGCCCCAGCCCTTTCCGCTGGCCTACCGTATAGTGGATAATGCCTTTGTGGCGTCCGACTATCCTGCCCTGCCTGTCCACAAAATTTCCCGGCAGGATTTCCGTATTCGTTTCATCGGCAATATAATCTGCATACCCGCCCCGGGCCACAAAGCAAATTTCCTGGGAATCTTTTTTGTGCGCTACAGACAGTCCTGCTTTTGCGGCTATCTGCCGCACTTCTTCCTTGCTCAACCTGCCCAGAGGCATCAGAGTACGGGCCAGTTGCTCCTGTGTCAGGCGGTACAACATATAGGCCTGATCCTTGTTACTGAAGTAAGCCTTCCGTACCGTAAACCGCCCATTGGGCAGACGGATCACCGAAGCGTAGTGCCCTGTGGCTACATAATCTGCCCGCATGCGTTCTGCCGCAAGAAGCATCTGCTCCCATTTTACAAAACGGTTACAATCCACACAGGGATTAGGCGTCCTTCCCTGCAGGTAGGCAGAAGTGAAGGGTTTTACCACAGTTTCCCGAAAGCAAGCCACGCAGTTTTGTACATAATACGGAATTCCTATCTGCTGCGCCGCCTGCATGGCGTCGCTGATTTCACAGCAACGGCTTTCCTCCCCTTTTGCACCCAACCAAGTGCGAAGTGTAATCCCCGTAACATCAAATCCAGCGGCTTTCAACAAGTAAGCTGTTACCGCGCTGTCCACGCCGCCGGACATGCCGACAATCACTTTTTTCATGATTTTTCAGTCCTCAGTTTTGTTTTACGTTCAGTCTTAAGGAATCAGCTGTTTCTCATTTCAAACAACAGGAGATTCTTTGGCTTTGCCGCCGTACACTACAAAATTTTGTGATTCTGATTTTAGCACTTATTTCATACTATGTCAATATGAATTATATGAATTTATTTTTTTTAGAATTAGCCACAAAGCTAAAATCATATTGACAGATTCCTGATATCTGTTAAAATTTCTTTAGTATTCATATTAAATCCATATGAATACTATATTCTTTTTATAAAGGAGAGATATGTTTCCATGGATTCAACCATACCGGCTAAAAAACTGCTGCTGCTCAAAGCTTATCTTAAAAATCTGAACAGCGCCGCCATTGCTTTTTCCTCTGGCGTTGACTCCACTTTTCTGCTGAAGGTAGCCCATGATGTACTGGGCGATCATGTAGTCGCGGTCACAGCCCGTTCCTGTTCTTTCCCGGTCAGGGAACTGAAGGAAGCAGAAACATTTTGCCGGAAGGAAGGCATCCGGCATTTTATTGTAGACAGCGAAGAGTTAGAGATCGAAGGGTTCCGCCATAATCCCCGCAACCGGTGTTATCTGTGCAAACACGAACTGTTTACGAAAATCATTGCCATTGCCCAGGAAAATCATCTTGCCTGCGTAGCCGAAGGTTCCAATATGGATGACAACGGCGATTACCGTCCCGGACTAAAGGCAGTGGCAGAACTTCATGTAGTCAGTCCTCTGCGGTATGCAGGGTTATACAAAGAAGAAATCCGCCTGCTGTCCAAAGAACTGGGGTTACCAACCTGGAACAAGCAGTCATTCGCCTGCCTGTCCAGCCGCTTTGTCTACGGAGAAGAAATCTCCCTCGAAAAGCTGAACATGGTCGATAAAGCAGAACAACTTTTATTGGATATGGGCTTTAAGCAATTGCGCGTACGAATTCACGGAACTATAGCCCGTATCGAAGTCGGACAGGAAGAAATACTTCAGCTGGCAGCACCCGAAATTCGTCGGCAGGTTTCCGAAACGCTCCACCGCCTTGGGTTTTCTTATGTAACAATTGATATGGACGGTTATCAGACCGGCAGTATGAACCGGACACTGCCTGGATAAGCACAGAAGATGCTTTAGCTACCTGACCAGAAAAAGACAAAACTCCGAATACTGTCTGTTATGCGTACAGACGTATTCGGAGTTTATATCATTTTGTTTTAAAATAATTATTCCGTAAACAACGGAGTGGAATAATACCGGTCGCCGCTGTCCGGAAGCAAAGCTACAATAACCTTGCCTTTGTTTTCCGGGCGTTTTGCCAGTTCAATAGCCCCATGCAGCGCCGCGCCGGAAGAAATACCTACGGAGATGCCTTCTTTTTTCGCCAGCAGTTTGGCAGCTGCAAAGGCGTCCGCGCTTTCCGCTTTAAATACTTCGTCATAAAGTTTGGTGTTCAGTACGTCGGGCACAAATCCGGCGCCGATGCCCTGGATCTTAT
>Ga0310697_10006325_pt1 | contig 11280 bp, 9 predicted proteins | sample 172DNAGHGlowgp2_FD_203883 | JGI IMG/M metagenome (GOLD analysis project Ga0310697, IMG submission 203883) | Sheep rumen microbial communities from Palmerston North, Manawatu-Wanganui, New Zealand - 1728 DNA GHGlow gp2 (v2) (version 2) | ecosystem: Host-associated > Mammals > Digestive system >... | reverse complement strand
TAGTCTTTCCGACACCACCCTTGTTATTGGCAAAACAGACTGTATAACCCATTGTTAAAATCAATTCTTTATGCAAATTTATATAAAAATATTTTTATAACAAAATATAAATCTATAAAAATAGGGTGGGGGAGGGTCATTAAAGCGAGAAATAGATTTATGTAAAATAAATGTAAGGAGCAATTGTTTTCGTCTTTATATCTTTCTGTAGTTCAATGATTTGCAAAGATGCTTACAAGTAGTTTTGCGAGATATGGAATACGGCTTAAGCTTTAATTAGCGAGAAAAAGAATACCTGTACTATGGCTCCCAGGGAAGTCCCACTCAGAAGAATAAAGCGAGATTTGTAATACCGACGACCTGGCAAACGTGTCTGATGGGAACGAGATCTGAACTGGTACTTCTACATGTAGGCGTGATTCGTTGACATGTCGTTGTTTCTGGAAGATCCAGAACTTTGACTTTTTCGTTCTTCCTGTTTGGTTATTTCGCCGGTCACTTCTCCTTTGGGATTTGTTTTATCTTTTTTGGATATAACGTAATAATGTCTTAACGGATAATTTAGTATCGTGCTCAACTGATTGAGTTTCAATGTGTCGTGCGGAGAGTTGTCGATTTGTTTTGCGAGTTCTGTAAGACGTGAAAGCGAGTTACGTAATTCTGGCAGACCTTTGTTTTGCGAGATGTGTAATCCTCGATTTGAAAATGCGAGTTTTGGAATAAAACCGGGGGCGGGGGAGTGGTTGACCTATATATATAATATGCTTTTACCTCCTTTTGGACTGTTGTCTTATTCGTTATTGACATAACGTATTTATTGTGTAACGCTTTAATTATTCAACCGCTTGAAGAATTTAATTATCAATGCGTTTGACTTTGTGCTTGGATGCAAAAGAGCGAGCGGCAGAATACCTGAAAGCGAGTACGAGAATACTTCTGGGCCATATTTTCGCGAGTGCTGGACTACTATTTTTATTTTGCGAGTTTTGGAATACCGACTGTTCTCGCGTGTTTAAGATTCAACCAAGAAGGTTGAATCTGATATTCCTTTCCGGTTTAAGAATATGTCAACTCTTGTTTTTCAATTTGTTCTGACAAGTTTTGCTTGCCATCCTTCTTGGTTTACGCGAATCAGGAGGTTTTCTGATTCAACCATTTTCTCAATAAGTCAATAATTCAATGAAAATATTGCAATCGGCCTTCTACGAAGCTCTGTGGCCTATTTTTATTTTCTTTTAGCATATTTAGCGAGTTTTATAATACCAAAATGAGGTTGAATTTTTATTTTTCTCCTCGCAATATTTGCTTGCCATTTTGTTTTTTCACCGAGAAGTTTCTAAATTTGCTCGGGGAAAATATTGAACCCGGGATTAAAATTTTCGAGATAATGGCTGAGTCCTCACAAAACAAGGAAATAATCACCAAGGAAGTTGTCGAGTCGTACATCTTCTCGACTGTCCGTCATGATTTCGGTATCTACTCCGAGCGTCTTCTTCTCCGCCTGGTGGAGCTTGCCCAGCGGGAGATCCGCGGACTTGACTTCAAGGGCGGCACCAGCATCGGCAAGGTCGAGATAGGGGAGTGGGGCGATGCTGAGGTGATCATCCCTGTGAAGGATATTCTCTCCGGTGAGGATGACAAGAACTACACGAAAGCCAAGCAGGCGGTGAGGAACCTGATGGGCCGTTTCCTTGAGTATGAGGACGACCAGAAGTACAAGGCTACACAGATTCTCAATGAGGTCGACGTGGACAAGGTCGCCGGCAAGATGGTCATCCGCGTGAACCGCAATATCTGGAAGGCCATGCTCGATTTCTCCAAGGGATTCCGGAAATATGAGCTTGAGACTGCCGTAAAGCTGCGCGGAAAGTATTCTCTCCGCATATACAAGCTTATCAGCAAGCAATCCGACCCCATCACGTACTCAATTCAGGACCTCCGTCAGATGTGGGGCCTGGTCGACAAATACAAGAAGGTCGACGACTTCATCAAGAACACCATCGTGAACGCCAAGGAGGAGCTGGACCGCGTGAGCCCGTATTCCTTTGATTATATCCTGAACGCGGCCAAGTCAGCGGAAGTGAACAAAGGGCGGAAGGGGAGACCCGCCATCACTTCTGTCACCTTCTTCCCGGTCCGCCGTCTCCGCAATGAGGCTCCGGATGCTGTCCGCAAGCAGGTCGATCCCTCGCTCATGCTCGATTACCAGTTCTACCAGATGCTCAAGAACAAGTTCTACTTCGACTCCCAGGGCATCAAGGCGAACATCACCCTCTTCGATACGGCTCAGAAGGAGTGCGACATTCTGGAGTTCCTTGACAGCATAGCTCCTGCAGCCCTCCGTGCTGCCAATGTCCAGGGCTACGTCATCAATGCCGTCCGCAAGCACCTCAAGGAGCGCTTCGGCATCATCATCGACGGCAACATGGTCTTGAGGGATTCGTCCTCGGTTGTCCCCAACCAGGGAACTCGCACGTCCCGGAAGGAACCTTCAAGCCTCAAGGACATCCTCGGGGGAGGGCAATGATCCCCAGTTGAAGCAATACTTTAGGTCCGGTCCGAATGGCCGGATTTTTCGTGTTTACATCTGTAAACAGGCATTTCAGGGCGTTACAGGGCAGTTTTCCATTTGTTGCATGTTTCTTTGTGTGTTTGATTATTTATTGGTTTTTGTTTGGTTTTCCAACAAATTTATTATATTTTTGTTGGTGAAATGAAAGAGGAAGTAAAAATAGAAGACCAAATCATCGACCGCCTTGGCAAGCAGGGGCGCGGCCGGATATTCTTTGCCCAGGAGTTCTACGAACTCTGGCCTGAGAGCTCGGTCCGTTTCGCTCTCAGCAACCTGAACGCAGACGGCAGGATTGCCCGGCTGGCCAGAGGGGTGTTCTGTTTCCCTGAGCTATCAGAGTACGGAATGAAGATGATTCTTCCGGACATTGACACGATAGCGCACGCGATTGCTGACAAGACCAAGGTCCGTATTGTCCCATACGGTGATCAGGCAGCCTATCTTGTAGGGCTCACATCCGTGCAGTTCTCCTCTTCGACTTACCTCACTGACGGCGCCCCCAGGAAGATCCATCTCGCGAACGGACGCACCATCGAGTTCCGCCACACATCGGAGATGAGGATATTCGCCTTTACCAGCCGGAAGATGCAGCTGATGTCAAATGCCATGCGTGCGCTCGGACGCGCGAACATACGCGTAGAAGAAAAGGAAGCGCTCAAATGGCACCTGGATTCCGTCCCGCTGAATGACTTCGAGGCGGACATCAACCTCTGCCCAGAATGGGTTCGTGACATTCTCCTTGACCTGAAGGTGAACTGAGTGCGTGAGATCCCTCCATTTTCATTAAATTTGTGTCTCTGTAATGAATACGGAATCCTCATACGGCACACTTCTCCACTACGACCTCGGCGCCGGAGTGGAAGCTTTCTCCACGAGAAGGGATTCCGCCCTTCCTTATCCCGTCGTGACCGGCCACCAGGTGCATGGCACCGAGATCGCAGTCGTGGCTTCTCAGGAAACCAGCAGGGAGGACCTGCAGGGTTATGACGCATTCATAACTTCGGTTCCTGGCATCGCCATCGCAGTGAGGACGGCCGACTGCGTTCCCATCCTTCTTCATGACACAGGGAAGGGGATTGTCGCTGCAATCCACGCCGGATGGAAGGGGACAGTCCAAAGGATTGCGCAGAAGACCGTGGTCTTCATGCAGCAGAAATATGGAGTCGACCCTACGGAAATAAAGGCAGTCATCGGACCGTCAATCAGTCCGGAGAGCTTCCAGGTAGGGGAGGAGGTCGTAAGGCACTTCAAAAACCAGGGTTTCCCCCTTGAAAAGATCTGGTTCTTCAACGAAGGCACAGGGGATTCTCCCATGTACCACGGACACCACCTCGACCTGTGGGAAGCCAACACATGGTTGCTCAGACAATGCGGCGTGCCTGCTGATAATATTCAGGCAGCCAGGCTAGACACCTACACGGATCCATCTTTCTTCTCTGCCAGAAGAGAGGGCACGGCATGCGGAAGGATCATCAGTGCGATAAAGCTGTTATAAAGCCGCACATAGTATCAGTTATTTGTGCCGTAGTTCGCAAAACAATCTTCTTGAAAATCGCAGCAAATAGTTAGACGAACATTGTGTTCGTTTAACGGGCCTACCTTTGTCTCCTGAAAGGAACATCCCCCGGTTCCGCAATAGTCGGGGAAACAGGAAACAAAGAGTTTAGAGCCATGTACACAGTCAACAGAAACATCACCAGCTATATCCCGAACAGGTATGTCAGCCGTACCCAGGAACTGAAGATTCATTATCTGATGGACTACATCCCTTGCTCGGCAGAGAGGTACAACGGCTTTACGGTCTCTTCGGAAGAGCAGGCGATTCGCCGTGAGGTCTGGAACTTCAAGGACGGATGCTGCTCCCAGAGAATCTTCAACGGCCTGGTAAAGGGAGTTCGCGAGCTGGCTGATGGCAACACCGTTGTCTGTTTCCTGCCTGCATCCACGGCCGAGAAGACCCGTTGCCGCTACAGTCGGGTATCTGAGAACCTTATGCGCTTTACCGGCATTCCTTGCTCCTGCAGCGCTATCCGGAAGAACTCCGACGGCCTCTCCGGCCACATCGCCGGCAAGCAGGAAGACCCTGCATCCGATTTCGTATTTGACTCTTCCTTCTTCCGCGGCAAAAAGGTCATCCTCATAGATGATGTCGTAACGCGCGGCAATACCATCAAGGGGACAGCTCGCAGGATCCTGGAAGCCGGCGCATCCGAGGTGGTGGGGCTGGTTGTCGCCCGAACGTATAATCCTTACTGGAGCGGAAGCGACAGCAGGAATCTCGTGCGCATCGCCGGATGATTGATATGTTTTTAGTAAATTTGTAATTGATACGAGTATGATTATCCCTCACGAACTGATCCTCACCCTTAAAGAGTGGAAAGGGTTTGGAGCCAAGAACATCCAGGCTGTTGCCGAGCACCTCGCGACCATTGGAAGCGCAGCGCCCGGAAGGGAGGAGTATTATGACGTCATTGCCGATATTCTCAGCTGCGGGAAGCTTTCAAGAATCAAGAACATGCCTTCCGTGCAGGCGTTCTCTGAAGCCAACGGCCGCGCCCGCAGGATCATCAGCGCTGCAGAAGATCTTGGTATAGGAATCATATCCCGCTACGACGAGGAATTCCCGAAGAATCTTCTCGGAACCCTCAACGAGGACGGCAATCCGGACGTCCCTGTCATTCTTTATTACAAGGGTAACCTGAAGGCGGCCGGGCTGCCTTCCGTAGCCATTATCGGTACACGCGAACCTTCCCGCGAGGGCGATATAGCAGGCCAGTATCTTGGGACAGCTTTCGCCCAGGCAGGGTTCAACATCGTAAGCGGCCTCGCACTTGGCTGCGACACCGCTGCACACGTAGGATCGCTCCGCGCCAGCAAAGGTGCGACAACGGCATTCCTCGCCCACGGGCTGGACACAATCTACCCTGAGGAGAACAGGGGACTGGCCGAAGTGATCATTGAAAGGGGAGGGCTTCTCATGTCCGAATACCCCGCAGGCGCAAAGGTTGACCGTTACAAGTTCGTCGCAAGGGACAGGCTCCAGGCAGGGCTCGCAGACGCTACCATCGTCATCCAGAGCGGCATCCATGGCGGGACCATGCATGCGGTCAACGCCACCCTCAAGGCAGGGAAGCCCCTGTTCGCCGTCTCCTACATAGGCAGTTCCATCGCCCCCGATACGATCAGTGCGAACACAACGCTTATCCGCACCGGGGAAGCGTCCCCGCTGGGCAGGAATGATGTTCCGGCCATAATCAAGATGCTCGCAGACCGTAAGGACTCTTCTTCTTCCCCTGTTCGCCAGGAGCCCATTATCCAGGAGCCAAGTCTTTTTGACTAACTGGAGTTCTTCGTATCCTGTTCCCGTAAACCCGGTAACAATCGCCGGGTTGCGAACGCCTCGGCCCTTCGGCGAAATAAAATCCCCTTAAAAGCGGCAAATGGGATAATTCCCGGCGAAAATCCTCTTCGCCCAAAGTCGATACATTTGCATCATAAACCCCAGAACACTTGTTCTACCGTTATTTCCACTCTTTCTGACAATTACAATTGCTGAAAAAATGAACTACTCTCTTTCACGCACCATGAACAGATTATTCGTACTCCTGTCAGTCCTCGTGCTGGCACTGATGGGCCCCGATGTCCTCGCCCAGAAGAAGGGCTCCGCCAATGACTACAACCTCAAGAAAGCGTATGAGGTCCTCAAGGAAGAGAAGGATGAGGCCAAGGCCCTGGAACTTGTCACAGAGCAGCTCAATGAGACCCCGGACAATGTCGACGCCCTTATCCTCAGGGTGAGGCTCCTCCGTCGCAAGAGCGATTATGGGCATGCACTCCAGGACATCAACCACGCCCTGAAAGTCAACAAGCCCAAGAAGACGGAAGTCGCCAATTCCACGCTTCACTGGTGGAAAGGATTCCTCTATCAGGACATGCTGGACTTTGACAATGCTGCCATCTCGCTCAAGAAGGCATACGAGCTCGCACAGAAAGACAACAAGGAGAACTTGCAGAGCATTTCTTTCGATTATGCCCAGCTCCTGTATTACAAGGAGGATTACACCGGCTCGGATGTCATATACAGGAAGATGCTCTCCGAGGATGAAGCCGATCAGGGTGCAATGGTGGGACTTGCCCGCAATATGATTGCACGCAAGCAGTACAAAGAGGCGCTGGACGTCCTCGATAAATGCAGGCAGCTGAGCGGTGACTATTCGGAGATTTACCGCTTCCGCCTCCAGGCGTTCAACCAGCTTGGCGAGGAGACCAAAGCCATCGATTCAGCCCTCGACTGGTTCGACAAGGATGACGATGCATCAATGGACAGCATCATCGTGGCAGCGAAGAAACGTCCCAACTATGCTGAGGCACAGATGAAAGTCCGCTCGAAAAAGAGCGAGAACCCTGTGGCATGGAAGGTGCTCCTCTGCCGCTTCTATGAAGACTCCCACAACTATATCAGCGCCATCCGGCTTTATGACGAGATCGAGGCCGAATATGGCCGGGATAACAGGTTAAATGCGTACCGTTCGAGCTGCTACAACAACCTCGGCCTGCATGACAGGGCCATCGCGGACATATCCAAGGCCGTTGAGAACTCCCACGACTGGTACTCCTATTCCGCAAGAGGTGACTACTATCGCATTGCCGGGAAGTTCCAGGAGGCGATAGAGGACTTCACGGCAGCGATCAACGAGCGTCCAGACCTCTCTTACCCCTATTACAAACGCGGCTGGTGCTATGAACTGATGGGGGACAAGGAGAAGGCCCTTGAAGAGTACAACCTTGGAATCGAAATCGATGACGATTATCCATACCTCTACCTGATGAGGGGAACCCTCCTTCTTGAGAAGGGGAACCAGAAGGAGGCGAAGGCTGATTTCGAGACCATCTTGAAGAAAGATACCCTCGCAACGGACGGGAGCTGCCGCCAGTATGCCCTTCATTACCTCGGACGCGACAACGAGGCCAAGGAATGGATGGAGAAGATTATCGCGACGGACCCTGACGATGCCGGCCATTACTACGACAAGGCTTGCCTGTATGCCCGTATCGGGGACAAGAAGACGGCCATCGCCGCACTGCGCACCGCCTTCGAGAAAGGATACCGGAGCTTCTCACACATCAAGTATGATGATGACATGGATCCTATCCGCAACGAACCTGAATTCCTGTCCCTTGTTGGAGAGTACAAGGCCAAGCATGATGCCTTCCTGAAGGAGAGTGACATCGTTCCCGAGACCGGCGAGGAGTCTATCAGCGAAATCGCGTTCAAACGCCATGGAGGCGGCACTTTCGAGATTCCCTGCGACATTAACGGGCTGCCCCTCCAGATGATCTTCGATACGGGAGCCTCCGACGTCACCATCTCGTCCGTCGAAGCCAACTTCATGCTGAAGAACGGCTACCTGTCCGACAATGATATCAAGGGAAAACGGTATTACCAGGTTGCCAACGGTGAGCTTAGCGCCGGCACCATCATCACGCTGCGAGAAGTCAAGATCGGAGATGCCATCCTCAAAAACGTCGACGCCTCCGTGGTCAAGAGCCAAAGGGCTCCTCTTCTCCTTGGCCAGAGCGCGATGGAGCGCTTCGGTACCATTACCATTGACAACATCAACAACAAACTCATTATCAAGCATTAGAACTCATGTCAGCGGCTTTTATAGTTAGCGTCATCCTGCTCGTCGCCGTGCTCGTCCTGTTTATTGATGAGCGGAAGACATCCAGCGGCCTCCGGGACGACATCAAGCAGCAACGGGAAACGATTGACAAGTTCCTTGAAAAAAGGGACGGAAATCAGGCCGACCCTCAGGAGGAACCTGAGTTGACCCAGGAATCGATATGCGATGCCGTGCGGTACAACGGGTACGTTCCTGACCCCCTGGACGGCGGCGTCCTTTTCAAGATCCAGGGGGAAAATTACGTTATCCGGACAGACCGTCTCCCTTATACATGCATTGACAAGTCCTACACGATCGACCCGTCGCACTACGACATGCCCCTGCTCAGGGAAGCCGGAAGGGAAGTAACCGACACTATCTTCATCGGGAAGATCCTATTCTCCACTGACTTGTTACGGGGAAATTTATAACTCTTTAGAAATCACTTTGTTACCTTAACTCAAATGGTAATTAGGTAACGATTTAGAAACGAGCTGAATTACATATTCTGTCTCGTTATACACATTTCCAAAGAACGCTTCTTAGTGAGTGCAAAGATAATCATTTATTCTGTTACCACCAAAGAAACGGGCAGAAACTTAACGTTTTTATAGGTTTTTGTTACCTTTTCCTTGGCTATTATATGTCTTTTAGTTACCAAGTCCATTTTGGTAACGATTTCCTTTTTCTTACGATAGGTTCATTGTCCGCCCACTTCCCCACGGCAGACTGCTTCGTTATTGGGCTGTCCTTTTATTGCCGTAACATACTCTTGGGCAAGCCGAAGAGAATGGTATGGCAATGGAGCGACGAGAAGATAGCACGCTAACTTCTCCCTATGTCACTCCTTTCGGACGATCCTCAATGACGGCAGTCTGTCGTGGGGATAAGACGGAAGATGAAAAGCAGTCAGGCTTTTCCTGGTTCCTCTTCACACCTTTTTCTAATACTACGGTCTTTTACGCGTACATTATATTACTATTGCTTTTCTTCGCCTATCCATTTTGCAATAGTTTTATTCCTCCCCTTACACTTGTTCAATCAATCTTGTTTTAAGTTCCTCCAGTTACCTCATGGCCGACGGCTTCGTCGTTGGTGCTGTCCTTTTCTGCCATCTCATACTCTGGGGACGAGCCTCAGAGAATGACATGGCAGCGGATTGGCGAGAAGAAAGCCCAGCGAATACCTGCCTGAAAGTATTCGGGCAGACTCTCTCGCTTGGCTCACTTCTCCAGTTGCCACTCCTAAAAGGGCACCCCTCAATGACGGCTGTCGGCTATGAGGTTTAGGAGGAACTGATGGAAAAGCATTCAGGCATACAACATTCCATGTCTTTCTCTTCGCCCACGGTCAAAGGGAGAGACATAGAGAGTTGTCTGCTGATTGGCAATCCCCACAAGAGTACGTCGGAAGTGCCGGGCAGATGACAAGCATTTGTCCGTCCCTTCCGAGGCACACCTGCTTCATGGTCTTGCTGTCCCTGCTTTTCTTTGTTCATCGTTAGGGGTGTTCCTTTTCAGTATGCCGTTCTTGTATTCACTCTTTGACATCCAAAACTCTCGTTTTCTCAGGCATTGCCAGGAAGAAGGGCAAGCCACTTGATTGCAATCCGACCCGCGCAGGATTCCCTATGCAGGGAGCGAGGCCGATGCCGTCAGCATAGACTACAAGACCAAGTATGCCAGCCAGCAGCAGGTCATCAAGGACAACTATGCTGCCTTTGACGTGCCCTACAACGGTGAGGACAACAACGACTATGTGGATGGCGAGGGCTTCTGCTGCAACGACGGTTCGATGGAGGCGGCACAGGCTCGTGCCCTTGCACGCGCCAAGGCCAGCAACTTCCAGGATGCCGACGCATACGAGAAGATGCAGTTCTACTACCATCCAGACCACTTGGGCAGCAGCAGTTACATCACCGACCTTGACGGCGAGGTAGTGCAGCACATCGAGTATGTGCCGTTCGGAGAGGTGTTCATAGAGGAGCGCAATAATGTGTGGAACACGCCTTATCTCTTCAATGCGAAAGAGTTTGACGAGGAGACGGGTATGTACTACTACGGTGCGAGGTACTATGAACCGAGGTTGGCTATCTGGATATCTGTTGACCCCATTTCAAATTTTGATCCAACTAATGATGAAAATTATATAGACGGAGAACATAATTTAGGAGTATATAATAACTTTAATCTCAATCCTTATGGATATTGTTATTTGAATCCTGTCAAATTAGTCGACCCAAATGGGAAACAAGTTGATGCCGTTGATTTTGTTCCAGTTTGGGGAAGTTGCAGAGATATCTATCGAGGGTTTAGAGATGGCGATATTTTTACAGGGGTCATTGGTGTTGGAGGATTAGTCGCAGATATTGCCACATTAGGAGCAGGCTCTGTAATTACAGGCCCTATTAAAGCTGGTGTTAAAACGGGCGTTAAAGCAACCGTCAAGGCAACTGTTAAAACAACTGTCAAATCTGAGGTGAAAGTTTCTGCTAAATCAGCAGCAACACAAGCCACAAAGAGATTAACGAATGAGCAGATTGTAATGAAAGCCGCTGATAAGGCCAATAAAGCTATCCCTGGTATAGGTCACGTTGCAGGAACTAAAAAACATACATATGCTGAAAATTTAATTGAACGTTATCAAAAAATTTATGGAGATAGAGGTTTGAAAACCAATGAATATTTTAACAATGGTCCCGGAAATCGTGGGTTCTTAGATGTTCATGATATTCAAAATAAAATTATATATGATTTCAAATTTGGTAAAAACCCCAAAATGGGTCAACCACAAATTGACAAGTATATGAGGAACTTTCCTAACAATCAAGTTGTTCCCATAAAGAAACCTGTTAATCCATAAATTCCAAGTTTGGTATTGGGTGGGTTAAAATCCTCCCAATACCATTTCATTAAAATAAATAATATGACAAAAAAGCAATTTACTGAAATCATTTGTAAAACTTTTAATTTGAAGGGCATTACTTCAAATAGTTTCGTTTATGTGATAAATTGTACCCTTATGGGAATTGTAACGGTAAAAGTT
>Ga0310697_10006324_pt1 | contig 11281 bp, 9 predicted proteins | sample 172DNAGHGlowgp2_FD_203883 | JGI IMG/M metagenome (GOLD analysis project Ga0310697, IMG submission 203883) | Sheep rumen microbial communities from Palmerston North, Manawatu-Wanganui, New Zealand - 1728 DNA GHGlow gp2 (v2) (version 2) | ecosystem: Host-associated > Mammals > Digestive system >... | reverse complement strand
CGTTATCGTCTCTGTCCCAGCTGTTCTATCACCGACCGCTTCCACATTGTGAAGTCTCCCTCGATGATGTGTCGCCGGGCATCGCCGACGAGCCGGAGGTAGAACGCCAGGTTGTGTATCGAGGCTATCTGCAGTGCAAGCAGTTCCTGCGCCTTGAACAGGTGGTGCAGGTATGCCTTCGAGTGTATGCGGTCAGTGTCGCAGCCGTCGGGGTCTATGGGCGAGAAGTCGTTCTCCCATTTTTTGTTTCGCATGTTCATAGTACCCTCGTATGTAAAGAGCATGGCGTTGCGCCCGTTTCGTGTGGGCATGACGCAGTCGAACATGTCGACGCCTCGCTCTATGGCTTCGAGTATATTCTGCGGTGTACCCACGCCCATGAGGTATCGCGGGCGGTCCTTGGGCAGTATCTCGTTCACCACCTCTATCATCTCGTACATCACCTCCGTGGGCTCACCGACGGCCAGTCCTCCTATGGCGTTGCCGTCGGCACCCTTGTCGGCGACGTGCTTGGCGGCTTCGCGGCGCAGGTCCTTGAAAGTGCAGCCCTGTACTATCGGGAACAGCGACTGGCGGTGTCCGTAGATGGGTTCCGTCTCGTTAAAACGCTTTATGCAGCGGTCGAGCCACCGCTGTGTCAGTCCGAGCGACTTGCGCGCATACTGGTAGTCGCTCTGTCCCGGCGGGCACTCGTCGAGCGCCATCATTATGTCGGCACCTATTATGCGCTGGGTGTCTATGACGTTCTCGGGTGTGAAGACGTGCTTCGAGCCGTCGATGTGTGAGCGGAATTCGCAGCCCTCCTCGCTGAGCTTGCGTATGCCCGTGAGTGAGAACACCTGGAAGCCTCCGGAGTCGGTCAGTATCGGGCGGTCCCAGGTGTTGAACTTGTGCAGTCCGCCAGCTTTCTTCAGAGTATCGAGCCCCGGCCGCAGGTACAGGTGGTAGGTGTTGCCCAGGATTATCTGAGCCTTCACCTGTTGCCGCAGCTCTTCGAAGTGTACTCCTTTCACTGAGCCGACCGTCCCTACGGGCATGAATATCGGCGTCTCTATCTGTCCGTGGTCCGTCGTTATCAGTCCTGCGCGTGCGTAGCTTGCCGGGTCAGTATGTTGTAGTTCGAACGTCATTTCTTCTCATCCTCCTCGGCTATGGTGAAGTCCATCGGGTGTTCGACAGTCTCATCGGTTAGTGCGAAGGCCCACACGTCGCGCACATTCTCCACATAGTGGAAGGTGACGCCCTTGAGGTACATGTCTGGAATCTCGTTGATGTCCTTCTCGTTCTCGCGGCACATCAGTATGTCGGTTATGCCGGCTCGCTTCGCTGCCAGGATCTTCTCCTTTATGCCGCCTACGGGCAACACTTTCCCGCGCAGCGTTATCTCGCCCGTCATGGCCGTATTTCTGCGCACCTTGCGTTGCGTCAGTGCCGATGCTATCGAGGTGGCAATGGTGATGCCTGCCGATGGTCCGTCCTTCGGTGTGGCACCTTCCGGCACATGTATGTGGATGTTCCAGTTGTCGAATACCCTGTAGTCGACGCCGAGCAGGTCGATGTGCGCCTTGACGTACTCCAGTGCTATGACGGCACTCTCTTTCATCACGTCGCCCAGATTACCTGTCAGCGTGAGCTTGCCGCCCTTTCCTTTCGACAGCGAGGTCTCGATGAAGAGTATTTCACCTCCGACGCTTGTCCATGCCAGTCCTGTTACTACTCCGGCATAGTCGTTGCCCTGATAGATGTCGCGGTAGAAGGGTGGCTTGCCGAGCAGGTCTTCAATCTCCGACGGCGTGATCTTCGAGTATGGCATCTCGCCCTCCATCTGCCGTTTGTATGCCAGTTTGCGCATAGCCTTGTTCACCTGCTTCTCCAGCTGTCGCACGCCGCTCTCGCGCGTGTACTGTTCTATTATCTTCTCTATGGCGGCCTTGTTGAACGTCACCTTCGTGGGCAGCGTCTTCATGCCGGTGTTCTCCATCTCTCGTGGTATGAGGTGACGTTTTGCTATCTCGATCTTCTCCTCGGTGATGTAGCCCGACACCTCTATTATCTCCATACGGTCCAGCAGCGGTCGCGGGATGGTCGACAGGTTGTTGGCAGTAGCCACGAACAGCACCTTCGAGAGGTCGTAGTCCACGTCCAGGTAATTGTCGTGGAAGGCGTTGTTCTGTTCCGGGTCTAGCACCTCGAGCAGTGCGCTGGCGGGGTCGCCATTGACTGTGGCCTGCGTCACCTTGTCTATCTCGTCGAGAATGAAGACGGGGTTGCTCGACCCAGCCTTCTGTATCGACTTGATGATACGTCCGGGCATGGCACCGATGTATGTACGGCGGTGCCCGCGTATCTCCGCCTCGTCGTGCAGTCCGCCGAGCGACACTCGCACGTATTTCCTTTTCATGGCGGCGGCAATGGACTTTCCGAGCGACGTCTTGCCGACGCCCGGAGGTCCGTAGAGGCAGAGTATCGGCGACTTGAGGTCGCCACGCAGTCCGAGCACTGCCATGTACTCCAGTATGCGCTCCTTGACCTTTTCCATGCCGTAGTGGTCGCGGTCGAGAATGCGCTGTGCCCGTTTCAAGTCGAGGTCGTCACGCGTGTACTCTCCCCACGGCAGATTGACGAGCGTCTGCAGATACGTCAGCTGTACATTGAAGTCCGGCGACTGCGGGTTGAGGTTGTCGAGCTTGTCGGCCTCTTTCTGGAAGAATCGTGCCACGTCTTCGGGCCATTTCTTTGTCTGTGCCTTCTTCATCAGCTCGACCTTCTCGGGTGCTGACTCGCCGTTGCCTATCTCTGCCTGCAGGTTCTTTATCTGCTGCTGTAGGAAGTAGTTGCGCTGCTGCTCGTCAATGTCCTCGCGCGTCTTGTTGCGTATGTTCAGCTTAAGGTCCAGCAGTCCTATCTCGCGGTTCAGTAGCCTCATGACACCGAACAGGCGGTCCTTCATCGTATGACATGCCAGCAGGTCCATCTTCTCCAGTATTCCGAACGGCATGTTGGCACAGGTGAAGTTTAGCGCCATGACGTCGTTGTTGATGTTGCGTATGGCGAACGATGCTTCGTCGGGTATGTCATCGCTTTTCTGGACATACTCGTTGACCATGTTGCGCATGTCGTCCATTGCAGGGTAGAACTCATGGTCGCGCGATGTCGGCATCTTCTCCGGTGCCGACTCCACTCGTCCGGTGATGTATGGTGTCGTTTCGGTTATCTCCTTGAGCTTCATGCGTCCGAGGCCCTGTACTATAGCCGTGACGCTGCCGTTGGGCAGCCTCAGCTGCTTCATCACCTTGGCGTAGACTCCGTACTCGTAGAGGTCGCCTTTGTTTGGCGTTTCCACTTCCGGGTCGCGCTGGCATATAATACCTATTACAAGCTTCCTCCTCTCGGCTTTCTTGACGAGCGTCATGCTTGATTCGCGTCCTATGAGTATCGGCGTTACCACTCCCGGGAAGAGCACGAGGTTCCTCACCGGCAGTATCGGTACCTCCTCAGGTGTTTCGTTATCCATGAGATTCTCGAAGTCGCCGTCAATGTCGGCAATCATCGAGAACCCTTTGTTATTCTGATTATCCATGAAAAATTCCATACTTCTCTCCAAAATTTGGTGCAAAGGTACTAAAAAACGCTTTAAGTACAAAAGAAAAAGGCTTTTTCTTTGCACTTCCGCTCGACAGTCACGTTTTTTATTTGTAACTTTGTCGCCGAAATCAACATTGATGTCTTTTTTTTATTAGAGGTGGCTATGTTTGTCAGAGAAACTAATAGCAGTAAAGTCTTTGTGTCACGCCTGTGTTGGCAGTTGCTGCTCGTTGCTGTGATGGTAATTGGCTGCACCGGCGGTGTGGCGGCATGTTCGTCCGACGACGATGCGGCCGGGCGTCAACATACTGTCGAGAGGGTCAGGCAGCGTGGCACGCTGTTGGTGGGTACGACCGGCGACTACCGTCCGCTGTCGTTCTGCGAATCCGACGGCAGCTACTGGGGTTTCGGCATTGAGATGGCGCGGGCCATAGCCTCGCGTCTGGGCGTCGAGGCGGTGTTCGTCAAGACCTCGTGGCCCACGCTGACTGCCGACGTGCTTGCAGATCCGCAGATGTTCGACCTTGCCATCGGCGGCATTACCATAACCGATGCCCGTCGCGAGACGATGCTTATGAGTGACGGCTATCTGGCCAACGGCAAGACGATACTCTGCCGTGCGGAGGAGTCGGAAGCCTACCGTTCGTTAGCCGATATCGACAGGCCTGAGGTCCGTGTCATGGTGAACCCTGGAGGGCTGAACGAGAAGTTTGCCCGCGACAGCCTGACGCATGCCACCGTCATTGTCCACCAGCAGAACGAGGAGATACCCCGACTTATAGCCGAGGGTGCGGCCGATGTGATGATAACCGAGATTACCGAGGCACCCTACTATGTGCAGCACGACAGCCGGCTGGCCGCGCCGCTGCTCAGCGAGCCCTTCACCCACGGCGAGATAGGCGTGCTGATGCGCAGGGGACAGGACGACCTGCTGCGCGAGGTGAACGCCGTCATACGCCAGATGAAGGACGACGGGTCGCTCCGCTGTCTGCATGAGCGCTACGAGCTTCTCTATGCTTATTGACTCTCACGTCGTTGCACATCGTGAGGCAAAATATTCCCGATTCGCTTTGTTATCTCGCCGATTCTTCGTACCTTTGCAGTCGTGAAACAGGCCATGATCTTCGCTGCGGGTCTCGGCACCCGCCTCAGACCACTTACCGACACCATGCCCAAGGCCCTTGTGCCCGTCGGCGGACAGCCACTGCTGTGGCACGTAGTAACGAAGCTCAAGGCTGCCGGCTATGAGCGCGTGGTGGTCAACGTCCACCACTTTGCCCGGCAGATAGTCGACTACCTCGGTGCCAACGGCAACTTTGGCATAGACATACGCATCAGCGACGAGAGCCGCCTGCTGCTTGAGACTGGCGGAGGCATAAAGGCGGCGATGCCGCTCTTCGACCCCGCCGAGCCCATACTCATCCACAACGTCGACATACTCAGCAACCTCGATCTCACTGTGCTGCCCACTGATACGCCGCTGCTCGTGGTGAGCGCACGCCAGACGAAGCGGTACCTCCAGTTCGACGACACCATGCGGCTGGTAGGGTGGAAAAACATCGCTACTGGCGAAGTTAGAGGATGTGAGGCCACCCCCTACGCCTTCAGCGGCATTCACCTGTTCCACCCCTCGCTGTCACCGCTTCTGGCCGAATGGCCCGACCGTTTTCCCATTATCGACTTCTACCTGAAGGCCTGCACCGACCACCTCATCCGGGGCTATGTCCCCACAGGCCTGCAGCTCATGGACGTGGGCAAGCTTGACACCCTTGCCGAGGCAGAAGCATTCCTTAACGGCACAATCGTAAAATAATAAAATGTAGAAAGTAATAATAGTAAAAACATCTCAATGCAAAAGATTATCATCCTCGATTTCGGTTCGCAGACGACCCAGCTCATTGGCCGCCGTGTGCGCGAGCTAGACACCTTCTGCGAGATCCTGCCCTACAACAAGTTCCCCAAGGACGACCCGTCGGTCATCGGAGTCATCCTCAGCGGTTCGCCCTATAGCGTCCACGACCCCGAGGCGTTCCAGGTAGACCTCACGCAGTTTGTGGGCCGAGTGCCGGTGCTGGGCATCTGCTACGGCGCACAGTTCATCTCCAACACCCTCGGCGGCAAGGTGGAGAAGGCCGACAGCCGCGAGTACGGACGTGCCCACTTGGAGACCGTCGATACCGCTAATCCGCTCTTCAAGGACTTCGAACAGGGGTCGCAGGTTTGGATGAGCCACGGCGACACAATCACTGCCATCCCTAATGACTTCAAGGTCATTGGCTCCACGGCCGACGTGCAGAATGCTGCCTTCGCCTCTACGAAACAGCCCGTGTGGGCCGTACAGTTTCACCCCGAGGTGTTCCACACCGTGCAGGGCACACAGCTACTCCGCAACTTCGTCGTCGACATCTGCGGCTCACGCCAGGAGTGGTCGGCTGCCTCGTTCGTCGACACCACGGTGCAGGAGCTGAAAGAGCAAATAGGCCAGGACCGCGTCATCCTCGGTCTTTCCGGTGGCGTAGACTCCTCGGTGGCAGCCGTGCTGCTGAACCGAGCCATCGGCGACCGTCTCACCTGCATCTTCGTCGACCACGGCATGCTGCGCAAGAACGAGTTCCAGCAGGTCATGGACGACTATAAGGTTCTGGGGCTCAACGTCATTGGCGTCGATGCCTCCGAGAAGTTCTTCGCCGACCTTGCCGGCGTCACCGACCCTGAACAGAAGCGCAAGATTATAGGCCGCGACTTCGTCGAAGTGTTCAATGCCGAGGCCAAGAAGATTACTGATGCCCGCTGGCTCGCCCAGGGCACCATCTACCCCGACCGCATCGAAAGCCTCAATATCACAGGCAAGGTCATCAAGAGCCACCACAACGTCGGCGGACTGCCCAAGGAGATGAACCTCCAGCTCTGTGAGCCGCTGAAGTGGCTCTTCAAGGACGAGGTGCGACGCGTTGGCCGACAGATGGGCATGCCCGAGCACCTCATCACGCGCCATCCCTTCCCCGGTCCCGGACTGGCCGTGCGTATCCTCGGCGACATCACCCCCGAGAAGGTGCGCATCCTTCAGGAAGCCGACGACATCTACATCCGCGGCCTGCGCGACTACAAGGTGCGCCTCTCTGGCGAGGAGGCACGCCGCGTCCTCGCCGCCGGCGTTCCCGCCGACATGACCGACGGCACCATCGAGGTGTCGCTCTACGACCAGATTTGGCAGGCCGGCGCCATCCTGCTCTCCACCGTTCGTTCCGTGGGCGTCATGGGCGACGAGCGCACCTACGAGAACCCCGTGGCCCTGCGTGCCGTCACCTCTACAGACGCCATGACCGCCGACTGGGCCCATCTGCCTTACGACTTCATGGCAAAGGTGTCGAACGAGATCATCAACAAGGTCCGTGGTGTCAACCGCGTCTGCTACGACATCTCCTCAAAGCCGCCCGCAACCATCGAGTGGGAATAGTAGCCGATGAAACTCCCGTTCCATATCATAGAATTACTGAAGCGCAAGTCGGGAAACGGCTTGCGCTTACCTTCTGACTGTGAGCTGTTGTCGCTCGACATCGCCAGCAAGACGGGTGTTCGCATTGGTGCCACTACGCTCAAGCGGCTTCTCGGTTTTGCCCATGATGAGCGAACGCCCCATGCCACAACCCTCGATGCCATAGCCCGCTATCTGGGCTATGCCCACTGGGACGAGCTCTTGGCAATAGAAGATACTGGCAATTCCGATTTTGAAGAGCCAGAGGGAGAACTTCGCTCTGCCGACCTGCCAACCGGTAGCAGCGTTGAGATTGCGTGGCTCCCAGACCGCAGACTGGTACTCAGATATTTGGGTGATTGCCACTATCACATTGTGGAGAGCGAGAACAGCAAGTTGCAGGCAGGCGATGAGGTGGAATTGCAGAGTTTTGTGCTTCATCATCCGTTGCTGGTTCTCCAGGTGTGGCGAAATGGACAGTCGCTTGGCCAGTTCACGGCAGGACGTATATCGGGCTTGTCTTCCGTAAGGGTTATTTGATTCTCAATTCTTCACTCTTCATTCTTCATTCTTCACTCTTCACTTAACTATGGAGTCGTCGCAGTTTTCTGATAGTCGGTCGCCTTTCGAGAGCATCGAACAGATAGATGCGCATGGAGCCACCTGCGACACCTATCGGGTCAAACTCTATGGCAAGCTACATTTCCTGAAGCGGCTAAAGCCTGAGTATGCAGGCGACATCCGCTATCAGGAAGCTCTTCGTAAGGAGTTTGAGACGGGCTATCGGCTTGAGCACCCCAACCTCGTGCGCTATATCTCGCTGACAGATGACGGCATATTGATGGAGTATGTCGACGGCGAGACACTTAGCCAGCGGATAGCCGCACATCCGGAATATTTCACCAAGCAGAACACCGATAAGTTCTTGCACCAGCTGTTGGATGCCGTGGCCTGTCTGCACAGCCATCAGGTGCTCCACCTCGACCTGAAACCAGATAATGTCCTGTTGACCCGTATCAACAGCGATGTCAAGCTGATAGACCTTGGCTGTTGTTATACAGACACGTTTGCCGACACACAAGGCCGTACGAATGCCTATGCTGCCCCAGAGCAGTTTTCGGGCGGCAGTGTTGATGAGCGTACGGACATCTATGCCATCGGAAAGATACTCGAAAGGCTGCCTCACCATGATATATATAATAAGGTGATAGGAAAATGTACGGCTCAGCTTCTTGAAAATCGCTATCAGAACATTGCCGATTTGCAGGAGGCTCTCTTTCCTAAGCGTAAGTCTTGGCAATGGGCATTGTTGCCCCTTTTCCTTGTCATGTCCTTCTTGGGCTATCTGCTGTTTGCCAACCATGAAAGTCCTTCTTCAGAACCAATGGGATCTCCAGTGGTGAACAAGTCCGTTCAAGAGCAGTCCCAGCCGCCAACGCAAAGTGTGCCATCTGCTACGGTAAAGAAGAGTAAGTCCGCAAAAGAGCAGCAAACAGCTCCGTCGGCACTCCCTCCAATAAAGAAAGAACTGTCTGAAGAGGAACAAGCGTTTCTGGCTCAGCCCCATCTGAGAGTCGTTGGAACAGATGAGTTCTCGCGCTATAAACAGCAATTGACCGAATACTATCGTGAGGCAAATGCCTTTCTCAACGACTCGGCGAACTATCGGAAATATCCTTCCCACCAGGCCTATTTGAGGCGCTATCAAGATATTGTGTATGAGATCCTGCAGCGAATCAAGGCTGATGATTGGTTTTATCCGCTATACAACAGCCCCATGAATCCTATCAGTTCCTACACACGGGAATACAAAGCCGATCTGGAGCATCGCTCCTTTGTCAACAGTAATCAACTGCCATAACATTTGATTCTTGTAAAAAAAACATGTACCTTTGCAAAAAAATACAGTTCTAAGTGAACGTCGTTTGAAAATAAATGCTTATCTTTGCAGCGCAAAAATCATAATCGTATGTCATATACAGCAGAACCTATCGTTATATCCAATCCTTCCGAGAAGTTGTTGGAAGTGATTAAGAAAATGAGGGAACATAAGCTTTCTGAGTTGGAGAAACTGCGTAATATGAACCCCGACGAATTCTCTTGCAGAATATTCTTGAAATGATTTATTCTTTTGAAATTTCAACAGGCGCAGGAGATGAATATCGTGTCCAGCTAGTTGATGTCGATATTGCCATGCTCGCTACTGAGGTAAGAAATGCCATAGTAAGGGACGGTATTGATATCTCCGAAATACACCTATAGTTATAGAGGGAATAGGGTATACTCAATTCTTACATTTAATTTCCCGTACAAAACATGATTATATCGTGAATCTAATAAAAGATGATGTTATTAAGGGATGGGCTAAGTGAGCAATTCAAATTGCAATACCCAACACTCTATATAATGACCTCAGAACAGTAGATTTTTGACGAAATGGACGAAATGGAAGAAATGGTCGCGCCGTTTCTTCCATTTCTCATTTTTATTCCTTACCTTCGCAGTCGAAACAGAATGTCTAACAATTAAAAGCAAAACTATGATGAAAAGATTCGCATTTCTATTTGTGTTCTGCGGCATGCTGATGACTGCAATGGCTGACTGGACTTACGGCACAGCCTACTTCAAGGGAAGCCAACCCTCCAACTGCCTCTCCCATGGAAAAGTGATGATCTGGTATAACGGTTCACTAACACAGAAAGGACTTGAGGGTGGAGTGGAAATCTGGGAGGGCACCGGAGACATTTGTGTGGTCTATCCCAAGAACTATGACGGCCCCAAGATGACCTTCACCTCGACAGGCGGCACAGTCCAGACACAGACGCTGAAATAGTCAGTTTGTTTTGGATAAGAAATTGGCGGTAAGAAGAGCGTATTTTGAAAAAAATGCGTACTTTTGCAAAAAATACAGCTCACATTGAACGTCATTTCAAAATTAATGCTTATCTTTGCAACATAATGTTGTTTGAGTTATGAGAAAAGACGAGTGTATCAAAACACTGAGAATGTATATGAACATACTTCAAGAAAAGTATGGCATAACATCTTTATCCCTATTTGGCTCAACCGCAAGGAATGAACAGACAGCAAATAGTGATATTGATTTGTTTGTTGATACAAAAACCCCAAATCCTTTTCTCTTAATGGATGCAAAAGAGTTTCTTGAAAATGTTACAGGTTCTTCTGTGGATATTGTTAGAAACCATCAGAATTTGAATCCACGTTTAAGAAAACGTATTTTGAAAGATGGAATCTTTGTCTTCTGAAAGTCAAAGCATTGCATTAGATATCCTTGCGGATATTTGGTCTGCTATAGAAAAACTTGAAGAGCGGACTAAAAGCATCCATTCTGTTGACGATTTCCTTTCTTCTACGTTAGGTATGGTGTTGTTGGATGCAACCTGTATGTTGCTTATTGCTATTGGTGAAAGTTTGAAGAATTTAGATAAGGTCACAAATGGAGAGCTTTTGCCTACTTATCCCTCTATCCCATGGAAAAATGTTAAAGGGCTGCGAGACATCATTGCCCATCATTATTTTGATGTAGATGCAGCTCAGATTCTTTGGATTATCAAAAATGAAATATCGCCGTTAAAGGAAGCCATTCGTTTTTTCATCAATGACTTAAACAAATCATTAGAAAAAATGTGAAATGGAAGAAATGGTCGCGCTGTTTCTTCCATTTCTCATATTCTTTCCCTACCTTTGCGCTTGATACTTGATGTCAAACAATTAAAACAATAAGATGATGAAAAGATTAGCGCTTTTATTTGTGTTCTGCGGTATGCTGATGACAGCAATGGCAGACTGGACTTATGGCACAGCCTCCTTCAAGGGAAGCCAGCCCTCCAAATGTCTTTCCCATGGAAAAGTGATGATCTGGTATAACGGCTCACTCACCCAGAAAGGACTTGAGGGAGGAGTAGAGATTTGGGAAGGTACGGGAGACATTTGTGTGGTCTATCCGAAGAACTATGACGGTCCACAGATGCGTTTCACCTCGACAGGTGGCACAGTCCAGACGCAGACGTTGAAATAAAAAATGTGAAAAAACAGCCCACATTGAGCGTTGTTTGCTAAATTATTCCTATATTTGCATTGTCGTTCAACAATGGGCGATAAACATTGAGGGAAGCGTTTAGCTTTCATCTGTACCGAAAAGTCTGGTAAACTTTAAACGTAAAACAGGTGATTGACGATACGCCTCCTCTTGGTAGGAAT
>Ga0310697_10006323_pt1 | contig 11282 bp, 3 predicted proteins | sample 172DNAGHGlowgp2_FD_203883 | JGI IMG/M metagenome (GOLD analysis project Ga0310697, IMG submission 203883) | Sheep rumen microbial communities from Palmerston North, Manawatu-Wanganui, New Zealand - 1728 DNA GHGlow gp2 (v2) (version 2) | ecosystem: Host-associated > Mammals > Digestive system >... | reverse complement strand
TCCAGGTCACCTTATGAGAATAAGTCTCGTTGTAGGCAGTAATGTTCAGTTTCGCTGCTGTGCCTGCCGCCACGCTTGTCGCCTGGAGAGCGCCATCACTCTGTAGATAATCATAGGTGACGTTGATTGCCGCAGCTGTGATGCCCAGGTAGTCATAGCAGTAGCCACCGGCATAAGTGCCTCGGGTTGTCGGAACATATATAATCAGCACCCGATTGCCCGCCATAAAGTAGCTCTTGAGCGTATTGAAGATGGAGACATTGGTGCTGCTGTCAAAGGTTATAGTCACCGTGCGGTTGTAGGCATTGCTGATGGACAGTGCGCCGATGGACGCGCCGCGCATTGAGGCAATGCTGCCGCTGATCGTGTTGGAGGTTGCCTTATAAAACGTCAGGTACTTTGTGGATGACCCACCGGCTTCGTTGAACTGGACACGCAGCTGGATCTGTGTGATGTCAATATTGCCGGTTTGAAGATTGGCCAGTTCGGAGAAGCTGATTGCGCCTTCATAACGAGTGCCCGAATACACACCCTGTCGGGCCTTGCCGCTCGTCCAAGAGCTGCCGCTGGCATATTTCAGCACATTGGCTGAACAGGTAAAATTCGCCATACATCCTCCTTAACTGCGCCACTTGAAGCCGACCCCTGTCGGTGTGGTCACGATATCCAAAAAACCGTTCGTTGCTGTGCCTATGGAGATCTGCTCCACGGCCTCAAGGCGTGTGACATACAGCTTGTTGTCGGAAAAATACGCCAACTCCGAGCCACCCTGTACAAAGGCCAGCCGCGTGTTGGTCAGGCGCATCTTCACGCTGCTGTCGCTGGTGGACATGTCGAGGTACGGTATGCCGCCGTCATCGCCGAACACAAATGAGGAAAACAGCTGCGCCAGCCCTTCCTCCGTCTGCGTCAGGCGGTTGAAGGTCAGTGTCATATCAGCATCATGGGCAGACAGTTCACTGCGGATCAGCTCGATATCCTGTACGGCAGCGAGGAAGTCCGCAGCGCTTGCGTACTGTTCAGAAAGCCCCAGGGAGTCAATAAGCGCCATGATCCTGTTATCCATATCCGAGTCCAGCGCATCGACAGAGCTGGAGATTTCACTGATGGATGCCTTCGTATCCTCCGGCGAGGCCGACCACGATGTCGCCATCGTGCCTTCTTCCAGCTTGATCTTGTTGAACACCACCGTCACGCCGGTCGTGCTTCCGCTGATGCCCGCATACAGGTAAAGCGCATAGTTCGCACTGGCGCTGGGCGTAATGAACTGCTTGACCTGACGGCCATAGGTAAAGTCCAGCGTGCCTGTCGTCTGAACAGCCCCAGTGTCGCGGTTGACCACCTTCCAGGTCACGCCTGCTGCCTGTCCTGCTTCCAGAAGCACTTCCTTGACGGAAAGCGTATAGGCAGTATCCGGCTCCAGCTCGTCTGCCGCCATCCAGAAAGTGTCCGCACCATCCGCGACAAGCTGATAAGAGGCGCTGCCGTCAATGAGGTTCACCCCTCCCACGGATAGATTCTCTACAGCTTCCTTTGCCTCGGCAGCAGCGCTGGCCGCTGCGCCTGCCGCACTGGATGCGCTGCTGGCTGCACTTTCCGCATCGGATGCACGGCTCAATGCATCCGAAGCTGCCTGACTGATGCTGTCCACCCGCAGGTTGATACCCCTGTTGCTGGACAAGTCCAGTTCTTCACCGAAGTTGGCTGCCAGTAGGCTTGTGGTGATGCTACCCGCCTTGATCTTGGAGGCGTCCACAGCCTCGGCAGCCAGCTTCTCTGTCGTGATCGCGCCTGCCGCGATGTTGTTGGCGAGGATTGTCGCCGCTGCGATCTCGTTGGCAGTGATGGCCCCCGCCACAATCCTGTCCGCCGTAATGCTGCGCTGTGTCAGTGACCCACCATCGATAGTGGTCTGTGAGAGCTGAGCCGTCCCATTTGCCTGATTGATGGTGTACACGATGGACTGATCGCTGCCCACGATGATCAGGCGCTCGACAGACAGTGTGCCTGCGGTGATACTGTTCGCTGACAGGTCCACGACCTTGGCATCGGTGATGGAAGCATCCGCGATCTGCGCCGTACCCACCGCACCGGCTTCGATCAGCGCCGTCGTGATGGCACCCAGGGCAATTTGCGCTGTGCCAATGGTGGCATTGGCAATGTTCGCGTTGGTAATCGTCGCGTTGGCGATTTTCGCGCCGGTCACCGCAAGGTCTTGTATCTTGGCTGTGCTGATCGCGGCATCCTGTACCTTGGCTGTGCCCACCGCCAGGTCGTCGATCTGGCTGGACCCGACCGCCAGCAGCGCGATCTTCGCCCGGGTGATGGCCGCATCCTCGATGTGGGCCGATTGGATGGCAGCCTCGGCGATCTTCGCGGAGGTAATCGTTGCGTTGGCAATCTTGGCTGCGGTCACTGCAAGGTCGGCGATCTTCGCCGTCTCAATAGCCGCGTCCGCAATCTGCGCAGAGGTTATGGTCGCCAACGCGATCTTCGCCGCAGTGATGGAAGCGTCCGCAATCTCAGCCTGCGTGATGGTGCCCTTGGCAATGCAGGCCGCTGTGATCGTAGCTTCGGCGATTTTGGCAGCCGTGATACTGGCGTCCTCGATCTTCGCAGCGGTGATAGTCGCGTCCTGGATGTGCGCCGCAGTAATGGCGGCCTCGGCGATCAATGCGGAGGTGATTGCCGCCGCCTCGATGTGCGCCGTCTGGATCGCGGCGAGTTGGATTTGCAGCGAACCGACCGCGCCGCTCTGCAGTTGGCCGCTGCCCACCGAGTTGATGGCCAGCTTTGCGCCGGTGATGCTGCCGGAAGGAATCTGTTTTGCTGAGATAGTGTTGCTTTCCAGCGTGTCGGATACGGTTCCCAGCGTCAGCTCGGTATACTTCCGGGTCAGGCAGTTATAGGTGTACTGCGTCGCCCGCATCGATACCGATATGCCGATCTTCTTTGCCATAACGCGCACAGCGTCTCCGAGGAAGATGTTCTGAAGGGCTGCGTACTGGCTGTATTCTTCGGTGTCCGCGCAATTCACGAAGTCCACCTTCAGCGTGACCGTGGGCATATCGCAGCCTCCGGCGATGGCGTCCGCGACAGCTTGGCGCATCTCCTTGTAGCACTGAGTCTTGCTCTTCTTATCGTCGCCCTTGGTGACTTCCTTTGCGCCGGACACCTCCAGGTGCAGCCACTTCGGGGCGGGATAATTTCCAAGCAAGGGGCTGTCGATGAAGCCCTCCGGCAGGTACAGCACGTTGCCGTCCTTGTCCTGACCGGTTGGCATGATGCGCGTGGACACATCCGTCAGGTCGACATCATAGGAGATGCCCGTCAGGTTCTTGCCTTCCCGGATCTGCACGTTGGTATCGCTGCCCACGCGGGCAACCAGGAACACATCGAACCAGTCGCGGGCAAGCTCCCCGCCGTACTTCGCAATGAAGCCTTCGTCGCCCAGCAGCGCCTCCACGGGATTGATGTTGGTGAACTCCACTTCCTCCGCAGTGCTGGTCAAATCGGAATAAAAGGTGAAGTCATGCTCGGACAGGCAGTGGCTGGAGATGCCCTGCGCCACAGCAGCGCCAGTGGTGCTCTTGCCCGGCGCGTAGTTCTTGATCATGTTGTCCATGAGGTCATAGAATACATGGCGGGCATACACCGTGATTTTGTTGAGGTCGGGGATTACGCGATAGATGCGGAAGGGCTGGTCCCGCAACTGCCGCGCCTCGACTACTTCCTTTGCGGCCTGCTTTGGCGCGGGCAGGGTCCTGACATAAGTCAGATAGCTTGCGGACATATATCCATGCTTGCCATCCGGACAAGAGACCTCATACCAGCTGGACGTGGTCTTCGCGAGGACAATTACCTCCGTCCCCTTCTTGTACTTGCCGAGAATCTTGTATTTCGTACCGGTGCCGGAGCGTAGCCGCAAGGGGTCGCGTCGCGTGCTCACCTTGTACACCATGCCGCTGGCCAAGGTCTGCGGAGCCAGCTTCACCTGCGGGGTCATGGCTGCAGGTACCGGAGCCCGGACAATATTGCCCTCCACCAGCCGCAGCCATTTCCCCTGCGAGTCCAGCGCATGCTCCAGCTGCAGCTCGTACTCACCGTTCAGGGTTTCCGTGACGGTACAGGAGGTCGGCGTTACCACGCCTATGCCGTTGGTTGAAAAGTCAATGCACTCTGATCCATATACACATATCACAGGGTAACGCCTCCCTTCCTAAAGCGTTCTCCAGTTGGGCTGAACGACTACACTCGATACATCGCCCGACCACGATATGGCGTTCATCCCCGGCAGCAGACGGGGAAACTCTCCGCTCATGCACTCGTTCATTGGTGTGGAGCCGACATAAGCTTCCTCCAGTTCTGAGTCAATGACAATGCTGCTGGCGATATCGGACAGCTCGACGATCTGTGTTCCGATCATGAGCGTCATCTCACCGGTGCCGTTCACTGTGATGATGGGCTGTGAGTACACAGTGCCGGGATTCGTCAGGATGCTCATGCTTTCGGTGAAGGTCTGAGTGAGGGAATCGTTCAGATAGAAAAAGGGTTTGCACCGGAAGTTCACCGTGAAGCTCCGGTGGGGATTGCCGCGCAGGATCTTCGTGAACGGTATCTGATTCACGACCCGGGCATAATAAAAGCCACCCTGCCGGTTGGCAAAGGTGACCCTGCCGCTGCCCTTGAGATAGCCAGCTATTTCCGGAATCCTGGAAGGATCTACGATAAAGCACTCCGCTACCAGAACCATATCGTCATACACGTCCTGATCCTCCAACACAGTGAGGCTGCCGGATCGCCCGGGCACATCGGTAAAGGTTACCCGTTCGGAAGGAACCGTGATGTCCGGCTGTGTCGAGACATGAATTCCATACTCCGTACAGCGCACGCCGTTCCATTCAAACCAGTCGTTCAATATCATCACCTCCACGAGAAAAGCGCCGCCCTTTCGAGCAGCGCCTTCTGTGTCCTTTCCGTCAGATGTGGCAGTCTACGATTGTGATCAGCAGATCCTGTTTCCGGGCTTCCTCCAGATACGCATCGAACGCCTCCCGATAAGCCTCCCGGCTGCTCCGCGTGGCATCATCCATGCCGAACCAGCCCATCTGGCCTGTCTCATGCCACTCGCCGTCCGCTGTAATGAAGGCGTAGGTGGAAAAGTCGGACATGTGCCTCGCGTAGTTCTCCTTGGTGCCATACTGCTCGACGTAGTATTCGCTCTTGTACATCAGAACGTATTTCTTCCGTTCTTCTTCGGTCATGGGTGAGCCTTCCACAGCGATCTCCCAGCATCGAATGGCCTCGCGGTAGTCCTTCTCATCAGGTGAAAAATCACAGTCCCTGACACGTGCCGTATCACAGCACTCGATACCATTTCCCGCGTCTTCCACTTTCTTCAGCTTCAACTGACCGGCCCATCTGCCTCCGATACTGTACCAGTCCCATCGGGCGTTGGGATTAAACCAGTAGCCCTTTTTGCCGGTAACCAGGTCTACATCCGAGTCCTCATCCTCCTTGAATTCAGCATAGGGTGACCCGGCCTCTACTACCTCGTTGAACGGGGCCAAGAGTTCGTCGACTTCATCCTCTGTGTGGGTAAATACTGCGACAGTGTAGTGAGACATTTGAAAACCTCCTCCAATTTGGTAGGTCGTATCATCGCTCTGTTTGGCCGGTGTAGCAAGTAGAAAAACCAAGGGCCAGTCTTGTTCATAGTGGACAATCAGGCCATCCGCAGTCCTCTGCCGCGCTGGGAACGCTTGGTCAGTGAAGCGATCTCTATTGCCAGCGAGCGGATATCCTGCTCATCGCGGATATTCATGCTGCTCACATTGAGATTCACCGTGCTGTTCTGATTGTATGTCCTGTTATTCGCCGCAGGGCTGCCAATCGCGCCCTCCTGTGCCGCATCTGTCAGGTATCGGGCGGCGTTACGCACTGCTTTGGCCTGTTCTCGCGTTTCCTTCAACGCACCTTCGCCGAAGCCGCGCATGGCCATGACGCCTACCTCATCCCGGAACACGCCGGATGGACTGGCGATCTTCAGTTCAGACTTCGCCGCGTTCACAGCGGCCCGGGCAGCGCTGCGCATAGCGGAGATCACGCCTGAGCGACCGGCGTTGATACCGGCGACCAGACCGCTCATCACATTGGTTCCGGCGCTGCGAAGCGTGGAACTGTTTAGATTGCTGGAGACAGCGGAGCGCACACCGGAGCCCACGCTGCTTGCCGCGCCAGAAAAACTGTAGCCAGTCATCGCTGTGGCAATGCCGCCCATGGACTCCGTTCCATACTGCGACAGCAGACTGGCCGTGAGCACACTGCCGATGGCCTGACTCAGATTGCCCGATGCCGTCGAAGCGGCAGTTGAGAAGTCATAGGTGCCCATACCGGAACCAATACTCTCAGCGATGGTTTCACCAATGGTCTGTGCCGTGCCACCATCCTCACCGCCAAACGCTGTACCGAGCGCGCTTTCTACAGCCGAGGCGACTCCGCTTGCTTCTGCGGAGAAGTCATGCTGAGAAGCACCCTCGCCAATAGACTGGGCCAGACCTTCACCGATTGTTTGGGCAGCGCCTCCGCCTTCTTCACCTCCGCCAAGCGCGGTTTCCAGTGCGCCTTCCAGTGCGGAGACTATTGTCTCAGCATCAGCTGAAAAGTCGTACTCACCTGCGCCTTGACCGATACCGGCAGCGACATTCTCGCCCATAGGCACCATGCGCTGCGCGGGGCTGTGGGCATCCAGTGCCATGTTCAGGGCAGCCTCAAGGTTGCTGACCACAGTCTCAGCATCCGTGTCCCAGCCACCTTCGGTCATGCCTTGCGCAATACCCTGGATGACGTTATCGCCAACACCCAGGGTGTCCAATTCGGAGATCAGGGTCAGGACATTCTGCAGGTTCTGGATATCGGCTTCATTGACTTCCTCGCCATTCTGGATGGCGGCCACGACCTCAGCCACATAGGTGGACAGCTCCGCGATGTTCTCCGCATTGAAGTCCAACTGCATACTGGTATCCAGCGTCTTAAGTCTCCCCGTGGCGTCGATCAGGTCAGACAACCATGCAAAGTCAAAGAAGCCCGGGTTCTTATAGGTCTCAATGCGCCGCAGAGCCGAGTCCACATAGCCCATGAGCGTCGTGGGCAGCAGACCAATGGCGCGTCCGGCCATCGTCACGCCCAGCTGATCTACCTCGTCCACGGCCACGCGCATCTCTTCGATAGCCTCCTGTGTGCCGGTGACCTCCGGGGAGATCAGCACGTGGAGTGTGCCATCATCGCCCAGCACGGCCACGCGATCTGCGGTCAGTTGTTCCTTGGGGACCGCTTCGACGGGAATCTCAATGCCGTACCGGTCGTAGAACTTCACCGCCTCGTCCGTGGCGGCATCAGTGGGGTTCTGGTAGATTTCGCCGAGCCGGACAACGCCTTCCACTTCGACCTTGTTCTCCGCGAGGAACTTTCGGTAGGCAATGGTGTCGTACCCGGTCAGGCCGACCTGCGCCTGAATAGGCGGCAGCGTCACGCCCTCGGCCACCTGATACTCTGTCACCACAGCGGTGAAGGAGGTCAGCAACTCGCTCCGGTCACAGTTCGTGGCCTCGGCGAACTTGGTGACGATGCCCTCGATCTGGTCAGGCTTCAGACTGGCGATGTCCACGCCTTCGGCTTGCAGGTACTTGACCACCGTGGCTGTGATATTATCCGGGGTCAGCGCCGTGGTCAGCGCACCGCCCGTGACTTCCTCATAGGCCAGCACTGTAGCCGTCAGCACCTGGGGCATGAGGCCGGTCATGTCCACGCCTTCCTTCTCCAGGTAGGACGAGACATAGGCCACGATCTCCTCCGGCTTCAGCTTGCTCACGTCCGCACCTTCGGCCAACTCCTGGTAGCCCGCGACAATGGCCACGATGTTCTCAGGGGTCAGCGCGGAAACATCCACGCCGGTGGTCGCCTCGGCGTAGGTCTCCACATAGGCAATCAGCCCTTCCGGAGACAGCGCCGTCTTGTCCGCGCCTTCGGGGATCTCGGTGAAGCGCTCAATGACCGCGTCCACCTTGACCTGCTGCCTTTCGGTTTCCTCACCTTCCTGGATACCTGCGATAATCGCGTCCGTGGTGATTGCGCCGGGGTTGGCCGCGAACTCATCCCACCGCGCCTGTGCGCCGGTCATGTCCAGGTCAGTGGTCAGCGTGATCATTTCATCCGGCAGTGCTTCCCCGAACATACTGCTCAGGCTGGACAGGTTGCTGTCCCACGAGTTGCTGTTCAGGTACTGCTGGATGGCAGCCAGCTGATCCAGCGCCGTGGAGAAGTCGATGTCGGGGAACATCGCCTGTACTTCCGCTTCACTCATGCCGCTGTCCATCAGCGACTGGATCTGCGTGAGCAGCCCGATGTACTCTACCAGAGAAGACTCGTCCATGTTGGCGGTCAGCTCGTTCAATTCCGTCAGCAATCCCGGCTTGTCGCTCTCGTTGGCCGCGCTGTACTCGCGCAGCTTCTGTGTGAGCAGCCCTACGTCTGTGGCCGCCTGCTGGATATTCTCCTGCTCCCACACTGGCATGACCACGCCAGACAGTGCCTCGGCATATTCCCGGGCACCAGCGAGCCGCTGTTCGCGGTATCGTGCATCGAGGTCCGCCTGTGCTGCACTGCGCTCGTTCTCGTCCTCGATCAGCTGCACAATGGCATATTCCTTGTCATACTGTGCATCGATCTGTGCGTTGACGGCGGCCATGCCCTCGGCCAGTCCGACCACAGCGTTTTCATACACTGTGATATCCGCGTCGGCTTGTCCCCGTGCCTGCGCTCGGGCAATCTCGGCTTCCACCTTCTGGATGACGGTGTCGAAGCCGTCCGTGTCGGCGCTGGTCAGATGATACTTGATCTCAATCGCCTCGCGCGTGTCGATCAGCTCCTGGAGCCTGATCTTTTCGTCATCCGTGAGATACCCGTTTTGCCTTTTCTTCAGGAGCCTTTCAATCTCCTGATCCATCGCGTCCAGCTGCGCGATGTCCTGGCTGATCTGTTCCGCCACGGAGGTGTGTCCGGTTTCCTTCGCTGTCTCCTGCAGCTCCTGAAGCGCTGTGCGAGTAGAGCCGGTCAGTTCCTTGAAGGAATCCGTCCAGGTCTTGACGATCTCATCCGTCTCGCCTTCACCATCCGTCCACACGGCGATGAGGTTGTTCATCCACCGCTGGGCGTCCTGTGCGGAGTCCACGAAATCATCCTTCGTCATACCGAAGAAGGACAGGCCATTGTTGCTTGCGTTGTAGAAAGTTTCCGCAGCGGTTTCCTTCCACGACTTGGCCGTTTCCTCCAGACCTTTAAGAGCTTCCCTCGCTTCTCGTGCGCCGGATATCCAGTCCACGAGGGCGACCGTGCCAACTACTACAGCGGCGGCCACAGCCAGCCACACGGAGGGACTCTTGGCCAGCACACTGATAAAGCCGGTAAAGCCGCCACCAGCTGCTCCCACAGCTGTGGCAAACTTGCCGATGCCCGTGACCACTGTACCCAGGCCCTTGGTAAATCGGGAGTACACCATGAGCACCGGTCCGATGGCAGCAGCAACAGCCGCCCAGCGAATGATCTGCTGGCGCTGGGCCTCGTCCATGCCCATGAACCTGTCAATAAGGCTGTCCACACCGGACATGAGCTTGCTGATCATGGGCTGCACATCGTCGCCCAGCTGCTGGGCGAACAGCATAGCCTTGTTCTTCAGATTAGTCAGCTGGCTCTCCGTCGTGGCGTAGCGCTTGTTGGCTTCCACCGTCAGGGCGGTGTTCTCTTCCCACGCACGGTTGGCGCGTGCTTGGGCGTTGGAGAACAGCTCCGTCGCGTTCGTTGCACGGAGCAGTGTGTCACGCAGACGGACTTCCTTGATGCCGATCTCATCGAGAACGGCGATGGCGGATTCACCTTCTTCATCCATCTGAGACAGGCCCACGATGAAAGCCTGGAACGCCGCAGCCGGGTCGCTGTCAAAGAGCGTCTTGAATTCAGCGGCGGTCATGCCGCAAACCCGGGCGAAATCATCCAAAGCCTGCCCACCCGTCGCACTGGCAACTTCCATCTTGATCAGGGCTTTGGAAAACGCGGAACCGCCCATCTGGGCTTCAATGCCCACAGAGGACAGCGCAGCGGCAAAGCCCAGCACCTGCGCTTCGGTCAGGCCGACCTGCTTTCCGGCACCGGCGAGGCGCTGCGCCATCAGCATGATCGGCTGTTCCGTCGTAGCAAAGTTGTTGCCCAGATCGACGATGGTCGAGCCGATGTTCTGGAACAGCGACTGATCGGTGTGCATGACGTTGGCAAACTTCGCTATGGAGGTCGCCGCCTCATCTGCGCTCAGGTCTTCACAGCTGTTCCCCAGGTCGATCATGACCTTTGTGAACTCCCGCAGATGCTCGTTGGCAATGCCCAGCTGACCGCCGGTCGCCATGACCGTGTTTATCTCATCTGTGGAAGCAGCCACCTGAGTGGACATCTCCTTGGAGGCGGCTGCCAGTTCAGCGAACTCCTCCTCAGACGCATCTACAGTCTTTCGGACGCTGGCAAAGGAAGATTCGAAGTCGATAGACGCCTTGATCGCCGCTGTGCCCAGTGCTGTCACCGGAGCGGTGATCATCGTGGAAAATGCCCTGCCGACCATGCCGGTCGTGCGGGAGCTGCTCTGGAGCGCCCTGCCAACCGAGGTCGCGCCTTCACCGAGCGCCGTCCATCCGGAGGCCGCCGTGCGCAGCTGCCGATTGGTGGCATCGATCTCTGAGCGTGTTTCCCTGAGCGCGGCGTTGGCATTGTTCAGGGCGGTCTCCGCATCCAGCACTGCGTCGTTGGCTTCGCGTACCTTGTCGGGATCGTTTGCCTCGTTTGCGGCTTCCAGCTGAACCTTTGCCGCCTCCAACGCTTCCTCGTAGTGGTGAACCGCTTCTTCCTGCAGTTCCATGCGCTGCTTCAGCATGTTCAGCTTCTCGGTCAGGCCATAGACGCTCTTGTCCATGTCCTTGATGCCCGCCGTGGAAGCTTTGAACGCGCTCTCGGCCACCTTGATCTCCCGTCCGATGGTGGCAATGGCTGCCTGACTTTGGGTGATCGCCTGTCCCGCCGCATACCAGTTGGTCTGCGCCAGCGTCAGGGCATCGTTGCACTGATAGATCTGGGTCTGTGTTTCTGCGAGGGCAGCGCGTGCATTGTTGAGCGCCGTCTGAGCTTCGGTCACCGCACTGCTTGCCTGCCGGATCTTCTCCGGATCACCAGCTGCCTGCGCTGCG